>Ga0208793_1000073_pt1 | contig 63213 bp, 73 predicted proteins | sample 17_taG_FD_184092 | JGI IMG/M metagenome (GOLD analysis project Ga0208793, IMG submission 184092) | Marine viral communities from the Subarctic Pacific Ocean - 17_ETSP_OMZ_AT15314 metaG (SPAdes) (version 2) | ecosystem: Environmental > Aquatic > Marine > Oceanic | place: Pacific Ocean | collected... | reverse complement strand
TGCAGTTGTTGTTTAATCTGCAACTCTCACCTTCTCTTTTGATGTGCTTACACCTTTTGTTGGTGTCAACTATCTTGCGCAGTTTACTTGACATAATGTTCTATTAAAGACACAAAACCCTATGGTTCTGTATCATCTTTGGTTTTAAAGGTTATAAAGGGAGGAAACGAATAACCATTCCGTTTAATTTTAAGTTAGTAAAACCCCTCCCTTTATCTCCATAAGGTGTTGTCAATTATCAGGCTTAATTAATAGTATAGCACACCTTATTCTCTTGACTCTTCAACAGCTACCTTTAACATTGACAGCTCTTCAAGACTCATGTCTAAAACCATGCTTATGTTTTTTTGTATTGTGTTAAACAGGTCTTCATTTCTTTCGTCCAGTTCACTCACTGGTCCAGACAATAGGGATTCTAAAGACTTCTCAAGTAAATTGATCTGGTTCTTTATTTTATGTCTGTAGATCTTAGTTCCCTTTATCGTATCCATCTGCTCTAAAGACAGCTGTAATAAAGCAACAAGCTTTACAGCATTTTGAAATCTATCTGGAGCCGACATTATAAATCTCTTTCTACGTTCTGTCTTTCTAACCATCTGCGCCACATATTTGCAGCCCAGGCTTTGCGTTGCATCTTGTTAGGATATACCTTTTTTAACCTCGCATTGGCGATGCGTAGGAATTGCTTCATCTTGCTCATATCAAGTTTTTTACACGTTTAAGTTCACTCTCTAATAATTTGTTACGCTCATTGGTGCTGTTAGCATACTTAGATAAAGATTTATTTTCTTTTGTCAAGCGTATATTTTCTTCTTTTAATAGGGACATCTTAATTGTCCAGTCTCTATTTACTCCTTCTAAAAGAGTGTCAATATCTATCTCTGGGTTTCTGTCTCTAACCCTTGTGAGTATTGATATAGCATTCTCATCAATGTGAGACTTAAGGATTTGGGATATCTCATTATGCATCCATATATAGATAGTCTCATAGCTGTGGTCATACTTTCTATTATTCTCGTTGTTCTTAACAGCGTGTATTACCGTTGCGTGATCCCTATCAAGTATAGAAGATATCTGTACTATTGGAAGTGTAGATATGTCGTAGCAAACACAAGAAAACGTATGTCTATATATTACATTTATGCGCTGTCTAGTGTTTGTTACACCCCTTTCTTTAACTACGTTTTTCCAGAACTTATCCAGAGCTGTGTATTGATCATTAGCTCTAAATATTTGACTACTATTTATCTTCATTTATCGTTCTCTTTTGAGATTCAGTCAGCTCGTTGTAAGATTTATTTACGTATCCTACTTGCTTTTTGCTGTATATCTTATCTAATCTAACAGCCTTTTGGCTCTTATATCCTTTACCATATATCATTTGGAATAATCTATCTCTCGTTTTAGAATCCTCCCTTACTATAGAGTTTAAGTTATCGATCGTGGTTACCACCCAGGTGTCTACTGGTGTCCAGTGCTTTCTCTTTAAATACGAGACCTGCACCTCAAGGTAGTAAATTGGGAGCCGGTACAACCGACCCCCTTTTACATTAGAATGGTAAGTCACCTGCTGCTGACTTAGGTGTGAAACCTTGAGTTTTACCCTCGTGCGGATTGTAAACAGAAATAAAGCTTTTGCTTACTTTCTCGTCACGGTTAAAGTGAGTTACAACAGTTAAGTTAATGTTGCCAGCTTGTGTGGCGTACTTCTTCAATTCATCAAGTTGATCAACTTTAAATGAAATGTTTTGCTGAATTTTCGGACCTTCAGCGAAGCCCATGTAGATGTTCTTTTTGTCAGCCATCTTTGATCGGATTTGTGGAATTTCTTCCGGGTTAAATAATATCATATAAAGCAAAAGACTCTGTGTCTTTGCTCGGTTCATCAAGCCATCTCGATATATTCTCTACAGCAGACCAGAACTTCTGCTCACCGCTTTTAAGAATTTGATCCGATGCCTTGTATACAGCACATAGATACGGTTTACTTTTCCCCTGGGCGACCCAGTAAAACTCTTTACCGCTAACCTGAGTGTATATGTATGCTTGGATATCATAGTCAAACGATTTGACATCATACCTAAAGCCAGATACACTTCTGGTGCTTTTGCTATCTGTGATAAATGTATCTCCTTCACAGTCAAAAAATCCACGTACTGGGATTTCCTCGATCCACGTATTAAACTCAACCTGGGGCTTGCCGGTTAAAAACGAACGAACAGAGATTATCTCTCCAGTGTCGGGCATTATAACTTCGGAAGCGTCTAAGCGATTAATCATTGCTGTTGCTTCAGTCCAGTCGGTTTCTGATACTATTGTTTTTTTAGAATGGTCTTTTTGAAACTCTTCTTTCCACTCCTTGTACTTCTTTGTTGCTCTTGGATTCTTACCACCAATTGTAGCGCAGATTTCTTCATCATCTATAACAATAAATTCATCTGTTGCCTTTTCAGGTTCAAGCAAGAGGCAGTCATAAAGAGAGCCAAATGTGAAAGCTTGTGATTCTTTTCTAAGCAAACCTTTGATATAAAGCTCAAACAACTTCATGTCTTGTTGCTTACTACCATTCGCAGCATATTTAATAGCCGAGTATGATAAATAAGGTTTGTTAGTTACCTCAACAAGTTTACTTGCGAACTCCATTACATAAACTTCTTAAGAGCTTCTACTTGCTTCTCCGAAAACTTAGTTCCGTGTTTGCTCATAATCATCTCAAAAGATGTATCCTTCTTGTCATTAGGTGTGTTCTTTAAATAATCAATAGATTGCTTGAACACGTCAGGATCAGTACTAACAGCTGGTGTGTTAGATTTTGTAGTAGTAGGTGCACTGTCTTGCTTCTTAATAGCCATATCTACCTCATCAGCAGTCGCTATAGAAGTATCAATACCAATACCCATAAAACCAAGAGCTCTACCAACAGCTGAGGTTTCACAGTTCTCTACATAACTTGTTTGATTAATACGAGAGGAAGACTTGTCCTCTTGCGCTAAACCGGTAGAACATACGCTACCATCAGCATCTGTAACAATTGCTTTGATTACACAGCTGTCATCTGTTAGATGTACTATCTCAGATGTTAATGACCATCCTTTGTACTCGGATAGTGTTCTAAACGCTTTTACGCGTTCGTTGACCTCAACATACTTTTTTCCTTTGATGTTGGTGGTCTTAAATTGGTGTTGACCCATTTTTAATTGAATTTAAATTAGTGGGACTACAGGGAGTTGAACCCCATAATCCCCATGCTACCCCGCAGTAAGCATTGTGTAAATCTAAGTAATTACTCAGTTATAAACAAGAAATACAGTCTTTATTTTCAATATTGCTCCTTATTCACTGTATACAATTCGCTTGGGGCGTTTTCGCGCCCCGCTCCTTGTTAAGAGCTAACGTTCCCTCTACTGGGAACCAGCTATCATTAGATTAGAAGGAGTTTCAAGATCCCCTAAAGGGTATAAAACCCTTTATAGGAACCAGCTTACACCGAGTTATCAGTAGTACAGTCACCCACAAGTCGGAAAGGTATAGGAATCCAGCACTTGCTTACACTTTTGTACGAGCCATTGAAACAGAATAGTTACCAAGTATTACTGGTGCTCACGGAGTGTGTATTAATTATCTCCGTAACCAGCGTGTCTTTTACATATTGTAAATACTCTTCTGGATGCTGTTTATCTCCCCGAATCACAGCTAAAAAAGGACAAAAAAAAGAGGATAGCCCAACGGACTACCCTCCAAATGTAATAAACTTAACGAGAAAATCAACAATCAACTGACATAAAAATATAAAAAGCATACCGCTCAGTATAACTGTTGTACCACTGATCAGTTCATTCTTCAAGATGCGCTTTAACACCTCTTCTCTCTTCTTGTTTTCCATTTTGAATCTCTAAGGTGTTTATAAACTGCTCTATCTTATCAATATACGCAACGTGCAATACATTATCTCTCATAGCCAGTGAAAACCTTACAGAATCTATCTTACTATACACTTCTTTAAAATCCATTACCACTTCATCTTTTTGATTTCACCATCCTTTTCCTTGTCATATGGCTCGTGTATTGAATGCTCTAAATAGAATCCCTTACTGTAGACTTCTCCCATCTTGTAGTAATCTTCTATAAGGTAAGTGTAGCAGTTGCCCTTATCATCTTCGTAATATTCATCTCCCCATTCAGGTAAATCCCATTCACTAATTAAAGACAACTTCCCATCTACCAGTTCATATTCTGCCCCAAATCCTTGCTCTTCTTCCCAATTGAATTTAGCGGGTGTATCAGTAGCTCTTAGGTCGTTTATAAGCTTCTCGGTAAGACTATTTAAGATAGGTCCCCAAGCCGACTCCCAGTGGACAACTACTATTGTTGTACCATTGTCTGTCGTTTCATCTTCCCAGTAATTAAAATCACAATCTCCCCACTTTGTACCCCAATGCTTACTTGCCCAGCTATACCAGTCAGCATGTCCATACTTTTCTATATACTCTTCGTGCATCTTTTTTGTAATACCCTTTTTAATCTTCCAATCATCAGGACTTTGTCCTTCAGGAATAGACTGTAAGTATTCTTCGTTAAACTTCTGTTGTTCCTTGTATTCTTTAACAGATACAATTTGCACTGGTGATACCGTTTTGTTTAACAGAGCTGGCATTGGATTGTAGGTCCTACAGATCCCGCCATTTTCTTTCATAGCTTCTAAAAGCTTTACATCAGAGTTTTGTAACTCCATTTCAACTGTTGAATTTACCCAGTTAGGCATAATAAATTGTTTTAAATTGTTTACAGATAACCAAGGTGCAACGCACCTTTTACTTCAATCTATTTATATTTCAGTTTCTTTGATTACTATTTGTTGGTCAGTACTACCATTCTTAGACTCCATAAAAAAGATAGAGGAGTTCTCTTCAAATGCGAAGTCAATTTTTACAGAGCCCCAGTCTTGTATAAATTCTCTGGTTAGCTTGTCTTGAAATTTCATAGCTTCTTGTAGTGTAGCAAAAGATTCTACTTTTACATCGCAGTCTCTTTCAATAATTTGTACTAATGTAAATACTTTCATAGTCTATAATTGTTTTTTAATTGTTTCAACTTTTTCTTTATCAGTCAAATCTTCGCTATCTAATATGTTTCTTACAAAACATTCAAAGTCCTCAAGAGCCTCAGTGTACTCGTTGCTATACATATTGTCTGTATACATAATCTTTATATTTTAAATTAACAGATAACCAAGCGCCCAGTGGCGCTTTTAATTAATCTTCTTCTTCGTACCACGTTGTGTAGTAGAACATCTCACTGTTGTAATAATAATCTCTTAGCCATTCAATGTTGAAATTATGTAGACCATCATCTTTTGCCCATTCAAGCAAATAATTGTCTAAATCCTTTTCATACTTGATATAGATATCATCACAAATCACCCAACCACCATACATCACCTCTCCGGTTTCACTACACTGTCTCATACCCTAATTCTTTTCTATAGTCATCAAGCATTTCGTTTAACTGGTCGTAAATCTTTTGTTTACCTCCTTTTACTCCGAAATATTCTTTAACGTGTTTAAGTCTCCAGTGTCTGTTAGGTGCTATTCCCTCACAGAACAACCCTACATCGCGTATGCTCACCACTAAATTCCAATAAGCCCTACTCATTGGTCTTGATCCTTTACTGTCTATGTAACGAAAAATAGTCTCTTTATCCTGTTCAAACCTTGTCATAACTCCTTCTCTTCAAACGTTCTTACATTCTCGATTTTAAAGCTATCAACTTTAGGCATTTCTATAAAATCAAAGTCCCCGTTATACATAGCATCCATAACGTATTCATACTCTTCTGCATCGTGTAGATACGTATTAAACTTTACACGAACTTTTAGCGTAGCCTCAGCGTACACTGTTCCATACTGGTGTTTCATCTTTATATATATTAATTAACAGATAACCAAGAGCGCCCAGTGGCGCTCTTATAATTAATCAAATGATTTCTCATTCAATGCATCTACAATAAACTTGTTGTACTGTGCAATTTCACTTCTTACAATACCGGTAATCAATCGTTCATTACTTATACTATCACCTCCTATTGTCTCTTGTGAGTCATTAGTCCCTTTTAGAGCATCCAGTTCTAATTTTATAATCTCCCTAATGTTGTATTCATCAGGTACTTCAAGGTTCTTTATATAATCTTTGTTATTATCTACGATTTCCCACAGATACGGAACATTATGATTTTCTAAATCACTTTTCACACTGTCTATTGCGTACTCGTTGTTAGATACGGTCTCCCTTGTTTCGTGTTGCTCATCATGAATACCGCTAACATCTTTTTCAAGCTTAAGTATTTGCTCTTTAGCTATGTGCAATTCGGTGCTCAGGTAATCTACTTTCATTAATAGATAATTAATCCTGTTCACCCCCCCTTTATCGATTAAGCCTAATTTTTCCTTAATCCAATAATTAATCCTGTTCATAATACATTGTTTAAATTTACAGATAACCAGGAGCGCTCAATGGCGCTCCTTTTGACTCTACCGTTAACCAATCATTAACTATTCTTCCGAGTCTTGAAGAACAGTTCTTTCTTCTTGCATCCAAGCATCAAGCTTACCGCTTATAGTATTAAATAATCCATCAAAAAAAGCTGGAGCTATTACCGGTCTTTTACCTTGTTCTATTTCGTGTTCCAGCTCTTCCTTAGCCATCTTAGAATACAAATCAATTGCTTCTTGCATCCAGTAACGTTCGCCTTTATTAAGTGCGAAACGCTCCCTGTATTCTATACTTAGTTCGTAGTCATTCTTTTTCATTGCTTTATAACTTATATTAACAGATAACCAAGAGCGCCCAGTGGCGCTCTTTTTAATGCTCCATAATCCATACATCCTTGTTTCCTTTGCCCTTCACCCCTGAGCATAACCCGCACTTTTCACAGTTACTTTTGTAGCCTTGCTCTTTAGATGCTGGGCAGTTTATACCGGTAACTTTTTTGTCAGGTATTACAGAAACAAATGATCTATAGCCTATTGTTTTGGCTCTTTTACTTTCTGTTTGATTGTGCGTAGAAGCCATAAAATAGTTTTTATAACTGTTCGCCCATTCTTTTTCCCATTGGTGCGTATAACCAGTCCATGTCTTAGCATTCCATACCATAGCATCAACAACAGATAAAGGCATTAAGGATGGTTCGCCATATGTCCCAAATCTTACATAACTATTAAACGAAAGCTCAATAATTTTCTGTTGTTTGTCCCTTGTAAGTGGTGTAAGCTCATTGTGTTTAATGCTACGTAGCATAGACAAAAAGCCTACATATTGGTTAAACTTGTGTGTATAGCAACCGCCTTTACCTTTGTTTCCACTATATGGACAGTCTAAGCAATTGGAACCATCCAAAGCAAAGAATTTCTTCATCCCGAAGCCTTTACTGGTGGAAGCTAAAGTCCATTGAGCAGTGCTGAATGTGTACGTTTGCACCAGTGGTGCACCGTTTGTAATCTTCTTGTTTGTGGTCTTGCCCTTACGTATTACAACTATAATGTCCTTTTCAGGTATAGTAAATACAACTCTATTCTTCATAGTGTTTGATTAAATTAGTTAACAGATAACCAAAGAGCGCCCATTGGCGCTCCTCATAAATTAAGCTAACGATCGTTCGCCATTGTCAGCGAAACTGTAGTAACCATCCCCACAAACGATAATATGGTCTAACACTTCTATGTTAAATGGTTTAATCGCTTTCTTTAAGTTCTTAGTTACTCTTTTGTCGTTCTCACTGGGGTTTTTATTACCGCTCGGGTGGTTGTGCGCGACAATTACCGCGTGTGCCGTTCCCTCTATAGCTCTTCTTGTTATTGCTGGGATATCTACAGAGCACGAAGCACCGCATCCCTGAGTTATGGTTTCAATCCATAATACGGTGTTCGCCTTGTTCATATACATAGTAATAAAAAGCTCTTGTTCAAATATCTTTTTTCCGATATGTGCCTTTAATAAATTGTAAGCATCCCTTGAGCTTCTAATTTTGTGCTCTATTGGGTTCTTCTTTGCTTTCCATTTTACCTCAGCTTTCCCGATAAATACTGTAGTTTTCATCTTTATTTATATTAGTTAACAGATAACCAAAGCGCCAAATGGCGCTCTTTTCTACTCTAATCTTTCCCCAGCGTTAAAGTAGTCGTAGTAACGATCTTTCCTGTATGGATATTTTCCGTTTTCATAACACGTATTGCACCAATCACCGGTTGCGTAGCCGTACGCATCAAAACGCTCCATAACTTCTTTATCGTTACCGCATTTACAAATAAGCGCCTCCTCCAAATAAAAGCCCTCTTCGCTAAAAACACTTGCGGCTCCATATTCTATAAAGTCAACCGCTTCAGTTTTGCTTTGAAATGTCATGTATAGCTCCTCGTTTGCCTTGTATACGTTGTACACCTTCATTTTAGTGAGTTTAATTAGTTAACAGATAACCAAAAGAGCGCCATTTGGCGCTCTTCATCTTAGTGTTCAGTATAAACGGCTGGTATTTGTATACCGCTTTCGCTCCATAACTCGCTTTCCCAATTCACACCGTAAAAAAGTCCTTCTTCTTTGATGTCCTCCCAAATGTCAACCGCTTCATCAACTGTGAATATTTCGCCTGAGCTGGTAAACACAAAAGAACCGTACGAATAAGGGTTTGACCTTTCCAGCATGTGCAGTTGTTGAACGTGCCAGAGTTTCTTTGAATCATTCATTTTAATGATTTTTAATTAGTTAACAGATAACCAAAGGAGCGCCCGTAAGCGCTCCCCTTTTTTAGTCTATAATGTAAACGAGCTGAGTGAGTAGTTCAATTTTCACATTATCATTCACCAATCCTTCGCAATATTCATCTATGTGTTCAATGTAGCTCACAGGATCAAAACAAAATTCTTTATACTGTGCTTTTGCTTGCGAGTATACACCATGAAACGCTGAGTCCATAACTTCTAAGAATTGCGCGTGTGTACGGTGTTGACCGGTTGCAAGGTCTAACTGTGCATGGTCATAATTTGTCAATGTTTCCATTTGTCAAAGTTTTAAATTAGTTAACAGATAACCGCAGGAGCTTTCGCACCTGCTTTGAACGTGTGCCCGTTCATAGGTTTCAACTTATTAAGTCCTGGCGCCATCACTGGCGCTCTGGCTTCGCACTACTGAAGCTCTTCAGATCTGTTTTAACTTTCCCGAATGTCAAAGAACGTGAACGGCTGACCGTTCTACTGAATTGCAATATATAAACAAATGTGAATAAACAAAACGAACGCAACAAAAAGAATTCAACACTACCTGAGCTCGTCAGCTGGTCAGCTCGTAAGCTCTTAATCCGGTCAGCTCGTCAGCTGGTTAGGTGTTGCCCCAGATACGACAGTAAATGCCCTACATAGGAGCTATACGGTTGTTTCGGTTGTCTGGAGGTGCAAGGGTTGGTATTGATCACTAAACAGGTAGAACAAAGATCGCCAGACAGGCAGTAAACGGTGCTAAAAGCTGAAAAAGTGCACAAAGGCGGTCAGCTGGTCGGGCGGGGGTGGTCTGGATATCGGTTTAGGTGCGCGGTTTCTATCGGTAGACTATATATATAATCCCCTAGGTAGATATTTCTGGGGTATTTTTCGGGGCAATAGATTGCTGTAAAGTGCAGAAAGTTGTTGTTTGGGTTCAGAGTATGGATTTGCGGGGGTGTATAGGATATATCTGTTAGGTAGTGGACACTGTGTATGCAATACTAATAACAGCTGTTGTAAGGGGATCTCTGGGACTGAACGCGTGGTTCAGAAACAGGTATAGTTAGGGCGTATTGTAGTGTTTAACGTGAATTTTAGAGTGTGCCTTAATTGGGATTTGGCACTCTGTACTTGGATTAGTTTATTTCTGAACTATAAACTGATTCACTTAAGAACATGAGTTCAATCATGCGTTTGATCTCAATCACAATGCTAAGTTAGTAAAAATAAATGACATTATCAAGTCTCATTTGACACAAACAGCTGTAGCATTATATTGATTATCTTTGTATCTATGACAGGAATTATTATACTATTAGGCATTGTACTGTTAGTGAGTATGTTACACCGAATAGCGGGTATAAAAACAACAGCAGAGCATCCATTTGCTTGTGGTAGCGATGAAATATGCTATTGTTCTGAAGCAAAAAACTGTAAGAAGAATGAAGGGTAGATATAAATACAAAGGCGGTGGCAAACCTAAAAAGAAAAAGGTAAGCAAGAAGACAGAGTTTGCTAGACAAATGGAAGAGCTTGCTTTAGCTGCTAAGATAATGATGCTTGAAGGTATTATGGATCCAGAGAATATGCCACCAGAGATTACCAGCTATATTGATAGAGGTATGATGGGAGGAGCTATTGATCAAGAAGATTCAGACCCTATGTATACCATGCGTCCCTATATCATGGACCCTGAAAACCTAGTTATGGCTAGAAACTCTAGACCTGGCAGAGAAGAGTACAGCAAACGTATTCCTATGCAAGAAGTTAGAGATGCTAAATTCCCGGAGCTTATGCTACCTAGAAAAAAAATAAATCCATTTTTATGAAAGGGAAGTACAAATACGAAGGCGGTGGTAAGCCCGGTAAGAAGGGTAAGAAAGGTCCTAGATTCAGTCGTATGATAGGTGGTCCTGTCCGTTATAAAGGTGGATGGGAAGACAAGTTAGAAGACCTAGTGCAGTCTCAACTGGATAAATTGTCTGAACGATATGGTTGGGCTCCAGACTATAGAGATGCAGAGCTTCCAGAAGATAGAAATAGAGACGACCTACCATCATTCTATGATTTTGTTTCTAGACAAAGAGTAGAAAGTTTATACGATAAAGCATTGCCCTTAGATGATTACACAACAACATACAATCTAGGTCCAATATCATTGCAGCGTTGGAAGAATGCTAAACAATCACCAGACGGTGTAAACTATAGAACACCGTATTACGCTACTGGTAAATGGAAAAAAACAGGAGAAAACGTAACTATGGGGAAAACACGAGCCAATGCTGGTGTGAACTTAGGAGATGAGCAGAACGATATAATAGATGAAGTTAGATTTGGTAACTATAAGTTAGGACACCAAAAAGAAAAGCTAGATAACACTTTGCTAGATAAGTTCAGACAAACTCCTGGTTCTGTGTTCCCACCTGCTAATACTCTTTTAGCTGGAGGTGCATCTACAGGAGGTAGGCATATTGAAGACATCGCAGCCATGGCTTACGCAGCAAAAACTTATAATGATTTATATAAGCAAGAAAAGACTATGGTTGGCATATCAGACCAAATACAAGACGCATCCGCTGCCGATCGTCCAGCTCTAGTAGATCAATACAACCAAGCTTCTGAAGGGTACGTATCAAAAGTGGGTGAAGCTACTTGGTTTGCTCCAATGGCTGCTATACTTGGTGGAGGTGGTCTTTCTCGTACAGATGGATTGGTAATACCAACTGCTGGTATTATGAGAAACCCACTACAAAAAGCATACAAGCAGCAAGAAAAGAAATTTAAGAAAACACTAGAAGACGCAGACGAAAGATACGAATCCGACAGAGAGGACTATCTAGTACAAAAGAGTCAGCGCGAGTTAGATAGATACCTTGATGCTTACCAAGAAGAGTATGGTATCAGACCAGTTTTTAAAAACCCACCAATAACAAAAACCCCTAGGAAGAAAGCTTCAGAATATGTTATACCTAACGGAAGGCGCGGTGAAAACAGAAACCCTATATATCTTATGAATGGCGGTAAAGTAAAACTTAAGAAGAAATAATGAAGGGTAAGTACAAAAAATATAAGAAAGGTGGACCTGTAAATCCTAAGAAACGTAGAGCTTCAGATACTACATCTGTAAAAACAAACGTAGATAGAGACACTAGTTTTACCGATGCGCAGGGTTTAATTCGTAGAATGATAGATTTGTCTCTTATTGACGAAGCAGATCCCTATGCATCAGAACAAACTGAACCTGAGTTCAAACTACGAAAGATTTACAATGGAGAACCTGTAGATCCAATATTTGAAAAGCTAGGTCAGTCTATACCTCAAAGAGAGCTAGGTAGAGAAGAGGCTAATAAGTTTGTCAAAGGAATAAACCCACAGGTGGATAGTCTTTTCCAAACCCCTGGAGCGCTATCTAAGTATCAAGACATGTTTATGGACAGAATGCTTAGAGCTGCTGTTCCCGCGGATACAACATATTATGACCCCGATTTAAAGGCTACAGTAAGTGCCGGCATATATGAGCCAGGACAATCTAATGGAGATTACTCTTACTTTAGAATAGATTCAGATAACCCTGTTTCTAGCATGTCATCAACAAGTAAAAAACCTATACGACCTAAAGAGTCTATGGTTGAACTTCCACCAAAACTACCGTTCGGCAATATGGATATGAGCAAACCTCCAGCTTTGCGCAGGGTGCTACCAGAAATATACGGTGTTAAGTTAAACCAACAAACAGGTGAGTTTATATACAGAACATCAGAAGGGGAAGTAAGAAAGAAACAAGGACCAGATAACGCTCAGTTTGTTAACCAAAATAGAGCAGCACTAGAAAGAATGCGTAAAAACAGATAAAATGGCAAAAGCAAAGAAAAAAAAGAAAATGATCAAGCGTAAAGATGGTAGCTACAGCCAACGTGGTTTGTGGGATAACATCCGTGCTAAAAAAGGTTCTGGTAAAAAACCTACAAAGGAAATGCTAGAGCAAGAGCGTAAGATTAAAAAGAAATCTAAGAAGAAAAAGAAATACTACGCTGGCGGTAAAGTAAAAGAATACCTTAAAGGTGGTCAAGTAAAGCTTGATAAAAACGGTAATGGTGTATTAGACGCTAACGACTTTACATTGTTGCGTGGTGAAAGCTAAAAAGAAAACAGCTAAAGTAATGGTTGATGCCCCCTCTGGATATCATTGGATGGACAAGGGAGGGCGTTATTACCTTCAAGAGCACAAGGGTAAGTTTGTACCACATAAAGGTGCGTCATTAAAAAAGCCCTTTAAAACTATTTCTTCACACTAATAGGTTCCTCACCAGCCATCTTTCGGTAAAATCTAGACACAACTAGTCTACCATTTTGGCTGAGAGCGTACCTTACACGGTAATTGTATTTACTTTCATCCCTAAACAAATGATCTTCTCTAGCCGTAGACGGAGTAAGCTTATCAAAATGCTTATAGACGTACCCCTTTTTAAGAAGAGGGTATACAAGCCTACGTCCTATGTTTCTTTTCTCATACTTGTACTCTCCGGCAATCCAGTCCATAGTGAAGAACTCCAGGTCGTAGACGAAGAGCATGAACCTCATCTCTTTATCTGAAAGGTCATATCTGGAAAGCATGTCGCTCATAACAATACTCCAGTTCTTTAAGTAGTTTTCTTTAATCCATTTGTCCTTGATGTATGAGAAATCTCTAAACATCTTTGTCTTCGCTACCCGTCCCTTCGGCATAAGCCTTTTATTAAATTAGTATATTTGATAAAATTAAACATTGTAAATCAAATGAAAGAAAACGAGAAAGATGCAATCTATGAGATACAAGAACTCATACTCGCTATAGCTTCTGTTGCCAAAAAGTACGATATAGAAGACTCGTTTATCGCCTGTGTTGCTGTTGGTTTTTTAGATATGGATTCTTCATACATTGATGAAGAGGGTCAGGAACGTGCTAACATGAACTTATTGTCATCTTTTTCTGTAACAGATGAAGAGGAATTAGATGATCTTCTTTCTTATTGTGTTGAGGCATATCGCCAAGAAAGCGAACCAGACCCAGGCAGTATTGATTACTGGATCGACTTAGCCCGTAGAAACGGAGATATAAATTAAAAAGAATGATACGTAAAATTATTATAGGGGACAATCCCCTAAAAGCTATGGCTTATTATATAGGTCAACGAGCTGGTGAGTCTAAAGTAGACACGATTATACTCGATGAAAAGTACTTACATAAGTACGGAAAAACGCAATACCTCATTTATATCAAACACCCTAGAGACGGTGTGATGCTATGGAAGTCTACAGTTGACATGCCCGTGCTCATAGAATACGACTGTGATTTTTCGTAAGTTTGTGTTAGTTAATTAACACCAATTAAATTTAATTAAGATGAGATCACTACACGATTTCTTCGTTAGAATGCCAAAAGCTTTTAACGATGAGCTAAAGGTTGGCGATAAGTCAATATATCTAGATCCTAAATGGAATGAGTTTGAAAACAGAAAGATGTCTGCTGAAGTATACTTGGTTCCGGAAAAACACAACACTGGGGTTAAACCTGGAGACATATTATACTTTCACCACCATGTCGTTGTATCCAACGAAGGTAAGGGTCAACTTGTAGATGATGATATATATTTTGTCAGATTTGATCCCTACAACAGTGGAAACACACAAGCTTACGCTTACAAGTGTCAAGACACTGGAGAGATACACTTATTGTCTGAATGGATATTCTTAACGCCAGAAGAACAGGAGGATGAAGAAGTTACTGAAAGCGGCATCATCACAGAACTCAAAAAGCCAGAATACAATATGTTTGGTTATGTTCTTTACGATTCGCCAGCTGTACAAGAGCTCGGATTAAAAAAAGGTGATAAAGTAATGATTATGAAGAACGCTGACTATCGGATGAAAATAGATGGTCAGGAGGTTTACCGTACACATATTGGACATATTTACGCAACTGGATTCTAATGGGACGCAGAAAAAAATTTGACAGTGTATACGCTGGAGAAGAGCTTCTGCATGCTATGTCTATAGCTATTGAAAATATTACAGAAGAAATTAAGAAGCCTGTAGACAAAGAGTTAAGTGGTAGCCAGCGCAGGTCTGAACTGCAAAGTATAAAGCAGTCAGCAATAGATGCTAAGGAGCTTATAACGGAGTATCAGAAATTAGAGCTAATGCTAAAAGAGCTAAAGAAAACGGGCAATATAAAAGAAGAGGTAGACTACAGCTCTGGTTTTAGTGAAAAGTTTGCAAAGAAATAGATGGCTGGATTAGTAAACATAGAGGGTATTGACGAGCCAGTAGTAAACATATGCCCGAAGGGTACTGGTGGTGATGTAATTAATATATCTGATGTTTATCTGCAATTGCCAGCTGTTCCTAAAAAAAAGGATATACTCTTTAGCGAATCAAAAAAAGAAGATCAATACTGGCGTAGACTAGACCCCCCGTCAGATTTGATGAAGATTAGGTCCATGGACGACTGGACAGAGATGCCGAAGCCTTTTAAAGAAAGGTATACGGAGTTTATACGTAAAGAGTTTGATAGACGCAGGAATGGCGTATGGTTCATGAACAATGGTGAGCCTACTTATATAACAGGTCATCATTATATGTTCTTGCAATGGTCCAAGATTGATATTGGATATCCTAGCTACCTGGAATTCCAGAATAGACTTTCTAGGCACTTCGTTGCGTGTGAGCACGACCCAAGATCCATGGGTCAAGTCTATGTCAAGTGTAGACGTTCGGGATATACACAGATGTGTTCAGGTAATTTATCTGATGAGGGTACTCAAGTAAAAGACAAGTTATTAGGCATTGTATCTAAGACGGGTAAGGACGCACAAGAAAATGTCTTCATGAAAAAGATAATGCCGATATACCGGAACTATCCATTTTTCTTTAAGCCTATACAAGACGGTACGACTAACCCACGTCAAGAGTTAGCATTTCGCGAGCCATCAAAACGTATTACCAAAAATAATAAAACAGCAAACAGTGGCGAAGCTTTAGATACCATTATTAACTGGAAAAACACTACGTCTAATGCTTATGATGGTGAAAAGCTGCACTACCTATTTCTTGATGAAGCTGGTAAAATAGAAAAGCCTGAGGATATAACTGAGATATGGCGTGTACATAGAACTTGTTTACTTGTGGGTCGTAAAATTATAGGGAAGGCAATGGTAGGTTCTACTGTAAACCCTTTAGACAAAGGAGGTAGAAACTTTAAAAAGCTCGTATACAACTCAGACCCCACAGAGCGTAATGCTAATGGCAGAACAAAAACAGGTTTATACAAAATATTTATACCATCGTATGAAGCCCTTGAAGGGTTTTTTGATCTTTATGGAAACCCTGTTATTGATGATCCAGAAAAACCTATACTGGGTGTAGACAATGAGATGATTGATATAGGTGCTAAGACGTTTTTAAAGAACGAGCGCAAGGCATTGTCTAATGATAGCTACGACCTTAATGAAGTTATACGTCAGTTTCCATTTACAATGGACGAAGCGTTTCGCGACTCTACTAAAGCATCTACTTTTAATATCGCTAAGATATACGAGCAACTAGAAAACAATATGGAGCTGTATCCAAATCCTGTTGTTCGTGGTAATTTTGTATGGGAGAACGGCATTCAAGATACAAAGGTTATTTTTAGACCAGACCCTAGTGGTAGATTTAGGATAGCCTGGATGCCACCAGATGAACTGCGCAATAAAGTTGTAACAGAAAGAGGTAAGAAAACCCCTGGCAACGCATGGCTGGGCGTAGGAGGCGTGGATAGCTATGACCTCGACACAACTGTAGACGGCAGGGGGTCTAAGGGCGCACTACATTTATATAATAAAATAAACATGGAGCATCCCTCAAACATGTTTGTATTAGAGTATGCTTCACGTCCACCGCTAGCTAGAATATTCTACGAGGATGTTCTTATGTCTGCTGTTTTTTATGGGTATATGATACTTATAGAGAATAACAAGTACGGTATTGCGAGATACTTTGAGAACAGAGGTTATGACGGATATCTTATGGATAGACCAGTACATTTAGGTGGTGGATCACGTAGCGCAACAAAAACAAAAGGTATACCGTCCAACTCTCAAGACATCATACAAGCTCACGCTCAGTCTATTGAGGCATATATACACGAGTATGTAGGATTAAATGAAGAGGGTAATTACGGCAGAATGTTTTTTGACAACACTCTGGAAGACTGGATTAACTTTAAGATAGACGACCGTACCAAATTTGACCTTAGTATAAGTGCTGGTCTTGCTCTTATGGCTGCTCAAAAGTCAATTAAGAAAGAAATAAAAAAAGACAACAGCAATAAGAAGTTCTTCCGTAAAGCCAAGGTAATTCAGCGTTAATAAATTATCTATCTTTGTTTCTGATTAATATTCAGCGAAAAGATGAATGTAACAAAGAAAGGAAGTTTCCCAAACCCTCTAGCAAAGCATGCTGAAAAAAGCCAGAAAGAATATGGTTTAGAGTATGCTAAGGCAATGATGAATCAATGGGGAGGGCTAGACACAGAAGGTAGCTTGTATCAAAAGAGGTACAAGGAGTTTGAGCAGTCACGCATGTATGCTAACGGTACACAGGACACTCGTATATACAAACAGATACTCAATAGCTTAGATCCGGGCAATGACGATGGTTCTTTGTTGTCTATTGATTGGACTCCAGTTCCTATCGTTCCTAAGTTTGTGAAAATTGTAGCAAACAAAATTATATCATCTTATCGATATCCACAGATTGAAGCTGTTGATCCACTTTCTCAAAGCGAAAAGGATGTAAAGAAAAAAATGATTGCTTTACAGATCGAGAACAAAGAGATGATTGCGGAAGCTAAAGCCTCAGGTCTACAAACACAGGTGGATCCAAACAGTCTTCCAGATACTCCAGAAGAAGCAGAAATCTTTTTAGAGACAAATGTAAAAACAGATGCCGAGGTTGCTGGTCAACTTGCAACACAACTTACACTACAGTGGAATGACTTTGATGAGCGTATCTACCGCAGATGTGTTGAAGACATAATTAGCTGTGGGATGGCTGTTGCTAAACGAAGCAATGACCCTAACTACGGTATTACTGAGGAGTATGTGGATCCATCAATGTTTATTCACAATTATACTGACGACCCTACATTCTCTGATTTAGTTTATGCCGGACATATTAAGCGCATGAGTATCATGGAGCTTAAACGTTTAGCTGGTGATCAGTTTACTGAGAAAGAATATACGGAAATGGCTCAGAGTGTGATGAACAAACACTCTAATAGTGCCGAACGTTTTACAGAAAAGTATTACGACAAGCAACTTAATAAATACAAGTACGGTTACGATGAGTATACTGTTGAGATATTAGACTTTGAATACTTGTCTGTAGATTCTATGATCTACGAAAACAAGATGTCTCGTCACGGAAATATGGGATTCTATTTTAAAGGAGAAGAGTATGAAGCTCCTAAGAACTCTGTATATGACCGTGACCCGGTATACATGCAAAACTCTACAGTTTATGGCGGTATGTATATTATTGGTACAGATCATTTGTTCAATTACGGAAAAGAACATAACATTCCGAAAAATATCCACGATATTTCTAAGGCTCGTTTATCTTACTCTGTAACTTCTGTAAATATGCGCAACATGATACCTAAGTCTTTGGTATCTGGTGTTGTTGGTTTCGCAGATCAATTACAGCTAACTCATTTAAAGCTACAGCAGGCAATTGCTAAAAGTAAACCAGATGGTATCATGGTTGATATTGAAGGTTTAGAAAATGTTGACTTAGGTCGTGGTGGTGATTTACAGCCTTTAGATATTCAAGACATCTACGAGCAAACGGGTGTATTCTACTATCGTAGCAAGAATCCAGAAGGCGGGTTCCAAAACCCTCCTATCCGCGAGATTGGAAACACCATACGTAATATAAATGAGCTTATTGCATTATACAATCACTACTTACGTATGATTCGCGATGCTACAGGCATCAATGAAGTTATGGACGGAACAACTCCCAAAGGAGAGGCTTTAGTTGGTGTTAATCAGCTAGCTGTAAATGCCGGTAATAACGCTATTTACGATATCACTAACGCTAGTATGATTCTCTACAGAAAAGTCTGTGAGGATGTCTTGAAATGCGTTCAAATACTTCCTATAGAATCAGTTATATTCAAGGTATATGAAAAAGCTATCGGCAAGACTAATATGTCTGTCTTATCAAGCTTTAGAGATCTTCCAATGTACAACTTTGGTGTCCGGGTTCTCAGTGATCTTAATGACATGGACCGTCAATACCTTGAGCAAAACATACAAATTGCTCTGGCTCAAAAAGAAATAGACCTTGAAGACGCTATTGCTATTCGTCAGTTAAAAGACATTGACCAGGCAGAGCGTTTGCTTATTATACGTAGAAAGAAACGTATAGCGCAACAACAAGCTATTGCTCAACAGAATGTACAGGCGCAATCGCAAGCTCAGGCTATGCAGCAACAAGCAGCTGTTGAAGTTGATTTACAAAAACAGCAAGTTCTTGCACAGTTGGATATGCAAAAGAAAGAGTTTGAGTACCAGCTAAAAATGCAGTATGCTCAAATGGAGCATCAAATGAAAGTTCAACTTGAGCAAATGAAGGGCGAGTTTGGGCTTGCAGAGCAGCAAATTGAAAGTGGCGCTGAAGCTAGAGACGAAGCAATGAAAGAAGATCGTAAAGACGAGCGCGTAAAAAAACAAGCTATCGAGCAATCTAAACTTTTATCTCAGCGTCAGGGGAAAAGAGAGGAACTACAAGGAAGCTCAGATAACTTAAGTGAACTTCTTGATAACCAGTAAATTAGTACCTTTGTAACATGGCTACAAAAATAAACTTAGATAACTCCACAAGAGTAGATGTGACCTGTAGAAAGGGAGATACCTTTAATCTGCAATTCACTTTTACAGATTCAACAGGTGCTGCTTTGGATGTCTCTGGATATACATGGAAACTAGACGTAAAAGAAACAGATACCTCTTCTTCAGATATCATAGGAGATTCTTCTTTTACATATACAGGAAACTCAGAAGGGAAGCTTACTATCTCTGCAACGGCAACTGTTATGTCTGGAGTTAGCGGTGGAATGTACGTATATGATCTTCAGTCTACAACTGGAGGTGAAGTAAAAACTTGGATTTACGGATTATTCACAGTTAACGAAGATATTAGTGAGTAACAACATAGAAATAAAAAGCGGAGATAGCATTAACATTAATGCATCAACAACTGCTGCGGTAAATGTAACATCTGCATCATCTAATGTTACTAGCGTTGTTGTTTCTGGAGTTCAAGCATCTTCAGGAAGCGCTGATAAAAACTATGTACACACCCAGGCATCTCCTAGTGCGACATGGACTATTGACCATGGTTTAGCTAAAAGAGCATCTGTCTCAGTTGTAGATTCAGCAGGGACAGTTATTATATGTGATGTGTCGTATACATCTGACAATCAAGTAGTTCTATCGTTTGACGCATCCACTAGCGGACAAGCGTATTTAAATTAGTGTTAAATTTGTAAAAAAGAAATAAGTCATGGCATTAAAGATAGTATCGGGGTTATCCGTCACCAGTATACAGCTAAGTTCGTTTTTAGACTTAGCTAAGGGAGAACTCCGTAACGCACAAATTCAAAACCTGTCTACTACGCAGATTAATGCGATTACTAGTCCAGCACAAGGTCAATTCGTATATGATAGCACATTAGATAAGCTAAAGGTATATGATGGTGAAAGTTGGACACTAGTAGGTGCTGCGGCTGACGAATCAACAATTACCTTATCTAGTAACACTCTCACTGTTAAAGACGGTGGTATTGCTACAGCTAAACTAGCTAGTCTCGCAGTTACTACTGCTAAGATTGCAGCAGGTGCTGTAACTAACGCTAAGTTAGGTGCTGATTCAGTAAATGGTGCTAAGATTGCAGATAACGCAATTGATAGCGAACACTATACTGACGGAAGTATTGATACAGTTCATCTTGCTGATGATGCGGTTACGGGTGCTAAAATTGCTGCAACAACTGTTGCTACTGGTAACATCGTCAACCTAGCTGTTACCTCTGGTAAACTAGCTGCGGGCGCTGTAGGTACAGCCAAGATAGCAGACGATGCAGTAACTACTGCTAAGATTGCTGATGCTCAGATTACTACAGCTCTAATCGCAACTGATGCGGTAACTGCGGCTAAGATTGCAGACAACTCTGTAGACATCGCTAGGCTGAATGTTTCAGACGGTTCTTCTGGTCAGTTCTTACAGACCAATGGTAGCGGAACAATGTCTTTTGCTACGGCTATAGATGATAGTGTATCAGGAACAAACTTAACGGCTACGCTTGCGGGTTTAGATACTACGCATGCTGAAAACGTACACGGCTCAGGTTCTACCAACATAATCATTGGTAGTGGCACAAACACACCTAACGTACAAGTTACTGGTGATGTTATTGTAGACGGAGATTTAATGGTAAGTGGTACAACCACTACTGTAAACTCTACAACAGTTACTATTGATGATCCTGTATTTACCCTTGGTGGTGATACTGCTCCATCAGCAGATGATAACAAAGACCGTGGTATTGAATTCCGTTATCACGATGGAACTAGTGCAAAACTAGGTTTCTTTGGTTACGATGATTCATCTCGTGAGTTTACAGCTTATGTTGACGCTACTAATAATGATGAGGTATTTAGTGGTACTCTAGCCGCAGCTAAGTTTGGTAGTGTAGAGGCAGGCATCATAACAACATCTATTTCTCTTGGTGGTACAACAATTACATCTACCGCTGCTGAATTAAACATATTAGATGGTGTTACAGCTTCTACTGCTGAGTTAAACAAAACTGATGGCTTAACTGCTAGTACAGCAGAGCTAAACATCATGGACGGAGTTACTGCTACCACAGCAGAGCTTAACTACGTTGACGGTGTTACTTCAGCTATACAGACTCAAATCAACGGCAAGCAACCAACAATCACTGGTGCTGCTACAACCATTGACGATACAAACTTAACAGCATCTCGTGTTGTAGTTTCTAACGCTTCTGGTAAGATCGCTGCTTCAGCGGTAACCAGCTCAGAACTCGGTGTACTTGACGGTATTACCGCTTCTACTGCGGAGCTTAACAAGATGGACGGTGTTACGGTAAACACCGCTACCATTAACGATATTGTAAACCGTGCAAAACGTTACGTACACACGGAAACAAATCACAGTGGTGGAGAACTTATTATTGCGGGAAGCACTCACAATCTAACTGCTCCTTTCCATATTAGTGTTATTGACAGCAGTGGCGCTATGTTATTAGCAGAAATCGTACAGAATCAATCTACTGGTGCAATCACAATTCAAGATCTACCAGCAGAAACAATTAAAGTACACATCACTGGGGGAGAATAATCTAAACCAGTAACGTATAAGCAAGGAGGGCTAGGAATTAATCTTAGCCCTCTTTTTTTGTTATCTTTGTCAGTAGCAAAAAATACAACATGATATTAAGTGTAAGTTATAACAAGACTACTGGGGAAATCACTCTTTCTTCTGATGAATCTGAAGTAGCTGTAGAGCTAAATCAAGAATCACTAGTTGACTCAGACGATGTTTTGCATTTTGAAACAGCTTTAGACTTGTCTGCATATCAGGAATTATTCAACGATGAAATTTTAGAAGATGGCTACAATAACGAGTAATCAGTCAGGTAACTGGAATGTAACTAGTACTTGGGTAGGCGGTAGTATACCCGCTGCTGATGACTTAGTAGTTATTGCACACGGTCATAAAGTAAACGTTACTACCAACATACAGTCTACACGAACAGGCGATGTAACTATTGACGGTAACCTGCATTTTGCTAATGGTGGCAAGATGCACCTACACGGTAGAATGACTGTAAACAACACAAGCAATAATAGTACTAATGCTGGTGAGTTTGTGCAAGGAACAAGTACCTCGGGTTCTCTGCTATCTATGGTTGGAGGCTCAGAAGTAAAAATATCTGGGAATAACTCAGACCAACACGGTATTCAAGTGAATTCAAGAAGATGGTGTGGCGTTGAATTATCAGGTAGTGAGCCTACACATTACAATAATCTAAACGGTATTCACGAAGCCTTTTCTGATTATCTGACCTTAGATAGTGTTTCAAATTTTGCAGCAGGTGATATGATAAGCCTGTACGAAAGAGAAGTGGATTACCGTATGAATCCTGATGAATGCTTTTGGATTCATGATGTAGATAGCGGTAACAATAGACTATATATAAGACAATTTGTATCTCCGCAAGCTGTGGTTCAATCTAAGTCTGGCTCTACCATAACAGTAGATGATGCAGCTGTATTTAGGATAGGGTACAAGATAGTATTTGGTACAGGTTCTAATAGAAACCTAAAAGAGATTACAAATATTGAAGGAAATGTAATAACGTTTAGTAGTGCTGTTACAGGCACTGTAGATGGTTTAACAGCCTATCAATCTGCTACAGAGAAGTACCACCCAGACAATAGAATCGTAAGAAGACTATCAACCTCTATAACAACTGCAATTACAGCTTTAGACAGTACTAATCAAATTGTGGTAGGCAACGCTTCAGATTTATCTGTAGGGGATGAAATCATACTGGAAGCATCAACAGATAACGGAACATACAACTACTCAAGCGGAAGTGAAAACAATGTTTGGAGACATAATGTGCTATACACAATATCCGCTAAAAGTGGTAATGCCCTAACGCTAGATAGAAATATACAATACTATTCTGATGTTGGCTGTGTAGTAACTAGAGTAACAAGAGATATTCTTATTAAAGCGTGTAAGACTGACGGTACTGATGTTCCTGATGGAGACCAAGATTCCGCTCGTGTATTTTTTAATGTAAGATATTGGACTAACAATGGTCATGATGATGCTTCCACAAGACGTGTTAAAATTAAATACGTTCAATTTAAAGGCTTAGGCTACAACACTAACGACAGTACTAATTTTAGAGCAGGTGTAACTATCGGTGGGTATAACGGTAGATATCGTACAGATTTAAATGGTAGTGGGGCTGACCAAACTACAATTCACACTTCTAGTGGTGTTAGTCAAACAGGAGAGAATTATATAGACGGCTGTAGTAATACGGCTTATAATCTTTGCTCTAACCCTACAAGAGATGGAGATAGTTATCCTTCTATATGTGTTCGTCACCCTTATGGTCACGTAAGTAGAAACTGTGTTACCGCTGGAACTGGTAGAGGATACTGGAGATGGTCTTCAGGATACTTTACAAAGCAGTACGGTATGCAAAACTTTACGGGTAATTACTGTAATACTCAGATAGAGGCTATATATGGAGAGCATAGCCATGCAGAATATTTTTATAATAGAATGGCTGAAGATTATGGTTTTATGATTTACCATACTCGTCAAAACAATGTGAATTCTGCTAGGCATATAGATGTTAGACACCAACAGAGTTATGCTTTCTATTTTGGAAACAATCTTCAGAATTGTCATTTTGATAAATGGTATGCAGATAAGTACAGATACATATATATAACAGATTCTATTTCGGATTGTTATATACACAACTCTAGGTTTATGCCTAATCAATGGGACGGTACTAGTGCTTACTACAATGGGGTACTTGGGAAAATATATGCCTATAATGTGTATCATGATGGAAATTCTAATTATGATGCATGGAGAAACGGAGGGGGCAATGGTATAATACGGTGGAACGAGCATGGATTTAAATCCGATGAATACGTTGAAAACCATTATAGATGGACTAGAATAAAACGCAAAGGCACTTCCGACTGGGATGTTTTAATTAATGAAAACAATTATAAAGGTTACCAAGAAAAAGTTTTTGTGCCTGCTAACACTACAGTGAAAATACAGAGTAACTGGTATGTAAATCCAAAAACATATATAGGAAACACCGCTTCATTAAGTTCTAATGATTATCCAATACTAATTGCAAGACCTTTAAATGGCAATATCTGGAGAAACGGTAGATATGCTAATGGGGAATTTGGCTCTGGTAGTGAAGGACATAACTGGAATACAAGTCAGCTTAATAACTACGGTTTAAACAGCACGGAGGGTCAAGGGAAACTGCAACAAGGGTGGATTGAGTATGCTCCGCATACAAGCGCTTCCATAGGAAATTGGGAGTCAAAAGAGGTTACTGTCGCACCGCAAAAAGAATCATATTGGTTAAGCTATGGTTACTTTATGGAAGACAACGATGGTAGAGAAGAGGGAGCTAAAATGAAAGACTTTAAAGTAGCTTTTTCTGTAGCTTCACCCCAGAGTTACCATTCAAAAGGAACGGCTAGGAAAAGTGTAAGAGCATCTTTTAACACAGGTAAAAAACGAATCGGAGGAACAAGATTATAAATTATGGCTATTAAACTCGTAAGTGCTTTAAGCACTCCGCAACACATTCAATTCAAAAACTCTGCTGGTACAAACACTGGTAAGATTGAAACATCAGGCGATGACTTAGTTATTAGCAATGCCGTAGGTGATGTGCTGTTTGGTGATGTGGATTCAGACGTATATATCGGTGACGGTGTAAACAACGTAAATATAATCTTTGAGCAAAGCGGTTCTATCAAAGGAGAGAATGGTGGAAGTGCTACTCTTACTATAGGCTCTAACTCTACAGTTTTAAATCTGTATAACCCACAGATTGAGAACAACATGGCGTTAACATCTACCATGACTATTGGTGTTGGTGGATTTATTGACTTTATTCCAGACACTGGTGTAGTCTTAAAGTTTGATGGACAGACTATTCTTGAGCGTACAACAGCTAATGGCGGTCTGATACTAGGGCATGATGATGGTGTAATCATAGCTGGTGGAGATACGAGTGCTACTCTTAAAGCTAATGCTGGAGTTGCTAATGAGTTAGTTACCATAGGAGCTGAAGGTGGATTGCAAATATTGGCTTTTCCTAACAACGATACCTCTTGGGGTAACAGACAACGGCTCTTGTTTGATGGTAGCGGTAAGATTTACTTCGGTACTTCTGCTGACACTAACCTATATCGCAGTGCAGCTAACATACTAAAGACCGATGATGCTTTTGTAACTGGTACTAATGTTCGTATTGGTACAGATACTCAGTATTCTACTGGGGGGAATGCTATGCTAACAGTTGGAGGAAACCTAATAAGTATGGGAGCTTCTAATGACGACTTGCTTTATATTAGAAGATTTGGCGCTGGGCATGCTCAGTTTCAAACATACAATAATGGTAATAATGGTACAATAAACATACAGCCTTATGGAGGTACATTAATTGTAGGGAACTCTTCGTCTACATCTAAAGGGGCTGTACTAACTGCTGTACAAAGAGGCAACACTGAAATTTTAAACAATACAGCAGTTACGGATGCTGCTTTTGTAATGATGAACAGCGACCCTGCTTACGGGCTGTACGGAGCTGTAAAACCAGACGGAGATGCTTTATTACAGGTAAGAAGACAAACAGCTAATACTAAATACAACTTACAGCTACAGCCTCATGGCGGTGCTGTTTTATTAGGCAGTGCTAATAATAACTCAGGCAAAGCGGATTTTGCTGTTAATGTAGGAGGCTCTGATGGCGCTGCTCTTTCTTTTAATGGAACTCAAGTTCAAGTAGGTGGGCAAGACGTAAACTACACTTTTAGACTTGACTCATCTGGCGGTAATGGAAGAATTAAAAGCTGGGCAGGAGATATACTTTTAAGCACAGATGAAGGCGCAACTGCCACCACAAGAAGAGATATAATTTTTAAAACTAAGGCTAGTGGAGTTGTTTCTGCTGAAGCTGTTAGGTTTAAAGGAGGCGGTGTTGTTCAGATACACAACCTTGGCGCTGGTCTTGTGCAGTCTGACTCAAGCGGTAATCTCTCTATATCAACGGATACGTTTGCTACACAGACTTGGGTTGGCGAACAGAACTATGCTTCAGACTCTGCAATAAGCACTGCTTTAGCTAGCTACTTACCGCTAGCTGGTGGCACATTGACCGCTGGGATAACTATTTCAAGTACATTCCCATACGTTGACTTTGTAGATACTAATAGTTTCACAGACACATCTGATAGATTTAGAGTAAGAGCTGGTGGAAACAATGGGTTATTTCAATGGTACGATGCATCGGCATCAACCACACAAACAATAATGACTTTAGACCCAGATGGGGATGTAGATATTGTAGGTGACCTTACAGCAGACAACTTCTCAGGCTCATCGTCTGGTACTAACACAGGTGACCAAGACCTAAGCAGTTACGCCACACAGACGTATGTAGGGACTCAAATTTCTAACCTTGTAGATTCATCACCTTCAGCATTAAACACGCTTAACGAGCTTGCTGCTGCGTTAGGAGACGATGCTAACTTCTCTACCACTGTAACAAACAGTATAGCTACCAAGCTTCCTTTTGTTAAGTATAATACTGGTACTGACGTAGACACAATTGCTCGCACTAGTTTTGGTGCTATAAGCACTGGAAATAATTCATCAAATCGTAATCAGAATTATTCAGCAATTTATTCTTTAGGGGTTAATGGTGTTCCAAACACACTTCAACTTGGAACTGCTTCTGACTACAATGCGTCTGGCTTATGGATTCGTCAATACAATCAGAACAGTGCATCACCTCAAGGAACTGGCTGGCAGAATTGGGCGCAAGTATGGACAGCAAATAATTTTGCTAATAACTCTACTAACTGGAACACAGCTTACGGATGGGGCAATCATGCTAGCGCAGGGTACTTAACATCATACACTGAAACAGATACACTTTCTTCAGTTGTAGGTAGAGGCGCGAGTACAACTACCACGATTAACAGTGGAGACATACTTCCGTCCGCAGACTCAACATATGATATAGGATCTAACACTAATAAATTTGCAGAGGGTCATTTTGACCACCTATACATTGGAGAGACAGGTAACAACCCTAGGATAGACATATATACTGAGAATGGCACAGCAAGTTTAGCAGATACATTTTCAGATACTTCAACAGATAAATCGTATATATATTTTCAAGCAGGCACGCTCAGTAGTGACCCTGGTTTTATAATGCACGAAACATCTGAAAGTCTAAGTCCAAACGAAACTAATGAAGGTGTATTACACCTTGTACCTTCTGATGATAACAATACAGATGATTATGTAAGTATTCACGGTACTAATGACCCAGATGCTTTAAAGTTGCATACAAATGGTTTAATTCAAACCTCTTCTAGCTATCAGCTTCAACTTCGCTCTGGTAGTGGTATTGTCAGAATAGATGACGGTCTTGAGGTTATTGAATACATTTCTCACGTAGGAGACAGCGATACATATGTAAGATTTGAAGACAATCGCATAAGAATTGCTGCTGGAGGAACAGTTAAGTTTGATACTAACAACACATACCTTACATCCATCAATAATGGTAACTGGTCTGGTACAGACTTAGCTATCGTTAATGGTGGTACGGGTGCTTCTAGTGCTTCTGCTGCTCGTTCTAATCTTGGATTAGGTAGCGCAGCTTTATCTGCTTCAACAGACTTTGCAGCAGCATCGCATACACACGCTGCTGGAGATATTACAAGTGGAGTTTTTGATTCAGCGAGAATACCTTCACCAGTAAGTGGTGATTGGTGGAATAACGGAGTTGTAAAAGTTCTTACTGATGGTGTAATGGAAGTCGGTAAGTATATGGACTGGCATGACTCTGATACAGAGACATCGGACTTTAGTTATAGAATGACCGCTTCTAATACTAGTATGGCATTTAGTGGAGGAGCTACTTTCGCAGGGGATTTACAAATACCCGCCAACATAGTTCACACTTCAGATACTAATACCTATTTTGGATTTCATGCTAATGACCAATGGCGTGTCGTAACAGGAGGCTCAGAAAGACTTGAAGTAAACAGCACACAAGTTACAGTCCAAAACAAATTATATGTAGCAGGAGATTTAAATACCAGTGTTTCCACAAATGTAAACTATGGTAACATTGCTACCACTCAAAACGGTACTGTTGTTAGAGGCGGTTTCTTAAACCCTGCCGCTGAAGCCAACATGGTTCACCTGCCGCATGTTATAAATGACTTTGCTGGATTTAATCATTGGGGTACAATTTCTGTTTCTGGTTTATACAAAACAAGAAGCGGTTCTTCTGGTAGCTACAGTTACTCTAATTCTGTTGCTACAAGCGATTTTAGCAATGGAGCTGCTTTTGATGCATATTCAAGTACAGCGGGTAGTTGGTATAGTGACAATGGCGCTGATGGTATTTATCAAGAAGGTTCAGATACACCTGGTGTTATTACATTAGAATGGACTAATGAGCTACTGTATAGTGCATGGGTTGGTATTGTATTTGGCTCTGGTAGTTTTACAGCCACAAAAGTTAAAATTGAAGCTTACCGTGGTGGCGCTTGGCAGACACTATGTGATTTAACCGATAATACAAAGAACGTTGTATTAAGGCAAATAGGAAGTAATAGCGGAACTAACTCTGCAACTACTAAGGTGCGATATACTTTGGGTGGTTCTGTAAACAACAGCTATTTTAGAATACACACGTTGTATGCTGCTAATTACAGAGCAGGTGACAACAACCTTGCTAACCTAGGAACAGACTATACAAGGGGCATAAGCTTTTTTGAAAGATTTAAAAACAACTTTGCTTGGGGTAATTTTACCCCTGCGGTTGACAGTTCTTACAATCTAGGTAGCTCTGGTAGATACTGGAGTGGTGTTTATGCTGATAAAATTTACCTAAACGGAACAGACACAAACACTAGTTCAACAACAGCTTTAGTTTTAAACGGAACTGAAGTAGAGAAACGTACACTTGGTTCTAACGCATTTAGTAGTACTTCTTATTTAGGTGCTACATCTAAAGCAGCGGATTCTAATTTACTTGACGGTATTGACAGCAGTGGGTTTGCACGTAAATACACTTTTAATCCCGGTGCAGGCAGTGGTGGTAGAAGATATATAAAGCTGTTTACTTTAGATGACTATGATGATGGCGTGACAGGTATATTATCGGCTGCTGGTGATTACGGTGATGCTGATAAAGCTTCATATGAGATTCAGATAGGAACTAGAACGGCAATAAGTTTTGACGTTTATCAGCTATCAGATTCAGGAGTAAGTGACGATTATGAATTTTATTATCGTCAAGCGGCTAATAACGACTACGAGATTTGGGCGTTAATGTCTGACTACAATCAAAATAACCAGTTTACTATATTATCGCAATTTGGTACTGTTACTTATAATTTTGATTCAGTTACAACTACAGAGCCTACGGGTCTTACTCAAGTAACAAAGCACAAAATATACCACAGTGGCAACCTTACCGCTGGTACTAACGTAAGTATTAGTTCAGGTGGTGTTATTTCAGCTACAGACACAAACACTACTTACACTGTAGGTGATGGCGGTCTTACTCAAAAGAACTTTACAAGTACACTTAAGACTAAGCTTGATGGTATTGCTTCTGGTGCAGAAGTTAATGTTCAGTCTGATTGGAATGCTACAAGTGGAGATGCGTTTATTAAAAATAAGCCCACGATTCCAACTAACAACAATCAGTTGACAAACGGTGCTGGATATTCAACCGCTTCAGGTGTAGAAGACAATGCGAATAACTACTCGTTACCTGCTGGGTCTTCTTCAGTAAGAGGAGGGTTTAAGATAGGATATTCTGAGAATGGCAAAAACTATCCAGTAGAGGTATCAAGTGAAAAAATGTATGTCAATGTCCCATGGACAGATGCCAATACCAATTACTACTTAAACGGTATTACTAAATCTGGTAACACTCTTACGTTTGCAATAAGCGGGGCAACTAATCAAACATACACGTTTGGTTCTAATGCGTTCAATAGCACTTCTTACTCTACGGCTTCGGGTGTAGAAGACAATGCTGACGTAACGGATACCGCTAACGTAGTAGCAGCTCTAACGGCTGGTACGAATGTGCAGATTAATGCCAATGGTACTATCTCAGCTACGGATACAGATACAGTTTATACTCACCCTGTAACAGCAGGTAATAAACACATACCTTCTGGGGGTGCTGCTGGTCAGTTCTTAAAGTATTCTTCTAGCGGTACAGCTGTATGGGCTACCCCAAGCTACACTACAAATACAAACACTCAGCTTTCTAACGAGCAGGTGCAAGATATTGTAGGTGCAATGTTTAGTGGTAACAGTGAATCAAACATTACTGCTACATATCAAGATGGAGACGGTACTATTGATTTAGCTGTTGCAGCAAACTACGGAAGCTGGGACTTAATGGATGAGAATGACACTGTAAACAGAGTTGATTCTGGGGAGCATGTCAAGTTCTCAAACGCTAGCATTCAGGGTACAGGAACATCAACAGACCCGTTTGTGGTAAGTACGGCTAACACTACCTATAGTGCTGACGGTAACTATGGTATGACTCTGTCAGGCACAGCGTTCCGTTTGGAAAATGACCGTAGACGTAATAGCACTACTCAAGATATCCATACGGGTAACACTCACGACTACACGTTATACGATGCTTCGGTGGGTATTCGCTGGTACACAGCAGGCGCTGAAGAAATGCGTTTGGAAGATGATGGTGATCTACACGTTGATGGTGATGTTATTGCATTCTCTACTACTGTTTCTGACCAACGCCTTAAAGACGATGTACAGACTATAGAGAACGCTTCTGAGAAGGTTTCTAAGCTTAGAGGTGTAGAGTACACTTGGAACGAAGGAAGCCGTAAGGGACAGCGTGAGATAGGTGTAATTGCACAGGAAGTAGAAGCGGTTGTACCAGAGGTGGTACACGAAAAGAAACTTCCATTTGTTGGTGACGAAACTTACAAGACTGTTGATTACGAAAAGCTAGTTGCTCTATTGATAGAAAGCAACAAGGAGCTTTTAGCAAGAGTTGAAACTTTAGAAGCAAAACTAGATGGCACTACAAAGTAGCGGACAGATATCACTTAACGACATAAAAACAGAACTTGGCGCAGCATCTACGGATGTTTCGCTAAGGGCTATGTCTAGTACTGCTGGTAAGTCAATACCCGATGCTATGAGTGAGTTTTACGGATACGCTAACTACTCTAACGTCAAGTTCTATGAGAACGATGGTACAGGAGATTACATAAGCGGTACTACAGGTTCAGCTCCCTTTACTATTAACTCTACTCAAGACCTTACCATAAGCATGTGGGTAAGACCACAAAATACTTCTGACCAAAATCATATGATGATTAACTTTAGCAACACTACAGCAAACGGAAATAACCGCTTGTTTATTAGTTATACTGCTAACGTAAATAGAATTATTACTAGGGTAAGAACTAACTCATCTAACTTTGATAGACAGTTTGCTCTGCACGACAATAGTACTCAAACAGGATTTAGTAACTCAAATGCTTGGTCTAAAACAAATAGAGGTAATGCTAATGCTGCGGGTTGGATTAATCTAACAATAACGTATGACGCTTCACAGTCTGCTGCTGAGTCCGCGTTTAAGTTGTATTGGAATGGATCTGAATGTACATCATCCGCATCGTCTTCAAACGGATCAAGAGGCTCTATAGCAGCTACTAAATACAAGATTGGTGAAAACATACACTCTACCAATTCTGGCGGTAATGCCTTCATGGACTTTGATGAAATAAAAGTATACGATAGAATCATAAGTGGTTCTGCTATTACTAGCATATACAACTCAGGCGTTATAGCGGACAGCTCGCAAACATCAAGTACTAACTTGGTTACAGAATGGACGTTTGAAAATAGCGATGCTTCAGATTCAAACAGTAGATACACGGGAACTATAACGGGCGGAACAATAGGAACACACTAATGGAATACTCAGTAGAAAAATATCAAGATGACGGAAGTGTATGGGAAGTGTTAGAAGATGACATACCTGTATTCTGGGGGACGCAAGAAGAGTGTCAAGCCTACGTAGACAATTTGGCATAATAAACAGATTTGTACTATATTTGTAATAGTTGAATTCACTAAACAATTTATTATGGCTAAGGCTAAAAAATTATCTACAGAAGAACTAGAACAAGTTCGTAAAGCTGTAAACACAGCAAACAATTTCACTGCACAACTAGGTCAACTAGAGATTCAGAAAGCACAACTTCTTTCTCAAGCATTAACAGCTCAGGCTCAGGTAACTGAAGAGCAGAAGATTCTTGAAGAAAAATACGGCTCTGTTTCTGTCAACCTGGAGACAGGAGAAATAACAGAAACTACAGAGGAGTAAGACTCGATTGCACTAAACTGTATATCAGGGGGTTACGTTTAACGTACCCCCTTTTTTTATACCTTTGTATCTATGAAAGCGAAGAAAAAAGACTCACGTTTAGAAAGAGCAGGGGTGTCTGGTTATAACAAACCAAAACGCACTCCCAACCACCCTAAAAAATCTCACATCGTTGTAGCTAAGTCTGGCTCTACGATTAAGACCATTCGCTTTGGCGAACAAGGTGCATCTACTGCTGGAAAACCTAAGTCTGGTGAATCCGCTAAAATGAAAGCAAAAAGAAAATCATTCAAAGCTCGTCACCGCAAAAATATAGCTAAAGGTGTTTTAAGCGCTGCGTATTGGGCAAACAAAGTAAAGTGGTAAAATGGCAAAAGAGATATCTGAAGATACAGTAGTAGGTCTATCATTAAAGACAATAGGTGTAATTATTGCAGGAGTCGGTGTAGTTACGCTAGGCTACTTTGACTTGCAAGCAGGTATTGATGAGGCTAAGGAATTACCCGTGCCTGTAATCAGTAGAACAGAATATGACCTCAAGGATGAATTGATTCGTGAGACCATTATGAATACACAGACTGACGTAGGCGATATTAAAAAGCAACTAGACAAAATAGAGAATCGTCTCTTTGAAATGAAGTAGTATGAAACCATTTTTAACCATTGTATTTATTCTATCATCTCTTTCTTCAACAATAAGAACAGAGGATTACGTTAAGCAATGGGGAGATGGTATAGCAGTAGTTCAATACAATGCTGTATTTAATAAAACCAACAGCGTAAAGAATCTAACACGACTATCTGATGCTCGTGTATTTAATGCTTGGATTGACGAACACCCAAAGCTTAAAGAGATAGGACGAATCAAGTCTGTTCCCACTGTGGTCTTATATAAAGACGGTGAAGAAATACGCAGATGGGAAGCAGGTATATCAATGAAACTAGACCTCAGCTACAGAGACGTACAGACTTATGTTGATGAGATGACTGGTGCAAATCAATACTAGATGAAGAAGTTAATATTCGTAACATTATTTATGCTGTGTCAACCATTATATGGTCAAAACGCAGTAAAAAATTTCTTTAAGTATTCTACTATCTACACAAGCGGGGTAGCTTCTAACCCGATGTATGCAGAAGAATTTTGGTACACAACACAGGGTGGAGACTTATTTAACTACACAGAGGAGTATCCATTTGACTATACTGCTACATTAGGTATTCGTAAGGTTGCTCGCTACAAGTACGAGAACAGACAAAACCGATTCTATGATGGGCAGAGAGAACCAACTACAGCTTTATCAGCTACTGTAGGCTCTGTAAAAGGCTTTGAGTATCTAGCTCAGTACGACTTAGGTCGTCAGCAGGGACGTGCTTACGCCAATCAAAGGTACTTTCTTCGGTACTTAGGTAAGTACTTTATGTTTAAAGGCGAATATCGGTATCAAGGATTAGCACGCTTAGACTACACACAAGTAGAATCAAGACTAAGACTACACATAGGAGAGTTAGATTTCTCAGCGGGTGTTGCAGGTCGTTTACACAAACCATACGGATACAACCCTATAGCTGATTTCTTGGCACACAATCCTTGGTGGGACTTAGTTCGCAACATGGGATACGAAGATATTTACTATGGTATTGACTACGATAACGATGACGAGGTAGATAACGGAGACTGGTACTGGAATGATCCTAACGGAGAAAGAGTAGCGGACACTGATGAAGACTTCCGTAGATACATTTATCCTGGCGTAGTAAACGAGTTTAATAGATTAAGTATTGATAGCGTTGGATTTATTCAGTCTGTATCTGCAATACTTGGTGTAGACTACTATCATTATGCAGACAACTTCTGGATACACACTTGGCTAAACATCTTGCCTTATCACTTACACGTAGGCGACAAAGAAGAGTTTTCTTACAGCAACTATGTTGATGGAGACCAGTGGATTGACCACTCTGGTGGATTTGTATTAGGATGGAAACTCGGTAAAAACTGGGGCGTATTCACAGAGTCAGAGTATATGAGATACTGGGACAAAAACATATTTAGTGTAAGGGCAGGTTTGAATTATCAATTCAGATAAAAAGACTTTAACAGCTGTAGAAGAGCTGATCTAAAAGCGTGTATATAAAAATGTTAATTTTGTAACATAATTTAATTTAATGAACATGGAAAACAAACAAGAAGCTGAAATTGAAAATCAACTTGGCGATGCCGGGTTTAGCTTTTCTGATACAATGCCAGAAGGAGTAGAGGCTACTTCTCCAGTAATGCCAGATAGTTTTGATATAGATTTAAGTAGCGCCCCGGCAGCAGAGGAACAGCAAGTAGAACAGGAGACTGTACAACAAGCCGAACCAGTTGCAGAGGACCAACCCACTGAGCAAGTAGTAGAACCTACTAGCGAAAGTTCTTTAAATACAGAAACACCCGTTGCAGAAGAGCCATCTCTTGATGATTTTGCTGTGTCTCGTTATGTCAGCGAAAAGCTTGGCTTAGAGATAGAGAGTCTTGATCAATTATCAGCTTTCTTGCAACAAACCCAACAGCAACAAGAATCTACAATTGACGAACGAGTTAAGGTTATCTCAGACTTTGTAGAGCAGACAGGTCGCAACCCAGAAGATTGGTTTAGATACCAGGCTTTAAATCCGTCCGAAATGGATGATATGACAGCCATTCGTGTATCTATGTCAAACGAATATCCAAACCTTAGTGGTGAGGAGGTTGATATGCTTGTAGGCTCAAAATACAAACTTGACGAAGATTACCATTCAGAGGATGAGGTTAAACTTAGCAAGTTACAATTGAAGATTGATGCTGATAGAGCTAGAACAGGAATTGATCAGATTCGTTCTCAATTTACTGCTCCGGCAAAACAACAAGATGAAGCTGTTCAGTCACCTATTGACGATCGTTGGATTCAGAATATGCAAGAACAAACCAACAACTTAGATGCTGTTACTTTTGAGTTAGCAGATGGTAAGGAGTTTGAGTTCAGTATTAATGATTCTTACAGAAATCAATTAGTTGACAAGAACCGTAACATTGAATCGTTCTTTGACCAGTACATTAGCCAAGACGGACAATGGGACTACGATAAGTTCAACATTCATCAAACGCTGGTTGATAACATTGATGCGATAGCAAAATCATTGTATCAGCAAGGTATGAGTGACGGACAGCGTAGAGTCGTTAACGAAGCGGCAAATGTTAAGTCAGAAGCACCGGCAGTAGGTACGGCACAACCTACGGACAATGTCTCACAACAACTCTTAGATGCGTTGGGTGTAGACAAAACTTTGAAATTTTTCTAAAACATAAAAACTTTAAACAATGAGTTTAAAACCAAATCAGCCATCCCTTAGCGGTGGCGTACAAAGCGCATTTAAGCGCTTAGACCCGGCAAAGTACACTTCTTTAGGTGACTTTATTGATGAAGTAAACCGTCCCGATATTCGTGAGGCGTTAGCAAAGACTTACGGTGATCAAGGTATCACAGGGTTCTTGCAAATGACAGGAGCAATCAAGTCTGCTGGAACAGCTGACAAGGTTCAGTGGTGGGAAGAAGCTCGTCTTCACGCTCGTCAAACTGGTGACTGGATCGCTGGTGGTAAAATTGCAGTTACTGTAGCTGATGAAAAAATCTTTACTCGTGTAAACGATGTATTATTGATTGGAACTAAGCGTTACTTGGTAACAGACGTTGCTGCTGTAGGTGGTAACAATGTTACTTCTTACAACTTAACTGTTGTTGATATGGGCGGCACTGGTGCTAACCCAACTTCTGGTGCTGTTGATGCAGCTATCATTGGTAACTTGTACGGACAAGGTTCAAGCCAACCAACAGAATACTTGGAAAGCAACGTTGTATTACGTGAGAATCCATACAGCATCTTGAAAGAAACATTCAAGGTAACTGGTTCTCAGGCTACAAACATTGGCTACATCAATCTTGGTAATGGTGACTACCGTTGGTACATCAAAGGTGAGATGGATACTCGTCAGCGTTTCTTAGACAAGCGTGAGATGATGATGTTGTTAGGTCAGAAAAAAGCTACTGATGTAACTGTAGGAGATTTCTCCGTAAACGGTTCTGAAGGTTACTTCGCTGCAATTGAAGATCGTGGTATCGTTCAAACTGGTGGTGTAATAAGCTCACTAGTAGATTTTGATGCTATTGTTACTGAGTTAGACAAGCAAGGATCTGCTCCTGAGTACTGTATGTACGCCAACACTGAGCAGATGTTAGCAATCGATGACATGGTAGCTACCTTAAATGGTGCTGCTGGATTCGGTGATTCTGGTGCAAGCATAATTGGTAATCCAACTAACGGTGCTGCTGCATTCGGTTCGTTTACTAATGCTGAACAAGCTGTAAAACTTGGATTCAAATCATTTGGACGTGGTGGTTACACATTCCATAACAAATCTTGGAAGTTGCTTAACGACCCAACATTGTTAGGTGGTTCTAGCTTTAAAGGTGTGATGATTCCAATGACTTCTGTAATTGATCCTAAAAGTGGTGCTCGCGCAGCTGCTCTAGAGATGAACTACAAAGCAGTTGATGGTTACTCTCGTGAAATGGAGCACTGGATGACAGGTTCTATCTTAGGTGTTTCTAACACTAACGAAGACAGCCTACAGTTCAACTACCGTTCAGAATGTAACTTGGTTACTCGTGCAGCTAACCAGCACATTTTGATCCGCTCATAAGGGCAAAACAAATAGGAGAGGGCTTTAGGGCTCTCTCCTTTTATTTTTAATTTAATATTTAATAAAATGGCTAATACGACAGCTAAAAAAGCTCCTGGTCGTCCTAAAAAAGATATCGCACCAGAAGCATTACAAACAGCAAAACCTGTAGACTTTTCTGTCAGACAGGTATTCAACCCACAAAACACAAGATTTTACGAGATTATAAACGGTGGCGGCATCGTTTGTAGAGTTAAATCCGAGGTTACTATTTACGATCCAGTTAAGCAGGTAACTACAGCTTTAAGATATTGTCCTAATGAAAAGACAATTTATCGTGATGAACAAAGTCAATACGCTAGAAGAGAGCATGTAGTGTTCAGAGATAAAATGCTAGCTGTTGAGTTTACAAATCCAAACTTAATCAACTTTTTAAACATGCATCCAGACAATGTCGCTAACGGTGGTGATGTTTTTAAGTTAATTGATAAAAGTAAAACAGCTGAAGAAGAGCTAGACCGTGAGTTTAGTATGCATGAAGCTATTTCTTTAATTAGAAATAAAGACGTTCAAGAGCTTTTACCAGTTGCTTTATCGTATGGTATCAATGTAAACCAGAAAAACGCTGAGATCAAGCGAGAGTTGCTTAGAGACGCTAAGATGAACCCGGAGAAGTTCATCAAGATGTTTGACAACCCAGAGGTTATTTGCCGTTCTGCTGTTATGCAGGCTGAAGAGTTCCAAATTCTTAGTCTTACAGAAAATGGTGTTTACTGGTTTGACAACAATAGATTAATTGTATCTTGCCCTCCGGGTAGCAGTCCTACTGACGTTGCTGTCCGCTTCTTCATGACTGAGAAAGGAGCCGCAGTTTACGATCAAGTTGTAGAACAGCTAAACAATATCTAATTTTCTGTTACACAGAATGTTAAGCAGAGGGGTTGCCAAAAGCAGCCCCTTTTCTTTTCGTATATTTGTACTATCTAATATCAATCAGATGGCAAGTGTAAACAGAGTATATACAGCATTAAAAGACTTGGTTAACAAGGACCAGAAGGGATTTGTATCTCCTGCTGTATTTAATAGTTTTGCTGGTTTGGCTCAAATGAACGTGTTTAATAGACTGTTTGATGAGCACAGGAATGCAATGCGTTTTCGTAGAGCTGGCATTGACCCAGGCAAGAGTTTAGGAAAGACTAAGAATATAGACGAAGATCTATCTGTTTTTCAAAAGAAGGAAAAGCTAACTCAGGCAAATGGAGTATTTTCAAAGCCTAGTGATTTAGCTAGAGTATCTTCTATGACTACAAACAGCACATATGTTTTTGGATCTAGTGTAGGTACTAACATACAACTCATGCATAATCAGGAAGATATTGATCGTGCGTTAATGAGCGACTTATCAAATCCTAGTGAGTCATCTCCTATTGGGTTGATTGGTGATAGCATAGAAGTGTTTCCTACCAGTATTAAAAAGATTGAGCTAAGGTACTACAAACTACCTCAGGGTTTAAATCCAACAACTACTGCAAAGACGACAGCTCAACCTAAGTTTGGTTACATATCTACTGTTCCTGGTGTTGAGATATTTGACGCTGCAAATAGTGTGGACTTTGAGCTACCAGAGCATTTCTTTGGAGACTTGGTTGTGGAAATAGCACAACTTATTGGTATTAACCTACGTGATTCTGCTGTTGCTCAATACGCTACAGTTGAAAAACAAAAAGAAGAGAATAAATAATGTCGTTAGAAACTATATCAATAGATCAGCTCGTCAACGACTTCATGTTAACCATGGGGTATGATGATTACACTAGTAATGCTTCAGAGATTGTTGTAAGAAACTTTGCTCTTAGGGGCGTACGTGAGATTGGTTTTGACATGGGTCTTAAAGTGAAAGCAGCAGAGCTAACAGTAGACCAAACAAAAGGAACAGTTACGTTGCCTACAGATTTTGTAGGGTTATTAAAACTAGGTGTTATAGGTGGTGATGGTCTTGTTTATCAGTTTATAGAAAACAGAAATATTAACCTCATATCTAACAGGGGTAAAGATGTAATCCCAAACTATAGTGCTTTTGATTCAGAGGTATACAGAAACTATATTGCTAATGGATCACAAGGTCGATTGTATGGTATCGGTGGCGGCAAAGGAGCTGGTGAGTACAGAATAAACTTTGACCAAAACAGAATTGAGCTCTCAACAAATGTAGGTTCGGCTACCGTAGCTATAGAGTATATAGCTGATGAAGCTTTATCTACATCTCCTAGTGTACATAAGTTTGCTGAAGAAACAGTAAGAGCTTACATATATTATAAACTAATAGAGCGTAAGAGCAATGTTCCAGCTGTAGAGAAATCTAGAGCAAGACAAGAATATTATAATGAACGCAGAAAGTCTAATGCACGAATGAAGTCTTTTGGGAAGCAAGATGCGTTAGCAACGATTAGAAAGAATTTCAGACAGTCGCCTAAATATTAATTATGGCTATAGATAAGCTAACTCCGAGGTATCTAAATAAAGATAGTGATGAACGTCTCGTAAAGAACGTAGAGATGACAGACGCATTAAACTTGCGTATATCTACTGAAGACGATGGCGATGGTATTGTTATTAAAAACGCTTATGGTAATGTTGCAAAGAGTTTTAATATAGCACCAGCTTCTGGAACCAGCAAGGTTGTCGGCTCGGTTTCTCATGAGCAGTTAGGCGTTATTATATTCTTTATATATAACAGCAATAACAACCACTCAATATACCAGTACAAGTCTTCTACAGGGTCATCATCAAGAGTATATCAAGATTCTGTATTAGGATTTACAGCTAATTCTTTTGTTAAGGCTGATATAATAGAGTCTAATACGGGAGATATACTTTTGTATTTTAATGATGGCGAATCAGACCCCAAGAAGCTTAACGTAACAAAAGCTATAGCTGGCAACTACCCTTCAAAGTTTACTACAGGTACAGACGAAGAAAAGCTACTTTTCCTAACTGTTGCAAAACAACCACCTTTAGATCCTCCTACGTATAATATCGTAAACAACTCAGCACTAAAAGAGAATAGAATATTTAATAAGGTATATCAATTTGCTTATAAATACGTGTATGACGATGGCGAACATTCAGCACTATCTCCATACAGTTCGCTAACTTCTTCTCTAACACAACTAAGAGATGGGTTTATAACAGAGTCTGCTAAGATTTTTTATAACCAAATAAATGTGTTTATTAAAAACAGTGTAGCGGATGTAGATAAAATAGTTTTATACGCAAGAGAGGGTAATACAGGTCCATTCTTTGAAATAGAAGAAAAGACAAACGTGCACAACAGTAATGCTGTAACTGTAAACTTTACAGATGATAAAAGAGGTTCTTTAGTTTCATCTACAGAACAGAACAAGCTTTTTGACAATGTTCCTTTAAAAGCTGATAGTCAGGAAATAGTTGAGGGTAGGCTAATGTACGGTGGATATACAGAGGGCTATGAAAACACTAGTACAAGTAGTGAATTAATTTCTAATTATAAAAATAGCGATAATACTTTAGCAGTCTCTTTATCTCAATCAACTAATTATTCTGTTTTATTAGATTATAGCGGATTGCCTTCTACTTTTTCAGAAGACCGGGTCTTGCATTTAAATATAGTGCTTAACGCTGATGAAATTAATATATCTGATAGTGGTTCCGCTAATCTATCTGTTAGTACAGATATATATTTTTCTGACGAGGATGGAAAAAATGTAGATACAAAATCAATATCTAAAATAAAAGACGGTATTCAATCTGGTATATCACCACTTATTATTAGAGAGCAAATAAATATTTCTTCTGGAGATAGTAAACAGGATTTAAAAAATGCTATTTATGCTTTAATGCATAATAATCTTTTCACGGTTAAGCTTTACCCCTTGGGTGATGGGGATTCTATTCGTATAATGAACGCAAGTGGATCTTCATTGTTTACTGTTGAAAGCGGAGAGGTAAAAGGATCTTTAACATTCAAATGTACGAGCACTGCAAATGCAGGTACTCTTATTTTTAATCCTGAAACTCTAGATGTACAATTTAACAGCTTTTATGAAAACGGTAACAAAAGATTTATTATAAGATCTGGAAGAATAGTTTTGTATAATGCAGACCCTTCTACAGATTTTGCGATGACTCTGACTAACAGAACATCTTATTTTACGGGACCTATTTTAAAAAATATAGATGTAGGTAAGACTTTTAAATCTGGATCTTCTCATAAACTGGGAATGGTTTATTATGATGACCGAAATAGAAGTAGCGGAGTTCAGGAGTTGGGAAAAACTTATGTAAACGCATTATCCGATAGGGTTGATGAAAACGACTTAAACGGAGCTTCAAGTGTGGTTATGAGAATATCACATAACCCTCCTTCATGGGCTAGTAGATGGGCTCCGGTATACACTGGAAAAGGGTTATCTATTAGCAAGTTTATATATGGAATAGGTGGTGGTTTTGTTCCTTTTAATGAAGACTCTGGAGTCTTTAGTACTCCTAATAAAAGAATATATCTATCATTAAACACTCTCTTTGAAAAGGACAATAGTTATGTAAAGGCATTTGGATCTGACAAAAGCTATTCTTACGAACAAGGCGATAAATTAAGGATAATATCATATGGTTCTTCAGGTTTAGATTTAAATATATTTAAAGTTGTAGGTCATGAGATATTGGTAGATGACTATAATACAAATCCAATACTTGACAGTTCTAGTCCAGATACAGTAAATTACACAACTGGATCATTTTTAATCATAGAAGAAAATCAAAACGCTACTGGATTCACTTATAAAAATTTAGAAAACAACGACAGCAAGTGGTTTGACAATTGCATTATAGAAGTGTATAATGACAATCAAGAAAATAAAGAAAGTATATACTACGAAATAGGAACCAAATATAATATTATATCTGGAGCCCACGAAGACGACCGGGTCACGACAAGTCCTAGTTTTATAATTACCACACAAAGTGGTAGTAATGTTGAAGGAACAACTACGGACAGAATTTTCAAAGGAGATGTTATAACCTCTGGCAGCTTTAGTATTACCATAGGTAATGTATATAAAGAAGGAAGCACTTATTATTTCTTTGCTGAAGAAACAACAGATTCTACATTTACATTAGATGTAGCTTATTCTGGAACAGTTACAAACACTGATAAAGTTATTGAAATAACTCAAGGCGATGCATATATGCGTCCTAGAGTTATGTTTGCCGCTCCCGATCAAGTATCAAAAGGAAGGTATAGAAAAATGCCTGGATATAACGGTATCGTTAGATTTATAGACGACTACTCTGTGAGCGACTTTTTTAAATCTGAAAGCAGTTCTATTGGTAGACCCATAGCTAGAATTGATAACGCTAAACAGCAGAAAAGAAAAGCTTCTATAACTTATTCTGATTTTTACTCAGCTGACAGTTCTAATTTAAATTTATCATCTTTTAATCTATCACTAGCTAATTATAAAGATTTAGCTATAGAACACGGCTCTATAAAAAGTCTTGTTAGTTACAATCAGTCGTTGTTCTTTATACAAGAGCGCAGGGCTGGTGTGTTAGCTGTTGGGAAGAATGTAATACAGACAGGTAGTGGTGATGATTTAGTAACATTAAGTACTAATGTTTTAGGCAACGAAAGATACTTTACAGGTGAATACGGTTGTGGAAGCAATCCAGAATCTGTAGCACATTACAATGGTAAAATATTCTTTGCAGATGTGAATAGTGGGGATTTAGTAGGTATATCCTCTAATGGCTTAACATCTATTAGTGATAAGACGATGTCTTCTTTTATAAATAAAAAGTTTAATGCTGTCTCAAATGAGACCAATCATAAGGTTGTCGGAGGTATTGATAAAGACAATAAGGAATATATTATTACTACACCAGCGATAAGCGGTAGCGAGGACTCATTTACCTTGGGATACTCTATAAACAATAATGTATTTACCACATTCTATAGTTTTGAACCAGAGTCTATTGCAAGTCTAAGAGGTTTATTACATACCTTTAGCGATGGATACCTGTATGAGCATAACGAAACATCTAATAGAAACACATTCTACGGAGCTTCGGCTGCTCAATCTTTAATTGAGGTTGTTTCCAAGAGCTCTCCTTCTGCTGTAAAAACATACGAGTCATTATCTTTAGAAGGCAATGCAGCTTGGGATACAACTATTTCTACGACTGATCAATCAGCTGTTATAGATGATACGTCTTACGATGAGAAAGAGGGTTTTCATTATACTTATATCCACGGAGCCACCACCAGTAGAAACGGAACGGATAATATAACCACTACAAAAAGCACAGATGAATTCTTTGGATTAGGAATTGTGGACAGTGTGTCGACTAACACAATTACTTTTAAGAATAATATATCCTCTATGAGTTTCCCTCTAGGTGTTTCTTCTTTCTTATACAAGGTAAACAACACACAGCTTAATGCATTGTCTTTAACAGCTTCTAGTATTTCTGGATCAAATCAACTAACTTGTAATGCAAATGTTACAGGGTTGGTACAAAATGATGTGGTCGTACTAGTTGCAGATTCATCTATTGAAGGTGACCAGATAAGAGATTATTTTGCTAAAATAAAACTAACCAAAACAGATACAAACCCTATAGAATTATATGCTGTTAATGCAGTAATAACAGATTCTAAGGCACATAATTAAAATACGTAAATTTGCACTATGGATCCAATTACAATGTCACTTCTCGTAGCTCAAGGTGTAGCCGGTCTAGGTAAGACTGGTTATGGTTTATATCAGCAGCGTGCTGGTAAGGCTGGTTTAGCTGGAGTACAAGAAGCTTCACGCATGCGACCTGCTGAATATGCCGAGATGTTAAAACAAGCTAAATCTGGTCAAGCTGTACAACAACGTATTGGTGAGATAAATAAAGCTTTAGCAACTTCTACAGATGCCTTGCAGCAGTCAGGTTCACGAGCCGTTATTGGCGGTATAGGCAAGGTTGTCGAGTCAGGATCAAGAGCTACAAACCAGATGCTAACACAACAGCAAAGAGATATTATGTCTGCACTAGGTGCTGGAGCTATGGGTTCTGAAAGAAAAATTAATCGTGACACTCAGCGTGAAATGATAGAAAAAAGAGGATTTCAAAACGCTATTAACGCTGGTGTTCAAAATACCGTTGGTGGACTAAGCGACATTGGAAGAACTGTTGGTTACGGGCTTGCTCAAAGAAATAAACAAGAGGAAGTTGAAAATGAACTTGATCCAGAAAAAACTTTAGATATTGGTCGGAAAAATTCTCAAAATGAATTTGGTATATCACAACCGGCTGACGCTCTTATAAATAATGGTGTAAATACAGCTGGTATTGCTGATATGTATAAACCTACTTCAAGCGCTATGATGGACTTAACTCCAGAAGAAGAAGAGGCACTCAAAGCTATTGGTCAAATGAATAATTTTAGACATGGTGGTGTTATGCAGACTTCAGGAGAGTTTAGTCATGAGACTAATCCTATACATATGATTCAGGACGGAGAAGTTGTTGGAGAAATGACAGGAGGAGAATATGTGTTAAACCCAAAACAGGCAAAGGCTATATCTAAAGAATCAAAGTTCTTCCGTAATCTGTTAAAGACAAAAAGATTTAAATAATGGAGGAGTTTGTACCAAGCACTATAATTCAGACACCAGACTTTCTTGGAATGGCGCAGCTACGTCAAGACCAAATAAAGAAAGAGAAGGCAGCTTCTTATAATTTCATTAAAGATTATAAGCAGACAGGAGAGAACTATTTAGAAGGTTTTATACCAGCTGTTCAATCACAATGGAATCAAGTAGAGCAGGCTATGAGTGGTGTCGCTACTGATGATAATGTAGGCAGTAGAAGAGCTCTAGACAATGCTTATGCTAACTACTCTCGTTTAGCCGGAACAGCAAAACAACTAACAGAAAGCTATCACACCAACACCGCAGCATTTAGAGCTGATCCCGCTGGATTTGGCGTTAGCTTTGACGAGTATGATTTGACATCACAGTCGTATAGATTTACACCTCAGACTCCTAACAGCTTGTTAGCTATGAGTGATTATGTTTTGCCGAAACGTAAAGACTTTGAAATAAACGATCCTAATACAACCGCAAATCAATTCTATAGTGATTTAAGCGACCGTATTAAAAATGAATTTACAAACCCCACTACTGGTCAGGTAAACTTAGCCGCTGCCGAAAACGCTGTTAGAGAGCTTTTGGATTCTCGCATGAACGACCCTTATTCAGATAATGTTTTAAAAGCTACTGTTTGGGGAGGTATTGACGCTGGCTTACTAGGTAGGGAAAAACAAATTAGAAATGAACAGCAGTTTCAATTTATAGTTCAACAACCGGAAGATAGACTATTCTCTTTCCAAAACAGATACAATGAAGCTGTTGTTAAAGATTTTTTATCATTAATACCTAGAGAAACTAAACCTACTAGTGAGTCTGGTAAGGCTATTGAATCTTACAAAGATGTAAGAGGGTACAAGGTTCCTAGTATGCTGATATACGGAGCTAAGAATCCTAGTGCTAACGATATTACAGCGTTCCCTATACCGGAATCTGATATTATTGAAACTTCTAACAAGTACGGTAGTGCGAAAGATGCCCAAGGTAGAGCTAAAGAGCTTAAAGAAGACATCTTAGAGGTAATGGTTGACGGAAATGGAGAAGTATTGATAAAGGTTCAAGGAGCTTTTAAAGATAAAAAAGGAAATACTCTCCCTCCAGGAGTTATGGCTATCGTAGGTAACTTACCAGGTGTTGATGCTGACGCTAATAGAGATGTATACACAACTGTTAGACCTGCTAAACCAGACGAAATTGCAAAACTCAATAGCAATCCTGGTATCAGAAGTTTAATAGATTCTGCTAAAAAAGGTCAGCTCCCTCTTGCTGCGGACGTTGCTAATCCACTGGGTGTAAGCAGTCAAAATTCCGTACCTTCGTCTAACGGTAATCCATTAAATCTAAAATTACCTCAATCGTAAAAAGATTAATAAAAAATAATCAATATGCCTCAAGATAAACTCTCTGTACAGGATTTTGCATCACAGATAAAGGCTAAGTATCCAGAGTATAACGAATACGAAGATTCTGTATTGGTTGACGCAATATTAGAGAAGTACCCTGTATACAAGGGGCAAGTAGATTACGCTCCAAAAAAAAAAGAAGCTACAGCTGGAGAATCTTTGGTTGGACCATCAGTATCTACAGAGGTTGAAACACCGCCAAATCCTTTCTTTGAGTCTCTTAAAGAGGCTGATCGCGCTTTTGCTAGAGGTGCGGCAAAGACTCCTTTTTTATCAGAATTAGTAGGTGGATCTAATAGTGTTGTAGGCGGTATACTTGACTACGCTAATATGGCTTACGATTTTGCTCGCTCTTCTGGAATGCCGGGTGGATTCAATAGTCCTTTATTTGAATCAATAACATCACTTGAAGATCCTAACTTTATAGAAAAAGCCGCAGATACCTTTGCTGCTAACGCAGAATTCTATAGAAATACTCGTAATACAAATGCTGGCATTACTAAAGAGGAGGCTGAAAGAGGGATTGTAGGTTTAGCGCAAGATGGTAAAATATCTAAATCAGCTTTTTTATTGGTTAGTGGTGCTACAGAGGCTATACCTTCGGTTGCCTTAGCTGCTACAACAGGTATAGGTGTAGTTGCTGTAAGTGCTGGTGGTAATAAGTATCGTGAGATTGAAAATAATCCAGTGTATTCTCCGTCAGAGAAACTAATGTTTGCTACGGCAGCAGGTGTTGTAGAGGGATTGGCAGAGAAAATGGGGGGAGCCGACCTTGCGGCATTTAGAAAGATATTCTCTAAACAGGCTTCCACTGAAGCATACAGACAATCTTTTATACAGAGTGTAAAAGCGAGTGACATATACAAGCAATTGGCTAAAAGCGGATTGGAAGAAGGCTTTGAGGAAGCTTTGGTAAACTCGTTTGACCAGATGGTCGTTGGAGTTAAAGAAGGAAAACCTTTTGATGTAAATAAGCTTGTTGACGATTTTCTAATAGGTATGACTGCCGGTGGCGGTACAATTGTAACAGCAAACGGAATGAGCGCTCGTGGTTCTATTAAGAACGAAAAAGCTCGTGCAAAAAAAGCACAACAGCTAAAAGAGCTAGAGGAAAAGAAGAAAGAAGCCTCACAAGAAGAAGTAAATGTTATTGATGACATGATCAATAAGAATATATCTTCATTGCGTACATTGATTGATCAAGACGTTGAGTTCTTTAGTAAGTTCTCTACTGAGGACCAAAAAAGAATCAGAGATATTGATAACGCATTAAACAACATTGCTAAGAAAAGAAAACTTACTTCTGACGATTCTCAACTGTATCTTTTACAAACAGAAGCTGTAGAGCTTTTTGTTGAGAAGGATGAAATTGAATCTAGGTATCGTAGCGATGAAGAGAACGCACTTATTAAAAAAGCTACTGACGAACAGATTGATGAGATTAGAAACCTTGAAGCTGTTATTCTTGACAAGAAGCAGAGATTAGAGGGTACTGAGTCAGAAACGGCTGCTAATTTAATCAAGTCTCAAATTGAGAAATTAGAATTAGAGCTTAATAAAAAGAAAACAGATATAATTGGCACAGTTGAAACTAAACCGGCTGCTCCAAAAGAAACATTTGTACCAGAAGATGAACCTACTCCAGTTACCATTGACTTAGAAGTAGACAAAGCGGTACAACCAGATCGATTTGAAGACCTTATTGAAGGTCGCGTAACTATGAAGTCTCCTTCGGGCAAGCAAGTTGCTGGTCGTATTATTGATGAAGGAGCTGGCAAGAGATCTTTGTTGACTGACGATGGGGATATAATTGAGCTTGGAAATATAGACGATCTTAACGGCAAATTTGCTGATGAGCTTGGACTGGCAAAAGCTGAGGAGATTGTATCGATTGATGGTAACAATATCACTATTCGTGGTGAGCAATATCAGAACAACTATAGCGACCCTCTAGCAGCAATTAACCGTGACGAGCAAGGAAATATAGTATCTGTTAATTTAGATGCAGCAAACGGCACTAAAAGGACCTTTAGAGGTAATATAGGCGATGAGGTTGCTTACAACATTATTACAAGCCAGTACGAGCAAGAAGAATTAGAACAGCAATTAGAAAATTTAGCTAAACAAGATGAAAAAATCAACCAACAGCTTGCCCCGGCTCCAAAAACTGAAGTCGCTCCCACTCCAGAAACAGCTCCAGATACTAAGCAAGCTCCAGAACAAGAAATAAAAGCTGAAGTAGCTCCATCCACAGAGAAGGAATCTCAACCAGAGGCAGCGCCTGAACCTGAGGTAGCAGCAAAAAAAGAGGATGATGAAAGCGACTTAGATAAAAAGCGTGAAATAAATAAGGAACTTGAGGGTAGAACTATACCTAGTATAAGAACAACAGGAGCTCCGTTACCCGATTTAGAATTAGACATTGCATCTCGCCTTATGGTAAGAAAGGAGATAATGTCTGGTAATAAGGCTCCGTTCTACAGAAACGAGGAAGAGTTCTACGCCAAAACCATAACAGGTAAAATGAACCCAGATGAGTTTATTCAACTTGTTACTGCTGCTATTATAAATACTGAGATACAGAAACAAAAAGTACTTAACGGAGGAAAAGAAACTTCAAAAAGCGAGCTTGTATCAAAACCTTTAGACAGTATTGAAAGGTATAGAATGAAGAATGACAGGGTAGAATACTTTGGAAGAAGAGAAATATACCCTAAAAGAGTATGGAAGGCTATTCCTATAAACAGAGGTAGTGGTCAGTACGACATTCTAAGCAGCCTGAAGGCTGGTGGTTCTTTAAGTAAGTATACTGCAAACTCTTCTAAGTTTACTAAAGATCAAATTCTAATAGACGCTGGATTAAAAAAAGAAGAAGCTCCAGAACAAGAGCAAAAAGTTTTCTCTAAGCCAGAGCAAAAAGCACAGCCAAAGAAAAAGTCTATACCTAACAAGCAAGATATTATTGATGCTGAGACTGTCTCTGCAATAAGCTTGAAGTCAGAATCTGACATAGAAAAAATGAAGGATATTGGCGAGTTCGGTATTGGTATAGTAATAGAAGCTGATGAAAAAGGTGCTAAAAATAAAAAGTTCCTTGAGGGTTCAAACCCAAAAACTAAATATGGCTTTATAGGTCCAGAATATCAGAAGAATAATATTCAGGAAGTAAAGAAGAAGATTGTTGAATTAGTAGAAAGCTACAACGGGTCTATAAATAGTATGTCTGAAGAAACTAGACCTAAAGATCTACTTATTGACTCTCGCAAAAAAGCGATTAATACTATTAAGCAATACATTAAAAGTGTAGCTGATGATATTGGTGTAAATAAAATATTATATGACACTGTAACTATTGATGGCGTAAGCAAGGTTTTGACTTTTGCTGATGCTATTAAGCAGATGGATGACAGTGAGTTTTCTAAACTAAAAAATTACACTGAAAAGGATATTAAAGAAGAAGAAACGATTATTGCTGGTGTTAAGCTGACTAAAGAGGAGGCTGAAATAGCTAAAGGTTTTGTTCCTTCAGCAGAAGATCTTAATAACTTTTATAGTTTTGAAAAAGGTAAAGGCGTTGAATTTACAGTACCTAATAAAGAATGGTGGGAAGTTGCTAAAAAGATAATGAATCTTGGTAGTGGAATATCTATAAGATTAGATATTTATGAAGGCGGGTACGACAAAAACCCAAAGAGAAAACGCACTAAGGATGCACCTGAAAATGTAATGATATATGGTTCAGACAAGGGAGCTGCTAAAGGTGTAAAGGATGTTCTTGATTTTAAGTACAAAGGTTTAAAAGGCATTGAGGCTGTATCAGCTTTAGAGGAAGACTACTTCCAGAATCTTGCTAATCCATGGCTTAAAAAAAGTGTTACTGGAAAATTTGATCCAAAGAAAGTAAATCAAGTAATGTGGGGCAATAATGGGATGTATGGATTTGACCTCATTACACAAGCCAAAGCGTTTGATGCTTTAAGTAAAGGTAAAGGATCTAAGAGACTTGTAATGGATGGGTTTGATGCGGATAGTTTTAGCGATTACGCAACTGAAAGCACACTAATACAAGATATTAAAGACCTAAGGAAAGAGGGTTTAGATGTAGTAAAACAATATGTGTCAGCTGTCGCCAAAGCTTTTAACGAAACAGAAGAGAATGTAGCCAAGAGACTAGGGTTTGAAGCTTTGACAAAAGATGAAGAGGTTATAGCTGTTAAGTATCCAAAGACAGAAGAGCTTACAGGAACAGATGCAGCGCCTTCTGGATCCTATACTGATCAAAAAACCCAAGTAGTAAACAGTAAACAACTCGGACCAATACGTTTTAAAAGCTCTATGGTAGCTAAAAACAAAACTGAAGAGTTTACTCTACAGCAAAGAATATACGAACAGAATGAGGCTTTTAGCCTTACCGGTCCAGAGAAGATAAACGGTCCTAGTGATGTCGCGTTTTTATTGCGTCATCTTGAGTCAGCTACTTCTGAAAACATGTTCCTTGTGGTTAGTACCAAAAAAGGGGATTATAAAACCATTTGGCTCGGAACAGGTACTCAAAATTCAGCTGTAGTTGATATGATACAAGTTGGTGGGCTTATAGATGCTGCTAGATTTGATTTAAAAGGAGAAGAGGTTTTTGTGACTTTTATTCATAACCACCCTTCTGGTAATTTAAAGGAAAGTTCTGGAGACTTAAATGTTTATCGCAAATTTTCAAAATATATAAAATCAGTACCTGGAGTTACACTGTTAGATGGTATAATTATTAATCTAGATAGCGGTAAGTTTGCGACCTTTAATGATAGAACATCAAGTAAACCAGATACCAAGAAGCCGGAAAACATTGTTCCAGCTCCGGTATATTCATTCTCAAGAAAAGAATTATACGAGCCGTTTTCAGAAAGACCTGCTCCTTTATTAGACAGCATAAAGCTTGCAAAATTCTTAAGCAAATTAAAAATTAATAATAGCGGAAAGTTTGGTCACCTTATATTAGACCAGGCTTTAATCCCAACTTACTTTGCTTTTGTAGACCCTAGTATATCAGCTGCCGAATGGGCAAGAACAATTGCTGTAGATGCTGGTAGACATGGTCGTAGTGCAATTTTAGTAGGACCAAGCGAAGATCCAAAAGTATCAAGCACTGCAAGTGCAGTGAAAAAAATGAGTGATACTCCGGTTATTGATCAAGCAAGTACTGGCGTTTCTATATTTGAAGGAAGTGTTGATTACGTAACAATAGAGGAAAGTACCCCAGAGTTTAAAGAAAAACAAGGGTATGAGCCTCCAACAGACGAAGAATTAGACTATCCATCAAGACTGCAATCTGCTTTAGAAAAGATTAAAGGTTTTAAATGGAACCAAGTACAGAAAGAGATTATTAAAATGGAAGAGATAAGATCTTCTAAAGTCTCTATAGGTATGAAGGGTCTAGGAAAGATTTTACGAGAGCTGAATAATGACCTTGGTGGTAACTGGGTGAGCCGCAAGAAAAGAGGTATAGACACTGAGTATATTGTTAAAGCAAGAGGGTTAGCCAATAGGTTTATGATGGAGGCTGACAAATCAGCTGTTGTTGATGATATACTTGAGTTGAAAAACGGTGAGCGTATACTTAAGAATTTAAGGGCTGTTCGTGCCATTATAGACGAAAAATCTGCTGCTTTAGTAACAGATAGTACATTCTCTAAGTTGCCTAAAGAAACAAAGGAAAACATATTAGAGAATATTGGTACATATATGCACCGCTCTTACAGGTTTTTTGATGACCCTACTTACAAGTTTAAGTTTGGATCTTTAGGTAAGTATTTAAATCTAGGTAAGAACGAGCGAAACAAAGCTGTAGAAGAAGAGTTTTTAGTTCTTTACAATAACTGGATCAACAAGCTTATTAACGAGGCTGGATATACCAGAGAACAAGCTATTGAGTCTACATTGTTAAAAGCTACAAAAGGTGATAACAAAGGATACTCTAAGAGAGAGTTGCTTCTAGATGAGTCTAAGCGAAACATCGACAACCTTATTAAAGAATATACCGAGCTTCTTGATAACAGAAAAAAGATGAGAGCTCAAGGTAAGGGAACAAACATTCCTAACAGTGCCTTCTTAGAAAAGAAAGATCTACCAGTACATATCAGAGAGCTTCTTGGTGAGGTTAAAGACCCTATTGCACAGATGGCTGCAACAGGTGAGGTGCTGTTTAACATCTACGAAAAAGGTAAGATGGTTGAAATGATTGCTGATGGTATAGAAGACAACCTAAAAGATGTTTACGCTAAAGAAGAGTTTAATAAAGATTTCTCTAAGCTTACTAAGCCACAGAAGAAACTGATATTAGACCGCGTTAGTCAGGAGCCAATGATTATTTCTAATAATAAAATTAAAGAAAGACAAAAGGCTACATACAAGCAGATTAATGACCCTATGAGTCCTTTAAACACGAAGTGGGTTCATAATGATATTACTGAAATCATACAGTCTAAACCTATTTACGAAACTGATAAAGATGGTTTAGCGGGTGGATTCTGGAGTGGTTACTTCTTTGCATTGAAGAACCTACGTATGGTTAACGTTATATTGAATAGCCCGACATGGGGTAAGAACGTTATAGGTACAATGTATTTTAACTGGGCTAACGGATGGTTTAACCCTACAAAACAAGCTAAGAATATAAAGTCTATGGCTGAAGGTATCCTAAATGGAGATCAAAAATACATGGACATGCTTACTGAGCTTGCAGAGAATGGAGCGATAGGTCAATCGTTTAATGTAAATCAAATTGGTCTTTCTGGATTCTCATACTATTTCTCCGTAACTGGGGATAAATCTTTCTACGATAAGTATGTAGGTAAGGTACGAAACATGGGTAAAAAAGTTATTGCAGATCTAGGGTCTACTTACGCTGCAATTGATGACTTTGGTAAAATGTCTATCTATCAAAACGAAAGGGAGTCGTTCGCTAAGAAACTTTATGGTGACGAATACGCTAATTTAAATGATGCACAGCAGAAAAAAGTAAGAGCGCAAGCTGCCGAGCGTGTAAAAGACAACACTCCTACATGGGGTAGGATTACTAAGCTTGGTAAAGCTGTACAAAGAATGCCTATTGGTGATTTCCAAGGATTCCGTTTTGAAGCGTTTAGAAGTACATACAGAATTGTAGCAAACGTAAGAGATGATATTAAAACATTAATGTCAGACGATACTTTATCTGATGAGCAGAAATCAGAATACAGAAAAGATATCCGCAGAAAACTTACCGGTCTTGGATGGGTAGGAGTATCTGGTCCTTACGCTATAATTAAATCTGTTTCATATGCTTACGGGGGCATACTTGGTATGCTAGGATTTGATGACGAAGAAGAGACAGAACAGCAAAGAAAAAAACAAGCAGAGATGTTTGAAAATGCAACTGTTGTTAGACCAGGATGGCTAAAAAACCACAAGGTATGGGTTAAATCTGTTGATGATGATTTAAAAGTTCGTGTATATGACTACACCGGATTTGATCCTTACGCTGAGGTGTTTGGGTTTGGTGGTTACTTTGGAATTTTAGGTGATGCAATACAGCCTAACATGGCTGTAAATCTTTTAACCTCTTTGGCTAAAAACGAAGATGTTTACGGAAGATCAATATCAGACCCTTCTGACCCGGCATTTAAACGTGTTATGGACATGGCTAAGTACGGTGGCTCTCAGTTTCTACCTTCTTTAATAACATCTTCTTACAGAGACGCTTCTAGAAAAAATGAAGAGATAGAAAGAGCTGAAAGATATTTAAAGCTACAGGGTTTAAATCCAAAAGACTTTAACCTAGAAAAAGTAAATGTACCAAAGGAGACTTTAAAGCTTATTGCTCAAAGGGCTTTTGTGCGCGACTATGAGTACGACTTAGTGCAACAATTTAGATATGCTGTTAAAGGCTATAAGAGAAGTTTTGATGAGAATTACCTTACTACGGATTATCCGGAGCACAGAAAGAAAATATTGGATGATGTAAGAGAAATGTATTATTCGGTAGTTAAAGTTGCTGCTTATAAAGGAAACACTCAGAAAATGATAGAAGTAAATAAAATTATTAAAACTAATTTTGATGATTACGAAGAGTCTTACATTTTAAACAACCTTGATGTAAGTGATAAATTCCCTAAAGAATATTTTGATTAACTAATATATATAATTATGAAAAAGTTTGTAAAGATCTTTAAAGATGATAATGATTGGAACGAGAAAACAATTATAGGTTTTCTCTCCTTTGCTGTAATGGTAGCTGTTATGCTTGCTGATGTAATCACAGGAGCTTGTAGTAAAGACTTGCCTATTAATGAGTTCACTTACAACAGCTTTGTAATCGTAACCCTGGGTAGCTTTGGTATCGCTGGTATCGAGAAGTTTGCTAAAAAAGCTGAGTAATGGAGCTAGAGGTACTAAGATTTAGCAGTCAAAAAGATAGCACAAATGGTGCGCTATTTGATGTTAGTGGTGGTAAGCGTAGATTCCTATGTTACACATTGGAGGACGAGCATCGTGAAGACAAGGTAGCTGGAGAAACTAGAATACCTTCCGGCACTTATAAAATAACACTTAGAGCTACAGGCGGTTTTCATGGGCGGTATGAAAAAAAATACGGGGAGATGCACAAAGGAATGTTATGGGTGCGTGAGGTTCCTAACTTTGAGTATATCCTTATTCATACTGGTAACACTGACGAACATACTGCTGGGTGTCTTCTTCTGGGTGATTCTCAACAAGCGAACTTTAGCTCTAGTAATGGTATGGTGGGCTCAAGTGTTAATGCGTACAAAAGAGTTTATCCTCCGATTGCTAAGGCATTGGAAGAAGGGGAATCGGTAAGCATTACTTATACCGACTTTGATTACGTGGGATAAACATGAAGGCTAAGAGAAAATACACAAAAGGTGGACATCTACCTCCAGCTATAAGGAAGCTAAGAGAAAGAGCTAATCATAATAATTTGAAACCAAAACCAATTCAAGGTGGTTTTCTTGATGAGGTTTCTGTAACAGCCCCTGTATACGAAGGTCCAATGATAAGACGCTTAACTGCGGATGAATTACAACCAACCAACAGTAACTTCAGAATGATAGGCGCTGACAGGAGTGGTGGTCTTAGTGCATTGAGAGGGTTAGGAAAAGGAATAGCAAGACTCATTAAAGGTAATCGTTCTAATATTGCAAAGAACATTGATCTTGAGGCTATACAAAATGCATACGATAGACAAATGAGTATACCTTATGGAGCTAATATGGATATTGCAAGTGACGTGTTTCCAGGAGGTGCTCTGTATGGTAAGGGTTCTGCATTTTCAAAACCTGAAACATTAGAGAGAATAGCCAATTTTCAAAAAGATTTATCACCCGTTCCTTTTCTGTATACCCACGGAACTGGTTCAAGTGCTCTACCAGGAATATTCAAGAACAAGGGATTGATATCAGCTGAAGAATTACAGAGAGCTGGTAAATTAGTAACAGGAGAGGGTGTAGAAGTGAACCAAATGATTCAAGGCATTAGAGACGCTCAGAATACTGTTTCCACAGCATCTATATCTAACCCTGGAGCAGCTGCTGGTTACGCTATAAGGTTTGGAAAAGGTGCTAATAATTACCCTGTGGTATTTGGCGTCAACCCTAAATACGGTGCTCAATCAAGAATGAGTATACCTAGCTCTACAATTGAAGGCGAGGCGATGTTTAATAAAGGTATAGGTTTTGACGAAATAAGTAACATATTCGTTCCAGACGCGAACAAAGCTCAGTTTATGGAAACATATGGAGGTCAGATAGGTAACATAAAAGTAGGATCATTTGACGATTATGTAAATCAAGCTCAAGCGTTACAGAGAAGAAAGATAAGTGGAGCAAGCCCGTTCCTTTACAAAAAAGGTGGTTCGGTGAAATCAAAGTATAAAAAATGAAATGGCTGGTAAGATTAACTCTAATGCTGTTATTAACGAGTTGCAGCGCTCAATGGCACTTGAAAAAAGCGGTCCAGAAAGACCCAATGATTCTGAAAAAGGACACATTGGTTGTACAGGACACTCTTGTAGTCCCGCCTGTGGTTTTGAAGGATACTGTGACTTTGAAGCAACACGACACCATAACCATAACGAAGGACAGGTTGCGTGTGAAGATAGTAAAGGTGAACGACACTCTTATTATAGACGCGAAATGCGACTCGGATACGATAGTTCGGACTATTGAAATTCCTTACGAAAAAATTATTTATGTTGAAAAAGAAAACTTATTTGATAAGATACAGAAGTTAGCTTTGTACTTTTTCCTAGTGTTTATAGGGTTTAAAGTTATACAAAGACTAATCGACAAGTATCTTGACAATGAATAAAAGAAAACAGAAAATTAATAGTGCTAATCCAAAGCGTCAGTACTGTGAAATAGAACCCAAAGAATGTGATGGTAATTGCTGTTACGCTAAGAAGGGAAACAAAAAAGGAGGCTAATGCCTCCTTTTCTGATCTGTTAACTCAAACTCTATAAATCATCCAAGAGTGGGGAGAGAGAGATGAAATGATAAATAGAACTGGCGCTAAGATACTAATATTCTTTATATAAAAAGAAAGAGGGGCAGAATAATTTCCACCCCTCTGGTAATTCTAACCGCTACAACTCTCGCATTCCGGGTTATCGATAGAACATTGAGCGTTATCGTTTTTTTCACTGGTTTCAAGCTCGTCAATAAAGTCAGCAAAGCTGTCACTCATCTGTAAATCAGACATAGTTTTTGTTTTAAAGGTTAGAAAAGTAAAGAGCTTGTAAAGGTAGTTAATTAACCTTTATACTGGAACCCATGGTAACCTCTGTAATGTAGCTGTGTTTCCAACAGATGAGCTATTTTAGGATCTGAATACTGACCTACAATCTCATATCCATCAATCAACTTACCTGATTTTCTATGGTCTTTCATGCGGTGTAAAAGATCCTTTGTCATTCCTACGTAGTGCTCCTCTGGTAAGTAATATACAGTATATATTAAGTTGCCGTTCTCATCTATGTCCCCATATTTTCTTTCTCTTAGGGAGTCAGCTTTCTTCTTGCAGTTCTTACAGTAAGAAGCCACACCAGATTTTTTAGAATTGTCTTTATGGAACAGGTGTTTTCTTTTTAACCTATTGCATTTAGCGCATTTATATCTGCCCCTTTGCATTTTCTTCCAGGTGTTGGTGTACAGAAGACTTGATCATATCGAGTTCTAAACGCATTTTGTTTTTAAACTCTTTTGTTAAATCAAGTATCTGTTTTTCATCAATTACTGGATTGCCGTAGCCATCGTGTAGGCTTTCATACAGCTCATTAATCATTTCGTGCATCATTGCACAGGCATTAAAAAAATCACTACTCACGGAGTTGGTATCCATAGAGCTTGATACGACATAGGAACTCATCTTTATTTAGGTTTTTGTTAAACTTGGTACTCTGTTTTACGAAGTATTTAGGCGTGTCATCAATTACGTACTCATTATCTTTTAAAAAGTCGCTAACGAATTTAGCACACATAATAGCGTTGTCTACATCATACCTTGCGTTGTACTCTACCTCTAATGCATATTGTTCTGTTGTAAAAAGATCGTAATTAAGTAATGCTTCTTTTAGGCTCTTGTTGTAGCTTTCTTTATGTTTCTTGCGTATTGTCCAGTGTCTACCAGCATAAAAAGCGTTCAATGATGGCGGCTTGGGCAAAGACAGTACTATTTCGTTTTTTGTATCCATATACTTTCTAACAAAATAGTGATTAGCTGTTTATAAAACCAGCTCTCCTTGTATTTTTTTTAACATAAGAGGCTTATACAGTGGACCTTGTGCTGTAAAGGTTCTGAAACCTGTGTTTGACTCAGTCATTTGGAACAAGAAAGGTTGATTGTAAACAGTTGGAGCACCTCCAGTTTCTGTCTCGCGAACCTTACGTACATGAAACTCCATCGTTCTACGAGTATCGTAGTCAGGAGAAGACACTTTCCTATGGAATGTCAGGAAACAATCGGCTCTATTCACGAATTTACCCCCGCCTTCAGTCATAGATGCTGTTGGCGCTACAGGCAGTCCATCCTCACCACGCATACGCTGTGCCTCAGTTACCGCGTGCATATTTAACCAAACAGCCATCTTCATGCGATTGGCAAAAGTTAGAAATTCCGAAGCTGCTTCATAGTGGTACTCGTGGCTATTCTTATTTACTCCCTGAGCTATATCTATGCGTAAGCTATTGTATGGGTCTACAAAGAATCCATCATAAGCTCCTTCATGATGTATGATTTTTTCAGCAAAGAGTATGAGCTCTGAGTAGCTGTATACATCGTTGTTGCTTATAACTTTGTAGTGTTTGTTTACCCAGTTGTAAGCGTACTTAATCATCTCTGTATCCATTTGTCGTATAGGCATATCAACAATAAACTCCATCAACCTCATCTTAATAGATGCTGTTTTATTCTCAGAGCTGTATATAATCCACTTCCAACCGTGTAGTACAGATGCGTTAATCATAAGGTGCAGTGCTAATGTAGTCTTACCCACATTACTGATACCGTTTATGATTGTAAAGTCTTTCTTGTATCTAAAGTTTCTATCAAGTATATCGTTACCTGTAGTTAGACCTACCTCTATTAAGCCAGAGGCGTATTCAGTAATCCAGCTAAAATCAATGTCATCGTTAGATACAAAGCTAAAGTCATTATCGTTTAGTTGCATCTGGCGTATTGCCTTGCTCTCGCCATCTATTACATCACGGATAGGCATTTTCTTACCTGACTCTATTGCATCATCTATAGCTTTGCGTGCGTTGTCTTCGTTCTCTACTTCTTTCTTTAGTATCTCACGAAGCAGCACTCTACGAGCTTCTTCTTCTTCTATTCTGCCAGCCGCTACAAACCCACCTGCTAAATGTGCGGCTTTTACGAGCTCGGTATGTTTCTCTCCATCTTGAGCACGTCTAATGATAGAAGAAATAACAGCAAGCTTGTTATAGTCAGTGATAACCTCTTTATGCGATGCAACTTGCACGTCATCAGTAGCAGAAACAATAGATGAAAATGTCTTGCTATTGCTGTTTACTATAATGTCAGGATCATAGGACTCAAAACAGGCTCTGGATTCATTCTTACCGGAGGGGTCTACCTCTAATCCGTAGGTGCGCTCCATGTATTTTTCAATAGCTTTGAAGTGCTCACGGTGTTTTGAAGGTGTGCTAATCTTGACCAATGCTTTTAGCCCATCACCACTTGGTGATACCCAACATGCAAATACATAGTCATCTGTAGCTAGAATAGTTTTTGAAACCTCTACATCTAGGTGGTCAAAATCAAGAACAATAAGACCATTGTGCGACACCAGTGAATCATCTTTGCGTAATTCAAACTGACCGCTAAAACAAACTACAGGTAGTTCTTTCTTAGCTTCCTTGTCCGGAACCTGGTTCCCGTTCTGATCGATGCTGTGAACCCCACGGACCCTCTCTATCAAGGACTTGCTCTTGCCACTCTTTATACGCTCCAGTGCTGTCCGTAACGTAATAAGGTGAGGACCCTGTATGTCCCTTATATCCTTGAATATCGTTACTGTTAGATTCTCCATTTGCTCTTTGATGTTTAAGTTCGGTTTCCAGATGTACTATTGCTTTTTCTATATCTTGAGTCGCTGGGTTGCCCTCTTTCTTGCCAGCTCTCAGTAGGTAGGCTATTGCCACGCCAAGATTGTAATTGTCCTCTTGAAAATCAAGAACAACATCCATTGCTTCTATATTCTTGTACTTTCCTATATAGTACTTAGGTGTATCGTTAGTCATCGAGTGAGTCTTTAATTAATCTGCCTATTTTCTCTGGATCAAGATGCTGTATCTTTCTGAGTTTTCTACGCTCTTCTTTCTTTGCTTTGTCGTAATCGCTTTTTGAGTTCTCCATCCCCAGATTAACGAACATGTTTGCGTTTTGCATAAGCACACAGTCGATAACCTTTTTGTGCTCTTTGTTGTCTAAGTATCCCATAAAAAATCTTCTATAAAAATTGGTGTGTATTCTCCTACGTATGCACTAAATGTATTGTACTCTAAAAAATCCATAGCATCCTCCACAGACTCTCCTTCCTCCACGAGTATGTCTATACACATGTTCCTTGAGTAAACGGCTCTAAGAGAGTTAGGATCAATACCTATTAAAGCATCATCAAATCCAACGGCTAATAAAGGTCCTTCATCGGTATGATCACCATAGTGTTCAGTAATTAAATCTTTAATTGACATAGTGCGATTTTTTATCAAGGTATAAACATTTACTTATTTAAACAAATCGTGTTTTGTAACCGGGTTACAAAGATTTCTAATGTGATGTGTTTTAACCAAAAAAGCTTTCTTATACTTGGTGTCACCGTTTCCAATAAACCGCCTTAGACTATAATTGTGAAAACGTATAACACTCCATATGGCGGTGGGTTTGATCCACATAAGCTCCGTAGGCGTAACAAAAAGCCAATAGTCAGCTGTTGTTGTGTTTAATGCTGAAGGCTTGCTATCAAACTCCGTCTCGACAACTAAGTTTCCTGTAACAGCAGACATTTCATCATACTTTACTTCTACAGTAGTGTCTATCTCTGGTATCTCTATATCGTATTCTTTGAAATACCCCTTTTTCTTATCGGCAGATGGATATGTCTCCCTAATAAGTTCAAGTATCTTATACTCGACAGATTCACCTCTCTCTATATCTTCGTTGAATCCCATTAGTCTTCTTTCATTTTATATAGCAGATAAGCTATAAACATTAAAGCAAAAAGAACGACTACCGACCATTCTACGAGCAGTTGATTAGTCATTTTCTATACCGTTTTTACGCAGGTCTTCCATACACGCATCTACTATACGTGCGTAAACACTACTCTTCACTTTTGTACGCATCATGTTTCTTGAAGCGTATCTTGCTATGCGTACTATTGTTTCTTTTGCTTCTGGTGTTCTCGATGATTCGTAATTTGTTTTCATAGTTTTTTATCTAACGTTTTTCCACTGGACAGGTTTAACAGTTCTGGGTGCTTCAGGCTTGTAGCTTACTCCCCATTTATTTATGTATCTATGTATTGTCCTTGCTGTTATTCCTAAGTGTTTTGCAGCAATAGTAGGACTCTTGTACTTCTTTAACGCATGCATAACGTACACTCGTGTATGGTACTCTATGTTTAAAATTTCATCCATCTCTTTCTTCTCTCGTATTTACGTATTAATCCCCCTAAGTTATCTAAATGATCCACAACAGACTTAGTGTATTCTGTTGAACTTGATATGATCACTGTATTTATAATCTCCCAGCGTATTTCATTTAAGTACCTATTTAAGTACCTGTAATGCGCCCTCTTGCGAATGTAATTTTTCATTCCTCAAATGTTTTTATAATGTATCGGTATACCTTGTCGTAAGCTTCCCACTTAGCCCTTATGGTATTGATATTGTCTTTAAGCTCTTGATTCCTTGGATCTGTAGTAAGCTTTTTTTCAAATTCTTCTAAGTAGTAAGATAGGAATTCACATTCTCTACCAACCATTTTTTTAAGGTCTTTGTGGCTCATCTCTCTTTGGTGTTAAAGGTTTCTAAAATAAGGCTGTAATACTTCAAGGTTAATCAAACCCATATCTAACGCCTCGTGATTTGTAAAATTTAACCTTATCATTTTGTTGTCTTTTGTTTGACAATGTACGACAACACCCTCCTCGTGGCTTGTTGTGATGTTAACCCTAACATCAGTTGCAATGTGGTGATGTCCTAATACAATCTCTTTTCTTCTCTTGAATAGTTTCATTTCTCTTTTGTTTTAAAGGTTCTTGTTGTATTCTTCAATCTCCTCTTCAGTAAGTGGCTTTACCCACTGCTTATCTGCATACAAAGGCATTGCTCTAAATCCGTGAGGCTCTACTACAATCTCATCCTTGTCGCAGTTTACTTGTAGTGCATCATCTTCTACTGATGCTACTATCCATACTAATGTTCCTTGTTTCATTTCTCTTTGGTGTTAAAGGTTTCTTTAAAATAATCATCTGCTGATTTTTGAAAGCAGTTGCGTTGGTAGTCATCAGCAAACTCACACATCACCTCTTTCTCTTTCTCAAGTAGAGATTCAATCTTACGCTCAATCAATCTTGGTGTATCTAAATCCATTGGTAGGGTTGCTCTAACCCATTCCAATAGTTCTTGCATTGGTGTTTTCATAAGATAAATTTATTTATCGGTGAGGAGTGCAACGACTCATCTCTCTTTGGTGTTACAAGTTATTTCAAAAGGAGGGTCATATGGGTTTTTAGTAGTATTTGGCGTATGGTAGTGTATCTGTTCAGATAAAAGTATTACCGCC
>Ga0208793_1000071_pt1 | contig 63259 bp, 82 predicted proteins | sample 17_taG_FD_184092 | JGI IMG/M metagenome (GOLD analysis project Ga0208793, IMG submission 184092) | Marine viral communities from the Subarctic Pacific Ocean - 17_ETSP_OMZ_AT15314 metaG (SPAdes) (version 2) | ecosystem: Environmental > Aquatic > Marine > Oceanic | place: Pacific Ocean | collected... | reverse complement strand
TTCATAGTTTATATTTAAAATTAGTGGACGTGGCAGGAATCGAACCTGCGTTACTACAATTTAGGTACCGCTCCTCGCGGTATCTTTACAGCATTCGCCCACCTATTTTGTAGTCTAACCATTTCACGCCCATAAAGCAGTAATAAGATGCACGTCATTTACCGGTATGTACCCTGACTTATACTTACTACTGCTTATAAATACAGTTATCTCTGTTTCCACGAGTTCATAACGATCCCTCACCGCTTCAACAATCGGACTTCCACCGTGCATGCAGTAAATTACTCTGCAACCCGTGATACTGTACTATTTGTAACTAGTGAGGATTCGAACCTCATACCCGTCGGTAGCCCGAGTCGCGAAGCCTGTCTTGCGTCTCTAACCTGACCTAGTTCCCGCTAGCTATTCACTTATGTGTAATCATCGAGCCGAATAGAAGGTGATGCAATGATGCTTCTAATTAATCTTCGTTCGCCTTTAATCATACCTAGTTAAGCTACTCGTCTAGCATTTTTGATGGACCATTACGGTTCTTCCATCATTTACGTCGCCAAGCTCTGTGTACAGAGGCGCTAACTTCTTGGCTGACGATTTGTATTGTATTACCTGTTTTGTGCTCGATGATAGGAACATACGAGTACGTTTGAGTCGTTGAGCAAGGCATACAAGTTTTGTAGCCTAACTTTAATCTTACAGGGTGCACTTCTGTGCCGCATTTACAATACATAGTTATTTATTTTTATTTGTTACATTTATATTATCTGTTAGTTATATTATTTTGTTTGTAAAGATATTCTATAGCTTTATTCATAACCATACTGTGTAACGCGTTATAATCATCGCCGTCAACAGGTTGCTCAGCTATCTGCCACTCTACAGTGTCATATAATAATTCTTTCATGTGGTCTGCTACACCTTGTGCAATCAAATCCAATTCTGACATTTTACTCATATTAATACATTGTTAAGTTTCTCATATTATAATTTCTTTTGCAAAAGTCTATGATGTACATTAGTCTCGCAAGCGGGTCATGTATTAATTCTCTAGCATAACACGTAGCTTTTAAAGTTTTTAGCTCACCGTCTTGTACGACTGTCCATCTTTCTTCGCGCTTATATACTTTGTTTAGTTGATATATTCTGTCGCTTGAGTTACATCTTCTAACATAGCCTGTTTTATACGACGCAAGTTGGTCGCCGTTAGGTAACACAAATTGTCTTGTGCCATTTTTCTTTTGTCTGTCAGTAGTCATTTCTTTAATATTATATTCTACAAGCATACGTTTAGCGAATAAATCTACTAACTCTATACGTCTTTGTTTCCAGTCCATATTTTCTTGTTCTAAATTTCTCATAGGGTTTTTATTTGTTTTAATTGTTCTGTTGTAAATTTCTTTGATGTTTCTCGCCACATACGGTTGTGAGTGAACTTTCGTGCTTTGCTGAATGTAGATTTCTGCCTGTATCGTACTCGATTGTACTCTGCATCAGTGAGTCCACTACACGTGCCGTTGTGAAGAGTTAGACGTCTATGCCCGTCTGCTCTAAGTTTTCGTTGTGCTTTTGCATAGGCGCACAGCTCTTTCATGTTAGTAACTACCATGGTAACATAGTTTTTTCGATGTATGTTAAACCTTTGTAGTTAAACCAAGAGCTAATACCGTCTTTGTCACTATCTTCGTCGTAGATAAAAGCAAATTTAGGAGGTAATTCGCCGACGTGATAGCCTTTGTAGGTTTTGTTTGATAATTTAATGTGATTGTTTGGTAAGAATTTAATTGTTTGCATAGTTTTTTATTATATTATCTGTTAGTAATGTTATTTTGTTTGTAATATAACATAGATTCTAATGAATCATTATTATATCTTGTCCAATACTGTCGCTCTATTGATTCTATTTGAGCACGAGTTATTCTTATTATTCTATTGTGTGAGTGATTTCTTTTCATCTGTAGTCAATATTAGGTTGAATACTGTTTGCAACACCTTGACGAAACTGCCACTCACGCTTACGATATTCGTAGTCAGTACACCATTTACGCCATGATTTACTCACAGGTTTTTCACCGAATTGTGCTTCGAATTTATTTATTTGTTCTAGTTTTGCAGCTATTTGCTCTGCAGGATAATCTTGAAATTGCATAGTATTATTTATTAGTTGATTGATAAAAGTCTATTCTGTCTTGAACATCTTTACGAGATATCTCGCCTTTTATTTGTTTTAGTACGTCACTTGACATATCGATTTGTTTACCGTTAGGTAGATTTAGTATAAATTGCATAGTTATATTAGTTTAGTTTGAAAGCGTTGGTATACATATACTTCATCGAGTAATTCTTGTGGAAGAACTGGTAGTATTTCATGGTTACTTTGTAGCCAGAGTGATAAGAGCGATATGTATTTTATACGTTTCATTTTATTATATTATCTGTATTAAAAATTATTTTGTTTGTAGATATGGTGAGAATCGAACTCACATCAACCATTATATCTTTATCACTTGTATTTAATCTGCCCAGTTAAGCCTGCTCCAAGGCCACAGGTTCGGACAGTCACCCGTGTGATATTTTGTTTTGAAATGTAGTTTACTGTACTTCGACTACATTTCTTACTGAAACTGGTACATTATTTGAAGAAGTATAAGATTTATACTTGATGAAACATGGCATTGTTTCTAGTTTACTTTTCATAATTTCGAATACTTTATCATGATTATAAGTACAAGTTTTACCGTTTTTGAAATTGACAGTAATGTTTTGATTTTTACCGATTAAAGATTTTCTGATTACGAATCTTTTAGAAATTAAATTTGACATAGTTTATTTATTTATTTATTATTATTATTTATTAGTTTATTATATTATCTGTTTAGCACAGTATTTTGTTTGTAAAAAGATTTTAGTAGAAGTCATAATAGATTTCAATGACTTTATCTTTTTGTTCTTTAGTTAACTTATTGAAGTGTTTGCCATATAAGTTGAAAGAAATGTTTAAGTATTTAGAAGACATAGTATTATTATTTTATTAGTTATTATTATTATTTGTTAGTTACATTTATATTATCTGTTTGATAGAATATTTTGTTTGTAAAAGTTGTATATTTATTTAGTTGTTAGTAATGTGTTGAAAGTACTGGCTGCAATGTCATAATGTCATAGTTATGTCATATTGTCATGAAGACATATTGTCATAGTTATCAGTGACTTACTGTCATGTCATTGTGTCATGTAGTTATAATGAGTGAATGATTGAGACAGTTACACAAGTTAGACATGGAATGATGAATAAGAATGTGATTGTTAAGCCAATTGTTTCAGGTAGATTTTCTTTTTTAAACATAGTTGTTATTATTAGTTGTTATTCGTCTATATTATCTGTTGCCTACAATATTTCGTTTGTAAAAGATGAAAGATTATGATATATCTAGAAAAAATGTTAAAAGTATGTGTAAAACATGATAAAAAGTCGCCGGGGCTGGCAAATATGAAACGATTTTACTGAAAAATTAGCAATATCAGAGGAGAGTAGGGACGCTACAGCTCTCTATTTGTGATATTTTTTTAAAATAGGACATTAGCCTTTTAAGAAGTATAAGTAATGGGCTAGTGTCACACTTGTAAAAACCTCACTTTACCTGTAAGTATATATAGTATAAGAAACTAATAAACTATTATGGCAGAAATACAAGCATATCCACAAGGTACGGCAGCAGTAAACACTATGCTAGTAGGAACGCAGATGGACGTTGTGCAATCAGACGGTACTAAAAAGAATTTAACAAGAAACTTCTCGGTAGGTCAAATATCTACACTAATAACCAAGGACTACACGGAAGTAACAAGAACATTAACAAATGCAGAGTGGCTAGCTTTAGCAACTTCAGCAATAACTATCGTGCCAGCTCAAGCAGGGAGAACACTTGTGACTCAAGCTTACTTAACAGTGTTAGGTTACCCGACAAATCCTTTAACGTCTTTAAATTGGAATGCTGATCTTGTTCTAGGAGCGCAGGCTTCTTACAGCAACATAAATGCAGATTCCATACAGGCTAGCATACCTGCTTCTTTTGGAGATACAGACACTACAGGTCAAATAGATGTTTTTGCTTTAAGAGCTACATCACCTGCTCTTAACAGTCCTGTAACTTTTGGAGTAATAAGCTCAGCTACCATTACAGGAACAGGATTTGTTTCTATTACGGTTAGATATCAAGTAATATAATAAAAACATGGCAAGAATAAGTTCGTATCCATTTGATACTACTGTTACTGACAACGATGCTTGGATAGGCAGCGAAGCCAGTAATAAACAAACAAAGCAATTCACTGCATCGGCAGTAGCTACTTATTTAAATATTAATGCTAAAGTTAATATAGGTGGTCAAATGTCTTTTAAGTGGTCAAATACACAGAACGGCGGAAATGGAAGTATATCTAAAACTGGCGGTGGTGGCACTGGAGATGAACTTAGCACCTTAACAGAGATAAGAATATCTACAACTGAACTAAACGGCCAGAATGTAGTAAAGTTTCTAGAGTACATAACAGGTAGATCCATACTATTAGGACAAGGTGATGAGATAAGTCAATTTGGTAACTATAGTTTAGATTCATATAGTGTAGACCCGCAAGATGCTTTTTATTATATAGCCTCATTAACTTATATTGGTGGCAACGGAATAATAGCTCCAGAAGGAACACAATACACATTGATACATTTTGACATAAATAGTGGAGATGTAAACTTAAAACAAAATTTTAACCTAGCTAATCAATGGGTTATAAATAACACAACAGGCAAGGCAGAACCTTCAGTGACGTTAACTGACACAGCAAATCCGCCAAACGAAATAAAAGGAAGTATAACATATACTAACGCAACAACAATAACAGTTGACTTTGACGAAAGCGTCGCGGGGTCATCAATACTAAACTAACAAATTTAAAAAAATAAACTATGCCTATTAATTACTACTGCGCCATCGCGATGAATGGCTCTGATATTGAAATGAACCGTAATGAGCTTGTGCTTCCGGTCATAGACAATGAAACCTCTGCACCAGCGACAGGTAGTGAGGTAGAAGGTCAAATGTATTACAACACCACCACTAACGTTATGTATTTTTATAATGGAAGCGCATGGGTTGAAATGGATGGAACTGGTTCAGGCGTATCTTCACTAGCTGGCGGTACATCTACATATATAACAAATTCAGTCAACGTGTCTACTGGCGCTGTAACTTTAACTAGTACACTGGCTGGAGGAACTGGAAATAACACTCAATTCTATAGAGGTGATGGAACATGGGCAACACCATCTGGATCTTATACTTCATGGACGTTAGATGGAGATACAGGAACACCTCAAGCAATAGCTGATGGAAACACAGCTACATTTGTAGGTGGTACAGGTATTGATACAGCAGTTAGCGCAACAGATACTTTAACTATTAATTTAGATGTAAGTGAATTAACGAGTGTATCAGCAGCGACTGGAGACTTTGTAGCTATACAAGATGTAAGCGATTCAAACTTAACAAAAAAATCATCAATAAGTAGTATAATAGCTTTAGCGCCTCAAGGTGATGTAACAGGTATTGATGCTGGAGATGGTATTAGAATAGACGACGGATCTACAGCGACTCCAGAAGTAAACGTACAATACACAGGTACAAACAACGTTGTAGTTAAAGCTGCAAACGCTGAAGGAACTGCTATAGCTACCACTGATCTTGTAATGTATGCAGACTCTAGTGCTAGTGACGCTGTTAAAAGAGGTTTAGTTTCTGATTTACCGTTTGCATCGTCATCAGTAGTATCTGGTGTTACAAGTGTAAACTTTAAAACTGACGGTAACTCATTAAATGTAGCTTCAAACACGATTACAGGATCTGGCACAATGACAGGTGTATGGCAAGGAACATCATCTCAATACGTAAATGGTGAAGGTGATTTAGTAACATTCCCTAATATTCCTCAAGGAGATTTAACAGGTCTTACAGAGGGAGATTATATAAGTATATCTAATGCTTCAGGCCCAGTACCTACTATTAATGCTTTAGGAACTACAGCTTCTACACCTTCAAGACTTATAGCTAGAGATGCTAGTGGTTTTGGTTATGTTGACACACCGTCTTCTGGTGATAGTTCAGAAAAAATAGCAACAACCGCTTTCGTACAATCTGCTCTTACAGGTTTATTAGAATTCAAAGGTGGTTTCAACGCCAACACGGGTGATTTAGATTCACCGCTAAGTGGAGATTTATATGTTAATGTCGCTATATCAGTAGGTGATTACTATGTAGTAACTACAGCTGGTAATTTCTTTGGAAACACTGCAACACCTTTAACTCCTGGAGATTCTGTTATAGTTCAAACAGCTAAAACAGCAGGTAATGCCACTGAAGCAGATTTCATAGTTGTACAATCTGATACAGATCTTGCAACTAACTCGACACCTGGTTTAATGTTTATAAATCCAAGCGGAACTGGTATAAGCTCAAACATTTCATCAGGTCAAGCAACTTTAACTAACACAGATAAAGGTTCTTCTCAAAACATATTCAAAAACGTAGCATCATCATCTGGTACAGCCGTAGCTGATAATAACAATGATACGTTAACAATAGTTGGTGCCGGTGGCGCGTCTACTGCTGTCGTTGGAGATACTCTAACCATAACATCGACAGATACAAACACACAGAGAAGTGCGGGTACAGGTTTAAGTTTATCAGGAAACACTATAAATGCAAACGTAGACGGAACTCAAAGCACAGCTGCTAATACTTCGACTACAACAGCATCTAGAACATACAAGGTTCAAGTTGATGGTTCAGACAATTTAGTAGTCAACGTGCCTTGGTCAAATACCAACTCAGGTGGTACTGTAACTAGCGTTAGTGCTTCGCACGAAGGAAACGCGTTTACTGTAAGCGTTGGTAGTGCAACCACAACACCTGCTATAGATATTGATGTTGTTGGTTCTTCTAGTCAATATATAAATGGTGAAGGTAATTTAGTTACTTTCCCAGCTATACCACAAGGTGACGTAACAGCTGTATCAGCTGCAACAGTAAGTGACGAACGAGGTATAAAAGTAACAGACAGTACAGGCCCTGTACCAAAAGTTGGTCTTGATATTAAAGGTCAAACAAATTTAGGTGGTGCACCTGCAACTACTGATGAGTTAATAATTTACGATGCAAGCAGTGATACTAACAAAGCAGTTACCATATCTAACCTAGCAGCAGCAACACATGATGTTAATTCATATGCTGCTACTATAACTGGGTTTGGAACAGTAACACACAATTTAGGATCTTATGATGTAATAGTGCAACTCTATAATGCTACTAACTATGAAACAATACACGCGTGTGTTGATAGAACCTCTACAAATGCAGTCGGTATTTCTGGAGGTAGTTTCCCAGCAGGAAACATAAGAGTATTAATTACTAAAGTAATAGCATAATAATAATAAAATTAAATTAAATGGCAATAGAATTATATTGTGATGAAAATATAAACGGTGATCTTACTGTTACTGGAAGAATAAATGCAAACACTGGAGGAGCTAGTTCTGTAGGTATATTAGGTAAAGCTACAGCTAATGGCTGGGCAGCTAGATATGATTCTAATGGATCCAACTATTCTGGATTTTTCTTTGACTCCGGTAATGATGCTAGTATGTATCTTCGAGATGATGCTGGTAATACAAATGTACTGGTACGTTCTGATTCTACTTCATATTTTAATGGAGGTAATGTTGGTATCGGGACAGCTAGTCCTTCATACAAACTAGATGTTGATGGAGAAGGTAGGTTTGGCGACAATGGAGGAATTTTATTGACTGATGATTCAGGAACGTCATATGTGAGAGCGTTAAATAATCATTTAAATCTAAGAACAACTAGAGACGTCGATGATATTTATTTTAGCACGGGAACAACAACCACGACTAAAATGTTTATTGAAGGAAATACAGGCAACGTCGGGATTGGAAATAATAGCCCAAGTTTTAAATTAGATGTAGATGGAGTTATAAGAGGTGAGCAATATTTAATATTAAGAGATACAGGCGGTACAAATAGATTCAGCGTTAGATCTGAGACTACATACAGCACTATAGACAACGCAACCAACGCTCTAAACTATATAGCTAACACACACGCGTTTTTAAGAAGCACGACTGAAATAATGCGGATTCATTCTAATAATAACGTTGGAATAGGAACTAATGCACCAACTGCCAAGTTACACGTTAACGGATCTGGTTTTAGAGTAACAAATGGAAACGAAACGGGTCTTGATATTGACAATGATGGTTATGTTTATCAATTTGGTGACATAAGTGGAGGTGAACAACAGTCTTATCTTGAGATTTCATCACCAGATGAAGTGGCTGAATTTGCTAATTGCAATTTAGGTATTGGCACGGGGAGTCCAGTTGCTAAACTAGATGTCAGAGGAAACTCTGCTTTTTTTGGAAGTATAACTGGATATACGGGATCTACTTCAAATAAATACGTGCAAATACTACAAGCAAGTAGTCAAACTTATATAAGCACAGGTACTACAAACGAGACAGTGTATTTTAGTATAGGACCTGTGGCTAATACAACAAATATCTATTGTACCGGAACCGCAACTGCTACAAATTTTATATTATCTTCAGATGAAAGATTAAAAAAGAATATAAAAGATTTAGAGCCTAAAAAAATAGATATTAAATGGAAGAGCTTTGAATTAAAGCTAGAACCAGATTATAAAAGAGTTGGTGTAATAGCTCAAGAGTTAGAAAAAACAAATCCAGAGTTTGTAAGAGAAGATGTAGACGGAACAAAGTCTGTTGCTTATATAGATTTATTAATAAGTAAAATTGTTGAGTTAGAAGCAAGAATTAAAAAGCTAGAAAAATAATGGCGGTTCCAGACACTAATACTTTTTCTTTACAAGATGTAGTTGACGAGTTTGATAAACTTAACCCTCAGCCAGATGATCTGGTAGACTGTTTTGCCAATGCAAATGCTAACGCATTTGATCCAGCCTATGAAGGTTCTAAAGATAGATTATCTAATTTTAGAAATTACAACGGTGTTTTTGCAGGTCAAGTTAATACTATTTTTGGACAATCATTATCTAGTTCTAGCAGTTGGACTAATCAAGTGATAACTCTTGATGATGCTTACATAGGGCATGATATTAAGTTTATATGGCACTACGTTAGTGGAACTGGCTTTAGAGGAGATCTACAAGTTGGTGGAAACGCAACCTTGGGTACAACAACTTTTGATTTTGATACTTATTCAGGAACAGCGTGGCAGACCAGTAGAAGTAATACTGCCTCTTATTCAAGCGTAACCTGGTTTGATATAGCTACAGGTACAACGGCTTTAAGATGGAACAAAAGAGCTAACAGCGCTCCTCCATCAGGAGGAACTGGTTTATCGCCACCACCGTACACAGGAGGAGACAGCACTTATTACTATGCTGAAACATCTAGTCCAGGATATTCAAATAAAAATTTTTGGCTAAGAAGCCCAACGGTTTCAATAACTAGTGGTAACCAAAGTTTAGATTACTGGAGAGGTAATCTTGGTTCAAATATGGGCTTTTTATATATTAAATTAGAAGTAATGACATAATAGTAAAAATGTTATAAAACCAGTGATAATAGAAATATACCTGCTCGGTAAGAGCGATAACCAATGTCAAACTAAAACCAAAACCAATGACACTATTTTACCAGACTAACACGTGGACTAGTCAACCACAAATTACGGAAGAAACCAAGAAAATTTGGGAACACATAGTTCAGAAGAAAAACTGGAGGATTGTACAACTACCAAATGGATTTTACCAAACAGAATACCTTGATCCTAAAAAAGAAGATTGTTGGATCGATGTAACGAGACGCGAAACAATGGAAGGCGCTGAATCAGCAATAGATGCTTCTATTAACCATTATGAGAAAAAATTAGCTCATATTCGTGGACCACAAGTCGTTAAGACTTTTAAATAAAATAAATAAAATTAAATTAAATTAAATTATGTCAGACTTAATAGTCAAGAACCTTAACTTTGGTGACAAAGCTAGGGAAGAAGTATTTAAAGGTATAACAAAACTCACAACTGCTGTTAGCTCCACACTTGGGGCTAGCGGTAAATGTGTAATGTTAGAAGATAATGCTGGAAGACCAGTGATTACAAAAGATGGTGTAACGGTCGCAGACTCGGTGATACTAAGAGATCCTGTTGAAAACATGGGTGCTACTTTACTAAAAGAAGCTGCTCGTAAAACTGTTAGAGAAGCTGGAGACGGGACAACCACAGCCACCGTGATTGCTCATGCTATATTGAAAGAAGCATACAAAGTAGCTACTAAGACAAACTCACGAGAACTAAAAGAAGGGATCAACTTAGCTGTAAAAAAAGTAGTAGACTATTTAGAATCAGTATCTGTAAAAGTTACTGGAGATATGATAGATAATGTTGCAACAATATCTACTAATAATGATAAAAATTTAGGAAAATTAATAGCAGACGCTTTTAGAGCCGTAGATAACACGGGTGTTGTTATAATGGAACCATCACCAATAGGTGAAACAGCTATAGAAATAGTTGATGGTGTTCAATATGAAAAAGGATTAAAAAACTCTCATTTTGTAACAAATAAAGAAACAAAGTCTGCTGAACTAGAAAATCCACTAGTGCTATTGGTTGAATCACCTATTGATACAATAAGGCAGATTCAAACAGTGCTAGAGTACGTAATAAAAAACAACAAACCTTTGCTTATTATAGGCGATTTAGAACAAGGTGTTTTATCTGCTCTAGCTATGAATAAAATGAAAGGAAACATACGCATAAATGTTATTGACGCACCTACTTACGGTGTTAATAGAAAACAAATGCTTGATGATCTTTCAATGCTTACAAACGCTACAATTATAAATGAAGACTTAGGAGATGATATGGATCTTATTCAAATAGAACATTTGGGTAAATGCGTTAAAAGTATTACAACTCATAGTGAAACTATTATACAGGTCAAAGAAACCTCAGAGCAGGTTAAAAACATAATAAATGACATTAAGTCTAAGTTATTAGAAAAAAATACTACACCTGATGTTATAAGATTAGAAAAAAGATTAGCAATGCTAGCCGCTAAAGTTGCTATTGTTAAAATTGGTGCTAATTCTGATATTGAATTAAAAGAAAAAACAGATAGAGTTGAAGACGCTATTTGTGCTACTAAAGCTGCAATAAAGGAAGGTATAGTTTCTGGTGGTGGTATAGCTCTCTTGAATGCTTCAGGTAAAATAAAATCTAAATCTATTGGTGAAGAGGTTTTATTAAAAGCAATAAAATCTCCATTTGAAACAATACTTAGCAACGCTGGTATTGAAGATTATGAAGTACCTAAAAAAACAGGAAGAGGGTTAAACGTGGTTACAGGAAATATGGTAAATATGATTAAGTCAGGCATTATAGATCCATTGCTAGTAACAAAAAGTGCACTTCAAAATGCAGCTTCAGTAGCTACTACGATATTGTCAACAGATTGTGTAATCAATAATTTGAGAATAGATGAAGGCAGTAGGTAGAAATTTAATAATAATCAAAGAAAAAGAAGGTACTACTAAAACTAAAGGTGGTTTACTTCTTGCTGAAAACCAAAGAGAAGATATAAGGTACGTTAAAGCCGTAGTTGTATCTGCAGGTGAAGAAGTTGTTGGTATAAAAAAAGACGATAATATATTTTTTGATAGACATGCTGGTCATAAAGTAGAATTTGAAAAAATATTATATCACGTTATAAAAGCTCAAGACGTAGTAATAGTGACATGAGAAGCTTAAGTGTTAGTGACATTAAAGAATTAAACTTACTTAAGCATTATAGGATAATTAGGAAATGGGCATGTAAGAATAATGATTTAAATGACGCTGATTTAGAATTATTAATTTATTTAGATTCTATAGGTGTTTTTAATATAAAAGATTTTAAAATAGGCACATACTCTTATAGCTGGGAAACTAGAAGATGGAGTAGACTTGTTGATAGTGGTTGGATTGTTATATGGAGAAAAAGAAACAGAACAACTCAAAAACACAATATGTATCAAGTATCATTTAAATGCAAACAACTTATACATAGAATATACAGAATAATGTTAGGTGAAGAAGATTTACCTACAAGTAAAAGAAGAAATAAATTAATAAATGGTAAAAGTTATACTGATAAAGTTTTAACAAAAGCTATATACAACGTAAACAAAGATAAAAATAGATAACATGGCCTATAAAGATTCACCAAATAAACAATTAGCCGCTGGAATTGGAGCTATAGCTTCTGCGATAAATCCAATAACTGGAATGCCCGCTTCTGCAAACATGGGTAATATGCCTCCTCAACCATCTAATACGATGGGTAACGCTAATCCTGTTTTTAATAATCCAGCTATGACAGCTGCTCAAGGGGTTTTTGGAAGTACGCAAATGAGACAAAATTCAGTTACACCTTTTCAGCAAAAACTAGGAACGCAAAACGCAAATGTTGGAGATCTAATAGAGGAAGGTATTCACGAAAAAAGCACGTACAAATCTAATAACTTGAAAGACAAGATCTCAGGAATGAAGTACAACGTTGAAAATCTTAGTGAAATACAAGAAGATGATAAAGGTCAATTTATGACAACTTTAGATCAAAATGAAACTTATGGTGGTCCAAGACCTACAAGCTCTACTGTTTCTAATTACGACCAAGGTGAAGATCAACCTAGAGATACATTAAGACCTTTTGCTGGAAGACATTTTCGAAAATATTAAAAATAAAAAATTAAAATAAATATTATGCATAAAACAGATCCAAATTACAATGCGACGATGGCATCTAAAAACGCTCACGGCGTTGTAGGTGAAAGCGCAATATGGGACGGACCATTAGATCAACAAGGTAGAATACACGGTGTTGGTTCAAGTTCAGGAATAACAGGTATGCAATTGTTAAAAGCAAAAACCTATTATAAAGGTATGCCTATAACAGAGTGTGCTAAAGGAAAAGGAGGTTACTAATGTTTAGTCCACTATTTAAAGATTTCCCTGAAATAAAGGAAAAGAACAAAGGCAAGTTTACTGCTTGGGCTAAAAAAAACGGGTTTAAAGACGCGTGTTCTGCAGCTAGCGCCGTAATGAAAAGTAAAAATAAATACAGCGATGAAGTAGTTAAAATGGCTAATTACGCAAATAACTTTGGTTGTAAAAAAAAATAATATGAAAAGTAATTCACCATTCTATCAAGATAAGTGTGCCGCTGCTTGGGCAAAGAAAAAAGAAAGCTATATGTCAAGAAAATCTAAGACTAGTTTAGATATGTCTAAGAAAAACAAAGCTGGAGGATATGATAAAAAAGAAATTCCAATTAGCGCAGAAGAAAATTTAGCTGAATACAATAGAGAAAAAGGAGAATTCGAATGTGTTAATGGAAAGATTGTTCTTAAGAAAACTGGAGACGATCAATAAAAATAAACATTATGAGTAGTAATTTCACAAGCCCATTTATGGCCAAAAGTCCACTGTATCAAAAAAAAGAATTTGGACAAAAAGAACCTTCTGTTGTAGAGACAGACGCTAGCAAAGAAAAAAGAGAGTTATCTCAAAAAACAAAAGATTCTTTACAGCAAGTAGCTTGTAAAAGAGATAAACCTTTTTATAGTAAAAAATATGGAAAATACGTTGAATGCGAAGATGGCGTATTAACAAACACACCAAAAAATACATCAACATACGAAAAAATATAATTATGAGTTCACCATTTCAAAAAGCCTTTTCGGCTAAATCACCTATGAGTCCAGCTTCTAAAGCATTAGTTGGAGGTCAAAACAAATTATCACCAGAGCACCAAGCGGCTATATTAGCGTCTCCAGCAGAGATGCATCACGATTCACCAGCTAAAAAGCACGACCCTAAAGCTATTGCAGCATTAGAAGCTAAATTAGCTAGAGTAAAAAAAGGAGAAGAAGGAGCTGAAGGCCAAGGAGGAGTAGATTACGAGTTACAAGTACAAGTAGAAAAGCAAATCAAAGAGGCCAAAGCAGATCATAAGATGAAAAAAAAACTGAAAGCGTAGCCAATTACGGTAGTCCTTTACGCGGTAGTTATCAAAACGCTGATGATTATCATTATGTTTCTAACGCTGCAGATTTTCAAAGATTACAAGATAATATAGTAGCTGGATCTAGAGCTGCTATGACTCCTGAAAACATAGGTAATTACCAAGAAAAAAGAGTTGCTAGAAGGGAAAAAAGAGGAGTTAAAAAAGGAGAAGGAACATTCGATACAAGTGGTAATTATTTGCCTACTGATGCTAATTCTAAATTCAATAAAAAAACAGAATTAATTGCAGCAAAAGCAACAAAAAATAAATCAAACACTAACACTAAACAGCAACAAGCTATGGCAGATTGTATTTTAGCTGGTGGTACTTATAAAAATGGTGTTTGTAGTTAAATAAATAAATAAAAAATGGGATATTCAAAAGGACATTACGGACAATATACTGGAAACGCTAGATGTTGCTCAAACACAAAAGTAACTAGTAGCAATTATAAAGCATCTGAAAGAGACGATGCTGCGCATATAGATTATTTAAAAAGAGATGTGTTATATGATAATAAACACGGGCATAGTGACGAAAACATGACTGCTGACGAAAAACACATATCAAAGTTAGCTGGCGATATGAAATATGACAAAGAACATCATGGATCTGTTGCCAAAATGCACAACGAATTTACAAGAAAAAATAACATAAATCACAAATAACTAATCATGGAATCAAACAAACAAGAAAAGTACAACTTAATGCATGATAATCCAGTAGCATCTCATGCTTCTTGGATGTCAAAACATGCGCAATCGTCTAGAATGTCACCTTTAAATCAAAATGAAGAAAGCATGACTATCTATAATGATAGACTAAATAAACAAGGACAAACTCAAGAGGAAGTTATTAATAAAGCAGACTCAGACGCAAAAAAGGCTATTGAAAACTATAATAAAACTAAGTTTCCGACAGAAGAACAATTTAACAAGACTAAAGCATTATCTGAAAGGACTGGATTTGTTAGAGATTCTATTAATGATGCTAATACAAAAATGAATAAATTAATTGGAAATATTAAGTCTGGAAACTATTAATAAAACAGAGAGGACTGTAAAAACCTCAGCCAAACACTAACACTAACACTAACACTAACACTAACAAAAATGGCAAAATTTTTAAAAATCCCACTATCTGGAGTGGCTAATACACCAGAAATTTTAGTAGCAACTGACAAAATTATCGGTATAAGACCAGGTGAGGATGGCGATGCTACTGCTAACCCAACTACTAAAACAACTATTCTTTTTGGACAAGGAGCTGGATTTAATACATTAGAAATAACTCATACAGCTGCTGCTACTGCAGGAGACGTATTAGCTGCTTTTAATGCTGCTTTAGCTGCAAACCCAGGAGGAGTTGTATCAACTGTTGGACAGCCAGTTAACACTGCGCAAAATCCAAATCCAAACGCTGGCGGACAAGGACGTCAACCAATCGTTGCTGATGCGGTTTATGTAACATTTACAGCATTTTTATACGCGTAATGAGATCAACAGGTTTAGGAGACGATATAGAAAAGTTTACTAAAGCTACTGGTATTAAAAAAATGGTAGACACAGTTAGCAAGGGGTTAAATATCCCTTGCGGTTGTGCTGCTAGAAAAGGAGCATTAAATAAAATGTTTCCATATAAAAAATAACTATGGCTTTTAAACTTAGCAATCCTCCTTATAAAATTGATAATACTCCAGTTTACAATGTAGATATGGAAGACGGCGTTATGGGTAAAGCGAACAACAATGGAACTATAATTTTAAATAAAGATTTAGATCCATCTGAGTGTGCGGAAGTTATTGCGCATGAAAAAGTGCATTTAGATCAAATGAAACGTGGTGATTTAAATTACGACGATAATTTTGTGTACTGGAAAGGTAAAAAATATTCACGAGCTGACATGGAAGAAGGTGCTAAAAACTTACCATGGGAAGCTGAAGCATATAAAAACGCATAATGAATTTTTCAGAAAAAGGTTATCTAAGTGATAGTCCTGATGTAAATAAACATCAAAATATAATACAAGGAAATAAAATAACAATGAAAGGTGTTAATTTTAAAGTACTAGGAACAGACGATAGAGGTTATACGAAGGTTATGTATCCTGGATATGATTATACTTTTCCAGGAGCTAAATATGTGATAGAAACAAAAATTTAAATAAAGATCGATGAAAAAAATCTGGCAATGGTTAAGCGGTAACGTAATCAAAGATGTTGGTGAAGTTATCGATAAACTAACAACCACTGAAGAGGAAAAACTTCAAATCAAAAAAGACATACAGGTTATAGTTGAGAAAGCAGCCGCTACAGCTGAAGATCAAATCACAAAACGTTGGGAATCAGATATGACATCTGACTCTTGGCTTAGTAAAAACACGCGTCCTATGGCGCTTATATTCTTATCGTTTATGGCTATAGCTTTTATATGGGTTGATAGTCATCACGAAATATCTTTTACTGTAGAACAAGAATGGATAGAATTATTAAAACAACTATTAACAACCGTATACGTGGCTTACTTTGGATCACGTGGTTTTGAGAAATATAAATCAATAAGTAATAAATAAAAAAATGGGTAAATTTCCAATAAGTGACAGTATAGCTGGCAAAGCTATGAGACCTGTAGGTAAAACAGGAACTCCTAACGGTAAACCAGCGTGGGTTTTTGAAAATCAATCAGGAGTTTTAGGTACTAATCTATGTAGCTCCATAATATACATGCAAAAAACAGGAGATCTAGACGTTATATTAGCTGGAACTAGTTTAAATTCTGTTAGCTCACTAAGTCTAACATCAGGAGGCGCTGCTTACACTACTGTAACCGCAACAACAACATGTTCTAATAATATGGCTCAAGGTTTAACTGTAGCTATAACACAAACAGGTGGGGTTATACAGTCTTTAGCTATTGTAGACGCTGGATCTGGTTATAATCCTGGCGACATTATCACTGTTACTGAAGCGGGCGGTGGCGCTGGAGGAGCAACAGCCGTAATAACAGCGGTTAATGGTGGCGTACCAGTTGTAGCACAAGCTATAACATTCAAAGAAATACAAGCTGGATCATTTTTACCAGTGGCTGTAGATTATGTTACAGGGTTTGGCACAGGAATAGTAGAAGCTGATATAGTTATATGTAAATAGTTAATATATAGGTGACTATATAAATATATAATAACAATTAAATTAAATTAAATTATGGCAAAAGCTAAAAAAATAAAAGAAGCTCAACTAAAATTAGTTAATGAGCAACAAACTCAGTTAAATGGATTACTAAGATCAATTGGTGTTATTGAAGTACAAAAAATGAATGCACACTCTAGAATTGACAAACTTAGTGCTGAAATTGAAAATACTAAAAAAGAACTAGAAGACGAATACGGCTCAATTAATATTGATCTTAAAGACGGATCTTATACTGATATAGAAAAAGAAGATGCCGAGTAATATTAGAAAAATTAGTATTGGATCTGACTACAAGAATGACGCCATGCATTATTCAGTAGGTCAACAGGTTTATGGTGGTCATGAAATATCTCATATACTTTTTGAAGATTCAGATAATTCTTATAATATACATATAAAGAAAAGCAACGAAGTATTGCCTTGGAAGAAATTTAACTCTAACATGGCAATATCAGTAGAATACGATCTGCAATATTAATGAACAGTTTATATGACTTTATCGTAAAACCTGTAGGTGAAAAATACAGTAACACGGTGAAAGTGGGTAACAAAGAACTAGTAGTTAACACTAAAATAGAAAACTGGAAATTTGTAAACAGAATAGCTAAGGTTGTCAAAACACCACTAGCTATTAAGACACTAATAAAAGAAGGTGATTTAATAGTTGTGCATCAAAATGTTTTTAGAACATTTTACGACATGAAAGGTGTTAAGAAAAAAAGTAGATCTTATTTTAAAGATAATTTATATTTTTGTGCTATAGATCAAATTTATTTATATAAAAATAATAAAGGTTATCACTCGTTTGGCGATAGATGTTTTATACAACCTATAAAAGATAATCAAGATCTAACACTAGATAAAGAGCGTAGTCTTATTGGTATACTAAAGTATGGCAATAGCTCGTTAAACAAGCTAGAAATAACTCCTGGCGACTTAGTTGGCTATACACCAAATGGTGAATGGGAGTTTTTAGTTAATAACGAAAGACTTTATTGTATGAAATCAAATGATATTGTAATTAAGTATGAAAACCAAGGAGACGAAGAAAAATATAATCCAAGCTGGGCAAATAGCAGTTGAGGAGTTGATAAAGGTAGCTAAAGAACCTATTGTAGATTCAGATGATGATATATCTGCTGACAGACTTAAAAATGCAGCAGCAACAAAAAAATTAGCAATATTTGATGCTTTTGAAATATTAAATAGAATACAAGAAGAGCAGGATATGTTAGATGAAAAACCAAAAGAAATAAAGCAAAGTAATTTTAAAGGCTTTGCAGAAGGTAGATCTAAAAAATAATGTATCAACAAACTCTATATAAAGTATTACCCGACCACATAAAACCTAAGGTTCTTAAAAGAATGAATAGGTATAACAAGTGGGAATACGGTTACAACGAAGATCACGACATGGTTGTGATAAGTAAAACCGGTAAAATTGGAGAGGTTTATGAAATACAAAACCTAAAAATAGCTTTGCCTGAAAAGAAAGATATTCATACGTTTGATAATAACAAATGGAATAAAACTGAATATCCTAAGGTTTTAAGCAAGATAAAAACAACGTTCGACTGGAAGCAATATCCACAAGATTTTAAAGAAAAATGGTATGATTACATTGATAAAGAGTTTACCCGTAGGGAGGAAGGTTTTTGGTTTTATAACAAAAGCGTTGCTACTTACCTTACTGGTACTCATTACATGTACTTGCAGTGGAGCAAAATTGACGTTGGGGCACCAGACTTTCGGGAATCAAATAGATTATTCTTCATTTTCTGGGAGGCTTGCAAGGCCGATATACGATCCTATGGACTGTGCTACCTTAAGAACAGACGTTCCGGTTTTTCATTTATGGCCTCAGGAGAGGTGGTCAACTTGGCTACAATATCCTCCGACTCTAGATATGGAGTATTATCTAAGACTGGACCTGATGCGAAGAAGATGTTTACAGACAAGGTGGTACCGATATCCGTTAATTACCCATTCTTTTTCAAGCCGACCCAGGACGGTATGGACAGGCCCAAGACCGAGCTTGCCTATCGTGTCCCCGCAACCAAGTACACCCGTCGTAAACTTACCGCCACGACCACAGACGAAACCTTACAGGGCGAACTCCAGGGCTTGGACACCACAATCGACTGGAAGAACACGGGTGACAACTCCTACGATGGTGAGAAACTCAAACTCCTCGTCCACGATGAGAGCGGTAAATGGGAAAGGCCGAACAACATCCTCAACAACTGGAGGGTTACGAAAACAACCTTAAGACTAGGTTCTAGAATTATTGGTAAGTGTATGATGGGATCAACATCTAACGCTTTAGATAAAGGTGGTAGAAACTTTAAGAAATTGTATGATGATTCAGACGTTACCAAAAGAAACAGCAACGGACAGACTCGCTCAGGACTCTATTCTTTGTTCATACCTATGGAATGGAACTACGAGGGATACATTGATTCTTATGGCTTACCTGTATTCGACACACCAAAAAAACCTATTGAAGGACCACAAGGTGATAAAATAAAAATAGGTGTAATAGAATATTGGAAAAACGAAGTAGAAGGACTTAAAGACGATCAAGATGGTTTAAATGAATTTTATAGACAATTTCCAAGAACTACAAAACACGCTTTTAGAGATGAGTCAAAAGAATCTTTATTTAACTTAACTAAGATTTACCAACAAATAGATTTTAATGAAGATTCTAAAAATGAATTAGCTATAACTACAGGTAGTTTTCAATGGGAAGATGCTAAAAAAGATACTAGAGTTATATTTATGCCAAACAAAAACGGTAGATTTAAAATAACTTGGGTTCCGCCGTTAGAAATGCAAAACGTAAGATATATAAAAAATGGAGTTAATTATCCAGGAAATGAATCACTAGGAGCTTTTGGTTGTGATCCTTATGATATATCAGGAACGGTTGATGGTAAGGGATCTAACGGTTCATTACATGGTTTAACTAAGTTTAGCATGATGGACGTTCCGCCTAATCATTTCTTTTTAGAATATATAGCTAGACCACAAACTGCTGAAATATTTTTTGAAGATGTACTTATGGCTTGTGTTTTTTACGGTATGCCAATATTAGTAGAAAATAATAAACCTAGATTACTATATCATTTTAAAAGAAGAGGATATAGAGGTTACGCAATGAATAGACCAGATAAAAAAAGAAATAAATTATCTGTTACAGAAAGAGAGATAGGTGGTATACCTAATTCAAGTGAAGACATTAAACAAGCACACGCAGCTGCTATAGAAACATACATAGAACATTTTGTTGGACTAAGAGAAAATGGATATGGCGATATGTATTTTCAAAAAACCTTAGAAGACTGGGCTACATTTAATATAAATAATAGAACTAAACATGATGCTTCTATCAGTACAGGTTTAGCTTTAATGGCTTGCAACAAGCATAGATATTTACCTCAAGCTAAAAGAGAATTAAAATCTGTAGACTTAGGTTTTAAAAAATACGATAACAAAGGAATTACATCAAAAATTATTTAAATGAACATATATACTAACACTAATAGCGCTTTTCCTAGCCAAGTTGTAAGCACTGCTGAAAAAGCAAGTTGGGAGTACGGATCTCAAGTTGCACAAGCAATAGAACAAGAGTGGTTTGGTCGAGGCAGAACTAGTGGCAATAGATATTTAACTAATTGGAACAATTATCATCAACTTCGTCAATACGCAAGAGGAGAACAAAGCATACAAAAATACAAAGATGAATTGTCTATTAATGGCGATTTGTCTTATCTTAATTTAGACTGGAAGCCAGTTCCTATTTTATCAAAATTTGTTGACATTGTAGTTAATGGTATTTCTTCTAAAAGTTATGACATAAAAGCATATTCTCAAGATCCAGAATCTATAAGAAAAAGAACAGAGTACGCTTCTAGACTTCAAGAAGACATGCTTGCTAAAGAATATCTTGATAGTTTAAAAAACACACTAGGAGTTGATTTATATCAATCACCTAATAAAAAAGTAATTCCAGAAACAGCTGAGCAACTAGAACTTCATATGCAATTAAGTTATAAACAATCAGTTGAAATAGCAGAAGAAGAGGCTATATCTTCTATATTAGCTCAAAACAAATACGACTTAGTGAGACGCAGGTTAAACATGGACTTGACAGTTTGCGGTATTGCTGCTGCTAAAACTAACTTTAACACAGCTAATGGAGTTACTATAGATTACGTTGATCCTGCTTATATTGTGCATTCTTATACAGAAGATCCAAATTTTGAAGACATATACTATGTAGGTGAGTTAAAAGCTATAACAATCCCAGAGTTAAAAAAAGAGTTTCCAGATATCAGTGAAGATGAGTTAAAGAGAATACAAGCTATGCCTGGTAACAAATCTTATGTTACTGGTTGGGGTGATTACGACGAAAATACAGTTCAAGTGTTATATTTTGATTACAAAACATATCACAATCAAGTATTTAAAATAAAACAAACAGATCAAGGTTTAATGAAAGCTATTGAAAAAGATGATAGTTTTAATCCACCTGAAAATGATAACTTTGAAAGAGTATCAAGATCTATAGAGGTTTTATATAGCGGAGCTAAGGTTTTAGGAACAAATACTCTTTTAAAATGGGAGTTAGCAGAAAACATGTCTAGACCTTACGCGGATACTACAAAAGTAGAAATGAATTACGCTATATGTGCGCCTAGAATATACAAAGGTAAAATAGAATCTTTAGTAAGTAAGTGTGTTGGCTTTGCTGATATAATACAATTAACTCATTTAAAATTACAACAAGTTTTATCTCGAATGGTGCCAGATGGCGTTTATTTAGACATGGATGGGCTTGCGGAAGTTGACCTGGGCAATGGTACTAATTATAATCCTGCCGAAGCGCTTAATATGTATTTTCAAACTGGTTCTATTGTAGGTAGATCAATGACACAAGATGGCGAGTTTAATCACGGTAAAGTACCTATACAAGAATTAAATAGTTCTAATGGTCAAGCAAAAATACAAAGTCTAATAACTACTTATCAGTATTATTTACAAATGATACGTGATGTGACAGGACTTAATGAGGCTAGAGATGGTAGTACGCCTGACAAACAAACACTTGTTGGGTTGCAAAAAATAGCGGCTAATGCTTCTAATGTAGCAACTAGACACATCAAACAGTCTAGTTTATATTTAACTTTAAAAATAGCAGAAAATATTGCTTTAAAAGTTTCAGATGCTTTAGAGTTTCCATTAACGAGACAAGCTTTAGAAAATTCCATATCAACTTATAATGTTGAAACTTTACAAGAAGTTAATAATTTAAATCTACATGATTTTGGTATATTTTTAGAACTAGAACCAGATGAAGAAGAACAAGCAAAATTAGAAGAAAATATACAAGTAGCTTTACAATCAGGTGGTATAGATCTTGAAGACGCTATAGATTTAAGACAAATTAAAAATCTTAAACTAGCAAACCAAATGCTTAAAATAAAACGTAAGCAAAAAATGATCCAAGACCAACAGTCTCAGCAAGCTAATATACAAGCTCAAGCTGCTGCTCAAGCGGACACTGCAGAAAAAACAGCTATGGCAGAAGTTCAAAAACAAGAAGCTATATCAGGTGCTAATGTTCAATACGAACAAGCTAAAAGCCAAATGGAAATTGAACGTATGCAAATCGCTGCTCAAATAGAGCAACAAAGACTACAACAGCAATTTCAATACGACATGCAGTTGAAGCAAATGGACGTAAAAAGCATGGAGGCAAAAGAAAATAGAATAGAAAACAGAAAAGATAAAAGAACAAAAATTCAAGCAACTCAACAGAGTGAAATGATAAGCCAAAGAAAAAACGACACAGGACCTATTGATTTTGAAACAGAAAATAGCCTTCAGCCGTTTCCTACAGTTATTTAAACTGTATTATTAATTATTTAATTATATTATATTATGTCAGAAGAAGTAAAAACAAATGAACCTGTTAAACAGGAAGGTGAGTTTAAATTAAAAAAGAAAACAACTCCTAAAAAATTAGTAGAAACAAAAGATAACATTACAAAAGTAAATGTTAATCCAAAAGAACCTTTAGTAGAGGTACCAGATAATATTACTAAGGTTGAAATAAAAAAAGAAGAAGATGCCATTCAAATCGGAGAAACAAAAGAAGTATCTGGAGATACATCATCCGGAGATAGCGTTAAGGTGGAAGAACCTGTACAAGAGTCCAACGAGACTACTGAAGGGTTTTCTGCAATCAAAGAAATAACAGAAGCTGAAGTTAAACAAGTTGAAGCAGAAGTTAAAGAAGCTATTAGAGATGAAAAGGTTTTAGGTAAACAACTACCAGAAAACATAGAAAAACTAGTTAGCTTTATGGAAGAAACTGGTGGAACTATAGAAGATTACACTAGACTTAATACTGATTATTCTAAAATAGATGATAAAACATTATTAAAAGAGTATTACAAAAAAAATAAACCTTATTTAGAAGGTGAAGATATTGATCTTTTGTTAGAAGATTTTTCATTTGATGAAGATTTAGACGAACCAAAAGATATACGCAAAAAGAAAATTGCGTTTAAAGAAGAAGTTGCAAAAGCCAAAGGTTTTTTAGAGGAAACAAAGAGTAAATATTACGACGAGATCAAGTTGAGACCGGGCGTCACTCAGGAACAACAAAAAGCTATGGATTTTTTCAACCGATATAACAAGCAACAAGAACAGGCTACGTTGCAACATGAGCAGTTTAAAGAAAATACCAAAAAATTATTTAATGACGATTTCGAAGGTTTCGATATTAAAGTTGGAGATAAAAGGTATAAATATAATATTCAAAATGCTCAAAACGTTGCTGAAAACCAATCAAATCTAACAAACCTTGTCGGAAAGTTTCTAGACAGCGAAGGTAATGTTAATGATACGAAAGGTTATCACAAAGCTATGTATGCTGCTGAAAATGTAGATAAGATTGCCGCTCATTTTTACGAACAAGGTAAAGCCGACGCAGTTAAAGAAGTGGTTAATAAATCAAAGAATTTAACTGATACAAAAGCAAGATCTCAACAAGGTAATGTTTTTATAAACGGTCTTAAAGTAAAATCAATTAGTGGTGCTGATTCTACAAAATTAAAAATAAAAACAAGAAAATTTAACTAATTAAAAACTTAAAATTATGAGTTTATCTCCACAATTCGGAGGGTTAATCCCTTCACAAGTTCAGGAGGTATTGAACAGCAACTACCTACAATTTAATGGTGGTGGTGGTGCTGGTGATACAAACACCTTTGCACAACAATACTTACCTGAAGTATACGAACAAGAAGTAGAGCGTTATGGAAACAGAACGTTATCTGGTTTTTTACGTATGGTTGGCGCTGAAATGCCAATGACATCTGATCAAGTAATTTGGTCTGAACAAAATAGATTACACATCGCTTACACTGGTGTAGGTGTAGCTGCTGGACCAGGTGCTGGAAATGATACAGCTGTAACTTTACCAGCTGCACAAGCTAACGTTGTTTCTATTAATGATACAATTGTTATTTTAGATCCTGTAACTGGAGCTGAAGCTAAAGCTATTGTTACTGATTCTGGTGCTTACGCAGCTTCTGGACTTGGTGCTCAAGTTCTTACTGTACAAACTTTTGATAATGTAGCTCTTATTGCTGGAAACGGATGGTCAGTTGCTGCAGATAAAAAAGTATTTGTATACGGTTCTGATTACAGAAAAGGAACTGATACTGTTCAAGGTAGCGTTGCTGCTTTAAACCAAGGACGTATAAGTGTTGATCCTCAGCTTACTCAATACTCTAATTCACCAATCATATTAAGAAGCCAATACGTAGTATCTGGATCTGATATGGCTCAAATTGGATGGGTAGAAGTTGCAACTGAAGACGGAACATCTGGATACTTATGGTACTTAAAAGCTGAGTCTGAAACAAGACTACGTTTTGAAGATTACCTAGAAATGAGTATGGTAGAAGCTGAATTTAACCAAGTTGGTGGTGCTGCAGGAGTTGCTGCAAGCCCAGGATCTGAAGGTTTATTTGCTGCTATCCAAGCTAGAGGTAACGTACAATCAGGATTTACAGCCGCTGCTGGTCTTGATGAGTTCGATGCTATTCTTAAAAACTTAGATACTCAAGGTGCTATTGAAGAAAACATGCTTTTCTTACAAAGACAAACTGCTCTTGATTTTGATGATATGCTAGCTAGCATCTCTGGTGGATACGCTGGAGGAACTGCTTTTGGTTTATTTGAAAACTCAGAAGAAATGGCTCTTAACCTTGGATTCTCAGGATTCAGAAGAGGTTCTTACGATTTTTACAAAACTGATTGGAAATACTTAAATGACGCTTCTACACGTGGTGCTATCAATGGTATTAATTCAATTGAAGGTGTATTAATTCCTGCTGGAACTTCAACAGTATATGACCAAATCTTAGGAACTAATATTCGTAGACCTTTCTTACATGTACGTTACAGAGCTTCACAAGCTGACGACAGAAGAATGAAGTCTTGGTTAACTGGTTCTGCTGGTGGTGCATTTACTTCAACTCTTGATGCTATGGAAGTAAACTTCCTATCAGAAAGATGTTTAGTAACTCAAGCTGCTAACAACTTTGTATTATTCAAAGGAATCTAATTGATTCAACATTAATGTAATTCTTACCCTCGTTGAACTGACGGGGGTAATTATTACCCTTATTAACATTTATATTATATTATATTATGGCTAAACAAGCTAAAGCAGAAGCTGTTGAGGTTGCACCTCAAGAGGTAGCAGTAAAAACTGCACCAAAAAAACCAACAAAACCTAGTTGGGAAATAAAAGACAGAATCTATTATCTTAAAGGAAGTAAAACTCCTTTAACCTATACAATACCTGGTAGGCACACAAAAAAGCATGCGCTGCTTTATTTTGATCAAGAATCAGGTAAGCAAAGAGAAATACGATACGCAACAAATCAAGACTCACCGCTTGTAGATGAACAAAACGGAGAGTGCACTATGGGGCATATTATATTTAAAGACGGTAAAATGGTAGTAGAGAAATCTAAACAAAATTTACAAAAGCTATTATCTTTATATCACCCTTTAAAAAATAAAGTTTATGAAGAATTTAGCGCTGTTGCTGTTGCCGAAGATGAATTAGATGTATTAGATCTTCAAGTAGACGCTTTAAATGCAGCAAGAGAAATGGATGTAGATTTTGCAGAAGCAATACTAAGAGTTGAAATAGGCTCTAAAGTAAACACTATGAGCTCTAAAGAATTAAGAAGAGACTTAATGTTGTTTGCTAGAAATAATCCATCATTATTTATAAGTCTAGCTAAAGATGAAAACGTACAGCTTAGAAACTTTGCTATAAGAGCAGTTGAAGCTAACATAATTAAGTTATCTGGTGATCAAAGATCATTTACATGGGGATCAAACGGTAGAAAATTAATGAACGTACCTTTTGATGAAAATCCATATTCTGCATTTGCTGCTTGGTTAAAAACTGATGAAGGTGTAGAGGTTTATAGATCTATAGATAAAAAACTATAAAAACATGTGATACTAATACAAGGCGGTTTCGGCCGCCTTTTTAGTATAAAAATATTTAAAATGGCAGTAAACGTAGATCAAGTATACAAAACAGTCTTATTAATAACAAATAAAGAACAAAGAGGTTATCTAACTCCAAGTGAGTTTAATAGGCTAGCAACGCAAGTTCAATTAGAAATAATAGACACTTATTTTGAAACTATTAATCAACAAACACGTGTATTGCAAAATGAAACAGAATATGCTAATAGACTTAAAAACGCTCAAGAACAATTAGATATATTTAAAAGAATAGGCGATTGTGCTTATACAGCTCCTACCGCAACCACTCCTGGTTATTTTAGTGTTCCAGCTTCTTCAGGAACACCCAGCGGCGTACAAAACTTTACAACAGTTAGTACTCAATCAGTATATACCTTAACAACTATAACTCAAACACAAGTAGACATTAGCAATGTAATAGTGACTTATTTAGGCGTTGTTTATCCTGCTAACAATTATTCTATAATAGGTGGACAACTAACACTATTAGCTGGTAATTTACCTGCTGGCAATGCTAATAATTTAGTTATAACATTGTATCCTAATGATTTTTATAAATTAGGAACTGTTTTATATAGAGATGATAGAGAAGTAGAGCCAATACAAAGAAACAAGCTAGCACAATTAAACATGTCACCTATTAGTAAGCCTACAGATTATTTCCCAGTTTATTTGTATGAAAATAAACAAATAATAATACATCCACAAACAATTTTAGACAGAGTACAGGCTACGTATATTAAAAAACCAGCAGATGTAATGTGGAATTTTACATCAACAAATGGTTATTACGAATATGATAATACAAACTCAGTGGACTTTGAGCTCGATGATACAGAGCAAACAAATATTATATTGCAAATATTAATGTACGCTGGGGTTGTTATAAAAGACAGAACTATAATTGAAGTTGCAGCTGCAGAGGTAGCCAAAGAACAACAAAATCAAAGATCATAATGGGTTTAATAACAGAAACAAATCAACAATACTACGCTGGATCACAAGGTTTCAGAGGTAACAACGCAAACGATCAAAATCAAGAATTTGTTACTAGTTTTGACACAGATTTAAAAATGGGTAGTGCAGGTAGTTGGAACACTACAAATGCTGATTATGTTTTAAATAATTTTAAAGTTTATACTAGTTCTAGTGGTTTTGCTGGTACTTGGTCAGAGTGGACAACAGCAATGTCAGTAGGATCTGATGGTAAAACATTAATATTAAATGCTGCTCCAGGCGCTAATATATATATAGTTGTTCAATTAAAATCTTTAAATGGAGGTAAATACGGTAACACAGATAACGAAAAAGCTTTTGGTCAAACGGTAGAAAACAACTATGGTAGTTATGCTTACGTTAAGTTAAATGATATTGTAAGTAATTTTTTAGTAGGTTACGTAGGTAAAGATAAATTAATACCAGAAGCTAAAAGAACAGATATAATATTTCATGCTAAAAGAGGTTTGCAAGAATTTAGCTACGATACATTAAAAAGTATTAAATCATCTGAATTAACAATTCCAGATTCACTTTCTTTAACAATACCTCAAGACTATGTTAACTATGTTAGTATTTGCTATATAGATGGTTTTGGTGTAAAAAGACCTTTATACCCTAATAACAATTTAACTACAAATCCATATAATACTTTTCTACAAGATTCTGCTGGACAACCTACTCAAGACAGTCATGGTGAAAATACAGAAGGAACATCTATAACAGAAGAAAGATGGGGTCAAGCTAATACTCAATTAATAAACGGAACATGGTATCAAAACTGGGATAACTTTGGTTATGCTTGGGACAACTATGGTATAAATGGACCTTTTAATTGGGGAAGACTTTATGGTTTAGATCCTCAGTACTCACAAGCAAACGGTTGGTTTGGTATTAATGAAAGAGAAGGTAGATTTACTTTTTCTAGCAATTGTGTTGACAAACTTGTAATAATAGAATATGTATCTGACGGTTTAGCTTATGACATGGATACCAAGGTGCCTAAGATGGCCGAAGATGCATTATATGCTTATATACTATATAATGTATTAGCAGGTAGAGCAAATGTACAAGAATACATAGTTCAAAGATTAAGAAAAGAAAAAAGTGCTAAGCTAAGAAACGCTAAAATAAGACTGTCTAATATTAAACTTGACGAAATAGTACAAGTTATGAGAGGTAAGTCTAAATGGATAAAACACTAAAATTAAATGGCAGAAGGTAAAAATAGTTTCATTAAGTCTAAAATGAACAAAGACTTAGATGAGCGATTAATTCCAAATAACGAATATAGAGACGCTACTAATGTTGCTATATCTAGATCAGAAGCTAGTGACGTTGGTGCGCTAGAGGCTATACTTGGTAATCAATTAGTAGGAAACGTAACTTCAACTAATGCTGAAATAATAGGATATGTAGTTGATGATACTAACCGCGTTGTTTATTATCTTAAAACAGATCATAATTCTAATTCAGCAGCACCTACAACTGCTAATTGTTCTATTGAAATGATAACTTTAGGTAATCAAACAGGTACCACGACTGTTTTAGTTAGTGGTAGTTGGTTGAATTTTTCTAAATCACATCGTGTTACAGGTATTAATTTAGTTGAAGATTTACTTTTTTGGACAGACAATAGAAATCAACCTAGAAAAATAAACGTAAATAGAGCGCAAAGTGATTCTAGCTATTATTATAACGAAGATCAAATATCTGTTGCTAAATTTGCTCCTATAAACCCACCTGAATACATAAATTTAAGAGATACAGAGACTAACTGGTACGGTACTACGGATTTAAAGCCATCAACTATGAGTAATGCTTCTGATCCATCAACAGTTAGAGCTAATATATTAACAGTTTCTAATGAAAACTTAGCTGTAACAAAATATAGAAATGGAGATCAAATAGATGGACCTTTGTTTACAGTTGCTGAGTGGGATGCTAAAGACTCTGCTCAAGTAGGCGCATATTGTATTTATGAAGACTATACTGGAAACGGAGTAACTTATGGTTTTTTATATAACAAATGGGCGGTTATAGATCCTAGAGGTTTAGCTCCAATAGGATTTAAAGTTCCAAGTCTAGCAGAATGGACAACTATTGTACAAGCTGACTCAATGACTCAGCAAAAAAGTATAAATTATTGGGCTAATAATCCAGGTAGCAATTTATCAGGTTTAAACGTTAGACCTGGTGGCTATAGACCAAACACAAGTTCTAATACTTTTCAGCATATAACTGGTAATGCTTTCTATTGGACAAGCGACTCTGCCGCTGGATCTAATACTCCTTTTGTTAAATATAGTGATACTACAGCTGCTACAGCTGATGTGTCTGGTCAAACAGATACTAAAGCGGGTATGTCTATAAGAGTTGTAGAAGATGCAAGTCAGCAGTATCAAGGATGGAATGGTGATGAAGATTTTTTAACAGAAAAATTTGTTAGATTTAGTTATAGATTTAAATTTAACGACAACGAATATTCTGTAGTAGCGCCTTTTAGTCAAGATGTTTTTATACCTTTTCAAGAAGGTAAATTTGTTAATGATGACGAAAACCAAGCTTTTATAACAACAGTTGTAGAATTTATGACTAATTCTATTAACAATGCTGTTTTAAATATACCTTTACCTTGTATTGATATAATAGATAAATATAAAATAAAAGCAATTGATATTATATTTAAAGAGTCTGATAAATTATCTTATCAAGTTTTAGAGTCAATAACTGTTGACCAGGACTTTATAAATAATTTAAACAACACTAATATATACAAATACAACTATCAGTCTACAATTCCAATAACTACATTACCTTCTTTTGAAACATCAAGAGTATTTGATAAAGTTCCGGTACAAGCTTTAGCTCAAGAAATTACTGGTAATAGAGTAATGTATTCTAATTATTTAGAAGGTTGGACAGCTCCTAGATCATTAGATTATTATGTTGATGTCACCAACAAATCACAACAACAATTTGTAGAATATCCTCAACACTCATTAAAACAAAATAGAAACTATCAAGTAGGTATAGTTCTTGCAGATAAATTTGGTAGACAAACAGATATAATATTATCCTCTCAAGATGCTAGATTAGATTCTGAAGGAAAACCTCAGGCAGGTTCTAATTATTTTAGTGATTATAAACCCTTATCTTTTACTAATGATATAGATGCTTGGACAGGAGATACTCTTCAAGTTAATTATCTACAGCCAATACCAGAAAATGAATCTGGAGCATATCCTGGAGCTTACGCGCAAGGCAATTATTTTACTGTTAAAATGGAGTCAACTACTGATGCTAGGTATCCTTATTTCTGGAGTAATAGCTCTCAGTATTTTACAGCAACTGCAAGTCAAACAGTTTTTACAACACAAGCTATTGATTACGCAGACTCACAGGCTGGCGCAAATACACTAAGTGTTTATGTTAATAGCGGAGATGGTTATGTTTTAAGAGATCCATCTGATAGTAACTTAGGTTATGCTGTTTCTAATGTAACAGGAAAAGTAAGAATAACTTTTACAAATGGAATAACATTAAATCATAATGTAAAAGTGCAATTACTATACACTACGCAAAATCTTTATAGTTACACAACTGCTAGTGCTAGTGCCGCTAGGCCTTTGTTTCCAGAGTTTCCTGCACAATGGGAAAACTACTTTGGAGTAGGTAAATACTTGTCTGGACAATACATAGATTATACAGAAATAGTTTCAGCTACTCCAACAAGTGATACAGACGGTGTTTATAAGGTAGACTTTATGACTGAAGAACAAGTGAATAAAAGTTACCTATATAATGGAGCACCTACAACTAGACCTGAAAAAACATGGACCAATGGAACGGAAGAAGTATTTGCTACATACGATATTAATGTAAAAGGTTTTTATAGCTATAAGTTTGGTGTTAAACAAATAGAACAAGATTATTATAATGTTTATTTACCTGGTATAATAAATGGTTATCCAGTTGTAAATGAAACGTTAGAGCTAGATGAAATAGGTTTTGTAACTTTAATATCTGATAATATAAATAAAGTACCTAGAGATCTACAGTCAGTAGGGCCAAGAGATGTTCAATTTACTAGTGATGCTAAAGTTTATCCAAGAGTTACTAACATAGTTCATGTAAATTCAGCGCCAGCTGGGTTTTTTGCTGTAAATAAACAAATAGATCCAGCTACTTCGCCTGATAAAGTGGAGTTAATAGGTACTGTTAGTGATTTATTTCCTGCTCCAGTTGATGGAGGAACTGCCCCTAATATAAAAGAAGAAGCTATATATGACGATGAAAGTCAACCTATGTTAGCTAAGTTTTCTACTAATTTAAGAGTTGGTATTCCAGAAAGTGATTACGCTACTCCAGCTTCAGGAACAGGTAACTATCCTTATCCGCCTAACATGGGATTAGCTGTATTAGAAACAACGCCTTTAGTTTCTCCTTTAGAATTATTTTACGAAACATCAACCACAGGTTTAATATCTGATTTAAACTTAGATGTACAAAATGAAAACACTGATATAACAGGTAACACGTGGAATAATGCAGTAAAAGACTTAACTGAAAATGATCCAATAGGTACAGTTGTTACATCTTATTTTTATCCTACAGCAAGTGGGCAACAAGTAACAACAGCTACTTTACAAATATTAAGTATATTTTCTAGATCATATCCAAATAATGTTATAGATACTAGTATAGATTATGGACCAAACGGAACAAATAGACTTGGTTTAGTTGCTGATGGTAGTGGTGGTTATGCTATACAAACGCTAGATACGTTTTATGCAGGAAACGGAGCTGTGTCAGGTGAAACGTTATTTGACACAGACACTAGAGGTAATTTTCAAATAAATATTAGATGGACTCAGGCTGATGGCGTAACTGTTGACCAAACAATAGATTTACAATTACAAAACTCAAGTCCATTAGTTCAAAATGTACCTTCTACTTTTGATATAGCACCAAGCACAGCTTCTAGTACTACAGTAATTGTTCCTAATCCAAATTATACTAGTTCAAGTCCAACAGGTCCAGCAGCAACACCTATAGGGTCTAATGGTTGTGCAGCAAATACATATGCTTTACAACAGGCTCATACTAGTGATAATTCAAGAACTTTTAACGGAACACCTTCTAACTCAGGTTATACTATATTAAATTGTACTAAAACTTGGGTTGGAGCTGGAACTAATCCTACTATTTACTACGGTGATTTAGATTCAACAGGAAACAACCCTATAAGTGATATAGCTAGTATAAGTCCTCAATTTTCAAATGTTTTTCCCTCTGGAAGTGGTAACCAACCTAGTTATTGGGTTTTTGGCATGAATGCTACAAGCGCTGGTACTCAAGCTGGATATAACTATTGTTATGGATTAAGATTAACCGATACATATGGTGACACTGTAGACTTTACAATATGCTATAATTGTGCTGCTACAAATTATACTGGTCAAGTAATTACAAAAGCGTACAATCAAAAAGCAAGTAATACCTCTACGTATGGTCAAGTACCTAGACTTGGTTTTCCAAATAGTAATTCAAATTCTCAATCTTGGGGCGCTATTACAGGTGGCCCAGGTTTTACTTTTGCAAAATGGTTAGGTCAAATACAAAACTGGACAACAACTGACGTAGATGTTTGGGCTATATTATCTCCTGGTAGTGGTGCTAATCAAGGATCAGCTACAGCTAGATGTCAACCTTTTGCTCCAGGAAACACAGGTCAATTAGGTGAAAAACCAGATGGTCAAGCTTGGGCTAGTACTTACGGCCCAGTTACCTTTCAAGCAGACATAAACCAAACAATAACAACTTCACCTGGGACTTATTCTGTTGTAGTTTGTAGATTAAAAGCTTTTACTCCTAATGCTGTGCAGCAATCAGCTGGAGTAAGACCAGGTCAAAAAAGCCCGTCAAGTGGTGGTACTGCTGGTACTTATGATTTTAGTAATTCTGCTATGGTTAATTTTGGAGCGCAGTTTACTCAGTATTTTACAGGTGCTACATTTACACTACAATGGACTACTCAATTAGGTCAAGCAGGTGGAGCAAATGTTACTATTGCTGGTGCGACTAATGCAACTACAATAAATCCTGTAACACAAGATCCTTTTTATGTAAGCGGAGGAACATCGGTTGGTACTCAATACTATCAAACAGCGGTGCCTATAGCAGCTGGACCATAGTATGTTAAAATTAAAAAAAACAAGTAATAATAAATTATGACGTTTATAAGAGTTAAATATTACAATACTTACGTTTTAAAAAAAATAAATAGAGTTGGTGTACCTGCTGGTTATAATTGGTTTGTTGAAGAGTCAAGAATAAAAGGAGGTTATAACAATGTGCAAACTGGTTTAGCCCCTAGAGCTTTTTTAGCTTCTGAAGATAATGCTCAAAAACCTAGACCATCTTCTATAATATACTCAGGTATATTTAACTCAAGAACAGGTATAAACCAAACAAATGTTTTTCCTTCTGGCGCAGACATAACAAGAACAGTTGATCCTCACAAAGGCTCGATACAAAAACTTTATGCTGAAGACACTAATTTAACTATATTCCAAGAGAGAAAAGTTAACAGAGCTTTGATAGACAAAGACGCTATTTACACACAAGAAGGTCAACCAGTTCAAACAGCTTCAAATGTTGTTATTGGTGGAATACAACCTTATACAGGTGATTGGGGTATAAGTAGAAATCCAGAAAGCTTTGCAATATATGGTTATAATAAATATTTTACAGACAAAGATAAGGGTGCTGTTTTAAGATTAGGTAATAATGGTATAACTGAAATATCTGCGTTTGGTATGTATGATTATTTTAGAGATGCTTTTGCTAATTTAAGTGATGATAGAGTTAGAGCTGGATGGGATATATACAATAAGTGTTACACTTTGTCGTTATATGAAAAAAATAAATTTTCTCAAGGAACATTTACAACACTTAGTTTTGATGAAAAAGTAAATGGTTGGACTAGTAGGTATAATTATTTACCAAATCAATTATTTAGTGTTCAAAATAACTTTTATACTACACACAGTGGAGCTATATTTCAACATTATTCAACAGCAGTAAACAGAGCAACTTTTTATAATGGAGCTCAAGGTGGATCCACTGATTCAACTATTACAACTATATTTAATCAACAACCTTCTTTAGTTAAAAGATTTAGAACTATAAACTACGAAGGAGACAATAATTGGGCTTTAAATAGTTTTATTACAAGTGACAATGACACAGTAACACCTGTAGGCGTTAATGTAATACCTACTACTTTAGCTCAAATGGAAGCTCAAGTTTTACAGAATATATTTAAATCAAAAGAAAACAAGTATTTTGCAGATTTAATTAACACATCGTCTGTTAATCAAGGTGAAGTTGTTTATGGCGGTCAAGTTTCTGGTGTTAAAGGATTTTTTGCAACAGCTGTTTTTTCAGCTACAAATGCTTCAGATACTGATAAAAACGAATTATTTGCTGTATCTACAGAATACAACGAATCATCTTATTAAATAAAATTAAATGAATAAACTAGCTAAAAAAATTAGAAATAGCATAGTTGATTTCCAAACAAGTTTAGAAAACTCAGAAGATCTAGACGTTTTTTTTGGAGATACTGATAATTGCCCTGTTAAAAATACTTTTGCAAAGGGCATGCATATAAGGGAAATAACTATACCTAAAGATATATTTGCTATTGGAAAAATACATTTACATGAGCATGTTAGTTTTTTATTAAAAGGCAAAATGATCATTGTAGATGAAGAAAATGGAAGACAAGTTATAGAAGCTCCTACTACTATAATATCTAAACCTGGTATTAAAAGAGCTGTTTATGCTTTAGAAGATTGTATATTTACAAATGTGTTTTCTAATCCCACTAATGAAAAAGACATTAAAAAATTAGAAAAAAATAACGTTGTTGATACATACGAACAGTATTATTTACAACAAGATGAAACAAAAAAAATAGATAAAAAATGAGTTATATAATGGTAGGTAGCGGCGTAGCTAGTATAGCTGGCGGTCTTATTGGCGGAGGTAAAGCTAGACGAGCTAAAAGAAGAGCACGCAAGCGCAGAAAAATGCTTCAGAAAAAATTGACAGAACTTGAAAATAATAGACAAGCTGTTATAAACCCGTATGAAGGCATTACAAACTTATCTAGTATAGCTCAAGATTTGTCTAATAAAATAAGTAATCCTTTTGCAAATTTAAGCGTAGCAACTCAAGCTGCTGAAATGAAAATAGATCAAAGCAATATAGCTTTAGCCAACACATTAGACACGTTAAGAGCAACTGGAGCTAGCGCGGGTGGAGCGACAGCTTTAGCTGAAGCAGCTTTAAAATCTAAACAAGGCGTAGCCGCTAGCATAGAGGCACAAGAAAAAGCAAATGAAGATAAAAGAGCTCAAGGTCAACAACAAATGGAAATGCAAAAACTAGCAGAAGCAAGAAGACTGCAAGGAATTCAACTTAGTGAAGGTCAAAGAATACAACAAGCTGAGGCAGCTGGTAAGCAATTTGTTTTTGGAGCTACAGAGCAAAGAGAAGTTGCTAAAATGAATAGAGTTGCTTCTCAAATATCTGGAGCTGCAAGAGCCGAAGCACAAGCTGGAGCTGATCAAACTAGCGCTATAACAGGTATGTTTGGTAGTTTAGCACAATTAGGTGGTCAAAGAATGGGAGCCGAATAAAAATTAAAAAATGGAAAACGAAAATATAACCATGAATCTTGTTATAAAGCAAATGTTACAAAGTGATGTTATGGCTTATAATAAAGAGTATGTAGCTTCAGCTAATGATTCAGATTTTGGACTGTTTAACAACGCTTATAAAGAAACTGGAAAGTTATACGCTAAGCTTAAATTAGCTATACAAAACAACCAATGTGAAGATGATTATTGTACGTTTGAAAATAAAATGTTGTTACAATTAGAAGCTGCTCCAGCAAAGTCTATAGAGTTTATGGAATCTTTAAATGCAGAACTAGAAGCTACGGAAGATGATAATTATGATGTTAATAATGATTATAGTTTTTTAGTAGCTCAATGTATATTAAAGAAGCGTCCAGGGTTTTCTAAAACAGATGGCTATAACGTTCAATTAAATCTACTTCAAGATGGTAGTCAAGAAATAATTTTTAGTGGTCCAGGTTTTAAAAAAGACTTTAAAGTTAATAGTGATACTTTAAAAAGTTTAGTAGATTCAGACACCTCTTTAGTTGTGTCAACTCCAAATATAAACAAAGACATGCTAAGACTGTTGACTGAAGTTGGTTTATTTGCAGCTGAAATGATAGACAGCGAAAAAGAAGAATTATTACCAAGCGCTAAAATTAACGAAGAGTTTATATTATTAAACGAAGAAGGTGAGCCAGATTACGAAATAATAGATCTTGGTAATGGAAAAGGTAGGAATATTTTAAAATATGATATAGAGAAAATATCAGCTAAAATAGATCCTTTTGTAAATGCTGAGGTTTCTGGTTTATTAAGCTCTGAACAAGATGCTGTTGCTGCTTGGAATGTTTATATTGGTCAAGGATCTACAGCTGATGAAGACGATCAAATGGTTCAAGACGCTAATGCTGGTAGTAAATCTTGGTCTTATGAAAAAGATCTTCCATTAAAACAAGATAAAAAAGTATTATTTTCTAAAAAATATAAAGAATATTTTTTATATAATTATTTAAAAGAGTTTATGACTAATCAAATACCAAGCGTAAAAGAAGACGCGGCTGTGTTTGATTTAGCAGAAGCTAAAAAAGCTAAAGCACAAAAATTTTTAGACGATAACGAATTAAACTAAATTTAATGAACGAATTACAAAAATACGTAGCTTCACTTCAAGAGCAAGGTTTAGGTAAAGAAGAAATTAAAGCTAAAATAAAAGAGTGGAAATTAGCTAATCAACCTTTAGAAAAGAAAGAAGAGGATAAGTCTTTATTTAAAGATGATGGTAGTTTAAATGTGGATAATTTTTCAGATGACACTAAAGAAACAGCTATAAAAACAAACGAAGCATCAAAAAAAGAAAAAGACTCTGCGAATGCGATTCCTGTTGTGGAGTCAGACAAAAAAAATACGGAATCAACATCGGTAGATTCTACATCGGAATCATACTTTACTCAAAGAGGTGATGAAACAATATTTGATTTAGAAGCTTTTGGAAGCGAACTAACTAGACAAACAGCTAGAATAGTAAATCTACCTGAACAAAATAAAACTTATAATTTAGGAGCTGGTGCTTATAAAGTAGAATATAACGACAATGGAGGTGCTACTTTTTTCTCTAAACCAATAGGTGATGAGAATTGGTCTAGCGCTGAAGGTGATCCTCTTAGAACAGCTACTATAGCTAAAATATTAGGAATTGGAGATCCGGATTTTAACGTAGATGATTATGATATAGAAATACCAGAATTTACAGAAGCAAAAGTAGAAGATAATAAAGAACTCGTTATGGGTTCTGAAAACTTAGATGAAGTTAATCTTCAAGGTCTTATTGAGAATAAAAATAAGTACAAAATAAACGGTTATATATATAGTCATGCAGAGCTAAGAAACTCTATAAGAAATAACAAAAAAGGTTTTGAAAATTTCACAAAAGTTAGTGAGTATATACAAGCTCATAAAGACGCAAATTCTGAAGTTGAAGAATTAGGAACTGGTTACATAGGTTCTATTGAAGAAAAATATGACAACTATGTATTTGACACTACTATAAGTCCTGAAAAGGAGATTGAAATAGAAAGATTTGTTAATGATATTGATTTTACTCCTGTAACTAAAGTAAATTTTTCAGCAGGAACATCATCTACAACGGGCATATCAAGTGGATCACCTACTTCATATCAATTTCAACCTTACGAAGAGGAGTTAGATAGAGCAAGACAGATCCTAAAACAACAAGCTTCAAGCGTGGTTGATTCTAAACCTATAACTATAGATCAAGTACATGGTCTTGCTAGAGAAATTATAAAAAATAAAAAAATAGATTCTGCTAATGGTGAATTAAAAAAAGATTTTTTAGAAAATCTACCTGAAGAAGAAAGACTAAAGTTTTTTGATTTTGTTCTAAATAGAGTTAGAAAAAACGAACAAATATATAAAGGTAAACTTCCAAAGCAAATTGAGTTTAGAGGAGAGACAATAAAAAGAAAAGAACTAAAAGAAAGATTAGATTTCGAAGATAGACTTGAAAAATTAAAAACAGGTAGTACGGCTGGCAATATAAGAAGACTAACTACGGCTATATATCAAGACAAATCAATACTACAAGAGCTTGCTCAAGAAATAAAAACAGCTCAAGCAAATGGTTTTGACGTAACTGAATTATCGCAAAAATACAATTCTACTCTTACTATAATGAATAAAAGAATAGAGGGTGTTAATTCTTATAAAAAAGATCTAAAGTTTGGTTTTGAAGATATACAACTAGATTATTCCGCATATATAAACAATCAAAAAGATTACGTAAGTGATTCTTACGAAATTAATTGGTTGAAAAGAAATTATAGTCAATTACAGAAATACTTTGGTGGGTTTGGTGAACCAGGTGATTTAGTAATAAATTCAGCAAGTTATGCTTTAGGTGGATTACAACAATTACTGGGTTTAATAGATATGACTAGCGGTACTCCACAAAGTGATATGTCTATTAAAAACCAACAAAAAAAATTATTAGAAATACAGTCTAGTTTTATAGATTATAGAAATAAAAGAAAAGAAAGATATGTAGAAGCACCTACTTTTGATAATGCTTTTAGTAGCTTGGGAAATATGGGTGAATACTTGTTTGATCAAGGTCTGGAAATGGCTCCATTTTATGCCGCTATGATAGGTACTACTTATGTAACTGGAAACCCGTATCTTGGCATGGCTGTTGCGTCTGGTACTTCTGGAGGTATGTACGCTGGAGAAAGATATAACGAAATGTTAAACGGTGGTAGACAGTATGATTTTGATGATATGAATCTTGCAATGCTAGGGTATAGTTCATTAGAGTTTGTTGGTGGACAATTGCCTAATTGGAAAATTTTTAAAGCATTAAAAGGTAAATGGGCTGGAACTGTAGGTAGCGAAAAACTAGAAGCTGGAATAAAAGCTTGGGGAAGAAGAAGAATGAATGGCCTACCTGAGTATGCTAAGTTAGTAGCATTAGATGTTGCAGGTGAGGTAGCTTTAACTCAAGCAGGACAGAATATAATAGATGGAAGACCTATTTTTACAGGTATGAAAGAAGCTGGTTTTATGTCTTTAGTTTTTGCAAATACAATGTATGTAGCGCCTCAATTTGCTGGAGGTATAATGAGCGCCTTGTCAACACCTAAAATGAATGCTGAGTTTAAGTACAATGTAGCTTTGTGGAACACCATAGAAGCATCGTTATATGACAGCAGGTTTAAAGAAAAAACTATTAGAAAAGGTTTAACTGAAGAGCAAGTACAAGACATGCTAGGTCAGCAAGAAGGGTTGTTAAGAGCAAATGAAGGTATATTATTAGATTTACAACCTAAGCTAAAAAACATTAACTTAGATGGATTTAAAATATACTCCGACGCTATGCAGCGTTTAGCTGATCTACAAGCTAAAGCTTTAGCAATAAATGAGAATCCAGCTTATGACCGAGCTACAAAAGAAAAATTACTAGAGCCTTTAAGAATCGAGTTTGAACTCACTGTTTCTGCTAGAAACGAATATACTCAAGCTTTTACTAAAACATTTAATTTATTACCAAAAGCAGAAAGAGAATCATTAAAAGCTGAAGCTGCTGCAAGTCTAAACAAAAGTGGCGTAATTAACCCTTCTGAAAGTCAAATATTTAATGAAGCAGAGCAGATTCATATAACAAACATGTTTGAAGCTAATATATCAAAAGGTCTTAATCTTTTAAAATCTTTAAAACAAAAAGGTTTAGATGTGAGTTTTGCTTTGGAAAGAAACAACTCAGATTTAATAAAGAGATATAAGGCAATGCTAGATGCTAGGGTTAATGATCCTAAAAACAATCTAACAGAAGAAGAAGCAAAAGTAGAGCTAGAGGAATTTACAAAAGGTATAAAAGACGGTACAATGAACGGAACTACTTTTGTATCAACAGTAACAACGGCTAATGGTGATACTAAATTAGTTTATGATGTTGTGGTGAGTCAAACAAATTCAGTAGCTAATCAAGCTAGCGAAACTACGTTTCACGAATTAAACCATGTTATAGCTTCAGAAGCTCTTAGCACTAACTCTGATGCATTTATACCTGTTGCTCAGAGTATACTAGATTATTTAGCAGAAAACGACCCTAAAGCTTATACTAGAATAACTCAAAAAGCTGACACATCTAAAGCAGATGAAGTTGTTATGGCGTTTTTAGAGGAGCTTTCTGGTAGAAGAATAAATATAAAAAAAGCGTCTAGTTTTAATCTATGGAATAAACTAGGGTTTGGTGTGAATAACGCTATCAAAGCAGGTACTGAGTCTGATTTTAATATGGATTTTTCTGGACCAGATGGAGCTTTACAGTTTTTTCAAACTATGGCAGACGCTTGGAATAACGGGGAACTAACTGTCGATGCTTTAAATAGTATAATGGACGCCGACGTTTGGCAAGGTGAAGGCGCGGGAACTCTTGATGAAGTTGTTATTACAGCTAAAAAAGGTAAAAGATCTCAACTAACACCTAGAGGCATTGAGCTTTACGATGGGTTTAAAGAAGGAATTTTAACTAATAAAGATTTAGTTATAATAGTTAGAAAAAAACCTGCAGACCAAAAACAACGTGACGAGCAATACGCTGCAGCTGAAGCAATTGTTGAGGCAAATTTTGGATTTATAAAAGGTAAGCTAGGTTATGAACGAAGAGGTGTAAAAGGAATAGATGAAAACGGAATAAAACAAGCTATTGTTGAGCTTATAATAGGTGGTGATATAGCGTCTTGGTCCGGTAAAACAACGCCTTTATTTGAGGAAGGAGAAGGTTATAATCCTGAGTTTGAAGTAACAACTTATTTAGGTAGACTAGGTAATAGAGCTGACATAATATATGAAAGAGCAAAAGATCTTGGTGATGTAGTTTTTAATACAAGTGAACTAGATGGAGGATCAGAAGGTACTACAGAAATCGAAACATCAGACTCGCTTGAAGCAACAACAATAGATGTTGATCCTTTTAAGGTTATGAAGAATCCTGACATTGAATCTATAGTTGAAATAGTTAAATCAGAAATAGATTTAGGTAACATAGATTTAGATAAAATAACTTTAAAAGATTTAAAGCCTTTTTCAGAAGCCGCTGCACAGCAAATAGCAGACCAACTAGGTATACCAGTATCACGTATATTAAACCCAAAAGATAACTTACGTAAAGGTGAAGTTACACCTGTACAAATGTTTATAAAAAACAATGGACCAGCTTTTTTATCTATATTAAAACAAATAAAAGGTAATGCTGACATACTAACTATAAAAAATAAAAACGGTAAACCTATAAAAATAGGTGGTGAAGGTAGAAAGCTTGCTCAAAAACTATTAGATGCTTTTTATATACAATTAAAAGGTCCAGATGGCAAGCCTTTAAAAGTAAACAATCAAATACAATATAGACTAGATCCAAACAAACTAGATCTACCTTATTTTTATTCTGTGTTTGGAATGGATCCTTCTGGTAATATTAAAGACGCAAGATCAGGCACGGCTCAAGCAGCTAAAGGTTTTATGGAGTTGTTAGCTAGACTTCAAGTTTTAAAAGGTGTTGAATTAGCTATTGATCAACAAGTAGCAGAAGGTGTTAAGACAAGAGCAGAAGGAGCTAGACAAAAAGCACAAGTTAAAAGATCAAAAGAAGTTAAAAGAAATTGGCTAAAAGGTGTTTTCCCAGTAGAACTACCTTTGTTGACTAAAATAGCAACTTCGATTTTAAACTCTAAAGGAGTTCCTAAAAAAGAATTTGATTTAACAACTCCAGAAGGTAGAAAGTTTGTTAATACTATAGATGATTTTATTAAATTAAATCCTGAATTAGGATATCTTATTCAAAGAGGTATGACTGGCGGTTTTAGTTTAACTTTTAATACTGTACCTAAGTTTCAAGCAGCTATATCTACTGAAATAAAAAAAGGTCCTATAGGTAGAATAAAGTATAGTAACAAAGGTAGCGTGTTAAACAAAAAAACTATAGAAAGATTTATAGATGATCCTGGTTTAATAAAAAAGAAACTAGATCTACTTAAAAAACTTTTTGTTTCTATACAAGATTATATAAAGAAAAACCCAGACTCAGCTCCAGATTTTGCTAGATTTATAGCTGATAGTGCCGCAGATCAAAACCATCCTTTGAGGTTTTTAGCACCGACTGTTTTTTATCCTATAAATCCTATTACAGGTGAAATAGATGTTACTAAAATAACAGAAGAACACATGATGCCAGCTACTCAAGCTGCTAAGCAATTATTAGATGCTGCAATAAAAGGTAAAGTTGAATCTGAATTTAAAATTATACAAAAGTCTTACGCTCAAGGCGGATTAAGATACAATGAGGACTTAAGTTTAAAACCACTTGGTTTAAACGAATCTATGCCTGCTAGTTTTTATGAAATTGTAATACCTTTAATAGAGCAAGGTAAATTAGATTTTTTACCAGATGGTTTAGCTTCTTGGATAAGATATAGTACTAACAATACATCAAACCCTTTTGAGTACAAACTTATAAAACCTAAAATGACTATAGGTGAGTTTTTTGTAGGTAAATTAAATATAAAATCTGAGACTGGTGCAGCAATAGCAGGTGAGTTTGCTAATGGTTTAATAACTAAAGTTTTAACAGGTGAAATAACTTTGGCAGAAGCAAAAGCAGAATTTACAAGCTTTAAAACAAAAGTTTTACCTTTAAAAATAAAAGCTGCTGAAAACATAGACGGAACTTTTGGTAAAAAAGTAATGCGTAGTCAAACTGTTGCTGATAAAATAAAAATATTAGATGACTACGATAAAGCTAGAAGAGTAGCTCAAGATCCTAACGCGCCTGTAAAAGGTATATCTGTTTTAGATTTTGACGATACAGTTGGTATAACTAATAGTAAGATTGTTGTTACAATGCCAAATGGTGGTATAAGAATATTAAACGCCACAGAGTTTGCTTTAGAACATAGTAATTTAGAAGCATTAGGAGCAGAGTTTGATTTTAGTGATTTTAATAAAGTTGTTGATGGTAAAAGAGGACCTTTATTTGATAAACTAAAAAAAGCAGTAGATAAATACGGTAACTCAAATGTATTTATACTGACAGCAAGAGCACCAGAAGCAGCTACAGCTATATTTGAATGGTTAAAATCTGAAGGTGTAACACTTAAGTTTGATAACATAGTAGGTTTAGCAGATGGAGCGGCGCAAGCCAAGGCAAATTGGATGGTAAGCAAAGTAGCTGAAGGTTACAACGACTTCTATTTTAGTGACGATGCTATATTAAACACTCAAGCTGTAGGTGACGTTTACAATGCATTAGATATTAAAGGCACTGTTGTTCAAGCTATGAGAAGTAAGCAAAATAACTTTACAACTATTATGAATGATATAATAGAGAAAAAGACAGGTATTGAAGCTTACAAAAACTACTCAGCAGCAAAAGCTAAAACTATAGGAGCTGGAAAAGGTAAATATAATTTTTACATACCACCTTCTGCTGAAGATTTTACTGGCTTAATATATAAAATGTTAGGCAAAGGAAAAATAGGTGATGCGCAAATGGCTTTCTTCAAAGACAATGTATTAGATCCCTACAACAGAGCTGAAATAGAAATTGATGCAGCTAAAATATCAGCAGCTAGTGACTATAACGCATTAAAGGCTGCTTTTCCTAAACTTCCAAAAAGTTTAAAAAAAGAAACTGGTATAGGTAAATTTACATTTGAACACGCAATAAGAGCTTATATATGGGGGCAACAAGGTATGACAATACCTGGTTTATCTAAAAGAGATTTAAAAAGATTAAGTGATTTTGTAAAAGCTGATCCAGATTTAAAAGTTTTTTCTGATGAGCTTATTAAAATTCAAAAAGGAAAAGAATATCCTAAACCAGGCGCTGGTTGGGTTGCAGGTACTATAACTACAGATATAATAAACGGTATAAATAAAGTTAATAGAAAACTATATTTACAAGAATGGCAAGAAAATGTAGATATTATATTTAGTGACGCTATAATAAATAAACTAGAAGCTGCATTTGGAAGTGGTTATGTTAAAGCTTTAAGAAACAGTTTAGATGCTATGAAACGTGGTAGCAACAGAAGTAGTAACACTGATTCTATTACAGAGAAATGGTATGATTGGATAAATAACTCCGTTGGTGTTGTTATGTTCCTTAACACTAGATCAGCTTTATTACAAATGATATCTAATGTTAACTTTGTAAACTGGAGTGACAACAACCCTTTAAAAGCTGCAAAAGCAGTTGCTAATCAACCACAATACTGGAAAGATGTAATGTTTTTATTAAACTCTCCTTACTTAAAATCTAGAAGAGATGGTTTAAAAATAAACATTAGTGAATCTGAAATAGCTGATTTAGCTGCTAGTAAAGAAAATAAAATACAAGGCTTTATAGCTCTTGCTTTAAACAAAGGTTTTGTATTTACAAGATACGCAGATAGTTTTGCTATAGCAACAGGTGGTGCAACGTTTTATAGAAATAGATATGATTCTCTTATTAAGCAAGGTATGGATCCTGAAACAGCTGAGAAACAAGCCTTTGAAGATTTTAGAGATATATCAGAAACTAGTCAGCAGTCTAGTAATGCCGCAAAGATTAGCGATCAACAAAGATCAGCTGCTGGTAGATTAATATTATCTTTTGGTAACACACAAATGCAGTATGCTAGAATACAAAAAAGAGCAATACAAGACTTGGTTAATAGAAGAGGTAATGATAAAGAAAACTTATCTAAATTAGTATATTACTCTACAGTGCAAAACCTTATGTTTAACGCTTTACAACAAGGAGTACAATTCCTGTTGTTTGACGGTGATGAGTCAGATGAAAAAGATCAAGCTAAAAGATCACAGAGAATATCAAGAACTTTAAATGGCATGTTTGATTCTCAAGTAAGAGGTTTAGGTATACAAGGAGCTTTAACTGTTACGTTAAAAAATACTTTAATGACAATAGCTGAAGAAATGGGTAAAAACTCTTCCGATTATTCTAAAGCTGTAGATGATTTATTTTCTATATCACCTCCAATACAAGCTAAATTAAGAAAACTAAATAGTTCTGCTAATACTTTTTCTTGGAATAAAAAAGACATAGAAAGACAAGGTATTCATTTAAACAATCCAGCTTACTTAGCAGTAGCTCAAACTATATCTGCTTTAACAAACATACCTACAGACGAGGCTGTTGTAAAAATAAACGCTTTAAGAAATATACTAAGCGATCAAACCAAAGCTTGGCAAAAAATAGCTTTAGGATTAGGTTGGAGCACATGGGACGTTGGATTACCTTATTATGGAGTTGGTGAAGGAAAAGAGCTTTCAGCAGAAGAAAAAGCTATAGAAGAAATAAACGTTATGAAAAAAGAAACTTCTGCGGCTGAACAAAAAACAATGCTATTAGATTTAGGATTAACTAAAAAAGAAATAAAGGCATTAAAATACGAAGAAAACAGAGTTAAAAAAATAATTGAACTACAAAAGAAAAACAAAAAATGAGCGCGTTACAAAAAACAAAATGTAAATCACCTTACAAAATGAAATACTCTGCACCTACACAATTCAAAGGTGCTAATTCTAAGAATTCAAAATGTTGGGACGGATATAAAAAAGTTGGCACTAAGCCATCACCAAGCGGAACAGGTGAAACAGTTAATGATTGTAAAAAAATATAAACTATGGGAAAATTATTAGTAAGATTAGGATTATGGATGCAGGCTTATTGGTGTAAGCTAATGTGTAAATGGAACTGGTTAGTTTCAAAATTAATTGTTAACGTAAAAGACTGTCCTGTAGCGGAATGTGTTTGTAAAAAATTAATATAATGACCGAGCAAATAAAACTATACATAATAAACGCTTCGACATTAGGCGTTACAACCTTTACTACTTTAGAAATGGGTATGAAAATATTGCTTTTGGCAGTAACAATAGGGTATACCGTTACTAAATGGATAAATTTAAACAAAAAAGATGAGATCGATAAATAAAATTATCGTTCATTGTTCTGCAACTCAAGAAGGTAGAGATTTAGATGCCGCTGAAATAAATCGGTGGCATTTAAAAAGAGGCTGGAATGGTATAGGTTACCATTATGTTGTTTTGCTAGACGGTACTATAGAATATGGCCGTAGCATATACAAGCAAGGAGCTCACGTAAAAGGTGAAAATGAAGGTTCTATAGGAATTTGTTATATTGGAGGCGTTGAATCAGAACGTGGCTCTAATGGCAAATGGATTGCTAAAGATACTAGAACATCTGAGCAAAAAGAAAGCTTGTTATTACTGCTTAAAACATTAAAGAAAATGCACCCAAGCGCTACGATACATGGTCACAACGAGTTTGCTGCAAAAAGTTGTCCGTGCTTTGACGCTTATAATGAATATTGTAATATATGAAATCACCACTAAACATAAAAGAAGAGGCTTACGAAAAGTCTAATCGCAAGATGCGATCTAAGTATAAAAAAGAAACTGGTAAATCACTAGGATCAAGACAGACGTCTGGAACCGGTAAACGAAGAGTATCATTTGCGTGTAGATTCGCAGGTATGGCCGGCGCTATGAAAGACGCTAAAGGAGAACCAACTAAAAAAGCTATGGCTTTAAAAAAATGGGGATTTGGAAGTGTTGCTGCTGCTAAAACATTTTGTAATAAACATAAAGAAAAAAAATCATGAGCTTTAAACTACCACATCAATCATCTCCTTTTGCAAAAAAAGAAAATGCTAAACAACAATACGAAAACTTTAGTAGATTTGAAAAACCAGAGGTTAAAAAATTTATAGACAGCTTAAAAACAAATGATCCTTTTAACAAGCATATTGACTATATTTATGACTCTGAATCAAGAAGAGCAGAAAACAATTATTATAGTCCTGGAGAGGTTATTAAATCAAAAAAGCCAAAAACAGATAATCCAATACTACAAAGAGAGCAAAAATTAAGAGAAAAAATAGAAAAAACTAGAAAAAAAGCTTTTATTAGATCTAATTCACCTTCTGAAGATTATGAAGAAAGTAGAAGTGAAAAAAGAGCTCAGAAAAAACTTGCTAGACAAGAAAAAAGACTAGTCAAGGTAAAAAGAAATAGTGCTTTAAAACAAAATGAGTTAGATGATTCTACTTATGAAAGATTAGCTGAAATTAAAGCTACTAAAGAAAGAATGAATAGTGAAAACAATATTTCAAAAGAAGAAAAACATAAGCAAGATTTATTAAGAGATATTCCTGAGGCAATGATGCAGCAAAGACTTGGAAGCTCAGGCAGCTTAGGCTTAATATTAGGAGGAGGAGCTAAAGGTCTTTACAATATCGGTAAATATGTAGCAAAAAATGTTTTGAAAAAAGGAGCCATAAAAGGCGTTGATAAACTATAAGGAACAAAAATAAAATGGGCGTACCATACCCAAAAGTTCCTGTAACCAAGAAAGGGCCCTCATATCGAGAGCCCTTTTTTGATTTATATGTATAGATTATTGAATTTTTTATACGAATTGGTTTTCATATGTATAAAAAAGTTATAACTTTTAGCCTTTAGCCATCACACGCAATGCAATCTTCACTCATAGCTTGCTGTGCAATATCTCCACGCAAGACAGATTCTGTCCGCGTATAATATAAAGTTTTAACACCTTTCTTCCATGCTTCAAAATGTACTTTGTTAATCCATTTAGGTGTAGCTACACTAGGAAAAGCTAAGTTTAAACTAACCGACTGATCTACATACTGCTGTCTCAGTCCAGCTTGATTAACTAATTCTAGTTGATTAATCTCCTTAAAAGTTTTAAATACCTCCTTTGCGGGTGTTTCGTGTGCCAACACAACATCATCAAGCTCAGCAATATTTTGCACACTACCACCATCAGCCATGATCTTATCCCACGTTTCATTGTTATTTATTTTAAGTTTTCTTAATAGTTTTAACAAGGTAGGGTTTTTACGTATAAAAGTCCCTTTGGCGGTTTGCTCAGTAAATACATTTGCAGCCCAAGGTTCTATGCCTGGCGAGACGTTTCCACTAAGCTTTGAATTACTAACAGTGGGAGCAACAGCACGCAGGTGAGTATTACGCATACCAGTACCAGAACACCACAGAGGCTCGCCGTAAGTTTCAGCAAGTGCCATGGAAGCTCTTTCGCTTTCAATTTTGATTTGACTAAAAATTTTCCTAGTTTCAAACTGAGCAAGTAAGCCTTCGAACGATATACCTTTTTCTTGTAGGTATGTGTGCCAGCCCAGAACTCCCAAGCCAAGCGCTCTTCCTTTCGTAGCTGATCGTACTGCATTCTCGAAGCCTCGTAAGCCTTTAGCTCGTTGTATAAACTCTTCCATGACTCCATCAAGGAACCATATGCTGTCATAAATAAGGTTAGTACCTTTCCACTCTTCATATTTTGCTAGATTTAATGATGATAAACAACATACAAAGCTGTGATTTTCATCTGTGTGCAATGTAATCTCTGAGCATATGTTTGTCATGTGTACCTTGAGACCGTTGTCTTTGTACGCTTTAGGGTTATTTTTATTTGTGTTCCCTTTAAATAAGATATAAGGTTCTCCAGTAGCTTTACGTTTTTGAAGAAGTTTTCCCCAACGTTTTCTTGCTTGTTTATCTCCAGCTTCAAGTCTTCGCATGAATTTATCGCCGACAATAGCACACTGGTGCAAGTTGAGCGATTGACGATTGACGTCTCCTTTGGGTTCACGTATTTCAAGCCACTCTTCGAAATCGGCATGATCAATATTGATATTAACCGATGCTGCTCCTCGTCGGACAGATCCTTGATTAGTGGCAAGTATAGTTGAATCGTATATTTTACAAAACGGCACAACTCCATCACTTGTTCCATTACCTGTTATTTTAGCGCCGGCGGGTCTTATTTGATTTATACCGATACCAACTCCACCGCCGTGCTTAGCGAGTAGCATCATCTCTAAGTTTTTTTGACCAATATCCTGTATAGAATCAGCAACATCGATACCAAAACAGCTGATAGGTAAACCGCGATCAGTACCTGTATTGGATAACACAGGACTAGCCAAACAAAGCCAGCCGTTCCAAATGTAATCAAAAAACGTTTCTGCCATTTCGGGCTTATATAATCGTCTAGCCACAGTTTTAGCAACACGCATGTAAGCATCACGAGGAGTCTCATCTTGTAATAAGTATCCACCAGATATTGTTTTTTTGTATACTTCTGTATCACCCCACTTAGGGTAATCTTCTCCTTTTTTCCATTCATTATTCCACATATTTATACTATAAGATGTTTTATCCAAGCTATTAAACCGTTAAGGTTTAAAGCTACTAAATTCCATTGTTTTCTTGAGGCTGTTTGTATCATGACACAAATAAAACCTAGGATATAAAGCCTAGGTTCTAATGTCCATTGTGCTGCAATCAAAAAGCCTGCACCCATGTATCCTGCCCTAGTCGCTAACCGCTTCCAAGGACTTAGCCTCTTCTGCCTCACTAGGTTTTTCAGTAACTTCATTTTTAAGTTGCTCCAACGCTTCGTCATATCCTGGCATTTTTTTAATTGTTTCTAAAGAACCTACAGCTACTTCTCTAGTAAATTGTATTTCGGTTATAAGCTGCTGCATGACTCTAGCCATTGCATCAACTTTGTTTTTCATTTCTATTAGTGTGTTTTCTTTCATTTTAATTTTTCTTTTTTTACAAAGTTTCTTACACCTGTCCAGTTAAGGTCGTTGTATATATCTTGCTCGGTTATATTTATTTTACCATATATCTTCGAAGTCTTCTCCTTCGCCAGCTTTTGAATAATCCGTTGGCCTAATCGCGAAAAAATCAGTATGAGTGACCCCGCCGGTAAGATGATAGAACCAATCAAGATTACTCGCTGCTTTACTGTCATACGCGAAATACGATCCAAGGTCAACATAACCAAGTTCCACAAGTTTTTCATTTGCTCTCTTTTTTATAAATTGTTTTAAATCATTAGCTGATATACCTTCAATATCTCCAGCTTCAAACATTTTGTCAATATAATTACTTTCAAGCTTGACCATAGTCTCAGCGGCTTTAATTATATCTTGTCTACATAAGTGAAGTAATTGATCGTTTTCACTGCACATATCACGGTATAGCTTGCAACCCATTTTACTGTGCAATGATTCGTCTCTTACTGACCATTTCATTTGTTGCCCGATACCCTTGAGTAAATTTCGAAGCTGAAAACTATAAAGCACTGCAAAAGCACTATACAAACTAACTCCTTCAGCGAAGGCTGAAAATACAGCCAAGCTTTTCGCAATACCCACATGATCATTACCGTCGTAAGCAACCAAATTATCAAATCTAGCAGACGTCGCTGGTTCGTGTAAAAATGCTTCATAATCTTCTAGCTTTAAAGTTTCATTTAAATAGCTGTATGCCACAGCATGCACAGTTTCCTGTGAGCCAAACATCATAGCCATTTGTCTTATTTCGTGTTTAGGAAACCACGATACGACGTTTTGGGTCCAATAGTCTGATACCGCGCATTCCGTTTGCGCAAATCCAAGAAGTATGTTCCCGACAAGGTGTTTTTCTTTTTCGTTAAGTCTTTCATTCCAATCTTTTATATCGCTCTGCATTGAGATTTCAGTATGTAACCAAAATGCTTGAGCTTGTTTTAACCAACCTTCGTTGTAGTATTCAGGATAATCAAATGGTTTGTACGCTATGCGCTCATCGAATAATCCCATTTATTTAAAAATTTCTAATGCTATATCAATAAAAGGTATATATAATACATGCGTTATTTGATCTCGTTCATCGTAAGTTCTTGCTCCTAGTAATACACCTGGATATGTGCCTACTGATAAACTCCAGTTTTTACTCTGTTTTGATTCCATATTTATCTTGTATTTCTACTAATTCTTTAAATTTAACTTTGTTTCTAACTTCCCAGCTCCACTTCCACCATTTATCTATTTGCCGTTCAGCATACTTTTTTCTAGCTAATCTTTTAGCTTCGAAAGGATTAACCTTACTGTCTCGTCGCATTCCTTATGATTTTGTGGTTTATATAATGTAAGTGGCCCTAATCGTCTTTCAGTAATTAGTTTTTTAAATAATTTCCAACGTAATGGAAATGATTCGTTTGCTCTACCTTTAGTTTCAATTATAAAACCCTTACCTACAAAGTCTGGTGTATATTTTATATTAAGTATTTTTTTGTTACCTCTGTTTTTGTAGTCCCCTTTGCCATTGCCACACCTTTCGTATGATTCAAATGGGAAGTCAAAAGACTCTGATAACTCAAATGTTTGACCTTCATATAAAGCAGTTATTTTAGCTTTACGTAAGGCCATATACATATAACGCTCAAGACCAGACGCGAAGTTGATCCCATCATATGAGATCTTCTTCGACTGTACTGGACCTTTTTTGCGTTTAAAAGATTTCTTCCCCATAAACATCTATATTGTTAATACCCTCGTTGTCTTCCCATTTTTGATGTAATAAAGCTTCTTCAATTTCATCACGTAAACAATGTCTTGCTGATTCAAGATACAATATAGCATCCATAAGCTCTTCCTGTACATCAACAATGAATCTACCTAGATCTTTTTTCTGACCTTCGATCTCTTGCATCATTGTAGCTCCATATTTCTTTTGACCTATCAAGCTACGTTCGTCCATCTTCCTTAGTACGTTTTGTACTATCTTGTCTTGTGTTTTAATTTGCATCTTTTACGAATGTTCCGTTAATCATTTTACCTGTTCTAGCAGCTATCTCAGTGTAAGCAGCATCAATACAGTCTTCAATTTCAAAACCCTCTTGATAAGCTAAGTTAGTCAATACAACAACCATATCACCTATAGCGTCTTGTATTTCAGGCTTGTCTTTTTTAAGCAATGCTTGAGCAAGCTCGCCAGCCTCTTCCATAAGCTTGACGTACTGAGTATGTGAGTTGCCTGTTTGGTATATACCTCTTTTAGCTGCCCAATCACGTATTAAATCAAATCTTTCTGCCGAAGAACTTGGTGTATGATGAGGATTAAAAAACGCTTCATAAAAAGCTTTGTTATATATATAACATCTCTTAGCGTTATACATTGACTCTTTAACGTTAGCCATTATCCACAAAACGTTTTGTTCTGTAATTTCGAACTGGCCAAAATCAGTTTGCCATTTTAAACCTATGTTATCCCTTAATCTACCTTTTAATTTATTAACTGGTACTGGAAAAGTTGAGGTTTGTTGTGTTGCGTTTATTTTCATTTTATTAAATAAGTTTTTATATAATTTTCTGTCGACTTTATAGCCGTAAGACTTTTGAAGTTCTATTTCACGGTCTGATATATAATCTATATCGTCTGACTGTTCAAGAACTTCATACTCATTCTCCTTATAACCTTGCATAAGGGTAACCCGTGTATTAAGATTACGTGTAACACCGATCTTTTTACCTGGTATGTGGTATAAATAATACATAATTTTTAAAGTTTATCGTTATACAAATGCATGTTGTGAGCATGGTGGTAATACCAACCAATTTCAATATTTAATCTCTCTGCGATCATTTTTTGCAATGATGAAAACTGATACTGATCATTACAGAAACCGTACCAGATGTCATTAGAACGCATATAGACAGACATACAAAGCTTATTGTTTATAATTGTAAATTGAACTGCATATGTACACGGAGTATCTTTTGAATAAGTATTATGTTCTTTGCAATCATATATACTTATTGCAGCGTGCCGTGTGTTAGGGTTGTCTTTTAATTTAGCAACAACATAATCTAATTGATCTTTTCGTTGCCACTGCCAACCATAATTAGAATTAACATAACCGTAACTATCAGCCATACGTTTCCATATAGGTGGTATTTTACCATATAGCTCACCTAGTTTAGCAATGTTAGAATCTCCAGATAAATACCATTGCCATTCAGCCTCAGCATATTCTAAGCTCCAGTTACGTTGTTTATTTGTAATATGATTGTCTTGTGGGTTTTGTATGTAAAAACCACAGTTAAACAAAGCTTTAGTATTATCAAAATCTACGCCATGTAAAATGACTTGATCCAACAATGCTTCATAAGCTTCATTTGCGTTTTTTGTGCTGTTTATCATAATAATATTTATAGTATTTAAATATTGTCTCCCATAGTTCTCTTGTATCAAAAACTTGAGGTGATCTATTTATTTTTTTATTTATTTCTATGTCTATATGCCATGATATAAAATTTTCTTTGCAAAATGGAGATATATAAATTCCATTATTTATACACCATTGATATGCTTTGAACTCATCAGGACTATATTGATATCCTACTGATTTCTTTTTTACTCCCATGGCATTGGGTCATTGTTTGATATAGGTTCGTGTGGTATAAAACAACCAGACTTTGGTTCCCATTTAAAGTGTGCTTCAGCTCCGTTTTCACCGAGGTTTTGAAACTTAACTTTTAATACTTTAGCCTTAACTGTTTTAGCTTCATAATCTCTATGAACTAATATACCATGATAACTAGCATCATACCATTCACCACCACCTTTTATATTATACATCGTAGGCTCTTCAATCTTGCCATCTTGCGTCTTATACATCTTAGTAGGGTGAGCTACTATAAACACTAGTACATCATACTTTTTAGCAAAGACTTCAATCTTAGTTAAGTACTCCATCGTATAGCGATTAACATCTTCTGTCTTACAATCAATGTCTCTAATCTTATTAAATGGATCTATAACCAAACATTTAATACCTTTACGCTTAACAAGCTCTGCGCCTTTTCTAAGCACAGACTCTAATGTATAACGCTCCATATCAATATGAAAATAATTAGTGTTACAATGATCTGCTATTTGGTTCCATTTATCGCTGTGTATATCAGCGGATGTTGGCATACCTTCCCAAGTCTTACGCATTAACTTATGTGCGTGTAAATATGTAGGCGCATTTTCTGGTGATGCAAAAGCTGTTTTCCAGCCATAGTTACGGTTGTAACCTACAACCATCTGGTCAACAAAATCAGACTTACCACTACTAGGTATACCAGTAACAGTAATAAACTGACCGGTGTACGTGCTAAATATATCATCAAAGTTTTCCAAACCAACTTGATATCCTTTCTTAAAACCGTTGCGAACAAAGTCTGTAACTTCGTCTTCGATGTCTTTAAAGGTTGTGACGTTCTCAAGCGGTACTGGTCGTGATTGAGAAATACGCTCTGCCAGTTTTTGTTTTCCATATTTTAAAAGGTATTCATTAGCGTCTTTACAATCATCAAACGATGCTAGATAACAAACTTCAGCTCCAAGTCTACGGACTAATTCTGATTGTAATGCTTGCCCTGCTTCATCTGAGTCAACAGCTAATATTACTTTTTGTTTATCTTCAAAATAATCAATACAATTATCAAGATAATCTAAGTTGTTAGAATTTAATGTAGCACCGTTAGGCACTGATATACTGTTAGGCATACCAGCCTCATGTAACGCTAGCACATCCATTTCACCTTCAGTTATAATACAATACTCATAACCTACAATACTATTTATATTATAAAATACTTTTTCAGCACCTTTATATAATTTAAAGTTCTTTCTTCCGTCGCGATACTTAACATTAATAAGTTGATCGCCCATGAAATAATTAAACTTTATAGTATTCTCGGACTTACCGGTTTGTGGCATATACTCAAGACCCTCGCTGACTTCTAAGTCTTGAAGGGTCTGAGTTCCTATACCTCTTGCTTTAAACCATTCAATTACTTTGTCACTTAAAAACTCAGGATGTTCTTTAGAATTAGGTGGACCCTGTGGTCTTACATATTCTTTTTCACTAGCTCCTTTACGTTGATAAGTATGTAACTGAAATGATGTATTGCAATTGTGACAAGTGCCGAGACCACGTTCCCAATCATAAGACGCGCATTTTGCCTTTTGATTCTTGGGTTTTCTATCGTGAGAACAAAGAGGACATACACCCTGCTTTTTTCCCTCTTCAAGCCTATATTGATTGAACTCGTCAATCAAGAATCCATTGATCTCTGTTGTCTGCATTTAATTTAATTTAAAATGGTAAATCATCTGCCGGTGCTGCAGCCGGCGCTGCTTGTGGTTGATCTTGCCTTGGAGCAGCAGCAACATTGTCACCGTTAGTCCATACGACTTGAACATTACCTAAGTACGTTTTAGCTACTTTAGCTTCGCGTTCTTCTTTTGTCTGTGCAATCACTACAGGTCCTTGATTACCGAATTGATCCGGCTCATCATTTAACGTTATAGTAATTGGCAAGTACTTACCTTTTTTACCATCGATAACTTTTGATTTATCTATGTTAGTAAGGTTTATACTACATTTAATTATACTAGCCATATTATACGTAATTATTTATTTGATTAAACATTCTTTGCATTTGATCTTTAGTAGCATTTGTATTTCTACGCATGTTATCTACTGCTTTAACATGGTTTTGTCCTGTGTAAAAGTTATTTACACTAGTTTCAATTCCTGTTACTGTACAAATTTTTGTTTGGTTTTTTCTGGTTCTTGCCATAATTAAAGGGTTTTGTTAATAAAATATTGTGCAGGATCAAAGCCTTCAGACTTATAAAATAACTCATAAGCCTGCACCGCTCTTTCGACCTTGTCCTTACCACGTTCGTAAAATTCTGGTGAGCAGTCAAATATACCTATTTGATGTGTAGTTTTATCTATAACAATAAAAATCATTTCATAACCAAATAGTTTACTATAAATATAAGCTTGACTATCGTAGTTGTACTTGGATGCTGAATATCTAAACTTATTAAGATCCGCTGTCGTCTTCAAATCAATGATCAGCTTTTCATTATGGTTTATTATATCTGCTTTACCTTTCCATAACTGACCTTCAAGCTCTGTTATACCAGGTGTTTCGTATTCTGTATTTGTATCACGTATCAAGCCTTTACATATATCGTTAGCTAACATTTTTTCTGTCATCAACTCTATTGTATCAACCTCGTGTTGCAATAAGCATAGTTCACCACCTGATATCTCTTTGTATGCTTTAGTATTTCTAGTTGATGCTTCTATTATCTTAAACTTATTGAGCTTTTCTGGCTCTAATATAGCTGTATGAAAATATCCGCCAACTAGAAAAGCAGGTCGCGGTGCTTGCTGCTTTCCTAAAGCCAAAGGGTTTGTAAGCAAGGTACTAATGTCTGAATTACTTAAATATTTCTTACCGAAAGATCCGTAGTAATTTTCGTCATCTCGTAACTTTTCAATTGCTTTTTCTTTATTCATATTATAGTGTGTTTAACGCGCCTTCTACTTCTTGAGAAAGAGCATACTTGGCTTTTATAGCCGATACTTTACCACCTGCTGCTACGTATTGAACCGCTTTGTCGTAAGCTGGATCTTTTTTAGAGGTTAAAGTTGGTTTGTTTGTTTTTGGCACAAATTTCTTTTTGCCATGATCATTTGTTGCATCACTGTCAGCTGTGTCATCAATTAGAAATAAATTACCTAATGCATATTTTTTAGCATATGAAGATGCTGAACCAAATTGCTGAGGTGTATTCATACCTTTTTGATTTAAGTCTACACCAACTATAGCTGTAGCTTCCATAAAATCTTTACCATCTGTTATAGTAGCTGTTGATGTCATAATAGGTAGACCTACTATATCATCAAGCTTTTCATTGATTGTGACTGATACTCCTAACTCTAATAGAAAGGGTTTTGTTGCTTCGAGAATGTCTTCGGCTGATCTGAAGTTATACTTGCCGAAGGAGTTAAATCTACTTTTCTTCGATTTAAACTTTGTTTGGATTGTCGCTAATTTTTCGTTTATAGTCATTCGTTTGTGTTTAAATTGCTTATTATTATAATTACATGTTTAATTGTTTGTTTACATTTTTCACTTCGCTTAACTTACACTATATCAAGCACTTGCGAGTGATCTACGTTGTCTATTAGTTTTTGTACAGCTTGCTTTTTTAGCTCTGAAACACGCACATAAGCACTTACACCGTTTATTTTTAAATGGTCAGCTATTTCTTTTGCAGAATGCTTATTACAGTCTAAACCGTAGCTTAATCTTAACGCTTCGTATTCATTATGGTTTAAATGTTTTTTCATTAAACCTTTTAAATAAACATTAAGTATTTGTATGTTGTAAGGTTCTGATTTATCTGCTATTTGATATATCATATTCTCTTCGTCATCGTTTGTAACTTGAGCGTCAATACTTAAGAATACAGAGTTGAAAAACAATTCAACCATTTTTTTATCTTTAGGGTTTTTACGTATTTCATTTAGCTTATGTTCTGGTATACGCATATCGCCACGAGCCATATCAATTCTACGTCTAATGTTACCTTTAATTCTTTTACTAAAAAACGATTTTAATGTTTTCTCTATGTCTTCTGATTCATTTAGCATTTCCCAGTCAAGCTTGTCTACAGCTTTAACTAAACCTTCATTACCTATTTGCAACAAGTCGTTAATACTTAAAACACCTGAAGCTTGCTGTGTAGTTGAAAACTTACGCGCTAGGTTTTCTACAAGAGGCATGAACTTAACAATGAGTTGATCTCTACTGTATTCGTCCCACATTAAACCTTCCATGTTTGCTATAGAAGTCTTTACGTCGTTTTTGTATCTTATGTAGTTTTGTATATTATATTTTTTCATATTCTTCTAGCTTTTCAAATGCCTGTGACATTAGTTTGTTATCAGCGTAGTATATATTACCTATACTTGCCATCCATTCGTTAAAATCTTTAATCATATTTCTTCATTTAATATTGCTTTTTCTTTTCTCAAGCAATCATTTAGATTGCGTTGTATAGTTCTAGTAGAGCAATTTAATAAACTAGCTATTTTACTCCATGTTATTGTTTTACCTGTGTCATTTAGATCAAGCATGCATTGATAAATTGATTCGCCGTCTACACGACTAGATCTGCCAACAAGCTTGCCGACAATACTCATCTTTTCGTTAGAAGTTAAACCGCTATAGTCTTTAAATATTATTTTACGCTTTTTATTTACAGGTGGTTCACCGCCGTTCTCAAAGACATCGTCTATCATATCTTGTAGTTTTTTATCGCTAATAAAAAATGTTACAAAGCCGTTTTCTTTGTCTGCTATAAACTCATAAACGTTTGAAGGCAGTAAACCGCTGTCTTGATTAAGAAAATATAAAACATAAAAGTGCCACTTTAAAGATCTGTACGTTGTTATCTTTGCTTTGCTACGAAACAAGTGATAACATTCGTATGTACCATCTTCATAGTAACTATACAATGAGGTTTCGATCGTAGGTTTATCACTAATAGGATCTCTCCTATAGTTTACTCTACGATCATTCAACCATTTTATGTTTCTGTCATGTGACATTAGCTGCTTACTTTAATACCTTTACGGGCTTTTGTCACCCTTGGTTTTGTAAAATTTTTAATTTTAGTTTTAATTCCGAAGGAATCATTTGATTCCATATGTTTGTATAATTTTCTTCTTGTCATCTGGTCTAAATATTAATTGTTCGTCTTTTGTGGCTATTGTATATTTTTCCTGCTCATAATAATTCCAGTAAGCTGTAATGCTACAACCTGGAACCTTATAATGTTCTGGCATACATTGAGGAGGTTCATTGAACTCTCCACCTAATGGTATACCTACGGGACAGTTTTTTAAAGCATCAAAGCATTTAGTTATACTTAAATGTTTTTTCTTATAACGTTTAGTATATTCATTACCTAAAGCCAACATATGATGAAACAACCAATAGTATTGTCTACTATTTTGTCTACACCATATAGTTGATGGATGATTGTAGTGTGCTTTTGCGTAAGGTATATAACTATTGTCATACTCATGTTTGTCTGCATAATGATGATGCGCAGTGCAAAGCATTTGGGCTGATTCTAAGATCATTTTAACCACGTGCTTATTATATTGTATCTGTGCAGCTTTTACAGGGTCTGAATCTAAATAAAATATATTCATTAGTATCTTTTTTTACTTATTCTATTATAATGTGCATCTAATAATAAGTGTACTACTTCTTCGCTTATCATATTGTCATTGTATAGTTGATATATTAACTTACTCATAGTTACGTAAACATTTAAACATAGGGTGTCTGTAGTTGCCTGATTTAGTACGTTCGAAGTACGTGAAAGTAGCAACTTCACCTATATAGTCGTGAATATTATCTTGAATTTTAGCTAGATCTTTGTAAGTAAAGCCTTTGCCTGGAGGACAACCGAACTCTACACCTTCTTCGTCTTGCATTAAGAACTTACCTAGTGTGCCTTTACGTTTGCCTTTACCTGCTTCGTAACCTACAATAACAGCTTCTGCGTCATGAAAGTCTTTAAACTTTTGCAGGTTGTAAGATCTCTTGCATTGATACGGAGCATTTAGACGTAATATAGAGCCTTCGTAGCCTTTTTCTAAGAAGCTTTTATGCTTCATGTTGGCGTGACCATTAGATGTAACTTGCCAAGTTGGAACATATTTTACACAATAAGAATAAAAGTCACTTATACTTAAGTTAGACATTCTACGTGCATATGGCTCATTACCGTGTGCGTAGTCATAACAATGAAATTGTACTAGTTTTTTAGCTTTAGAACGCATATAACTAGTTGGTTTTTGAGTTCTAACTAGAGATATAATCTGTTCGAAGTCATCACGTAGATCATGGTTGTACAATTCACCGTCAAGTATCATGTCAGGGTGCATGTCGAACCAAGGTTTTAGGTCTTTTAGTATGTGCCTTATGTTAAGCCATGGTTTTCCTGTACGTGAATAAGCTATTACTTTTCCTGTTTCGTCGAGTTGTATCAAGCACCTTACACCGTCTAGCTTTGGTTGCATAAACACTTTCTCGGACCAGTCGACATCTTTAGTGCCTACTTTGTATGCGAGCATTGGTTTTATCATTTATTTATAGTTTTTAAGTTTATTTTCAATTTTCTTTATTTTTTCTTGCAATTCCTTGCATTTTTCATAATTTTCTTTTTGAAGATTATAGTCTAAAGCAGTCATTGCTTGAGCTAGTTCAGTGAGCAAGTCTTCTTCAGCTAAATAAGTATTTGCTGTTGATGGAGCTACAAAAGTATCTGTATGATACATTAGCTCTGTTATAACTAACTCAGCAACGCGCTGCGATATTAATTCTATTTCTTTTTCTGTCATATTAAGTATTTAATGGATTTGTGTCTGCTAAGTTTATCCACGGAGAACCGCTATAGTCTAATGTTTCATCATAATATTTTTCTATAATTTTATGTATGGGTAATACAAAAACATTTTTACTATTATATTGGTCATAGCAACTAATCCACACGTCAGACTTGCCAGTCCACAATATATAAGTATACTGGTGGTCTATACTTTCAACGCTTGGATACAAGTACTGAGAATTATAGTGAAAATCTTTTACCATATGTGCTGCTACTCTTGATGGGTCGCCAAATTTAGTAAAACCTTTAAACTCCTGCATGTATTGTACCCATTTAGCAAGCATATAACCTTGCCACTCAGGATAACCGTCATGATGTATATACATGTTTACATAGCTATTGTCAGCTATTTCAGATGGATTAATTGCAAAGCCATCAACGTACTTAGATGAAATATCTCTAGGCACTACCATTGTTAAGCTTCTAGTACTCATTATTCAACTGTTTCAAGTTCATAACCTTCCTCTATTAGTTCGTTTTCAACCTCTTCGATTTTGTCTTTGATAAGATCTTCCCAAGCTTGCATTATACCATCTTCAAAATAGCTACTTTCCATATCGTCTACATATATAAGCTCACTGTATCCATCTGATATAGCTTGATATAAAACATCACCTAGGTCTGATTCGTAGTAATATACGTCTTCATTTATACATATATTTCTACCATCGCCATTTGTAGCAACCCATACTTCATAACCGTCAGATGTGCTTTCTGGATATATAGAAAAATCAGGCGTCTTGCCCCATTGGTCTGTTATTTCTACATTATAATAATCTTTAATAAAAGGTAGAGAGTCATCTACAGGCTCGTACATTGACAGGCCTTTTTCTTTTAGTCTTTTTTCTATTAAATTGTCTGTAATTATTTTTTTATTTTTCATTTTTATATCATTTTTATATTTTTCTTCTTCTTGCATTTCATGCCATTTTTTTATTGTATCACTCATTGTTGTTAGGGTTAAAAGCATCGCCAAGAAAGTCTAGCTCGTTAGGTATCATTATATCAAAAGCCACGCCATATCTTACTTCTGTAAACCAGTATGTGTCTTTAAGCTCTTTTTTAATACTAGCCATTTTGTAAGAATACTTTTTGTTAGTTTCTTTGAGGGTTTTTTTGTACTCAGGCTTTAGCCTTTGCCATAAATTTAGTCTGTTTTGCATAATTGTTTTATTTTATTATCTGTTAGTGTTCGTATTTTGTTTGTAAATTAGTAGCCATTAATGCCTTCGTCTTCGATAATAGCTTCTACATCTTGCCAATGATACCAGTCCATTTCTAGCTCTGTCATTGTTTGCTTGATTTCATTTACTTTCTTTTGTTTGCCATTTCTATCACCGACCATATAGCCGCCAATAAATAATACGCACGCTAGCGCAATCGCTTTTCTTCTGTTCATAGTTTATATTTAAAATTAGTGGACGTGGCAGGAATCGAACCTGCGTTACTACAATTTAGGTACCGCTCCTCGCGGTATCTTTACAGCATTCGCCCACCTATTTTGTAGTCTAACCATTTCACGCCCATAAAGCAGTAATAAGATGCACGTCATTTACCGGTATGTACCCTGACTTATACTTACTACTGCTTATAAATACAGTTATCTCTGTTTCCACGAGTTCATAACGATCCCTCACCGCTTCAACAATCGGACTTCCACCGTGCATGCAGTAAATTACTCTGCAACCCGTGATACTGTACTATTTGTAACTAGTGAGGATTCGAACCTCATACCCGTCGGTAGCCCGAGTCGCGAAGCCTGTCTTGCGTCTCTAACCTGACCTAGTTCCCGCTAGCTATTCACTTATGTGTAATCATCGAGCCGAATAGAAGGTGATGCAATGATGCTTCTAATTAATCTTCGTTCGCCTTTAATCATACCTAGTTAAGCTACTCGTCTAGC
>Ga0208793_1000070_pt1 | contig 63445 bp, 100 predicted proteins | sample 17_taG_FD_184092 | JGI IMG/M metagenome (GOLD analysis project Ga0208793, IMG submission 184092) | Marine viral communities from the Subarctic Pacific Ocean - 17_ETSP_OMZ_AT15314 metaG (SPAdes) (version 2) | ecosystem: Environmental > Aquatic > Marine > Oceanic | place: Pacific Ocean... | reverse complement strand
ACATGAAGAAATGAAGCCAACGCTTGTTAGAAAACGCAATGCCGAAGATCTGCGACCAGAAGCGGTTTGCAGTGACCATAGAATAAGTCTCCTCCTCCTGCGTTGAATCAAATGCCTTAAAGGTATTCGCTTGATCTCCATCTTCATACAGTGTGTTCTCTACAGTAACGCCATGGATTGCTGATAGCAATGCTCCACCCAGAATACCAGCAACACCCATCATGTGGAAGGGGTTGAGCGTCCAGTTGTGGAAACCCTGAAGGAACAACAGGAACCTGAAGATCGCTGCGACCCCGAACGACGGGGCAAAGAACCAACTGGATTGTCCGAGAGGGTAGATAAGAAAGACGCTGACGAATACAGCAATAGGACCAGAAAAAGCAATCGCATTGTAAGGTCTGATACCGATGAGACGTGCCAGTTCAAACTGGCGTAGCATGAAACCAATTAGGGCGAAGGCACCATGGAGTGCCACAAAATTCCAGAGTCCCCCAAGTTGGATCCACCTGACGAAATCCCCTTGAGCTTCAGGACCCCAGAGAAGAAGAAGAGAATGACCCATAGCATCAGCTGGAGTGCTAACTGCTGCTGTAAGAAAGTTTGCACCCTCAAGATAGGAACTAGCGAGTCCGTGGGTATACCAGCTCGTAGCGAAAGTCGTGCCAGTAAGCCAGCCCCCAATAGCAAGATAAGCAGTGGGTAGAAGAAGAAGTCCAGACCAGCCAATAAAAACGAAACGATCTCGTTTAAGCCAGTCGTCCAAGATGTCAAACCATCCCCTCCTTTGTTGTTGTAGTGTTGATGCTACCATTAGTTGTTACCTGAATTTTCGTATGTAAAATGTTTTCCAAGAACTTCGATACGTTCCTCTTCATGAGCAATGATATCTAATTGTTCTTGAATAGCACCCAGTACGTCTGGATGTTCACCAATACCAACAGGATTCTCTAGATAGACTTCAATGTTTGCTTTTGCCTTGGCAATGTTACCACTAGCATCAGCACGAAGTGCCTCTAGAATTTTATAACGTAGAGTGAAAGACATTAGTATAGAGCCTCCTCTTGTTCAGTGAGAATAGTTACGTCGGAAGTTGGATATGCTACACATGTCATCACAAATCCTGCTTCAAGTTGATCATCATCCAAGAACGATTGATCGCTTTGATCTACTGTACCTGACTCAATTTTACCAGCGCATGTAGAACAGGCACCAGCACGACACGAATAGGGTAGGTCAATACCAGCTTCGTCAGTAGCGTCCAGAATATATTGATCGTCCTCGCAAGGGATCACATGATCACCCTCCGAAGTTTTGAGAGTGATGTTGTACGTTGCCATAGTTTTGAAGATTAAAAAAGAGGGTCCGAAGACCCTCATATTATACCACGTTATTTATCAACCGACAACAGGTGCGGTGAGGGCAACGGGTGTGGATTCGGCAGCAGCCAAGTCCAGTGGGAAGTTGTGTGCGTTACGCTCATGCATAACTTCCATACCCAGACCAGCGCGGTTAAGCACGTCTGCCCAGGTGTTCAGAACCTGTCCTTGGTTGTCAAGGATAGACTGGTTAAAGTTGAAACCATTCAGGTTGAACGCCATGGTGCTAACACCAAGTGCGGTGAACCAGATACCAACCACAGGCCATGCAGCAAGGAAGAAGTGAAGACTTCTGCTGTTGTTGAAGGATGCGTATTGGAAGATCAAACGACCGAAGTAACCATGGGCTGCGACGATGTTGTAGGTCTCTTCTTCTTGACCGAACTTATAACCATAGTTCTGTGATTCCGTTTCAGTTGTTTCACGAACAAGCGAGGAAGTAACGAGACTTCCATGCATAGCAGAGAACAAAGATCCACCGAATACCCCAGCAACGCCGAGCATGTGGAACGGATGCATAAGAATATTGTGCTCTGCCTGGAATACGAGCATATAGTTAAAAGTACCAGAGATACCAAGAGGCATAGCATCGGAGAAAGAACCTTGACCGAAAGGATAGACGAGGAATACTGCACTCGCAGCAGCGACTGGTGCAGAGTATGCAACACAGATCCAAGGACGCATACCTAGACGGTAAGAAAGTTCCCACTCACGACCCATGTAGGCATAGATGCCGATCAGGAAGTGAAAGACTACCAGTTGGAAAGGACCGCCGTTATACAACCACTCATCGAGTGATGCGGCTTCCCAGATGGGGTAGAAGTGAAGACCGATTGCGTTTGAAGATGGTACGACAGCACCAGAGATGATGTTGTTACCATACATGAGTGAACCAGCAACGGGTTCACGGATACCGTCAATATCGACGGGAGGTGCTGCTACGAACGCGACTACGAAGCAGATAGTTGCTGCTAGTAGTGTTGGGATCATCAGCACACCGAACCAACCGACATACAGACGGTTGTTTGTGGACGTTACCCACTCGCAGAACTGTTCCCACGAGGAGCTTGATTGTTGCCTTGAAAGAGTTGAAGCCATTGTTTTGAAAAGAAAGTAAGACCATCAGGGAATGGTGGAGTTACTATTCCCTCTGCGCCCTAGGCAGAGGTATGAGAGACGTTGTTTATACACCCTATAGGTCTCGGTTTGAGGGGTGTTACGAACCATTAAGAAATATGTTGATTTCTTAACTTAACGATGTATTTATTATAGCAGATGGTGGGTTTTCCGTCAACCCTTGAAAGATGAGTGATTATACTCAACTTGCAGGGTAGGTGGCAGGAACCATCATGCCACCATCACCACCTTGATCATCATCGTCAACATCAATATCATTCAAAGCTGCATTGATAACGAAAAGAAGTATCAAGATTGATGCAAATACTAACATTTACCATACTCCTGGAATGATCTGTCCTGTTGTTGCGTAGGCACCGATTGCTGCGATGACTCCGAGCATTGCTGCCCAACCGTTGATGCGTTCTGCGTTTTCGTTCATGAGTTTTCTCCGAGTGTAAGATAGAATTTGGTTTGATCTGATGGTGAGTTTTCGTAGATAGAACTATCACCATACTCTTTGTGGTCTTTGTATCCAACCATACGACCTTTCGTATTTTGGATAGCTCCCATCATAGCAATGATGAGAAAGATTGCAGGTGGTCCAATGATAAGAGCACCACCAATCACATAGTAAGTGAGGATTTCAAGTAGAGAGTTTTCCATTCAGTTCCAAAGTTTTGTTGGTGATAATAATTTTCTCTCCGTCATGAGAGAATTGTAACTCGTCTTCTGGATGCCAGAGAAGTTCTTCATACATGTCATCCAGCTTCTGCATGTCCTCGTAGAGAGCATTGGGGTTTGTCATTTGGTTTTTGATATCTGAAATATCTATCCACTATTATAGCAGAAGATTGTCAGTTGTCAGAATCCGAAGACACCAAAGAAAAATACGCTACCACTGAAAGCATAAGAGACAACAGCAGCAACAAATCCAACCATAGCAGTCCTTCCATTTAGTTTCTCTGCCTTTTCTGCATATGACTCATAGCCGTAGCGTTCTGCATCAGTCTGTGAAATATACATTCTGGGTTCAGTGGCGTACATGTTTGTACGTCCTCCGTCTTCAGTTGTTACAGTCATGTTACACTCCGTAATGAATCTTTACATAGTATATAGCATAGTAGATCTTTTGTCAAGCCCCTTACCAGCGATTGTACGTGCATTTCTTTGGGTTTTTCTTACACCACTGCAGGACATACGAGTCAGCATCCACTTCCATAGAGTAGTGAGCATGGTTATGAAGCGTTCCTATCACGATAAGCAGCCCACCTACCAGAGTAAGATAGTGAACAACTGGGTTAGTTATGAGTTTGATAAGATAATTTTTCATAAAAAAAGGGGATGCTGTCGCACCCCCATCATATCACCTAGATGTTAATAGTATCAGAAGGAATACTTAACACCCAATTTAGCACCGTAACCACGGTCAAGATCTTCGTCGCCTGAACCTACGAAGGATACCTCACCATAAGCACCAAGTGCTTCTGTAAGACCCAAACCGATACCAGCTTTGCCAGAAGGAACGGTGTCAGCGTCACCACCATCAGGAGTCAGCACGGTAGCGCCACCCTGAACGTAGTAAGAACCATTTTCGCCCAGAGCACCTTCGTAGCCCAGGTGAAGGTCTGTTCCAGCACCATTGTACTCCGAACCCGTCCAACCAGCATTGGTTTCGACGTTAACGTAGGGTCCTGCGAAAGCAGCACCAGCAGAGACAGACAGAGCAGCGGTTGCTGCAAATACAGATTTGATCATGTTGTTTAATACCTTTGTTTACTTGTGGAGTGTTTACCCACAGATGATTAGAGACTCGACATGTCTCGTTTTATTACAATTGGCACAGTGCCAGTTGTAACATTTATTTATGATAACAGATTTTGGGAAATCTGTCAAGGTGGACAGTTTGTTTAGTGTCCACCACAGGAGGTCAGTCCAATGCACAGGCTCGCCACCAATTCTTTTACTGGAAATTGGAAACCAGGCGGCAGCAACACCCGCACCAGGGCTAGTTTAAAGTCATACCGAGACTGGACCAGCAGATGAATCTACCCAGCTCCACCAGGATAAGTTTATAGTCTATCCAAGACTAATGGTATCCGTACCATCTCCACCTGTTGTATTGATCGTGGTATCACCACCAAAGGAGATGACATCAGCACCAAGACCACCTGGAATGTAATCCACTGGACCTGCAGCTGCAACACCATAAGGACTTCCAGTATTACCAAGATCAAGGTAGTCAGATGACAACTGGAAGTTGTAAGCAGAATCGGTATTAGTAAACTCAATGACATCACCAGGTGATAGTTCACGAAGTTTATCATAGACCTCAAAGAGATCACGAACAGACTCACCGTTCTTATTTTGCAGTGCTTCCAGAAGTTCCTGGCGCACTAGTTCTTTTGCTTCAGATAGGTTTGACATTATCTTTTACATAACATGGGACATTTTCTGGATCTAACCACTTGGTATATTCAAAGTCTTCCATGGCAGTCAGAAGTTGCATCTGATTGTCACAGAGATACATGTCACCATACCGTTTGGTATAGGAGTCTGCTTTTTGAATACGATAGTCTGGTAGACCATTGATTTCTAGAGTACCACACTCAACGTAGCGGTACGGGAAGCGTTCAAGAATGACTGTTGGTTTCATCAGGTTCCTTGTTACTTCCATATTGTAGCACCTCTTCCTCGTCTTGTAAAGTAGGTGTGACAGTTTTCTTTCTGACCTGCTTGCTGCTCCAGAATGCTAGAGCAATCAAGGCAAAGTAGAACAAGGTATCATCAATCATCACAAGGAAGAAGATAACACTACCACCAAACCTCAACCAGTTAGGCAATCTCTTGGTGAGTTTACCTACCACAGGAGCAATCTTCTTTTCAAACTTGAAGTAAAGAATTGCTGTCAGTGTAACTGTGATCTCACTCATCGGAACGATGAAGTATAGAGACAGGAACACGAAGATAGGCCAATAGTGTCTCTCTGGAATCTTTTGGATTAGAGAGACATACTTGGTAATTAGTTTTTTAAACATCATCTAAAGTCGGCATGATATCAAGCAATGGTTCCATCTCTTCGGTAATTGGTGCTGCTACAACAGCAGTACCGTCAGCACGTCGAACAAGAATATATTCTTGTTTAGATTCAATGAGTTCCATGTACTCATCAAAGTTAGCTTGGAATTCTTCCTCACTAACCTCCATCATGTCTTCAATTTCTTTCATTGATTTCCTTAAAGTCTTGCTCAAAGATATCAAGTCCTACATCAGTAAGAACATGCTTATACATCTTATCGAATACACCAACTGGAAGAGTGACTACACTAGCACCATACAGCAGGCAACGGGAGACATGGTGGACATCTCTCAAACTGGCAGCAAGGATCTTGGTACGCTGTCCTTGTGTGCAGTACAGACCAGAGATAGCACGGATCAACTCAACACCACTGACACTATTATCATTCAACCGTCCCACGAATGGGGAGATATATGTGGCACCAGACAAGGCAGTCACAGCTGCTTGGGCAACAGAGAAGCACAGGGTTACGTTAGTCTTGATACCACGAGAAGCTAGATCTCTACATGCAATCAGACCCTCTGTGTGTAGAGGTAACTTGATAGTAACTGCTTCACCAAGACCAATATAGTTCTCGGCATCTTCCAGTAATTCTTCTGCTGTCTGTCCATTGACTTCTGCTGATACAGATTCAAACTCAAAGGAATCACATAACTGTGCAATAAGATCTCGGTAGTCTACACCTTGCTTACGTACTAGTGTTGGGTTAGTTGTAACGCCAGCAATAATACCTGTACGATAACGTTCGATGATAGAACCGAGGTCTGCTGTGTCTAGAAAAATTTTCATGTTGATTGTATAATAGTTTTATCGTTCTTCAAAGTCAATGCGACGGACCTTGCGTAGTCGCCTCTCCTCCTGAAAAACCAAGTCTTGCGGTGACAGCTTCGTAGTATTCTTTTGTTTCTGGGGACTCGACAAAAGTTCTATCAGAGATAGGTCCTTGCCTGATATGTTGGTGCCACGGATGCTCGTAAGGTTCGGACACCCGCAACACTTTGTTTTGGTTGGGTGGCTCTCCAACACTTTCCCGCAGTTCTTGCACTTGATTACTAACATTTTCCAACATACCTCTGATGTATGCCAGCTCGTTACGCAACTCATGTAGCTGGTCTTTTACTTTTTCTTTGTTCATTAGTATAGGTATACTATGGGCGATGAGGGAATCGAACCCCCGACCCTCTCCGTGTAAAGGAGGTGCGCTACCGCTGCGCTAATCGCCCTGGCAGGCAAGGAGGGATTTGAACCCCCGACCAACGCATTAGAAGTGCGTGGCTCTATCCAGCTGAGCTACTTGCCCATAAAGAAGGGGCATTGCACCCCCAAGAGTTATTGGATTAGAAGGATAACCTATCCCCCATCTCCCATTTAGGCAGCAACTGTGCTGCGGGAGAATGCTACGATGTTATTCGCAGCGGAATCAGATGTGTTTGCATCTATGGTTTTGTTCCGTCAACAATTACAACCTTTTTGCCCTGTCGAAACCATGGCACCCCCAAGAATGGAGGTGAGGAGAATCGAACTCCTGTCCAGAACAACAGACTTTGCAACCTCTTGAACACTGTATATATTAGCATACAGTGTAGTGACTGTCAATCAAATTAGTTGAAACCAGAACCTGACATCCATGCTTGATACTGCTCGGACCCACCACCCAGTAATGGGATCGGATCTAGCTGTGTAGTAGTCTTGCCAGTGCTAGTGGCAATCTGATACATGATCTCATGGATATTATTTGGGACTGCAGTCTCTTCTTCTTCTAACAAGAGTTGTTCTGCAACACAAAGATCGATCCTTGCTTTTAAAATTTCTTGGGTCTCGCTCAATATTGCAGGTCCAAACCAAGGATCGTCTTCAAGATATTTTGGTGCTGGGTACGTCATACTAGTTTCAGTTTAGCTTCGTAATCATATGCATAAATTTCACGGTTACCTTTGATACCCCAACCCAACCAGTAGTAGGCAGGAACCATGTACTGTGAGATAGAATATCCACGTCCTTCAAACTCGGGCAGATACCGTTGAAAGATGGGTTCATTAATCATCCATCGAGTCTGACCTTGCAGACTACTCGGATCGCACTGATATTTAGCACAGAAATTACCAAGACCTTTGTATCTGTGAGGAGAAGTCCATTGAATCAAACCATAACCACCAGTCAAGCAGTCACTATAAGAGACGCGAGCACCACCTTCACAGATGTTGGAGACGAACTTACTCTCTTGCTTGATGTTTCCCATCAGCGTAGCAAGGGCATTCTTATCAGTAATTTTTGTTCTTTCCTGAAGTTGAGCCAGTACATACTGTTCCTCTGGAGTGCAGTCTTCACACGTCCACCTAGGTTCGTATTGTACCACTGGAATAGGTGCAGTTCCCTCCAGTGTTGGAATAGATGCTGGAATAATAAAAGCGAGACCAGCAGCAATAACTGATGTTGAGATCATTCGGTTCATTACGACAGTTCACATGATAGCATAGTATCTATGTAGGGTCAAGACGCCGAGGGGCATAATATGCCTGGTAGTATGCCACTATTCCATCTGTCCTCTTGTTTCCTTGAGATACCCAGTCGTGACTGCATTCTACAATGCTTTTCTGACTGTATACAGGAGTGCCATCTGGTTTGAGCTCGCCGCCAAAACGCTGCAAAAGCAAAGCATACACTCTAGAGCGAGTGTCCATGCGGTCTTCACTGTAGCGCCAATCATCTACCATAGTGGGGTAGCAACTGGAGTAATTGTATCATGGTTGACAGGGCATGTCAAGCTAAATAACTGTGTGGTAAATTTAGATCAAATGAAAAAAGTCTTTCTGACTTTTGGAATGCTACTGATGACCGCTTCTGCAGCGAATGCAGGCGGACTTGTATCAAGACATGCTTCTAGTGTTCAACTAACTGTTGATGCTGCTAGATCACAGGCGACAAGGATTGGTTCCTCGTTTAGTATCTCTGGTTCAAATATCGATACTACGGACGGCACAACTGCTCACACAGTTTCAGCTGGCACGATCACGTCTGGAGTATATTCTCCAGGTACTATCTCTGCTACTCAAGACACCGCTGGTGCGGCGTTTACATTCAGTCAGTCATATACACAGGCTGATGCAGTTCCAACTTCTGCTCCTACAGTAGGAGATGTTCCCAACTTTAGTAATGTAACTTCTCACACTGCAGGAGTTGCTGGTTCTCTAGCTGGTACTGTAACTTCAGCTGGTATCATTGGAGTGACGGCTGGTGGAGCTGGTACATCTGCGACGGGACAATTCGTTTCGGAAATTACTGTCATTGACTGATAAGGAGATTATCGATGAATACTATGATTCGTTGGTCTGCTCTTGTTGTGGTGGGTGCAGGTGTCACACTTGCTCCTGCCCTGGCGGTCCCCGTGGTCCCAAACTTCACACAGGGCTCAATGAGCAGCCACACAGAAACAACCCAGACGATAACTGAAACAATCAATAGCATGGACTATTCGACAGGATATCAATATTCTGCCACAGGTTCAGGTGTTAGTGCTAGTGGGAATCTTTCCCCTGGTACTTCTAATACCAACGTAACAATAGATGGAGTGAATTCAACATGGACAGGAGTGGGTTCAAAACCAAGCTTCACACAGACAACACCAGGTCAGGCTTTCCAGTTTACGGAGACTTACAATGGACCAGGGTTGCAAAATCACACGATTATAAACAGAGTAACAGAGGTTACAAGCGTAACCGACACAACAAGTATCTTCTCGCAATAAAAGCACTATGCCTATCTGCCCTAACTGTAAGTGTAACTGCCCCTGTGAATGCAGAGACTGTGGGGGGTGTAAGTGCAACCGCATCCCCAATCGCAAATAGCTCTGGCTCGGTTACCAACCAAGCTATTCAAGTATTACAAGGACCATATATTACTAACACATATGGTGGTGGAATCCAATGTCAAGGTCCCACTCGTAACTTCACCCCGTATGTAACAGGAACTGCTTCACAATCTAAACCATACGAACCATTTTATATGGACCCTGTATATGATGTTAGTGATAATAGGGGTGCTTTCGATGATGACGGGAATGATATTGGGGACGGGATCATCGACAACCCAGGTGACATCCTCTTCCATAAGAGGACACGTACTGGACAAAAGGATAACTATAGTTTAGGTGTTGGTTTCTCTATGACCTGGAGTACACCTACCGATAAGAAACTACAGGATCTATGTAAAGAAGCAGCTGCTTCTAACATTAAGATGATGCAACAAATAACTGCCAATAAAAGATTGGACTTTGAGATTGCGAGACTTAAAAATTGTGGAACACTAATGCAACAAGGAATTAGTTTTCACCCACGCAGTCCTTACTATAAAGTGTGTGCAGACGTGGTAGTTAACAATGTTAATGTGATTAAACCTCACGCACATTCTATTCCTAGTCCTACTTCTTCGTCTTCGCCTTCACAGACCGAAGTTTTGCAATCGCTTGATTACGATCCCTCTGCTCTGCTCGGCGGTCCTCTACAGACAAGACCTTCAGTTTCTTCCCACGAATAGCAGCAACCTTCTTCAGAACTTTCTTCACTGTAGGTTTGATTACCTTCAGAAGAATGTCAGCGAATGGTTTAGCTAGCAGTGCTGATGTAGTAGCAACTACAGCAATACCCCCAGTGGTGATCACAACACCAGTTGGGGGTAATCCATTTAATACTTGTGTAACGATAGGTACATCACCTATCTCTCGGATACATTGGTCTCCAACCAACTTGTATCCTAATACTTCTTTGCGTCCACTATCAAACAGGAACCCCACGGGTTCTTCATCTAACTGTTTTTGAGTAGGACATTGAATGTCTACTGTTGCTGCTGATGTCTTTGGTGCTGCTGGTGTATCAGTTTTTGTATCTGAAGGTGGTTTAGTTTCTGATCCTTTGTATGCAGGTACAGGAGCTTTAGATTCCATCTTCAGCTGACCTTTATCATAATCGATAGGATTAAATGATGGTGTACCTGCATCACAGAATACTTTGACACCTTTAGGATCTACATCATTGATGTCAAAGTTGTTGTTCTCATTTTGTTCATGTGCTTCTACACATCCAGGCATGTCCACGATAGGGACCCCGATCATATTAGTGACTGGGTAGATTGGAGGGACACCAGGAGTTCGTACCTCGGGAGCAGTCCATATATTAATTGGACCGATATCGAGTGAACGAATACTAATACCCTCTGTACTAATGTCTGGAATTTCCATTAGGGTAGTTTAATAGGACCGCCTGTAGCACTTGGTACGGAAGGAATCTCTGGCATAGCAGAGTCTATCATACTAGGAAGTGCTTCTGTGATAGCGGAAGTGATAGCAGCAGTTGCTTTCTCCCTAGCACCTTCAATTAGTGTATCCTTTTGAACGTAAAGATAAGCACCACCTCCGAGAACAGATAAAGAAACTAGACCAGATAACAACGCGACACCATTAATCAATTTTTGCATCTTTCTTCTCCAATGTAGGTGATTCTTTTTCGTCTTTCTTTTTAGACGCAACGACACCGAACGTAGCTAAAGTTCCAGTGAAGACGCTGGCTATAAAAGTCGGATCGATATTTTTTTGAGGAATACCAGGAACAGTTACATAATTAAGGGTCAGAATTGCTGCTGACCATCCAAGAATAATAACTCGGACGAGAGTTGATACACCCTCATCCGCCCACTCAAATTTATTTTCCTTTTTGGCTTCCTCTTTCTTTGGATTTGATTCCATGAGTAAAGAGTAAGGCTCAACTATTTATTTGATGTAACCTTCTTTCTCTAGGTACTCTCTAGTCAAAGGTGTTGGGTCATACACTTCCCACATAGCACCACCAGCACACGCTGCAAGAGCATCCATAGTCATGTTCTCTGTTCTACCTGCCCACTGTGCTTCTGCTTCCCATGGGACAGCAGACTCGGGATAGGTACGCTCTGCCAACACACGCCAGATCATAGGCACTTCATCTTCAGGTTTGATGATAGCAATCAGACTGTTGCTAATCGTTCCTGCCATACAATCCTGTGCTGCATGCCATCCTTCATGACGCATCACCATCATCAGGACTGCAGGAGATCCCATGTGATCTTTATTAAGGAAGAAGTTATTAGAGACAGTATGGTATACACCACGATGACCTCTAGGAAAATACTTCTGGTCAGCAAGGAATACATTCACACCAACTTGATTGAGTGAGTGTAGGATGTTATGAAACTCACCAGTCACACTAGTAAAGTCTTCCATATCATTGTAATTGGATGAGATATCAAGCATAGAAGATACCTTCACTACATCATCGGTGCATTCACCTAGTAGCATACATCCCATCGCATGTGGTGTGTTGTAGTCACTTTCTTTAATTGGTTCTGCTTGTGCAGGAATAACCAATGCAGCTGCAGCAAGTGCAGCAAATAATGTTTTGATCATGAAGTGATTACTTATTTGTCCTCATTGTACCAGAAGTCTTCCCAGTCGTCAAGTGTAGCTTCATATATTCTTGGGTTTTCTTTTTGTTCAGCATCTATATTCATTGAGAGAATCCAATACTTTGTTCAAAAAATGGTGAGCGCCATCATGCCATTGACCTGTCTTGTCTTTATGAGCGTCAGAATATAAATCTGTTTTCATTTGATAGACTTTTGCCAGGATATCATTCTTGGTCAACTGTGATCGTGGCATAATATAATCCTGTATTCTATTATTTATTAAAGAGTCCGATGAAGTATTCTGCATCAACAACCACTAAAGGTTTCTTCCTGTTCTTTTTCATAACTACGATAGGTTCATAGTCACCACAGTTTGATGCTGCCTGTTCATATGCATCCCAGACATTAAGTCGTTCAACGTTCTTACATTCTATCGAGTGTGGGAACTTTTGTCTAGCAGCTCGTGCCATTATCAGGTCTTCACCACCTGCACCCATAGATCGAGACTCGACATCCTCTGGATGTACATCGAGCATCTCGATCAACATTTGTCTCACCCACTTCTGTAAGTTACGACCCTTTGCTTTAGCACTCTGTGTCTTCATCGGTCCCACGGATCAGGTATCTGTATCTGTACTTCATTGCTCCTAGTCTCCACGCTTGTGCTAGGTTGCTCGGTCCTCTCGACAGAAGGTCTCTCTCCTCCTGATTGGGTAGGTTTGTTGCGAGCAATTTCTCTCTCCATTCTAATGCCATGTAACCACCTATAAAATATATTCATTGTGCAGCATTTTCCCAGTAACCTGGGACGTTTTCACCACGCAAAAACTTACCCCAGTTGACAGTATTGTAATCAATACTATTATCCCAACAGAACTTTTGCATTACTTGCATCAGCTCTTCTTCATTCATCCTAGTCCACCAATAGATTGTATACTGCTCATTGCGATCAACTTGTTTCATGACTTCCAGATACTTCTGGACTGCCCTAGGTTGATTAGGATCTGCCTTCATAGGCACAGGTAATTCAGTCATAATCTTATAAGCGTGTTGTCATCATCTGTAAAGATCTTATCTAATCTAGTAAGATCAAAAGCAATGGTAATACGAGGAGTATCTTGTTGATTAACTGTAGTGTAATGAGGTAAGTAATTAGGAAATAGTGTCAGTTTACCTGGCACATTTTCTGCCTCATAATTTCTACCAATGTCATCATACGGATGAATGTAAATGGTCTTGGTATCTACAGCAGCAACAGTTAGGTGTCCTCCCAAGTATGTATATGGGTGAACAGAGTGCCAATGTTTTTTGATCCTCTCCCCTTTCCTCAATACATTAGCCCAACATCTAACTTGTACTTTAGGAATGCTAGTAAGCACACCAAAGATACTCTGATAGTATTGACTATGAAATTTTTTAATCTCTCTATGCAGCTGATCAGTAGCAGGAAACCCCCAGGTCAAGACATTAAAATGCCTGAACCTAGAGGTAAGACTGTTAGGACCTAGACCAGTGTTCCCATCACTACTAGCAGGGAATTGATCTTTGATCTCTTGTTCTTTCTGTAGAATAATTTTAGTTAGTTCACCGCAGTCAATATCAATTTGCTTTTCACCAATAGTATAATCCCAAGTGGGAGCAAAAGGAGACTGGGGCGGATCACTCTTATGATGAACCGCGCACCACTCATTTGTCATAGTTTAAATCCAGAGAATGTTTTTTCACCAACGTCTTGTTTGATACCACCAATGACATAGGACTCAACCTCTGTCTCTTGTGGTGCCACCTGCATAGCCTTGGAGTTCAACCAGTGCTCTGTCCATGGTAGTGGATTGTTGGAGATAGGCTGATCAAATACAGGTTTGAAATTGATTGCCTTCATGCGACGGTTAGCAACCCACTCAACATAGTTCTTGAGTAGTTTGTCATTCAATCCGATCATGCTACCATCTTTAAACAGATACTCTGCCCAGTTCTTCTCTTCCTCTACACAGTCACGGAACATCTGAATAACATTTTGTTCTTCTTCCTCCATGATACTCATCATTTCAGGATCATCACCCTTCTGCCAGTTCTTAATCATGTTCATAGTGATAGTCATATGTTGTGACTCATCACGAGCAATCAAACCAATGATCTTTGCATTGCCTTCCATCATCTTGAGTTCACCAAAAGCAAACGAACAAGCGAAAGAAACATAGAAACGAATACCCTCTAGGATATAAACGTTCATGACTGCACGATACAGTTGACGCTTCAGATCATGTAGTGTCCACTGTGAGGTAGGAGAATCTTTAAAGTCTTCTTTCCATAGGTTACCCTGACCATACTCCTGTGCTGCATTGATGAAGTTATCATATGCCCTGGTTACACTTTGAGCACGTTCAATGATCTTCTCATCATCAATGATAGTATCAAGAACTTCGGTAGGATCTGGATATACATTCTTAATGATGTATGTGTAGGACCGACTGTGGATCATCTCCATAGTCTGCCAGATATTCATTGCAGCCTCAAGCTCGGGTAGAGAACAGTAAGGTGCAAAAGCCATCCCAGGACCACGCCCTTGTACACTATCCAGGAGGATCTGGTACTTAAGGTTGGAAGTAAAAATGTGCTTCTGCTCGGGGCGAAGTGTTTGATAGTCTGCACGGTCCTTCTGGAGCGATACCTCTTCAGGTCTCCAGAAGTATCCCAGTTGTTGCTGTGTAAGTTTTTCAAAGACGGGATACTTGTATTGATCATAACGTTGAACTCCCAAAGGAGCACCAAAGAACATAGGTTGTTTCATAGCATTCACTTTGTTAGTATTAAAGACAGTCATGCCTTCAACAGATTTCTTTGGTGTTTCATCGCTTACTCTAAATTTTGCAACTGTCACAGTCTTCTTCCTCGGTTTGTGTGTCTAGAATTTGAGTTAATAGGTCTTCGATGCTTTGCTTTTTGTCTTCTTCTTCTGGATCTTCTTTTGAATCATAAGTGTTTTGATAGTAAGAAGTCTTCCAACCGTACTTGTATGTAGTTAAGAAATCTTGTGCCATAACAGACACAGGGATCTCATTATCAGGATAGTTCAGTGGATTGTAGCTCCAGTTACCAGAGATTGCCTGGTCGAAGAACTTTTGCATCACAGCAACAATATTAATATAGCCAGCGTTGCTAGGCATATCCCACAGAAGGGTATAATTATTTTTAAGAGTCTGGTATTGCGGAACGATCTGTTTAAGTGGTCCCTTTTTGCTCTTCTTAACGGACAGATACCCTCTAGGTGGTTCGATTCCATTTGTTGCGTTTGACACAACGGAACTACTTTCGCTTGGCATTTGAGCGGACAACGTGCTATGTCGTAGTCCGAACTCTTTGATTGTCTGCCGTAGAGTTCCCCAATCAAGCGATAGGTCATTTGGTACTAGTTCGTCAACTTCTTTTTTATATGTATCAATCGGAAGAATGCCCTGGGAATATTTTGTACGATCAAAGTATCCACAAGCACCCTTTTCTTTAGCAATCTGATTGGATGACTTAAGCAAGTAGTATTGGAATGCTTCAGTCAACTCATGAACTAGTTTCAGTGCCTTCGCATCATCATAATGCTCACCCTGCTTCGCCAGGAAGTGTGCTAAACCAATGTATCCAATGCCAAGAGACCTACGGTTGATTGTGGACTCTCTGGCTGCCTTGACGGGGTACTCCTGATAGTCAATGAGTTCTTCTAGACCACGAACAGCAAGGTCACATAGATCCTCAAGGTCATCAAGGTTCTTTAGTTTACCTACATTGATAGCAGATAGAATACACAAAGCAATCTCACCTTTACCATCGATGTGTTGAATAGGATCTGTAGGCAGGGTGATCTCCTGACACAGGTTACTCATGTTCACTTTATCCAGGAAGGATGAATGTGAATTACAGTGATCGATGTTCATCAGATACATGCGACCAGTCTCTGCACGATTCTTCAGGAGGTTTAGGATTAGTTCCTGTGCCCCGACAGTCTTTCTTGGAACAGACTGATCTGATTCATAGTCCACATAGCAAGCGTCAAATGCATCAGTACCAAAAGCATCATAGAGACCTGGTACGTCATGCGGTGAGAACAGGCTAATCTCTCCATTCTCAATGAAACGTTCGTAGAAAAGTTTTGAAATTTGGATTGAGTAGTCAAGTTTCCTCACTCGATTGTCTTCTGATCCTTTATTGTTTTTGAGAACAATAATATCTTCTATCTCTTGGTGCCAGATTGGGAAGTGGACTGTAGCTGATCCACCGCGAATGCCATTTTGAGTACAGCATCTGACAGTTGCTTCAAACTTTTTGAGGAATGGGATAACACCTGTGTGCGCGACTTCTCCACCTCGGATCTTACTGTTGACCCCACGGATTCTGCCTGCGTTGATACCGATTCCTGCACGTTGAGCAACATACTTGCCAATCGCCATGTCACTAGAAAAGATACTATCGAGGGTGTCATCGCTATCAACAAGAACACAGCTAGCAAATTGTCGAAGTGGAGTTCGCACCCCTGCCATGATAGGTGTGGGAATGTTGATTTTGTGCTTGCTGATTGCGTCGTAGTATCTTCTGACATAATCGAGTCTGGTTGCCAATGGGTATTCAGCAAAGAGAGTTAATGCAATAAGCATATACATGTACTGTGGAGTCTCATAGACTTCTCCAGCACTTCTATCCTGAACGAGATATTTATCTGTTACTTGACGAAGACCAGCATAGGTAAACAGGTAATCACGATCATGATCAATCCAAGAATTGATCTTCATCCAGTCTTCATCAGTATACTTGTCTAGGATTTCTTCATCATAGACTCTATTGACTGTAGCATTGTATGCAGTCACGTCAAACACTGACGGCATGCCTTCCTTCCAGATGTTCTTATGGAACGCTTCCTTACGTAGGCAGGACAGGAGCAGGCGAGCAGCAACAAATTGGTAGTTGGGGTGGTCCAGATCAATTAGGTCGCTTGCAGAGCGAATTAGGATCTCCTGGATCTGGATCGTGGTGATGCCATCAAAGAATTGAATGCCAGAATTCATCTCCACCTGGCTGGAGGAGACGCCACCGAGACCCTGACATGCCTCTTCAACCATCTTATGAATTTTTTCTAGGTCAAGAACCTCAACCGTTCCATCTCTCTTTTCTACATTGATGCTCATACTTTCTTCCATGTGTTCAGTTTAAGTTTAGCTTCCAGTCCACGGTAGGTATTTGATTCTACCATATGCTGCACGTCATGTCCAGCAAGGTACATGTCGTTGATGTCTTTGTGTGTAATCGATGACGGCCAGATAACTACGGAGTTGCCTGAATCGATTGTTTTACTGACTCGATTGACGATCTCTCTATTTCTCGGTTCGTTATCGTATACGTAGCAGCAATCGCTAGCAATCCGATCAGGGACATGAACGTCACTTCCACACATAGCAATCGAGTTGCGAATGAACGTGCTGTCAAACGGTCCTTCAGTGATGTAGACTCTTTCATTAGGATTTATTTTATCGAGGCCAAATATTTTAGGTTGCGATTCGTCTAGTATGATAGTAATGTATCGCAACTTGGTTCTGGGGGAGAGTGATCTACCTTGGTAACCAAACATTACTTTATCTGCTGTGTATAGTGGCAGAATAATACGTGGACCATCGCCTCTCATGTCATCGAATGTAGGCGTTTGACTGTTGGTCCACTCTTTAAATTTAGGACAGTAAAGGAAATAATCCAGGTCTTTAATTTTGCGTTGCTCTAGATATTGACGGGCGGGGTGAGAGTTATTTAGCTCCGAAATCTTCTGTAAATTAAGAGAAGATTTGAAGACTGGTTTTTTAAAATCAAACTTCGGTGAAGGAGTTTGTGTTCCCTTGCCAGTCAACCCATCACGGTATCTTTCCATGACATATTCATTGTAAAGACCAGGGCTTTGATCTTTCAAAAAATTAGTGAAGGTCCTACCAACACCACAGTTGTGGCATTTGTAAACGTAATCAGTTTTCACACGAAAGATATACCCACGCGCTAGGTTCTTCTTTTTTTTACTGTCACCACAATAGGGACACCTGAAGTTATACAGGTGCTCCTTTTTCTTGGTAAACTTCTGCAGTTGTGGACTAACTAAACTTACGTATTTGCTGTCCAGGTAACTCATCAACTTGGTCGATCACTACATCCATGATACCAGATACTGGTGTGGCTGTCAATGTTTTGACAAAATTTGGAACCACTTGCATCACTGTCACAACAGTTGCAATCACTGCTCCTGCACCGATGACAAACTTTGCATTAACATCTACTTTCTTTTGCACTGAAGAAATTCTCTCGTGCAAAACTTCATTATCTTTTTCATGCCGTACCTTCATCTCCTCAAGCATACCGATGATGAGTTTATCGGCACGTTCGGATTCATCCAGACGATTTTCATGGCGCTCCAAGATTACAGCAATCTTGTTACTGTTATCAGAGATTGTACCTACTGCTCTTTCAAGCTTGTCAAGCATCTCTTTGGAGAGATCTTCATAAATGTTCAGTTTACTTTCTAATACTGCTAATCTACCAAGACCGAACGCCATATACTACAATCCAATGTGCGTAATTATACTTAATATTTATACATTCCTTACAGCGAAATCCAATGCCGACTGATAGGTCGAAGCATCTTTATTCAACATGTAACGGAACTGTGTTGCCTGCTCATTAGGAAGTTGTGCATAACATGCAGCAATTCTTTTTGCAGAAAAATTATCAAGGTTCTGTTGCGATCCATCACCAAATGTAATCTTCGCAAAGGAAGACTCACCAGAAGGATTGAGTTCGGAGGTTGCAACTTGGAGTGCAACGTCTAGAGCATCTTGTTGTGCAGTGGATTCAGTAATCATGTCAGTAGTCACTTCAGTTTCTTCTTTTTTAAGTTTAGATGTTTGATCGGATGCCTTCTTTTTAAAGTCAGACATACGAGCTTTCATTAGCACGTCCATTTCTTTCGTCTTGGACTGCATTTTTTTCTTCGCTTCGTCCCTTTTCTTTTGCAGATCTTTAGAACGGCCTAGTTTTTTCATCTGACCGATTTGTTTCTGCGCTCTTTCTGTTTCAGAAGGAGCAGCTTCTACAATTTGAGTATCTAGTTCTTCTTTCATTTTCTTGCGGGACTGTATACGAGAGAGCATTGTTTTTGCACCCTTGGTGCGACCATCTACCTTGTCTTGATTGGCTTTCTTATATCTACGTTGAGACTTTGGATTAACAAACACGAAAGCAGGTGGCATTGACAAAGCAGCGCCATCACCAGCCATCATTTCATTTACAGTAGATTTAGATTCTTCAGACATTCTTGATCAACGTCGAGGTTTAGACTTTCTGGTAAGCGGTTAAGGGTCAACATAAAAGCTTTTAATTTTGACCAGTGTTTCGCCTCTATTTTATAGAACAATAGAGGCGTTGCAGCATCATCAAATACATTGTACATGACGATGATATGATTTAAAATGAGATGAACTTTCAACTCACCGTGCATTTCATAACGACGAAATAAACGTTTGACGCACTTGATCTTATTTAGATCTTTTTTAAAGTCATCATACGTAGCGGAGTTCGGGTTATTATAATTACGTATAGCAAACATTAACCAGTTGTCCTGGTTCAACTCATCGAACTTCATGTATCATTAGGCAGTAGTAACTACTGCGGTAGCGGAGATAACTTCAGCAGCACCGTTGGTAGAGTTGATCTTGACACGGTATGAACCAGCGTCAGTAGCAGCATATGTACCAATATCAAGTGTAGTTCCAGTCTCTCCAGAAACGTTTGCCCAACGTGAAGATTCAGACAACTTCTGCCACTGATAGGTGAGAACAGATGCATCTGCAGGTGGGGTAGCGGTGGCAGCGAGTACCAGTGATAGAGCAGCACCAACAGCAACAGCAGTATCTGCTGGTTGTGTCTGGATGTCAATGATTACACTTTCATCTGCTGCTGCAGCGTCATCAGCCTGGGTCTCGTTAGCGTTAGTTTCGGGACCAGCGATAGTGACTAGCATCTCTGCCTTATGGCGGGTGTTACCATCACAGTCAGTGAAGGTATAGTATGACCACCAACCAGGAGCATTCAAACCACGAGCCTTATTCTCGGGAAGAGCTGCTTCAGTATCGTCAATAAAAATTGTTTGCTTTGCTTGTGAGGATGCAGCAACTCCAATGCCTGCTTTGGCTTTGTTGGCGTTGCTATCCGTGCTTCCGTATAGGGACATTGGATCTCCAGTAGACTATTCGATTCTCATATTATTTATAAAAAAAGGGAGAGGCACTATACCCCTCCCAATATTATCACTCTTCTCTATTCTTAATTGCTGCTGAAACAACTTCAAGAAGTTGATCATCCATATCAGTCTTGGTCAACTTAACTGCTTTAGCAAGAATAACAAGACAGATCTCAACCATCTTCTCACCAAGTTCCTCATTCTCTGGAATATTTGCAACTGCATCTTTGATAATTTTTGATGCGAGTGGAAGTAGAAATGCTAGCATGATTTTAGGGGCATAGTATGCCCCTGTATTTAGTCCGCCTTTTTCTGACTCTTCATTGCCTTGAGAATATACTTTTTATTCTTCTTGTTATTCTCTTTATCTTCAGCAGCACCGTCTTTAATGTCAGGCATTATTTCAACGGTTGCGCCTTTCTTTGCAGGCTTGTCGTCACATCCGCAAGCCTCATTTACTTTTTTTCTTCTTCGATCTCCTTACGAAGTTCTGCTTGCTCCTTCATCTTCTTGCTGGTGTTGATGATCTTGGAGACCTTCTTGCGACGTGCTAGAAGATACTTGTCAGACTTATCATGGTCACCATCATTGTCGATGTCCTTGTCTTCCTTGCCTACGGGATCAAGTTTCTTCTCTTTGATCTCTTCGCCAGTGGGTTCAAACCCTGCCTTGACACAGTTGTTAACTTCCTTACCACCTTTCTTCTTGGTGCCTTGCTTCTTATATCCTTTCCAGCAAGAGGTGTTGCCGTTGTCATCTTTACCATCCATCTTAACTTCAAAGATGTATGTCTCACCACCTAGTTCAAAAGAGAGTGACTCTTTCTTGGCAGTCTTTGCAGATTTAGTGAAGGCATCAGCAGCAGGATAGTCCTTACTACCTTTCTTTGCAGGTGCTTCACCACGCTTCTTTTTAGCATGGATGTTAGCATAGAGACCATTCTTCTCTTCTAGGTCTTCAGTCTCTTCACGAGCAACAACCTTTGTAGTATCTCTAATTTCTGCACCAACAGAATACTTCATGCCTTGACCTGTACGTAGGTTAGCAGCAGGATCAGGGGGAGCAGCGTTTGCTTTAGGATCTTTAGTGGAGAAGTCATCCTCTTTCTTTTCCTTACCAGAAAGGTCAGGGATAGAAGTAGATGCATCAGCACCACCAGCAGGACCAGGAGCTCCTAGTTCTTTCTTCTCTGGTGCGGGGATGGTAGCAGCCTCTTCACTGATAGTAGACTGTTGGAATCCTTCTCCACCCATCCACTTGGAATAAGAATTGATAAGTGCCTGGGAATAGGCATCATTATGCTGCACACTATTGACTGGTTTCTGTCTTTCCATTATTGAAAATACTACTTTTCCTGTCTTTATTTATGGTATCAATTACTTGTACAGCGCGGATGTCTTTTACCCACGCTCTAAACATCTCACCAGACTCTGTAATTGCAATAACATAGTTGACTCCAGACCGATGTATAACACCCTTCTGCCCAGTCAATGCATTCATAACAACATCACCTTCAGCAAAGGTATCAGTTTGTCTATGTTGTTGGCGAACTGCCTGCTCTCTCAATTTTTTGAAATCTTTCATTTAAAATTTGCAGGTAGATTTGCTTTTATCTCCATCATCATTGCCATACAATCTTTATCATTCAGTGCTCTGGGTATACCAGCCCTGAATGTTTTGAAGTCGGCTTTAAATGCTGCACGTCTCATCTTCGTTCCAGAAATAGCAAAGGTATCTCCATCAGCATCTCTGCTACCTGAAGATTTAATTTCAATCTTGCGGAAAGAAAATTCTGTTCCGTTATATTTATGGAGGAATGACATGGCGTTCACTCTATCAGAACCTACAAGGAACACTGCCTCATTATACCCATGCATCATAAGCTCCTGTAGGATCTCCACGGGTTGTTTAGGACCCGAAAAGATCTTACCCTTATGCTCTGGGAACATCTTCTCCATGTAGAATAGTTTACGATCAGGTGAGAGGGGATTCTTTCCTTTAGTGTCGTGGGATTGAGAAATATAAATGCGATAATCATGTCGTCCTGCTGCACGTTTCACTCCATCAAAGTTATCTTTGTGTCCAGTAGTAGGTGGTTGGAATCTGCCAAACGTAAAGTAGCAGGTCTTACAATTTAACGCCATTGTTTTTGTAGAGTGAAGTTATTGAATGCAAACTCAAATCTATTAACAAATTTAATCATACTACCATCTTTATGAAGAACATATCCTTCAGGTGTCGTCACCTTATATCCATTCTCTGTCTGGACATAGGTTCGGAACTCTTCTAGGTGGTCCAGTTTATCTATAACCATTTGTTTTAAATCTTGAATCTCTTTATAAAGAGCAATCATAGTCTTAAAGTTATAGACATTATCTAGGAGATAGTTCTGACTCTCATACACCAGCGCACACTTCTTTGTTCTGTTAGCAACTGTCTTGATCTTTGCTAACTCCTTCTGCATCTTCTCATCATAGAAGTTTATCAGTGAGTAGATCGTCTCGTCCACGTTCGTAATTTGAGTCCCAGCTCTAACTTCTGAATTGAAGAACTGTTTGATGAAGGTGGAGATGTGGAACTTTGCATCACCTTTGTTACCCATATTAGAGACAAGATTGTCAAGAAACTTACCAGCAATAGAGCACATGCGTTCGATCTTTTGTACATGTCTATCAAAGCGTTGTAATTCTGTTTGACTAAAACCAACTCGATCCATTGGTGTGTCATTTTTAATCACCAATGCATCAGAAGAACCAGTAATATCAGCACCAGCTCTTGCTTGCATCTCTGATAAAATATTACCAGTGTAATGCGTGTGGAATACTACGCCTATTTTAGCAGTCTTTGCTGCCTTTCCAATAGGATGATCTACAGGTATACCATATGTAATAGTATTAGGTCTGAATGTATACAGTCTCTCTCCATCAACTGTCTCTGTCTTTAGATCACTGGTAAATAACAGGTCTCCTTGCACCACACCCTTGATACCTAGTTCACTAAAGTATCTCAAAGAGAACTTTAGTTTTTCTGCCAAGTCTCCCTGATACAGCATGTCAATCTTTGCTTCTGATGCACAGATCTTTGGTTCAGTCTTATTAAATACCGACTTGGTTCCTACAAAGAAGTACCCATGCTCTGGATGCACACCACATATAACAGACGGAGCACCATCCCATTTAGTTTGCATGAAACCACCACTCTCCTGATGACCCAACATTTTACGGAGTTCTTTCAAGAAAGATACTGCTGCCTCACACCCCTCGGTGCCATAGTTCAACATCTCATCTTCTAGATGCTCTAGGTGCTTAAGCTGTTTAATATTTGACATCAGTCTGACTCAATCCCTTTCTCTATAGAACCAGGCCAAGGAGCAACACTCATCTTTAGTCCTGTTGCTAGTTGTGTACCAGAGAACTTAAATCTGATCTGGACAATTTGTTTTTCACCTGCCTTAACACCAATAGTATAACCATCATCACCACCTAGGTTCTCATACTTAAGTGGTTTATTCTTTTTAACCAGTGCATCAAACTTTGCATTGCCTAGTGGGTCATCAACTGTTGCCTGAACGTTTGTTATAGTTTTATCAGATCTACCAGTCACCTTGACATACTTGGGTAACTTATCTGTGTCAAGCAACTCATCCAAAATATACATTTTGATATCAATGTCACCCATCTTGGTGAATGCATCCTTCAAAATGTCTCTACATCCACCAAGAATTTGTTTAGTATATTTTTGATTGACTATCAACCAATCAGGATCACCCTTTTTATTGTTCTTTGTTGGTTTAAGTAGTCTTTTAATTTCATCTTTATTCAAATACTTACCAGCATAAGGCACACTAGACTCTTTATGTGCAGCTGCAACTCCTTGTTCTAACAGTTTCTGAAAGACTCCAGGTTGTTTGATAAACTCTTCAATCTTGCCCATGCCTGGGTTCTTAACAGGTGCCTCTTGAGTCAGTGTTTTGAGCAAAGATTTAGCAGATAATCCTAGATATGGATCAGCATACCTGGTAGAAGATTTAAATTTGACAAGTACATCAGTAGGGTTGTTCTTACTCTCCGACACATAAGAAGAACTATACTTACCAGGTAAACTTCTATAGTTAAAAGACGATTTGGCAGTCCAATATACCTCATCTACACCAGTATATCCATGTTTACCAGCCCACTCCACAAACTTGTCTGCCATGACTTCTGCTTGAGCAATACGAGCCTTCAGTTCATCAGGTTTTTTAGATAATTTTTCTACGCGATCATCATAAACTGCCTTGTCGGTAGAATCTAGTCCACCAGTCCAAGACTTGCCATTAAGATACCAGGCACAGTGCAGTTCGTTAACGTCAGCACTAATATTTTCTGCCATAAAAAATACCTCCCCTAGTATTTAGAGGAGGTATAAAAGTTAGTTAGATTCTTTACCAACATACTGATCAGTCAAGGTGTAGTGGTGTCTGTGCCGTTTGGTTAAGAGATAGTATCCTACAATTTTTTTACCATCATCACGCCAACCATACCCAATCAAGCTATCGTCAATATTTCCACAATCAGGTGTCTTGTTAGTATGGAGGTAGTGATTAAATTTTTCATGTAGGTTGATCATTGGCAGTTCGTTGCTGACAGATCTATATTATCACGAAACCCTCACAAATGGAGGGTTCTTTATAATATTTTAACGATCGCCTGCTGCACGAACCTCTGACCTATGAGCACTAAACTCACCACCAGGGTAACGTTTCTTCAGTTTATTGATATTAGTATCAATTACCTCATCGAAGGATATATCAAGTGCCATTGTAGCTTGAGCAACGTACCACATAATATCACCCAACTCAATGATAAGATGCTCACGATTATCTTCGTTCCACGGTTTTCCTTGGAAGACCATTTTCTTAATGATCTCAAGGAACTCACCACCTTCAGCATTAATTCCAACCCCAGCAGTAAGAAGTCTCTCAATATTGGCACCTTGTCGATCCAGATCACCAATACGATCAGCAAAGTCAACAAAATTTGTAGAGCACTCTGAAGTAACTGCTGCCACAAATTCTTCATAGCGTTCAAATTGAATGGTCATGTTTAGATTACGAATTGGGAAAATTTGTCTAGTCTAGATTGCCTGTCAGAGATGTCGTCTAGGCGGTCAATGGTCTCCTCTTCAGGAGAATCAGAAGATAGGATATCACCTTCAGAATCATCGACATTATACAGCTTCATTTTTGATCTGTCAATGCCTACAGTGAAGCGTCTGTAATAAGCAGCATCGTTGTATCTGTTCTTGAGTTGCTTGACCATGATACGACCCGACTGCTCTAACTCTTCAGTAGATATGAGAGCAAGCATAAGATCGGCAGTAGCGGGAAGACCAAAAGATTCAGAAGTATCTGTAAGATCAACATCACTATTACCAAAACCACTGCGAGTAGTTTGAGTAGCAGTGACAACAGGTAGGTCATGTTCGACCGCCAGACCTCGTAACTCTTCCGCAATCGCTTTGACATAGGTATAAGAGTTAACAATGTGTCCTTTGTATCGTGATGAAGCACAGATGTTTAGATAATCAACAAAGATTATGTTAGGTCTGAAGTCTTTCTTAAGTGAGAGATCACTCAACAATGACTTAAAGTGACCAGAGTGTGCTGCAGCAGTAGGATACTCTTTGATAATCAATTTACCTTGAGATTTCCTACCAATTTCATTGACTCTACTTTTGAATATAGCTTCAGGCATCTCACCAATCTCTTGGATGTTAACATTCAAGAGGTTAGCATCAATACGTTCAGCAATCTTTTCTTCTGCCATCTCCAGTGTGATGTAGAGGACATTATATCCAATAGAAAGACATGCTGCTGCCATATGACACATGAATAGTGACTTACCAACACCAGTTCCAGCAAGAGCAACGTTGAGTGTCTTGTTAGGAATACCACCCTTGGTGATTAGATTCAGCTTATCAATGTCAAAGGGAATCTTGTGCTCTTCAAGGTGATAATAGTCGTATCTTTCGTCTACATTCTGAACGTAGTCGTGTCCGATGTGTTCATCAAACGATACTGCGAGAGCCTGTTGTAGGATACTTGGGATCGCATCCTTTGATACTTCCTGTTCACCCGATCCCTCTGCGATTTTGATAGATTCGAGGAGGGCATTGTATACTGCCCTCTCCTGACACCATTTCTCCGTCGCATCGACCAACCACTTCGTCTCAATAAACTCTGTACCAAGCGAGTTAACATACGATACAGTTTGCGTGTAAATTTCTTCAGTAAGATCATTACGTTGAGTTAGATTAATGATTAAGATTTCTTTGGTCGGATACTTGTCATACTTATTAGAAAAATCTTGAATCTCTTCAAATAAAACTCGCTCCGTTTGATCCTGAAAGTAGTCTCCTTTGACAAAAGGGACTACCTTCCGAAAGTATTCTTCATTACAAAGCAGGTTTCTTAATATAGAGTGTTCAAGCTTCTCCGTCATCGTCTGCTCCATACAAGAATGTCTTCTGCGCCTGTTTATCTAGTTTGGCAAGAACTTCGGGTGTGAAATACTGATCAGGGTCTTTCAAAATCTGTTTGGCATAGACTTTCTTGCCATCCATTTCGTATCGACCAGCAACATTCTTCCACAAACCTCCTGCCTCACCAAGCTCAAGCAACCCATAATATTTCTCAAGTCCACGCTCGTCAAAGAACAGTCTTGTTTCAATCTTGGAACCTTCTCTTGTCAGACGAGACTTTTTAGCCTCGCATTTGATAATGTTTCCGACGAGAGTCGTTCCATCTTTCTCCTTTTTCTTTCCGAGATAAACGATTGTAGAGGCGGAATATTTGAGACCACTACCTCCTCCCATTTCTTTTGTAGGGACGTAAGAACCGATGACATCATAGGTGTGATTAGTAACTAGCATAGGTATGTTAGCCTTGCCAAGTTTCAATGTAAGAATCCTGAAACAAGACTTAATCAATTGTGATTTTGTCATGTCACGAACTTGCTTGTCGTCCGTGGCGTCTTGCACTTCTTTGTTGGTGGCTAGCATACCAAGAGAGTCTAGCACAAACATGAGAGGTTTGCGTTCCTCTTTAGGAGTTTCCATATATTTGTCGATGATCCTGACTGCCTGGGTCCTGAACTCCTCCACTGTATTGACAGGGAAAATTACCATACGCTTGGAGTCAATACCACGACTCTCAATCATCTGCTTACTAATGGCAGACTCGGTTTCAAAATAAAGGACGCCAGCATCAGGATCAAGATCAAGGAAATTACGAACGACAGAAAGGCAAAAGAAAGTCTTTCCAGTCCCCGATTCTCCTGCAAGAGCAGTGATCTTATTGGAGGGAATACCTCCAAAAATGCTGCCACTAACCAGGGCATTAAAGATATAACTTCCAGTATCAACAAAAGTTTCAACGTCACCAGCAGCAATGCCATCAGATGCACGAGAAGCAAACTCATTCTTGGTGTCCTTGAGGATAGAAGATAAGAAGTCCATAATTATAAAAATGATAGTAGTGAAATAGTTTTCTCGGAGTCCCAGCCAATACAGTTTAGCACATTCTTGAGAGGTTCATAGAATGATTTCTCAAACTGCATCTTGTGATCGATATATCTTTCGATATTGAACTCTGTGGGTATTCTACCCATAAAGGAGATAGTATTCTCCATGATTGGATTGGGAGTTCTCAAATATAAGAACTTAATCTTCTCGCCCTCTTGTATCAACGCATGTTTGTTTTGAATCTTGTACTTTCTCACGTAAAAATTGTACAACAGAGCACCCCTAACGTGAATAGGTGTACCTTTAGAATAGATATCAGTTCTTGACTGATACTTGGAGAGATTATTACAACCACGAGGGAACGCAATGTCCTGATACTCTTGGTTTTTTGTCTCTTCTCTTACTTCATCAATGAATTTAATCACATCATCATTGTCACCATTAATAATGATGGTGTAAGCTTTCTTGAGTTTGTCTCGGAAGAACGCAGGGGTAGATGAACGTGCCGTTTCCATACCACAGATCTTCATCTTTGGTTCATTGTAACGAACACCCTCACTGTCCCAGACGTTGAGGATATATCGTTTCTTGGCGGTCCAGATGCCCTTGGAAGCGATGTTCTCCCGCTTCATCTTCATCTTCTGCGCGTATGCCCGAACATAAGTGGAGAGTTCTTGGTAAGAACTTTCAATAAACTTCTCAAATTCCACCTCACACACCTTGTTAAGGAACCCAACAATGACTTCATCATTTGCCTCTCGTCCCTTGAATACCTCCTGCACCAAAGGACCGAGGTTAAGATACATAGAATCGGTGTCGCAAGCAATAACGTAATCAATGTCATTTGTCTTCAGAATATTGTTCAAGTATGCATTGGTCTTGTCACTAATCCATCGGATAGACAACTGACCTGATAGTGTGATTGCTTCAGCAATCTCCAATCGAAAGTATCGAAAGTGTTCGTTACCAATGGCACCATAAGCAGAGTTGAGTTGGATCTTCCTTGCCATCTGAATGTTGTTACAGCGAGAGATTTCTTTCTGTAATGCGACAGTAGGTGTCTTCTCATACTGCTGCTTGGCAGCGAGCATCTTTTTCTTGTAGATGGTTCGTTCCTGATAGATCTTCTCCATCAGCTTGGGCAAGAAACCCTGGTTTGTCGTGTCGTAATAGGTGCCGTTAGGACACACTGTGACCCCCTCCAAGGAGCTTGTGTCTATTTCTTTAGCAAGTAGTCTCTCGACGTTTGCACTGGGGTGACGGGTGGGTAGCAGCGTCTCTGGCGAGAGATTGTACTGCATAATGAGGTGAGGGTATAGGGAGTTGAGGTCAAAAGAGACAACCCAGTCATAGATCCCTGGAATAGGTTCTTTAACATACGCTCCAGCATACTTCGCATCTTTTTGTGATTTACGTTTAGGTGGGATAGCAATCTTCTGACGTGCAAGATACACATAGATGATGTTATCCCACATACGGACCTGTGAATACACATCCTCAAAATTTACCTTGGCATCATACGCCATGGTGACAGCTAGTTCTAGCAGTTTCATCTTGTCATCCAACCTGTCAACCAGGCGAACGTCAATGATGTTATATTCTACAAACTTCTGCCAGTCTTTAGTATAGAACTCTTTAAAAGTATCATACTCACTGTGGTCAAGTTTCTTCTGACCTAGTTCTACGAATGCAATATGATCTAGACGATAAGATTCTTGGTTGGTGTAAGTAAACTTACGATACAACTCAAGATAGTCTAGTGTTGCTACACCAGTGATGTCATAAGCAAGTTGTTCTCTACCCTTGATAAAGATCCTACGTGGATAGATGTTCTTCCAAGGCGAGAGAAGCTTTGCTTCTTTCTCACCAAGGATACGCTCTATGCGGCGGATGATATACGGCATATCGAACAGTTGTACGTTCCATCCAGTGATCACGTCAGGGCAGTTTGCCTGCCAATCGTGGAGGAATCCTTTCAACAAACCTTCCTCGGTCTGGAACTGTAGGTATTGCACGTCCTTCTCTGTATTCATGAAGGGACGTGAACCATACACTGTGATCTTGCCCGTTGTAGAGTCTTTAATGCTGATCAGAAGGATCTCCTGGTCAGCCGACTCGATGTCAGGGAAACCATTCTCGGCACCCGTCTCAATATCAAGAGTGAAGATACGAATCTGATTCATATCAAACTTCATGTCCTCATCAGGGTACGTCTCAAAGATGTACTGATTAAGAAAACGAGTCTGACCACAGATTTCATAGTCTTCTAGGTCTCGGTGTGCTTCCATAAAGGATTTTGCATCCCCGATAGAACCCTGTTGGACAGGGCGCACACTTCGACCATCAAGTGTTTTCCATTCTTCCTTAACTCTAGAAGGAAGAAACAGTGTAGGATTAAACTTGACACGATCTTCAAAAGGCAGACCGTGGTCGTACCCACGGACTAGGATCGTATTGCCTGTTTGCTCAACACTGGTGTAAAACTTCATTCAGATTTGATTTCGTAAAAAAGCGATGCGGTTTTGCTATCAGGTTCAGCAATCAAAGTGATGTCTGAAGACCTGACCGCCAACTCACGGTCATCGGAAAAAGGTGGGAAGGTGGTGAGACCATCTTCCGTTACCTCACAGGGGTATTTTAGCACACAATCGGGATCCCCGAACTCAACACCAGGAATCTCTTCAACTTCGCTGACTATCCAGCGACTCTCAAACCGCAGGAGCTTCAGCATCAGTTACCTCCTCAACTACTGGAACAAATCCAGTTTCAGCAGCTGCTGCTTCCACTTGTGCTTGCTCTTGTTCTACTGCTTGTGCTACAGTTCTTGTATAAGCTTCTTCCAAACCAGGATCCACTGCACCAACACATGTTACGGAAGAGAATGGAATTTTAAATTGTGTATCAATAGAGAATGGAAGCCACTTATTGAATCGGACTTGCACTTCCTGACGCCCCGTTTCAGGACCCTGTTCTAGGTTCAAAGTGTAGGGTCGAATCATGATGAGACAAATGGGCTTGCCATCTTGCTCGTCTCCTTCACGTACTTCCTGCAGGTCACAAATAATACGTTCGTGTGTACCAGACAGGACTACGATTGCGTTTGCCATAATAGAAAAGTGTTGAACTGTTTTATTTTAACACAAAAAAAGAGGGGCGTCAACTGGATTGTGCCAGTTGCCCCTCTGCGGCGACGATATGTCTTTATTTAGTAATAAGATATTCCTTTTCATTTTGGTATGGATGAGTTTGTCCAGACCAAAGCTTATATCCTTGTATCATTTCAGGTATCAACCACTGATCCACTCGATAACAATACTGCCAGTTGACTGGTTGGACGCAATTTACTACCGCAACATTCCAGAAGGCTACCAAGTGAATAATTAATGATTTCATTCTAACAATAACTCTTTATCACCACCAATATTATAGACAGTTCTTCTTTGATGTTCGGGTAGAATTTTTTCTAGCGAAACAGAAAGCAAACCATCTTCAAAAACTACATCTACAACTCTAACATCATCACCTAGTTGCCAGGTATTGGTAAAGGATCTTTTAGACAATCCTTTGTGTAAGTATTCTGGTTCAGTATCTCTTTTCTTATTGATGCTGGCAACTTTGAGAATGTTAGATTCTGTAGATACCTCAATCTCTTCTTTTTTAAAACCTGCAAGAGCAATTTCGATTTCGTAATTACTAGTGTCATGCTTGATTAAATTGTACGGGGGGTAGTTAGTATTGTGTGCAGTCATACTATCTAGGCGATGAAAGATATCATCGAGCCCGACAAAGTGTGGGGAATAGACATCCCAAGCGTACTTGTTCATGAGTAACTCCTGTATTAGCGAGTGTTTTTGTGTGGACCCCGAAGGCATCCATAAGTATATATTAACACTAGCAATAAAAAACGGGGTGTTGAACCCCGTTATTTTTTATTCGGTTTACACTTCAGTTTTCTTGCGACCAATATTATATTTTGACTCTAGGATCCAGTCATCTTTATCCTTAAAAGACAACACTTTAATTTGATTGAGAGGAGCAATATCTTCAATGCGTTCTGCTTCAACTACAGATACGAGACCCCAGTCTGATAACAGTTGAGTGATACGATTTCTTCGTTGAACATCATTAAGAGTAAAGTTTGTTTTTTTGCCATCCAAAGCAAACAACTCTTTAAAATGAACGATGTAATATCTACCCTGCTTGTGTAGAATATGACATGATTGATATAGCTTACGTTCTTTTCTTGAAGCAACACCAATACGGGTTAGTGTCTCACGAACCTTCAGAAAATCGTCTGGTTCAGACAGACTAACTTCTACCATATCAGAAGGTTGCCATTGTACTTCAATTTCAGTGCTCATCTTGTTCCGCCTGTATCTAATAGTTTTGCTATTGTTTCAAGATCAGAATTCGTGAGAATTCTTAAAGCGGCAAGTGCTTTGTTATGGTTATATCCATAATATTGCTTCACCAAGTCAAGATGCTCAAGAGTTTCCTTCTTCGCCCAAGGAGCGAAACGCTTCCTAGGTTTCAAACTATTTATAAAAAAATCATATTGCATCTGCTTATCTAATTCAGGATGCATATTCATTTCATTGGCGTACAATATCGAATCAATATGATGTGACATGCACTTATTAATAATGAAGGGAGGATAACCTTTTACAGCTTCCTTATCTCCATGCAGTATATTTTTCTTCGACTGATTAATTGAATACAAATAATCAGTAAGTTTATAACTCATAATTTAGCAGTAACACTCATCACTTTTGCATTTGGATTACGAGCAAGAGCAACCTCTCTTGCTTCCTGGTAGTTACGTGCAATCACCTCTTCTTTAAAAACGGTGCCTGCTACGAATAGGGTGACTTCACACTTCATAATTAGTAAGGACTAGTTCCTTGCGAGCTGCTTGATCTGTATTATAACTCCCCACGCTCCTCATGGTGTAAGTGTGTGCAAATTCTCCTACTGTCCACCCTTGGAACCGATCTTTGACCAGTTGAGACGAATTGTAAGATACAAGTTGAGGACAGATGAACCGATCGCAATCATTAGCAAAGGTATCATGACAGAAGGACTTGTGCATAGACCCGCTCCTTCCATAGAGGTTATCTCTAATATCATATGGGGGGTCGAGATAGATGAAGGTATCTCGATCATCGGTGAAGAGCTGTTCATAAGATAGATTAGTAATTTTCCATTCTTTGATCATCAACGAATAGTCTGGGAGTTTATCAATGCCTCGCATTGAGAAATTACTTTCTGAAGCCTGCTTTGAGAAGGAACTGGATTCAGTGAGACCAGAAAAAGAGCACTTGTTAACAACGTAAAAAGCAACAGCACGAGATATGTCGGATGTCTGATCATCGTTTACCTTTCCTTTAGCTTGTTGAAATAATACTTTAGCTGATACTGGTTCACAATAAACTTCTTTCAACTGCATCAACTGATCACGAATCTCTGTACCATTCTCCTGGAGTTCTCTCCAGAAGTTATACAGTGGTTCATACAGATCATTGACCCAGATGTCTAGTTTTGGATAACGTTTACCAATCTCGATGGCAACAGAGCCGCCACCAAGAAATGGTTCACGATACTCTCTTGCCTGGGAAAGGTCTGGGAGGTACTGGAACAGTTTGCTTACCGCTCTGCTCTTTCCCCCTGGATACCTCAACGGAGTTTTTAGCGACTTCAATGTCTGGGGCATGATATTTAAGGTACTCACGAAAGATCATTTTCATTTCACGTTCTGTCATACCACAATGAGCTGCAGCATGAGGTAGATTCATTGTAGCATGAAACAGTGCTTCATTTGCTTCCTGAACATTTTCAGGTGTCGTCTTCTTCATTGACATTTTCAAAATCCTCAATTTGATTTGCGGATACTTCATGCTCACCCGCAATAAGATACCAGTGATGTCCTGCACGTTCACCAAGATACTTTAGTTCCTCATCAATCCATGCGTGTTCACGCATCGCGGCTTGAATTTTTAGATGTATCAGTTCTTCCTGTGTAGGTACTTTCATCAGAGAATAATTTTCTTCTGTGGTGTAATTACTTTAGAAAACAATCCTTCGTATGATTGAGTTAAATCTTCATTCAATTCTGTTTGATACACCACATAATTTTTGGTGATAGTCAAAGGAATTCCTTCTTTGGCGAGAGGAGACCAGGGAGCAAAGGACAGTTGTCCACGTTCCATAGGCACAGCAACAACAGCATTCTCTACGAGATAGCGGTCATCATTCTCTTCTTTGATCTGGCAGATAACATCTTCGCCAGAGTATAGTCGCAGTAGTACAGTCATTTAAATTCGCATCCTAGCATAATTTCTGTTAAACATGCCAACAGGTTGATCTCCTGATCGGCAACAAAAGCAATTTGATACTGGTACTTGGCTAGAACCAGAACTGCTTCAGGTATAGATGATCCTTTAAGGTTAGCATAAAGGATATCATAAATTTTACGCATGACAATGTTTGGGTCATTGTCAGTATTTTCTACTACCCATCTTTTAATAGTAGTAAACTCCTTGTTCTTCATTGCTTTCACAAGGTCATCTAGTTTGATATCTGCAATATCACATAGGATATCTACATTGATCTCACCAGCAGCTGCGTGTCTTTGACACTCATTGATCAAACGACGCCAGTCAGGGCTGTAACGCATGACTAACTTACCAATGACATCTTTGTCGAAGGTGACATTATTCTCTTTAAGAATTTTTGTCATACGCAAGAAGAACTTACCCTGAATCTCTCGCTTGTCCTCATTCTTGATCCTAAAATCAACCACAGTGCATCGAGAATGCAGTGGTTCGATGATCTTATTAGGAAAGTTACAGGTAAAGATGAACCGACAGTTGCTATGGAACTCTTCGATAGCGGTCCTCAACGACAGTTGAACGTCGTTGGTGGTGTTGTCTGCCTCATCGATAATAACGACCTTGTGGGCGCTGCTAGAGGACAGAGAGACAGTGCTGGCAAATGTACGCACCTTCTGTCGGATGGTGTCTAGGAAGCGACCCTCGTCACTACCATTGATAACGATATATGAGGCACCAATCTCCTCACACAATGCTTTCGCAACCGTGGTCTTGCCAATACCTGCACTACCAGGGAGTAGCAGGTTAGGGAGTTCACCCTGTTCAACAAAACCTTTGAACACATTGAGAATGCTCGCAGGAAGAATACAGTCATCAATTGTATGAGGACGATACTCTTCCACCCATAAAAATTTCTTGTTCATCAAGGTTCAAGTGCAATAAAATACTTCAAGTCGAGACGTTGATGCTTCCACATGCTCACTAGTTTCTGGGAAACTTCTACATGATAATCACCATTGTGAAGTCGGAGGTTATCCATCTTCATACAAAGATTATGAATGCCTGTAGAGTTACCAGTTACAGTCTGCTCGTATACATTGCTAGTAGCATCTTCTTTGTTGAAGAGCTTGATTGCAATGTTGCCATCACCATCAGAAGTAAATGATAGATCTGGCAGACTGTACACCGTGCTGGCAGTCTTCAAAGCTTTAATATCTTCAGCAGAAATATTAAACTCAATATCAGCACCAGGGAACTTTACATTCTTTTCAGGTGCTGCCTTGAGAGTGATCTCTGGGTTGGAGAAGTAGTAACGTGCCTTGCGACCATTGCCAATAATATTGACATGTTGCTCTGCAAACTCCAGAACAGGAGAGTCGAACAAACTCATACCAGTCAGAAACTCCGACAGGTCATAGATGCCAAAACTCTGTGGAAAAGTCTCTTCACAGTTGAACTCTGCAATAGAGTTCTCACCCACGCTGATAGTCTTCAGAGTATTACCCTGACGAATCATAATAGAACTATTGATTGTAGCAAAGTTCTTTAGGATTGCGTGAGTGTCATTAGATAAAATGAGTTTGCTCATTGAGGATATGATTCAGTAATGTTACTTTTGTCGGAGAAGTGGAGAAGGAGAAGACCGTAGTGAAGGATCTTGATGATGTCACGACGGGCAGTTCCTTTCTTATCATACCGCGAAGCATACTTTAGAATGTTGCTGCGACAGAATGCTTCTGCATCTCCACAGGCTTCAATCAGATCTAACGTCTGAATTGCATCATTGCCTGCTGAATAGTGTTGTCCATAAGTTCCAGTAATGTAATCACGTAGCTCTTGAAGAAGAGCTTCTTCATTGTATTTCAAAGACATGCTTGGTTGATGTACCTCAATTTGTTATGATAGCATCCATGTAAGGATACGTCAAGTGGTTTATTCTTCACAGTCTACATTCTCATCAATTTTGTCATAGAGTTCAATGAATGATGTTTTAGTTTCTTCGTCAAAACGATTGGTACAAACTTGGATAGACTTCATACGCTTACCAAAGATCTTGTAGGCTTGTACAATGTGGACCAGGCGACGGGTGCTGATAACCTCATCAATACCACCATCTTTGAAAGTCTTGCGAATGATGTCTGCCCAGTCTACTAGTTTTTCAACGAACTGTGCATCATCACAGAGTTTCAAAAGAATCTTGGACTCAACAGCAGGAGTAGGATACTCTTGCTCGAAGGTGACACAGAAACGCTCAAGGAATGCTTCATTCAATACGTTAGTACCAATAAAACGACCGTCATCAGAACCCTTACCCTTGGTGTTGGCAGTAGCAAGAACGGTAAATCCTTCTGTAGGTTGAACAAACTTACCAATCTTCTTCAGGAAGATACCCTTACCCTCAAGAATAGATTGGAGACAAAGGATTTTGTTGGATGCCAAATCGATTTCATCCAGAAGGAGAACAGCACCACGCTCAAGAGCTTCAATGACAGGACCATTGTGCCAGACAGTATTACCATCAACCAGACGGAAACCGCCAATAAGATCATCTTCATCAGTTTCTACTGTGATGTTGACACGGATGAGTTCTCTGCCAAGTTGAGCACACGCTTGTTCGACACAAAACGTTTTGCCATTACCAGAGAGACCCGTGATAAACGTAGGATAAAAAATACGGGACTTAATAATTTTTTTGATATCAGCAAAATCACCAAACTGGATGAAGGAATCATCTTTTTCAGGAATAAGATTTAGTTCAATAGCAGGTTGTGCAGTAGGTGCCTGATAGGTTTGCTCTAGTTGCTCGGCAGTGAGACTCCACTTACCGTAACTAACTTTGTACTTCTCAAGACGCTTGCAAATGGTAGGGTAAGAAACACCAAACTGATCCGCAGCTTTCAGAACTGCTTGACTATCAAACTCATTGCCATAGTTGTCAGAGAAAAACTGCTGAAGTGCGTTGGGATCGATGTTAGCGGAACGAGGCATTGTCTTTTTTGTTGATGGATTAATTATAGGGCAGGATACCCCCAAGACCAGGGGGCAGTGGACAGTTAGTTAAGCGACCATATCGACAAAGGAAGAAAGGATTTTCTTGTTCGTGGTCTTTGCTTTCAACATACTCTTAAATGCTTTAGCAATCTGTGCTTTAGTAGCATCATCAGAAACTTCAAAGTCGGATGATTTATTAATTGAAGTAGATGCAATTAGGTACAGGGAACTGTATCCAAGTTGTTTCTCAAACACAAAGGACTTATCTTTCCTCCATTTTTTAAGAACACTATCAGCAGGTTGATTGTATGTATTCCGATAGAGGTAAGAAAAATCATTACCAGTCAAGATTCTGAATCCAAGGAAGTTTACTTCAGGGAAGTTATGACATAGGTTCTCAAGCAAAATTGTAGTGATACAATCATTGTAGTTAGATCCACACCGCCTATAAACATTACCTGTCTTACGATCACGAAGGCGAACATCACCATCAACAGCACGTTGACCCCAGTAAGTGTACTCACTACCAGCACCAATAGTAACATTGTAGCTGATATTGTTTGACTCACCGTCAGTCAAAATTACAGTGTTGATCTTTTGAACCCCAGTCATTTTTTTGAACATGGGAATGATTTCGTGCATCGAAATAATAGATTCATTGAGAGGTGTACCACTCAAGTCAATACCAGGAGGTGTAGCTACACCATAGGAGTTCATGAAGAAACCGATGCGAAAGATGTTACGGCACTGACGATCAAAGTTCTTACTGTTTGCACGAGATGACAACAAATTCAGAAGAGAGAATCGTTTATGGAACATGAATTTATTTTCTTCACGAACGCACCTTTCTTGTACTGCATCTGGATCATAGTCATGCTCTTCAGGATCGAGAAAACGATTGTTCCATTCATAAGTGAAAGCATAGACCTCAAAAGGAATGTTTACCTTACGACAGAACATAACCAGAGACAACAATTGCTTGATTGTATCTTGCAAATAGTTTGCCATAGATCCAGACCAGTCAAGGATAAAGATCATTCCATGATTCTTGCCATCAGGAATTACAGAAATTTTCTTGAATAGATCTTCATTGTACTTGTAAGTATGAAGCTTGGCACAGTCAAGAACACCAGTACGTGCAGTTGATGTGCGAGCATGAGAGTCTGCTGCTTTCTTACATTCAAACTCTTTGACTAGGTAGTTGACTTCCTTCTGTGAATCTTTTTTAAACAGCTCAAAACTGTTGTCAGCAAATTCTAGAGGATTGTCATAACGTTTGTGATCACGGCATCCATAATGAGCATCAATATGTTTTTGAAGCACTGCCTGGTCCACAATGATGTTTTCAATATTGATCTTGGGAATCTCTACATACACAGGATCTCTGAAGTATGGAGCAGTATCAGTTAAGTCCTTTATGTTTTCATCAAAGGCGCGTTGTGTTTCAGCAGTATCACCACCAGCACTTCCACCAGCAGCAATATCTCCATCTAGCTGTTCACCCTCATCACCATCTTGCTGCACAGGTTGTCCGCTATCAGTTGTTTCATCATTCTCTGGTTTAGACTCTGATGATTCATCAACCTGTTCTGTAGTACCTTGTGCAGACACAGCAGCAGGAGTATCCTCATGCTTTTCCTGTTGAGAATACTCATAAATTTTCTGACAAACAGCAATTACATCATCAAAAGTCTCACAGTTTTCTACTTCCTTGACCATCACACGCTCTTCATCATTGAAAGGCATGGCAGAGAAAGCACCAATCTTGCAGTGGAGATTGATACGGTCGATGAAAGAAATGTTTTCTAGTTCTTCATCATTGACATTAAAGAAGTCATCATTATCAAGTTCTTGGTATCCTTTGAAGAAAGTCTTGGACAATCCAGGATACTTTCTCTTCATCAGTTTCTCAATACGAGCATCTTCCACCACGTTGACATAATCTTTAGGCACCTTCGCAACCTCCCACCAGTCGATGTTAGGCGTGTAGAGAGCATGTCCTACCTCGTGCCCTACAAGCAGGTCATAGACGCTGTTAGAGGCGTTCCAGAGGGGCAGGGTGAGCACACGAGTCTCTGTATTAAAACATGCAGTAGAGACCTTACGGTGCTCAACGATAAGGTTCTCTGTAGCCAACAGACGAGCGAGGTTACCTTTGATTTCTGCAGTGTTCATCGGTCTCTTGCGGTGATGCACATATTATATACAAAAAAAGAGGGTCCGAAGACCCCCCTATGCCGCTTCAGAAAGTGTCTCCTGCATGATGCTGAAGTTCTTTTCTTTGATTGCGGTGAGTGTTCGGTCGAACTTTCCTTCCAAACTCTCCTTATGACTGATGACAAAGACGTTTGTATTGTCATCAAAGTTGCGTAGTATCCACCCAAGTTCTCCTGTACCATTGTTGTCAAGAGATCCATCAAAGATCTCATCCAGGATCAAGATGTTAGTATCCACACTATTCTTAAGTTTAGCAATGCTACGCCAAGTAAGCAGCAGAGCGATATCAATACGAGCTTTCTCTCCTTCCGAGAAAGATTCGTAGGAAAAGATATCCCTGAACCGTGACTTGATGGTTTCTTCAAAACTGTCATTTAGTGCGAAGTTAATGTAGAAGTCCATGTTCTGGAGATATTGATTGATGAGTTTATTCATCACTGGCAGATATCTTTTAATGATTCTAGTTTTAATACCATTATCTTTAAGTAATTGACCAGCTGCAAGTAAAGTATTTCTTTCTTTCTTGACAACTGCGATCTGTTTTTTCAGATCATCATGTTCCTTCTGTAGATATTTTAACTTCTCATACTCTTCAGACTTATCATCCTTGGAATTTTGTAATGTTTCTACATCCAAAAAGAGCTGCTTGACGTTCTTATGGATACGATTAACAGTAGCATTGTGACCAGCAATCTTCTGCTGAACCTCACTCAACTCTTGATTTTTTGCAGTGTGCTGCTGGTCTCTTGACTGTTCGTCTTCGATGTTAGAGTGAATCTCTTCAATTGCCGAGACAAGTTCTTTATACTTTAAAGTAATCTCGTTGGTTTTTTGTTCTTTCAACTCTTGTGTGATTGATTGACTACACGTAGGACATGTATCATTGTCAGCAAAAAACTCATGTTGTTTCTTGTAGGTAGAAAACTTGTTTGTTAGTTTTCCTTTCAGGTTATTTAAAGTTATCAGTTTTTTATTTGCTGATGAAAGACTTGTCATATCTTCACAAAGTCTTTCGTATTCTTCACCTAGTATAGATATGGATCGTTGACAGGTTTCTTCTTCTACCAACAATTCTTCAATACGTTCTTGTTTCTCTTTAATATTTGCTTCGTCACGAGTAGATAGTTGCTCGATCATCTGACGTTGCATAGAAATCTTTTGCTCTGCCATGTCAACGTTATAGTCAACGTCACGCATCTCTTCGTTAGAAGCTTTCATCTTATCTTTCAGTGCTGTGTTCATCACAGAAAAGATCTGAATATCCAAGATGTCTTCAATAATTTCTCTACGTTGTGCTAGAGGTAAACGCATGAAAGGAACGAACGTAGACGAACCTAACACAACAATTTGAGTGAACGACTTATAGTTCATCTTCAAAATATTTTGCTCCAGGTGCTTCTGATAGTCAGAAACATTACTGGATTGATCTAGCATAGCTCCGTTCTGCCAAATCTCAAACACACCTGGTTTGATACCACGCTTAACAAGAAATTGATTTGGTCCTGTAGTGAATTCAATCTCAACCAAGCAATCTTTTTCGTTGACACTGTTGACCAGCATCGGTTTGTTGACCTTACGAAAAGGTTTGCCAAACAAAGAAAAGGTAAGAGCATCCAAGATGGTACTCTTACCAGCTCCGTTCGTGCCAATAATAAGGTTAGTCTTACTAGCGGTCAGATCGACTTCAGTATATGTGTTGCCAGTAGAAAGAAAATTCTTCCAGCGAACTTTTTCAAACGTAATCATGTTAAGTCGTCAGGTGGTATGATGAAGTCGTCTATAGTGATTATAGCATATCTTTGCTCTCGCTGCTCGCAAGCAAAAACAATTAGTTGTTTCTCAATCTGAACCATCTGCAAATCTAATTGTGAGCTTGAATCAGATAGTTGTTCGGCATATCGTTCACAGTCATCTCTGTCATCAAAGATAGGGATGACATGATCTCCTGTGTCTTTATCTACAACAGAGAAAACTCCCTCTGGTAAATCTTTGAGAGTTAAGATGAAAGACATCACACCATTTCACAGCTCTCAATATATAGGGATCTCATCAGTTTCTTCAGGTCAGATTTCTCTACGGACATTTCTACCTCATCGATATACTCGTTGAGTAATGTCAATGTATCTTTTACTTCTAGATCTGGTTCTTCTACATTATCTTCGTCAACTAAAGTCTCTACAATTTTGATGTCATGAGCGCCAGAGTTATACAACTGGTCAATCATTTTTTCAAACTTGTAGTAGTCACGTTTCTCTTCAACAATGACTTTGATAAACGTATCTTTGAACTGGGTGTAATCCAGAACCATGTCCTTATCTACATCGTTGTAGTATACTTTCTTAAAGATTTCATATGGGTTCTTGACCATACGCAACTTGTTAGATGCTGGTTCATACAGATGAAATCCTCTGATGTCAGCATAATCATTCCAGAACATCTGGTAAGGATTGCCGAGGTATGTGATGTTACCTCTAGTTGACTTGTGATGGAAGTGACCAGAGAAGACTTGCTTAAAGTTCTTATAGATCGTGGGATCCATACCATGCTCCATCTTCATGCCTGGAGTTACTTCAAACCCATCAAGCTCAAGATGACCCATGACTATTTTTGCATCTGTATTTTTGAGATGCTCCATTGTCGCTTCTTCGTTCTCCCTATTGATCCAAGGGACAAAACAAATTTTCGTACCCTCAATAGTAACAGTACAAGTCTCATCGTAGACACGAATATTATCATAGTCACCTAGCAGCAGATCAGGAGAGTTGATAGAGTTTGTATTCTTGTAATACACACAGTGATTACCCAGAATGGTGTGGACTGTGATGCCCATCTCATTCAGTCTATCGAAGTAGTGAGTACGGATTCGATTCCAGACATTGAAGTCAATGGCTTTACGGTTATCAAACGTATCACCTAGATCGATGATCTCTGTAATACCTTTCTTCTCTAGCGTAGGGAAGAACACATCATCGTAGAACTTTCTGAAGTAATTCCAGAATACCAGAGAACCTTTACGACCATCCAAATGTTGATCTGTAATAAGTGCTACTGTCATCTGTTCATTCTAGTTTCGATGTTTTCTTTAATACTACCCATGTCAGAGTAGGAAGCATTCATCCCTGCCATGTCACCATCATACGTATCAGTGTGCATGATCTCCTGGTGACCAGACTTCTCTAGGATTTTACTCTTGATCTCTAGCTGACGTTTCTCCTTTTGAATACGGCGAAGGAAAGCATAGTAGATAATTTGTGTGAAGTAAGCAAACGGATTGGAAGACTTCTCTGGATTGAAGTTGTCAATATACTGTAGGCAATTCTCAATGCCGTCACAGATCATGTCCTCACGGAACATGTAGTTGACAAAGTTTGGTTTGTATGATAGGTGTGTAGCGATCTTAAGGAAACACTCACCAACATAATTGGGGACGATAGGTCTACTGTCTCCAGCATCCTTTGCTCTATTAACACGAAACTTATAGGCAACAAGGGCTTCCAAAAACTCTTTGTTATTTACATAGTATTCGGTTTTTGGCTTTCTTACCATAATTTTCTGTTTGCTTTAACTAGTATACTACAAATTTGTTTTGGTGTCAAGTCAATAGTTTTCCACAGGGCTTGACAAATACACCTAACACCTATAGAATAACTCTGTTAAGGGTTCCAGAGACATACTAGCTTTTATTAAATAGATCTTCTAATTTACTTTTTTGATCTGTTACTGATCCTAGATACCCCATTTCTTTTGACATCTTATCTGTAGATACATCATCATCTTCTTTAGATAAGTGACTGATGTAGAATCCTTTTATCTTCTTATCCATTTCAGTAATGGTTACTACTTGTTCCATCTTTACAACGTATAGTTCTTCATAAGAAGACATCACCCAGTCACTTAATGAGAATCCTTCCACAAGCCTACCACTTTTCTTTTGAGTGGCACGAGTAACCAGCAAGGGTTTTTCCACAAGCAGACATTCTTCTTCAGTTAGATAACATACTTTAGCAAGTAGTTCTTCATTTGATGTTAGCTTTAACGTTGCATAAAATTCTTCTTCCATTCTTTACCTTAAGTCTATGTTTATAGTTTCGTACTTAAAGTTCTCTTCTTGATATATTGCAATCCTTTCAATAAGATGTTTTAAAGTGTAGTTATAGTTACGTCCAGAGATATCATCAGCGATATCATATAAGGTTGCAATATCTTTCCCATCTCCTTTACGTAGAACTCTACCAATAGATTGTAGGTTTCTAACTCTAGATTTGGATGGAGAAGCAAATACGATGTTGTGTAATTTTTTAATGTTGATGCCTGTGGAAAACGTACCGTAAGATGCTATGATGACAGCGTTAGATTCGCATTCTGTAATTGCTCTTACTTGTTCCCTATCTTCGGTATCAGTACCACCATGGACGAAGAATACAGATCTGTCGTCACTGATGTAATTATTTATTAACTCATATAAAGGCTCACCATGTTTTTCCACATAGTTAAAGAGAACTAATGTGTTGCCTTCTATGTCGTTAACAATATTTTTAATTAAGTTGTTTCGCTTTTCATGTGTTACAATGTATTCCATCTCCTCATGGAAGTCAGCGAAGTATTGATAGTCATGCTTGCAGACTAGGATTTTGATTCGCAAGCTGGAAAGGAATCCTTTCTTGATAAGCGTATCCGTTTTCGTAACCTGTTCACATGCACCAAACAATCCTTCCAAGACCCACTTATGAGTCTTGCTACCGTCGAGTGTACCTGTGAATCCAAAGCGATACTTCGCGTTGTGGAGTTTGGTGAGGATACCTGTGAGTGACTTTGCCTTAAATAAATGTGCTTCGTCACCGATAACACAGTCAATGTCGTCAAAGTATCTTTTGGGAAACTTGTAGATTGATTGCCAGGTTGAAATAACAACTGGTTTATCCGTATTCTTATCCTTGCCTGAATATATGGTGTGACAGAACTCATCTGCATTCCATCCATAGTCCTTAAAATCCTTTATCATTTGTTCTACCAATGATGTCGTGGGAACGATCAGTAGAATCTTCTTTTCAGCCGCCACGTAGTAACGGACGATAGAATAAATCATAAGAGATTTGCCAGATCCTGTTGGGGACAAGAACAATCCTCTGTTATTTTTGAGAGCCTTATACACAGTCATGTACTGGTAGTCTCTAGGCTTATACTTACAGATATGTTTCATCCAGTCTGCAACAGCAGGAGGAGAAACAAAATCGTTCTGTACTTCTACTTCACCGTACCAGTCATTGTTCTCAAATTTAATACCATACTCTCTTTCCCTACACCACTCTTTCAAGTGAGGTAGAAGACCATGATACAGTTCGCCTGTACCAGGAGAGTACAAATGGATCATACCATCCCAGTATCTGTATCGTGGTTGACGTTTTAGAAACTTTGCCTCTGGTAATTCAAAGGAGAAGTAGTCTGCCAACTCGCGATGGACGTGAGGTTCTGATGAGATCTGTAGATAGACCTCATTCTTTTTCTTGACAACTAGATGTGACATTAGTTTCCATTAATAAATTTTTCCCATTCAATAGCACTTTTGATCTGAAACCCACGGTTAGAGATCTGTTTCATGACATGATCGAGAAAGTAAAGCATCTGATCAATGTACTTGACCTTTGCTTCTGTGTTAATAAGTTCATCATCTGACTCCAGATAGACTTTCATCTTCTCTGATGTTTTGATGTGAGTACCAAAAGGTTTTTCGGCGTATGTTTTAGCGTCAGCTTCACCGCCATAGTATTCTCTTTTATCCCTCAAAAGTTTACGATGTTCAAACTCTAATGAGGTTTTAATTTGAGAAAGATCTGTGTAATGGTTTAGATACTTATTGTGTTGGAAAGGAATCTCCAACGCAAGCCGTGCTAGATCTTCGGAGTATTGTTTGTTCTTAAATTGAAAATCGATTTGTGTATCTTTGGTCCACTCTTCCTTAATTTTTTGGAAGCGTTGATGTAATGAATTGAAATTCATAAAGGTTGTAATCCTAAATCACATACTGTATAACGTGTGTATTTGAAAGTAACGTTAGCTGTAAAGAACTCAACTTCTCCCACTGAAAAATCAAATGGAATACTAGTAAGTTGCACTGGCATTAATCGTTCAAATCTTACACTATATTTTGGGTTGAAGTTAGACGTTAGTATCTGTAGGATACCATCGGAGTATCCTTCTCCTTCTCCATCAAATGATTCTGAATTACCATTGTCTCTGATCCAGTTCCATACAGTCATGTAGTTGGATAGATCTTCGTCAATAATAAACCGAACCGTTAGATCACCGTATTCTACACCACCACCAGGAATAATGGGGACACCTCTAAAGGGTGTTGCCACTTCAATAGTTGGCATAGAAACATCTGGAATACTAGCTGATTGACAGAAAAAATCAACACCACCAAATCTTTCTAGGGTAAATTTAAACCCTGTAGGTGTTAAGAAATTTCTGTTTTGCGGTAGTTTTTTGTACCAATCAGCAGACATGTCAGCGTCCCAAGCACTACTATTTAGCAGTCATTGAAGACTGTACCTACCTGGGATCCTAGTTCTGATCCTGCTTTCTGTCCTAGTAGTAGAGCCCAACCACCTGCCAACCAACCCACGTAGGGGATGCTAGCAACCGCAGGGACAGCAACACCAGCTGCGATAGCACTACCTGCCATTGCACCTTGTGACCGTGCTCCAGCGTCCGCCACGATGCACTCTATGTCTTTCGCAGACTTTCCCTCGCCGTCTAATACAGCACCTCCTAGGTTGCGTGTGCCGTCCATTGTGAATTGATCACGACGCCACTCGCGACGACTTTCAGTGCCGCCTCCAAAGAATCCTTTCTTATTGGTATCTGAAGATAGAGATCTTTGAGATTCTAAAATAGCAGGATCATTTGCTTTGTATTCAATTTCATATCCATCTTTGCCAGCTTTGATTCTGTATGATGAATAGTCACCATGTGGAATATTAATTGTAGGAACCTGTGGAAGGTCTGGTTCTTGTGGTCTGTTAATTACATAACCAAGTAAACCTAGATGTGCTATAGCAAATGCAGATCCTAAAGCAAGGGCAATCACTTTGACTGGTGACTTGCTTGGTGTTTGCTCGATAACTTGTTTGGGTTCTGTTGGTTTATTCTGTTCTTTCTGTGCTGCTGCAAGTTCTCTCTTTGCAGCTGCATCATCTAGGGATGGCATAATAACCCCATGGTATAGTCTTTAATTATTTAGACAAAAAAAAGACCCCCTCGGAGAGGGAGTCCAAAGAAACCTGAAGTGATGGATCACATAAGGTTGATAACTTGTACTCTTCTGTAGTACATGTTGGCGTTTGCCGAAAGTGTTTCGCCATCTGGGGTGCCGTTGTATGCACCGTTGGTGGTGACGAAAGGATTGCTGACCATGCCGTAGCGAGTCTTGAAGCCAATCTTGGGCTGGAAGGTCTCGGGATCGATCGAGCGAACCATCTGGAGGGGAACGTAAGGACAGTAGAATAGTCCTGCGTCGTAAGGCGATGTACCTTTGTATCCGATGACGTAGTAGTGCTTGTCGGAAAGGTTAGCAGCATAAGGATCAACGTAGACCTTGATGCGACCGTTGATTGTACCAACCGAAAGGTTGCCAGTGTCATCAACATCACCGATGGAAGGACCACCAGCACCAGTTAGACCACTGCTGTAGTCAAGAACGCCTGCCATTGCGAGTGCCGAAGCAACATCAGCAGAACAGATCAAGAAGTTGCCCTTTCCTCTACGAGTCTCTTGTGCGATTGCGTTGGCATCGCGCTCGATTTGGAAGAGAAGACCCTTGAATTTCTCAACGGACCAGCGACCATTGCTGTCAACGTCTAGGTCAAAGATACCTGCGTTTGCAACGTTGTTTTGAGCACCGACTTTAGCAACCTGATATACTGTACGTACAACTTCACGGTTGATTTCTGCAAGGACTTCACTAGACAAGATGTTAGCAAGTTCTTGCTCTGCATCTAGACCATGAATCGCCTTGAGGTCTTGTGCCAGTTCCAAGGTGTACTCTGCTTTGAGAGCTCTGGACTTTGCAGTCACAGAAGTCTTCTCAATGCTGAATGACATCTCACGGAACAGACGGGAAGCTTCGCCCATCTTCTCCAAGTTCTCACGGCTCATGCCACGACCTACTTCGTAGGTGCCAGGTGAGGAGTCGTTAAGGAGTGCAGGGTTGTTGCCTTCGGAGTCGCCACCAACACCAGCGCCAGTTCTAGGTGTATAAGCACCTACTGTAGCGTCATGTGCTGTGGAGAATGCACTGTCAGGCTCGTTGAACAAGGCTTCTTCGCCGCCTTGGTTCTCGTAGCGTGAGCGCATTGCGAAGATTAGTCCAGTAGGACCACTCATTGGTTGGACGCCACAAACGTCATATGCCATTAGGTTAGGCATTGCACGACGGACGAGGCTGATGAGTACAGGGTCGAAACCTGCAAGACCAGCGGTGTTAGCGTTGCCGAGTGCGCTGCCAGCAGGAGAAACAGTACCAGCACCTAGGCTGTTAACTGCAACTTCATTTAGCATACCGCGCTCTTCGCGCATGAATCTTTCTTGGTTCTCCAGGAGGACGGAGGTGACAGCTTTCTTGTAACGGTTATCGATAGGCGAGGAGCCTTCGTGACCAAGAACAGGTGCCCACTTTTCCTGAAGATGTTCTGCGTTAAACATTTTCTTTATTGGATTAGGGAGTTAAATTATTATGAGTTCCAGCGACTGATAGCATTGAGGTATGCCGCCATTGCTGGGGTTACTTCTCCGCCTTCAACTGGTGCTTCATCAGTAGCTTCTGCTGCAGGTGTAGCAGGGTTTGCTGGGAAGTATGATTCACGGAGGGTCTTAACCTTCTCTGCGAACTTCTCTTCCGACTCAAACTCTACGCCTTCTGCTAGAGATGCCAACTTGTCTTTTTGTGTATCTACAAGACCTTCTGAAACAATGTTCAGAATTACAGTTTTTGCAGACTCATCTAGACGACCTTGAAGTTTCACGTTGCGCTCAATCTGTTCGTTGAGGCTGTCTTCCATCTTACGAATATCTTCGGACATTCCTTCCACGACATCAACTTTGTCGTCAGGAATATTAATATAATGTTCTTGGAAGAGATTCTTGAGTCCAGCGATGAAGTCTTCAGTAATCTCGTTACGAATACCACGATCGATAGATACTTGGTTCTCTTCCAACCAAGTTTGAATTGCGTACTTAATAGTACCACCTACTTCTTCTGCAAGTTCTGCTTTAACAGATGCAACTCGCTCGGAGAGGTTAGTCTCAAACTGCTCTTCGAGTTTTGCCCACTCTTCAGATAGTTTGGATTTGACTGCTGCTTCAAAAATTGTCGTTGCTTTTTCTTTGAACTCTTCGGTGAGTTCTGTACCTTCGGTAAGCGCAGCAACGTCTGCACTCATGTCAAGGGACTCGAAGGAAGGCTTGATTGGATATGTTACATCAGGACCAGTGCTGGTAGCATATGCTGCATCGGCACCAACGGTAACAGTCTTGCCCTGATCGCCAGCATCGTTGATGCTAGAAGTCTGTGCTGTGCCATCGCTCTGTGCGCCTTTAGCACCAACAGGAGCTGATGCTTTAGCACCAGGATTGTCTTCGCCCTCATCGTTTCCGTCTGGACGTGGACCACCATTATCGGTGACTGACTGTTGAGCGCCGTAACCGTTGACAGCATCAGTACCTACAGTTCCTTGTCCTTCGCCAGCTCCAGCTTTGGAGTTGACTTCGGTCTTGGATTGACCAGCAGGTGCGGATCCACCACCAGGAATAACTGCTGCAGATACGGTTGGCATAGGATCGCCAGCCTCAACAACTAAACCTGATTCAGTTACAAACTCCTCAAATTTTTCCTTTAACATATCTGACATGTGAGTTTCCCCTTGAATTTCTATAGCGATTTCTATGATTATTTATTAAGTTAAAGATTTGACAAGAAGTGTTCAAAGACCTTTAGAGTCCTTTCTTCCAGTTCTTTCTTGGATGATTCACTAATGTATCCCTGGTATTTAGCAACGGTTTTCTCTTTTAGGAGTCCGTTGTCCCATACCCATTCCTTTCCTTCCATGATGCCGTTTACAAATGCATCAGGAGCAGAAGGATCTGCTACGATATCAGCAGCAGTCGCAAGCATAAAGTCATCCATAACATAATTAGCGTCTTCACGCTTATCAATGCTACCCATGCCGCGAGAAGAAACACCAAGTTTCACACCCTCACCAAGGAGAGATTTGGCAATGTTGCCCATTGGTGTGTCAAGAATTCTTGCCTTGCCCACGAAGTTATTACCTTCAGCCTTGAGTGTTGTGATCCTGTGGGATACACGATCAAGGTTTACAGTAGGACCATCGGGGTGACCTAATTCTCCTAGCGCACGACCTTTCGATACGTACTCTTCATTATAACGACCTACTTCTTTTTCCAGAACAGAAAATGGATATACTCTTCCGTTACGGTTTCTTACTTCCGACTGGAGGAATACACCCTCAATGTAGAGACACTTTTGACCGTCTTTTTCTTCGGTCAAAAGTTTGACCTCCTCAATGTTTTCTGTAATGAGTTTCATTCTTCTGGAGTATCTGTAGGTTCATCAAAGTAGCTAGATGCTACACTTTGCTTGTACTGATCAATAACGTCTTGTGCTTTGCCGTATAGATAATCGTTAATCTTATCTAACGCATCGCCACGCTTCTTGTCAGCAATCAAATCAACAATGTCAACGAGTTCAGACTCTAATGGTGTGTCCATATTATAATCAAGAGTTATATTTTATTTATCAGCTTTAGGTTTTGCAGGCGAAGCAGCAGGTTTCAACTTATCCATTTCCTTTGCTTTATCTAGTTCTCTGGCAGCATCGTCTTCCGCAGATTGTGCATCTAGTTCAGGTTTGAAAGCATCGTTTTGACGATCCATCATATCCATAGACGTGACATCAACAGGGTCAATTACCATACCACTGTCAATATCAACACGCATCTGCTTATCGATTTCTTTGTATTCCTTCTCGGTCTGCATGAGAACCTGACGACGGATGTATTCTGTGGAGAAATACTTACCAACGAAAGGATCCATTTGTGTAACGAGAGTGATACGTTGCATCATCATCTCCTGTTTCTTCAACTCATTGAAGTGATTGTCAAACAGGAAGTCATACTGAATATGCTCTTCCATGTCCTCCCAATCTTCAGGAGCGATGACACCCTTGAGGATGAGTTGAGTCTTGAGAATGTCGTGGAACAAACGAGAGAAACGCTTGCGTAGACGACCAATGAACTTACTAAACTTCAGTTCATCACGTAGAATCTCTGTAGACTTGCCTAGGTTAAATGCTTTGTTATCGTCAGTAAGACGAGAGGGTGGTAGGTTCAGTGAGTTGTAAAGTTTCTTTCTAAAATACTCAACGTCCTTAAGCTCACCTAGGTTCTGACCACCAGGCAACGTAGTAATTTCAGTACCACGTCCACCTTCTCTACGAGGCAACCAGAAATCCTCAAGCATACTCATATGCTTTTTGTCATCACGGATCTCACCAGTGCTCGCATCATATACAAGCTTGTTGCGATAACGTGCCATGACATCACGGAGGTATTGTTCCGCTTTGACTTTAGGTAGGTTACCTACATCAATGTAAAAGATGCGACGTTCTGGTGCTCTTGATAGTCTGTAGATAACAAGACTATCTTCAATCATTCGTAGTTGATTGAGGGACTTGATTGCTTTATGCAAGAAGGACAAACTGTACTTCTTGTTGAGATCCATAACGCCAGAGTTTACTGTGGCGATAGAGTCTGAAGCAATCTTGATTCCATTATTAGTTGAGAAATCTGATGCACTGTTATGTGGCATCGTCATCGAACCAGAGAAACCCTTTGGTTGATAGATGTAATACTCTACGTAGTCGCCCCAATCATACTGCAACGCAGTACCTTTGACAGCTTGAGGATTTGCTGCAACTTCTGGATTGACAATCTTTTGACGAACTTTACGAATCTTGACTGCATCAATGTTTCGTAGTTCTAGAATACCTGCTTTGGGGTTTTCAAGATCGATGACCTTGTGGTAATATACCCTACCATCCACATACCAATTACGAATAATCTGATGAGCGTTCTTGTCAAAGTTCAGCATCTTCATGATGTGGTCGAACTCATCACGGATCTTTTTCTTGACCCCTGAACCCATACCTAAATTTGACAACTCAATTTCAACGGGTGCATCGTCAGCATCACTGACAACAAACTCGTTTACGATTTCATCGATTGCGGTGTCTACCTCTGGGTGTAGCGACATGTCTCTATATCGCTTGAGTAGTTCATACTCATTCTTGGAGACGCCTTCAACATCTACGTATGTACCAAAATAGCCACCTGCTACGGTGGCTACTGCGTCATCACTATTAGGGGGAACAGGGGATTGACCCTTATTCCCCCCGCCGTCTTTGATTAAAAAACCAAATAGTTGACTCATAATTAATCGATCTGATTACCTGATAATACTATTTATCAGGTCAGAAAATCATCCTTGTAGGTTACTATCGCCAGTATCTACAGTCCAGTAAGAATACTGGAACTCAACAGTGAACTCTTCAATCTGATCATTGCTGTCATAAGCAAGATCAATCTGGGAGACGCTAGTTGGGAATGCATGGCGCAAAGTATACTGACGAAGAACAGTGTTGCCCTTACCAGTATCATCGCCAGGTGTAGCATCCTTGCGGAGTTGCTTGACGATGATTGGTTGCATGTAACCATCAGCCTCACTTGGTTTAAACAGCGGTGCGCTGTTAACCTCATGAGAGTTCATCGAAGCCAACCAAGACTCGAACTTACTACGAATCTTCATTTCCTTATCATTGAAGAAGGTTGCAGACCAGGTGTCGAATGTACGATCACCAACGATCTTGACAGTTCTTCCTCTGAAAGGAACCTCAATCACTCCCAAGTTAGATGCTGGGAGTGCTGTGGATTTGCAAAGTAAATTTACATCATCATCTTCCGATCCACCTGGGAAAGGAATCTGAACGTAGAACATATTGGGCTTGACGCCCTCACCAATACGTTGAATAAAAGAATTAATACCAGCCATTGTTTTTGCCTCTATGGATATTTGATCAGGAACCGACTACTTCGCTGAACGAGACGCCAGTCTTCGTTGCAGTGAATGTAACTGTGATGTAGTTAATAGAGCGAGTTGGTTTCAGGAATAGTTCTGCAACAAACTCGTTACGATCAATTACGTCAGGGGTGTTATTGGACTCATCACATACCACGAGGAAATCAGTTACGCCACGACGTGCTTGAACTTCTGCCATGTAGCTGCTTGCAGCTGCTAGGAATGAAGAACGAGTTGTCGCATCGTTTTGCTCAAATAGAACTGTTTTTGCAAGGTCTCCGATTCTCTTCTCAACATTGAGGAACAGACGGCGAACGTTAATACGATCGAAGGAAGAAGGTGATGCAAGTGCAGTCTTGTCGCCAAACAGAGTGACGCCACTACCAGGGAATACAACAACAGGGTTGATTCTGGACTGATAAAGTTCGTCTCTGTCTGCCTTGCTTGGGTTGTATGCTAGTTTAATAGCATTACGTAGGGAACCTCTGTTGACACCAGCAGGGGAATACCAGTCATCTAGGAGGCTACTAGTAGCAACACATAGACCAGCGATATCGCCATTGCAAGGAATGTAGCGATACTTGTCGTTGAAGCGATCGTAGAAATACTTGTAACCGCTATCAAATACGGCGTATGACGTGGAAGTCATGCCGTTAAAGAAGTTGAGAGTGTTCTCTCTTTGCTGGATTGCAGTTAGTGCGCCAGCAGTTCCAACTTGGGTGCCTTTGTGTGGAGAAACGAATGCGATGCAATCCTTTCTTGCTGCTGCGATACTAATGACCTTATTTGCTTTTGCTTTGGTATCAGTTTCGGTAGCGAGCGAACCACCCATGAGAACAAAGTTCAGGGTAGGAACTAGTTCGGTATCAGAGAACTCATCAAATGCTGCTTCAATTTCAGCAGGGGTGTATACGTAGTCGTCAACACCACCAGATAGAGTCCATGCTTTTGCACCAATTAGGAGCATCTTACCAGCAGAATCTGCAGCGAGCTGATCTAGTGGAGTACCACCACCAGCAGATGCAGGTTGTGTTGGGGCAGGGATTACTGTGCCGTTAAAGAAGAAGGTTGATTGCTGTTCGATTACATCTCTGTAGAAGTTAGCAGCGCCTTCAGTGTTTCTACCGTCAGACAGTTTGGAAACAAACAGAACTCTTTCTAGTACAGTATTTGCTGCGCCAGAAATAGATCCGTCAGCATCGATAACTGCAAAGTGCATTTCGTCAAAAGAAACACCTCTGTCTGCAGCATATGCAGAAGTACCAGGGCGAGGACCGATAGCACCAAGTGTTAGGCTTGTTCCAGGGATCAGGGTGTTGGTGTACCAATCTTTGACTGTAGTGATTGTAATTGCAGTGTCAGTTACAGTTGCGATATCAATGGTTGCGTCTGCACCACCTCCTGAAATTGTGATTGTATCGCCACTAACGTATCCAGATCCACCTGCATTTACAGCAACGCTAGTAACGCCACCGCGTACAGTAGCGATAGTACCGCCACCATCATTACCACCACCAGCAACGGTGATCGTGTCTCCTACTGCGTAACCAGTACCTGGGGCATTGATTGCGATAGAAACGATAGAACCACCAGCAGCTGTGATGTCAACAGTTAGTCCAGTACCAGTACCATTAGTTGTGGTTGCTTGAGCAGTTGCTGTAACGTAGGAAGAACCACCTGCACCACCGTTTAGTGTTAGGGGAATACCTGCAGAAACTACAAGGTCTAGAGTAAGTCCAGTACCAGATCCACCAGATGTTGTAACAGCAGTTGCGGTCTCGTAAAGAGTACCAGCAGCGGTGACTGCAGTAAGACCAGAAACAACACCAGTATCAGGTGTGTCGATGCTATCAGCAGTTGTTAGTCTGGTATTAGGATCATCCAGAATTAGTGAAGCTGTAAGTGTTCCAGCATCCCATCCGTATACTACTGCTTTCTTACCACCAGTGAACGTGACTGTATCACCAACAGAGAGTCCTGCAGGTGCTGCGGTCAATGTTGCCATCTGGTCAGCACCACGGTCTACTACAACAACCTTGAGTGCGTTGCCATGTGTACCAGGTGTTCTTGCAACTAGCATGTTGCCTGCACCGTTACCAGCTGCCCAGTCATCATCGTTCTTGACTACAACTGTGCCACCATTTAGGGATGCACTATTTACGCCAGTAGCAGCACGAACGACTGCTAGGCGACCGCCGTATCCTAGGAATTCCGATGCTACGAAAAAGTCCTCGGCGTTTGCGTCGGTGGGAGCACCGAAAACTGAAATTAATTCTTTTTGGGACGCGATATTCACAACCTTTCCGATAGGACCCTTGCGGAAAGTTGATGCGTGGGCAGCGGTAATTTCCGATGCGCCAACTACAACAGCATTAGATAGGTCACGCTCTCTTAATCTAATTCCAGGCGAGACTTGACTTGCCATGTTTTTCTCCTTGAGTAAACCAAATTTGATCTATAGGTATTTAGATTTTTGGAACTTTCAAGTGGGGAAACAATGCACGAACTCTCTACCAGTCTGGATAGATATCTTCCTTGTATTTTCTTCTTTTGTTTGTTACTCTTTGTTTGGTACACTCCTTACATTCATAGGACCAAGCTGATAATGATGTTCTATCTGGTCTAGATCTATAGAAGTCTGTAGTTAAATCTTTAGTTTTTCCACAAGATCTACACTTTCTTTGTTGAAAAAGAATAGTACCTAGATCGAACATATCTTCTACGTTCATTAGATACTCCACATATATGATACATCTTCCTGTGTGTCACCATACTCCCAATGAGATCCATCTTCTACAAATCCTTCATCACCTTCTAGACCTGTAGTAATAAATCCGAATGGTGCCATGTCTTGTTCGATCTGATTCTTTTGTTCGTCATAGATACGTTTACGAACATCATTATCAGTAAGCTCTTTAAAATAATCTTGCTGTACTAGCCAAGCAAAGATCACCATACACATTACCAAGTCATCATGGAATCCTTCATCAGCTTCAAAGGATTGTTTCTTCTGAATGAACGTGGTAAGTTCTGATATAATTTCGTAGTCATTAAAGATGAGTTTGTCATCTTCAATAATTTGTTTAAGGTTAGCGCAACCAACCTTCTTCACGGTGACACTCATCTTGACACCGAGTTGTGTTTTAGATCCAGAGAATCCATGCCCTACAATCTGCCCTGCACGCCCTCTCATGGCGCACATAAGCACATTAGGATACTCAAGGTCATAATTTAGAATCGACGCTACAGAGTCTCCTACATCGTTTACCTCGCACATAACCCATGCATTATTATATCCTCTAGCAACATCATTAATGACATTAGGAAACAACATTGGTTTAATTTCGTTGTTCCTATACTTTGCTACTATCCTATATGGAACTGTAGTAATATCGTAAACAATGAAAGCAGAGTAATCTCCCCCAATACCGCGAGAAACATCCACCGTAATAATATACTCCCCGTTGGCTGTTGGTTTTTCATAAATGTCAAGTCCCTTATTTGTAGAGATGGGATCAATAAAAGTTAGTGCTCGCAGTTTAGCAGCAGAGATTAGTGTGTCAACAGATCCAAGAAACTCACACTCAAACTCCTGTGTGAACTGTCTCTCGGACGTGTTCTTAATTGTTTCTGCTTTCCAGTTCTCATCACGTCCAGGCACCTGCGACCAGTGTACCTCGTGCCATGTATATCCATTCCTACCATTCTGTGCATCTGTCCACAACTTATAGAAGTGGTTCATACCCTGTGGGGTAGAGATGATAATTACTTTCGTTGATTTACCAGAAGTAATAGTAGGATAAACACTGGCAAAGAAGGACTCTGCAATATGGTTTGGAACGAACGCAAACTCATCGAGGAAGATGATGTTAAACGACATACCTCGGACAGCAGACGCAGATGTAGAAGCTGCCAATATCTTACTGCCATTCTCCAACTCCATAGAACCTTTGTTCCATGATACCACGCCCTGCTGAATCCATTTTGGTAGATTCTCGTATGCTGTTTGTAATCTACCGAGTAGATCTCTTGCTGTACTTGCTTTGTTAGCGAGGATACCGATGTTTACGCTGTCATTAAACAACGCATAATGTAACAAATACGAAACCACTGTCGTAGACTTTCCAGTCTGACGAGGTAGCTTCGCAATGTTGAATCTGCTTTTGTGAAATTTTTTAATTAACTCCTCTTGGAAGTCCCACATTTTAAATGGCACCAGACCTTCGTCAAGTGAAACGATCTGTACGTAGTTCTTGGTGAAGTATACAGGATCTTGTTGACACTTGACATACTCTGCAATTTGTTCTTTGGTAAAGTCTTGCTTGACGTTCGCTTTTTTTAGTAGCGGATTACCAAGATAAATCTGATCGGTTGCCATAAGAAAACTAGTTCACCACTAGTATTTAGAGATCTCCAAATTCATCACGCATATCTTCTAGCATTCCTTTCTTTGCTGCGATAGCACCTTCGATGTAACCAGCACGTTTTTCCCACGTCTGACCACCCTCAATTCCTTTTGATGGATTGATGCATGTCTTGTCACCTAGTTTATTGCAAACTAAACCAGCAAGGTCTACTTCACTTCTATCATAGGATGCGGCTGTACCACTAAACATGTGTTTGCCGTTAATCCAAATAGCACCACATTTAGGACATTCTTTTCTCTCTAGTTTGAGATCCGACAGTTCCTTATCGTTGGTCATCTTTTAATTCCTTTATGAGTTTGTTGTAATCAGGTAGATCCTTTATAAGTTGTTGTTCTAATTTACGTCTCATCATAAACATTCTAAATTTAATCCACTGATACCTAATTACGAGATCAATGTATGCAAAGAGACGAACTGTTTCTTCCATACCTGCATATGCTACAAGTAGAACGAAACATGTCAGTAATACATAGAGTCCAAGCATTTTATTACACTCTGCTACAAAGTATTATAAGACTATGTAGGGAAAAACGGTGTAACAAATCCTAACATTTTGTATCTTTGTCTACATTTCCGTAAAATTGTACTCAAACATCATGGCAGCCATTCTCTTTTTCATTATATCCAGAAGAACTTGTTCTTCGGCAGGACGTGCAGGGGCACCTGGCCACATTCTTATCGAATAATCATAGTGATCATACAGACATCGGACTTCATCTATCCCTAATGTCATGGTACAATACCATTCATTTTCTTCAGATGAGTGTTCCATGTGCTCTCCTAATTTCTCGTAGTGCTTCTAAATTCATATCTTTAGTACCACCATCGTAGGCGTGAGCGTACCCTTCAGCAATCATCTGCTCATTCAACGATACTTCTGCATCTCCAATATATAACCAACCAAGAAGGCGACCGTACTTACCCATACCGCCAACCAATTCAGTTCTGACAGAGAGTTCATCGTCACCAGCAATTGCTCCTTCTAGTTTTTCTTTCATCCAGTTGGTAGCATCTAGTCCCAGAGCTTTCTCCTCAAGGTTTCTAGTTCTTTTCTCTGGCGTATCAACTCCAGCAACTCTAACTCTTTCTTTCTTGTATAGATCAAACCCGAGGTCGATAGTAACATCAATAGTATCACCATCAAGGACACGGTTGATCTCCGTCACTCGGAAGTTGTAGCAGCTCTTCCTGCTTGGTGGTGTTAGTGCTCCCATCTTCGAGTTCTGCGAATGCTTGATTTAGTATGTATATAACTACAAACAATGCCATTGCAACAGCAAGGATTACACAGATAATTACTGACCACACAGGGTCGTTAGCATTATCTAGAGGTCTTAATAATAAATTCATCTCATACTATCTGCACTAGGAACTAGTTGATAAGCCATCTTATCTCTCAACATGTTAATACGATCTACATCATACTGCTTAAAGTTTCCTCGCTTCTCAACTTTCTTGTAGTAGTGTAATGCGTTAAGGATGATTGCATAGTCATCCATATCTAATTCAAAATTCATGGGTTCCTCGGATCGATTCCTAAATTTTTTAAATACTCTACCCACCAATCTTGATCTTTAATATATCTCCAGTTGGGAACAGGTTTTCCTTGCTCCACGACATAGTGTTGATAAAGCACATCATCTATAGTCTGTGCGATCTCCATATTCTTCTTCCTTCTCATCAACGTCTGCATATGCATCTGCCACGAAGGGTCCTCTCTTTCGTAAAGGTTCTTTTCTGACATAAGAGTTTTCTGTGTTAACTGCAGTTACCCACACAGCTAGTTTCATTACTATAAAAATTAAAACCAGCGGTGTAAAACAACCGATTAAAATTACTGGATTCATTTATGCTTCCTCGTAAAAGGTTCCCAGTGTTGCCAGCTATATTTATGAACTGCCCACATACCAATAATGGGGACGAAGACTAGGCACCACGCCATTAGTCCACATCCCCATGGGTTATTTAATACTGTTCCGCAGAACCTAGCAAATTGTAACATCAGTCGAAAAGCGATAGTATAAAAAGAAATACTCCAAACAGACAAACAATCCCTGTTAAAAACAATGGGAAGTAATCAACTGGGGTAAGCATTACCCAACCCCCATACAACGAATAGTGCTATAAAACTGAATATAAAAAATCCTGTTGCTCTTACGTTAGAAACTTTTCCCATGGATCCTCATTGTGAAGGCACGATTTGGGGTGTACCCAATTACTATTTACTTCTTCTAGCATCATCTTAAGGTGCTTATTTTCGAGTTTCAACATATAGATCTCATGTCTTAACTTTTTAATCAGATTCATAACGGTTCTTCCATAACTCCAAGAAATATCGATCGACTTCATACAAGTCCCATCGACTAGGTGCAATAGTATCTATGTCTTGAGACCATGACATACATATATCTCGCATCTCCATCGTAATAAGATCTGGCCGAAACATTCTGCCAAAGGAAGACATGGCAAACGCATACCTCATTCTAATGCGCTGTTCCATTTCCTCCGTAGGCGTCAGTTTCATAATAGTTATTCTCACCTTTTCTGTGCCCGAAATATGCGGTGGCACATATAAAGGGTAGTGATCCGAAAAGTAGGACATGTGCTAGGGTCATTTTTACTCTACGTGAATTACGCCAGTCATACCTGCACCCTGGTGAGGACCACAGAAGAACTCATAGTCTCCTACATCAGCAAATACAACGTCTTGTGTTTCTCCAGGAGCAAACAATAGTGCTTCTCTAGAAAGATCTGCACGACCTTCTACAATAATATTGTGAGGAGGTAGAGCTTCGTTGATAAAATGAACTGTGTCACCTGCAGAGATTGTGATCTCATTAGGTTCAAATACTAGGTTGCCACCAGCACCCATTGCTACATCGACTGCCCATGTTGGGGCAGCAAAAAATAGCACAATCAAAATTGCGATAAAAAATTTCATTTTGCTACAGAATGTTGTTCTTGATAAGTTTTAAGTTTTTCAATCAACTCGTGGTATTCATCCCACATGTATTCCGAACCTGTCCTGTCTTGATAGACTTGACATGCTTTGATTAAGCGGTGTACATCGGTCTCGTTAAGCCGCATGATATTCTCAAAACTCATAGTATAATTATAGGTTAAGTAATAGATATTCCTTTATTTTAACATACTTTTAACAAGTATGTCAGCAATTCCAAGCACGCAATGATTTTGATAGACGATCATCACCTGTATTGTTTGATTTCTTCTGTCTCTTCCTCATGCCTTTCATTCTAGCGCAGAAGGATGCCCGCCTGGGATTTCCAACCTTTTTGCTTGGTGCTTTAAGGTCAGATCCTGGATTTTCCTTTTCATAAGACTTTCGTCCTTTTTCATTGAGTCCTCCTGACTTTTTCTTTCCTGACTTTTTAGTCCAAGCTGCTCCTTCGAGCACTGCTTCTTCAAAGTTTTTGACGGCGTATTTGTCCCAGTATTCAACTCCGAATCGACAGACTGCTCTAGTCTCCCACTTTTCACATCCAGGGCAGTAACGTTTTTCTGCTGCTTCGGTGATGTCAATACGTAGTTGTTTAAAGGACTTCATATTTATTCAGACTCTTCTTGTTTATTTATTTGCTTGAGCATTTTTTGCAGATCAGCTGTACTACCAACAAATAAATTGTTTGTAGTCTTTGTATTCACAGAGTTTTTTGTAGGAGCATCAAGATCTTTCATCTTCTTCTGTAGATCAATCAGTTTGTCTGTGGTGTCTGCTACCTGCTTCATGGCGTTCACAGCGACTTCATACGCTCTTGGGTGCCCTGACTCCTGCGCGACCTCTAACGCCCCGTTGAACGCCTCCTGACCCTTGTCTATGAGGTTGTACAATTGTGCTCTGGTGTAATCATAATCTTTATCCTGGTGATCCTGCTCTTGTTTCTTGGGAACAGGCTTGGATGGTTGTGATTGTTCGATTGCATTCTCTTCGTTCTCGACTTCGATATCAAAGATGTCTTCCATGTTCTTTTCAAATTCTTTCATAGCAATTCAATTCCTTCATTAAATCCAAAGTCATCGGTACTGATAACAAGTGCATCGTCAGCAGCATCGATTACACCATCAGCATTTTTATCCTCCAATGCTTTAGGTGCATATGTAAGTTTTGTATTTCTGTTGTCTGGAGATTCGTTCTTGTCTCCAATTGATTCGTATACAATTGCTTTCTTGATAACACCTGCTTTGGTGAATGGACCGTAGATATAAGATCTAGCTGTAAAGTTGAGAGTCCATACAATACTTCTTCTGTCTAGGAAGTCTCCATCCCATTCATCTTCGTAGTTGATATTATTTAAATTAATAGCAACGTCTTTCTTTTCTCCCATGTCAGGGATCATGTTCAGTGTGATATTAAAGTTAGGCTGGAAGTATGGTAGTATCTGTTCAAGAATTTGCAGACCATCATCTTGAGACTTGGCAATGATACCAAGTTCAAACTCTATGTTATAAGGTACTGGTACGTATTGTACAGAAAGAGCTTCTCCATCCGAATCAATAGTCTTCTTGAGACGTTGAGTAGGAGCAATTTTTCTAGTAGTGTCGTATGTGATATTAGTCATATCAAAATACAGACGAGGTACAGTAATTGCTACTTTATTAGTAACGTCTGCATTCTGTTCTAGTCTTGTTAGAAATTTTTGTTTGGGACCGTAAGCAAGAGGAACTTTTTCTGCCTCCAATACTTCTCCCGTAGAAGGATCTTTCTTTCTAATTTCAATATTATTGAATAGTGTACCGAAACCGATTACTGTTTTTCTAATCGCTTCGTTATAAAAATGTGGTCCTAACATCAGAATTCACCAGTAACGTTGCCATACTCTCCGAATGGATTCACTTCAGTAAAATCAAGTAAATCATTACCTGTAGTCTCAATGTATTTATTGTCGGCGTACTGGACGTTTTCTAGTGTTAGATTGTCTACTGTAACGCTGTCTTGTACAGTACCACTCTCCGCTCCAGTGATAGTTTCACCAGGAGTAAAGTTACCATTTCTATTGATAAGTTTAAGTTCGTGGTTGTCTCTATCCCAGAACGATACTTCTGCAGTAGTTCCTGTAGTTCCTCCAGTTACAGTCTCGCCCAATGAATAATGAGTTGTTGCATCAGTATCCATGGCAAGAGTAATTGAAGGAGCAAGGATCTCTTCGATAACATCAATCTCTTCGATGCCTGTCTCGAACTCATCATTACCAAGTTCGTAGATCTCTGCAGTCATTGTATAAATGTAGTTCTGACCTAGCTGGTAGAATGGTGCTTCTCTTTCTACAAACTTAATCTCGTATAGATCTTGAGTAAGTGGTAGATAGATAAGGTCTCCTTCATTAGGTCTACCATCAACAGTTGTGACATCAGCAAACTCTTGGAATACCTGACTCCACCTGTTCTGTGATACCACCATTGTAATTTCATCGGTGATGCGTAGACCAAACTTACTAATGAATTCAGATGGTGATCCAAATCCCTCAACATTAATCAGTAGCATCTCGATCATGTATTGAGTAGTAAACTCGGAATACAATACATCATTCAGTGCAATATCTTTAATCATCTTCCGAGGAAGATAGTAGACATCACTACCAAACAGTTTGATCTGCTCATCAATTAAACTTTGAATGAGTGATTGTTCGCTGTTAACACCACCGTGTTGAGGAAAGTAAATACTTTTCATCCGATCATATCCATTGGAGGTAGTTCATAGTAAGAAGAACTCTTCTCCATAAGAACATCTATTTCTTTTTGAGCATCTTCAAACAGCTGCCTACCATTGAGTGATACACCACCAGGTAGCTGTACGTTGTTAAACTTGATTAGGTTCTGTCCCCACTGTCTCTTAATCAGTGCAGTTAGATATTGCTTGACAAAACTATCGTTATATACTTGAGTAAAAGTTTCTGGATTAAGATAACGTTGACAATCAATCAACAAATAATTACCTTCAACCATTCTTGCTTTATCAATATCAAGATACAACCTGTCTGATCTTTGATTGAATCTATACTGAACCAATGATCCAGTCTGGACAATCATGTCAAGTGTCTCAAAGTATTGCTTGAGCATATAGTAATTTGACATATCAAAATTACCAAAAGCAAATCCTGATGAGAACGAAAAGATGTCCATCAGGAAGTATTGGTTATTCATGCCAAAGAGATTGTTTCTCGCAAAGTTAGATGAGATACCCATCACTTTGGAGATGCCAACTATATGTTCTGGAATTTCAATAAAGTTTTTTCTAGTTGCCCAGGTAGATGCATCAGGAGCTGGTGTTGATGAAATTTCATCAGCTGCATCAAAACGTGCTACATCGTCTGCTGTAATCTCATGCTTGAGATACATTTGTTCAACGCCATCAAAATGACGCTCTCTATAGTATTGGAAAGCATCATCGATCAAGTCATCCAGTTGATCATCATCTACGTTAATTTCAAGAACTGGATGACCGAGACGCCTCAAACAATAATCTTTGAGTTCTTGTCTACTTGAGGGTTCTGCCATTAGTTACTCCTTATGCCTGTGCTTCAGACCAGCGAATGTTGATCGTAGCATTAACTGCG
>Ga0208793_1000065_pt1 | contig 64519 bp, 54 predicted proteins | sample 17_taG_FD_184092 | JGI IMG/M metagenome (GOLD analysis project Ga0208793, IMG submission 184092) | Marine viral communities from the Subarctic Pacific Ocean - 17_ETSP_OMZ_AT15314 metaG (SPAdes) (version 2) | ecosystem: Environmental > Aquatic > Marine > Oceanic | place: Pacific Ocean | collected... | reverse complement strand
CTCGCTCGGAATGAAACCAGTTTTTGTCATCCCGAGCGCAGCCGAGGGATCTCCTTCAGTGCTCCACTTACCTAATAGAAACTCATCCTCTAACCTTGGGAGTTTCCTCGACTCGCGGCCTACGGCATTACGATAATGCTTCTTTACTTACGTAAAACCGCATTATCTCCATTGCCTGGCCTGGGTTCGCTCGGAACGACAGGTATTAAAGAAGCAATAGTATGGCTTTTGCGTGATATAATTTTTCGCCAATGTGGCCACACCGGCCTTAAAAACAATAATTTTTTGGGAGCAATCTATGTCTGATCAGCAGGTCACTGCAACAGGCCCAATCACCCGCGGTGCGTATCCGGAACTGACGCCGCACGCGGTGATTGTGGGTTATTTTTTGGGGGTGATACTGGCCGTGTCCATTGGCTATGCTTCACTGAAGCTGGGCTTTTCCATTGAGGGGTCGGAACTGGCCGCCATTTTGGGTTTTGGTATCTTGCGGGGCATCATGCGTCGCCGTTCCATCATTGAGAACAATGTGGCACAAACCGTGGCCTCAGCGGTCAACGGTGCCTCATCCGGCATGATGTTTTCGGTACCGGCCATCTTTATCCTTGGTTATGCCACCGAATTCAACCCTTATGTCCTGACTTTTGGTGCCATTGCTGGTGCCTTTTTGGGCATCGCATTTATCATTCCTCTGCGCAAGCAGATGATTGATTACGAACGGCTCACCTACCCCGGTGGCGTGGCTGTGGCTTCGATTTTGAAATCACCCGGTGCCGGTATCAACAAAGCCATGTTGTTGCTGGGAGCGATGTTGATTTCTGGTTTGGTGCATTTGATCACCATTTATTACGATGTTCATGACTGGGCCTTGTTTGATCAATTGGGTCTACCAGAGTACCTCAACGGCACCTGGTACCTGTCCCTGATGACCATCGGTGTGGCCTTTATTGCCGGTCGCGGTGGTCTGGCCTTTATCATTGGTGGCTTTGTTTGTTACTGGGTCATTGCACCGTTACTGGATGTCACCAACATGTTCCCCACCGATGCCACGGGCGCGGCCATCACCAATCCTGATCAATTGCGATTGATGCTGTTCCGTCCTACCGGTATCGGCATGCTGATTGGTGGCGCTGTGGTCGGCGTGTTGTTTGCCCTGCCGCTGATCAAATCAGCAGTTAAATCCATGCAGTCATCGGCCAAAAGTGAAGCGGCTTTGAGCAAAGATGAGCTTCCCATCAAACTGTTGTATTTCGCCGTCGTTGGCGCTGCCATCCTGTTGTGTGTGATGGCCGTTACCTCTGCTCAAGAAGTCGGTTTGTTGCGTGGTTTGATGATGGGTGTGTTAGGCACCTTGTGGATTTGGATGGCTGGCATCATCCTGTCTGAAGCCATTGGCCGCACCAACTGGTCTCCCTTGTCTGGCATGACTTTGATTGCGGTGACTTTATTGATCATGATCACCCAAACCTTTGGTGGCATGAGCACCGCATCTGCGATTGTGGCAGCAATCACTGTGGGTGCCGCCACCTGTGTGGCCATGAGTCAGGCCACCGACCTGATGTTGGACATGAAAACCGGTTACCTGGTTGGCGCCACGCCCAGAAAACAACAACTGGGCCAATTCTTTGGCGCTTGGTTGGGACCGATTGTGGTCATCATCCTGATCTTCGTGCTGGACCGCGCATTTGGTCTGGGTGGCGAAGAATTCCCAGCACCACAAGGCCAAGCTTTGGCTTCCATGGTTGAAGGCATCACCGGTGGTGATGTGCCCACTGAGAAATACATCGCTGGTGCGGTTTTGGGTGGCCTGTTGTCGCTGTTGCAAGCGGGCCTCGGCATCACCGTGGGTCTGGGTTTTTACTTGCCCTTCAATATCGTGTTGACCTACGCCATTGGTACCTTATTGCGTGAAGTGGTTGATCGCACCAAGGGCAAGCCTTGGTCAGAGTCTAAAGGCATACCGATTGCAGCCGGCTTGATTGTGGGTGAAGCCCTGGTCGGTGTGGGTAATGCCATTTACGTAATCTACCAAGCTTGATAAGGAGAGCTGACATGAAAAACATCGCATTTATTTTAGTTATCCTGTCATTTTTGGCAGGTGCCTTTTTAACGTCGCTGGATGAGCGGGCCATGAACTGGGCTTATTTCATTCCGGTGATGCTGGTGGGCTTTGTGGGTGCATTCATCTACAAAAAAGAATCCAGTGCTGCTGCCAAACACGGTGACTTGCTGCAAAACAACAAAAAGGTATTGATCGTGTCACTAGACAACCTGGTTAAAAACCTCGAGTCACTCAATGGTCGCAAGGACAAAATACCCACGTATGACATGCGCTTTGAAATCGACAAGTTGTTCAGAACCGATCTGATGAACTTTGCCGAAGCCAGGGATTCCATGAAACACCTGTTTGGCATTCAGGATTTTGCCGACATCATGTCCAGCTTCGCCGCCGGCGAACGCTACATCAACCGCGTGTGGTCAGCCTCCACCGATGGCTACGTGGATGAAGTGATGATGTATGTAGAAAAAGCCCTGTTACAGTTCCAACACGCCAAAGAAGAGTTCGACACGGCTTTAAGCAAAGCCTGATTCGGACATCGCAGAACATTTAAAAAGGCCGCGATTTGCGGCCTTTTTAAATATAAACGACACATGTAGGTTGGCGCTGAGCTTGCGAAGCCCAACAACAAATCTTCGGGCCCATACATTGTTGGGCTTCATTGCATTCAGCCCAACCTACGTCAAATATCAAACCCCAATTCTTACCCAATCAACTTGACTCCGTAGGTTGGCGCTGAGCATCGCGAAGCCCAACAACAAATCTCAAATCAATGAACGGCAATCAAAAAACACCACAAAATAACTTCTTTTTTAATTCTCTTCAGGCCATTGCATAATTGTTGATTCGATCCAATGCTGGTTGGCGCTGAGCTTGCGAAGCCCGGCACAAAATCTCAAAGAAATGAACAACAATCAAAAACAAAAATAAACACCTCAATTCTCATCCATCCATTGAATTAAATGTTGGGCTTCGCTGCGCTCTGCACCAACCTACAACAAACGATTTTATTTAAGCTATAATCGATTCAAAAGGATTTGCTATGCAATACAAAAGAACGGACATCAAAGGCGGCTGCTATTTCTTTACCGTTAATCTCGCCAACAGAAAATCAACCCTGTTGATCGATCACATTGAGTCACTCAAACACACCATCAATCAGGTCAAACAAAACCACCCTTTCATCATTGATGCCATGGTGATCCTTCCAGAACATATACATGCGATTTGGACGTTACCTCAAAACGACAGTGATTATGCCAAGCGCTGGATGTTGATCAAATCTACCTTCTCACGCAGCATCCCAAAAAGAGAACACATCAGCAAAAGCAAGTTACGCAGACGTGAGCGAGGCATTTGGCAAAGAAGGTATTGGGAACATGCCATCAGAGATGATCAAGACCTGCAACAACACATCAACTACATCCATCACAACCCAGTCAAACACGGTCATGTTAACAACCCCACCGATTGGCCCCATTCCACCATTCATCATTTCATTGAAACCGGTCGGCTTGAACCAAATTGGTGTCATGAAGCTGAACCTATAGAGATTGATTCCGGAGAACCAAAATAATTGGGCTGCCTTTCAAAAAATGAATAACGTAGGTTGGTGTTGAGCCTGCGAAGCCCAACATCAGATCTTTATGCCCTCAGCAGTGCTGGGCTTTATTGCATTCAACCCAGCCTACAGTTCAAACGAAGACGGTATATAATGTATAAAAACTATTGAGGAGGTTCTTATGTCTGTCGCTTTAACTGAACTGTGGCTGCCCATTTTATTGGGTGGCTTGTTTTGCTGGATTGCCAGCGCTTTGATTCACATGGTCATCAAATACCACAATGCCGATTACACGCCGTTGGCCAATGAAGATCAGGTGTCTGAGGCGTTGCGTGCCGGTGACCCCAAACCGGCTTTGTACTCCTTACCTCATTGCAAGGACATGAAGGACATGGGCGATGAGGCCATGCAACAAAAGTTTGCCCGTGGTCCGGTTGCCCTGATCAGCGTTTTTCCCAATGGCATGCCACCCATGGGCAAACTGTTAATTCAACAATTCTTGCACTTTGTCATCGCCGCTGTGTTGGTGGCTTATATCGCCACTTTAAGTTTACCGGTTGGCAGCGATTACATGACGGTGTTTCGTCTGGTATTTGTGACCACCCTCGCGGCTCATGGTTTGGGCAACATTCCTTATTCAATTTGGTTTGGGCACCCCTGGTCAAACTGTATACGCTTTTTGATTGATGCGCTGATTTATGCGGCTGTGACCGCCGGCACTTTTGCTTGGTTGTGGCCGGTAGCTGGTTAATTCCAATTTGGCTGAGCTTGTCGAAGTCACCTTAATCCAGATTTCACTTCGACAGGCTCAGTGAGCTTAATTTTTATATCATTTAACGCTAACCCACCACCCCCAACAATTCATCAAAGCGATGGATTTCGTGGTCGTGGTCGGTGAAGTCATGTGACAGTTTTCGCAGGTTGAACCAGCAGGTGGGCATGCCAAAATCGGCAGCGCCTTGGATGTCACAACGGTAATTGTCGCCCACCATCAATACGCTGGCAGGGTCATCCCAACCCATTAAATTGCAGGTGTGGGCAAAGATGTCGGGATCCGGTTTGGCCATGCCCACTTCTTCTGAAATCACCAAGGCCCCGAAATGGTGTTTGATGCTACAGCGCTGAAATCGGGCATTTTGTACCAAAGCCAGGCCATTGGTGATGATGGCCATTTCGCAATCAGGGGCCAATTGATTCAAGGTGTCTTCTACATGCGGTAACAACACCGGCTGCCCGGCTAACTGTTGCAAATAAAACAAACTGAACTGTTGGTGGTCCGTGGCTTGTCCGACAAACTCAAACAGCCGCTCGGCCCGTTGTTGTTTCAGTTCTTTTAAGGTGATGGTCTTATCATCCAACTGTTGCCACAAGGCCACGTTCATCTGCCGGTAAAACTCCAATAAGCCCTCAGGAACCGGTAGTTCATGGTGACGCAGGCTGTTTACCAGAGCAATTTCTTCGGCCCGATCAAAATCGAATAAGGTGTTATCGGCATCAAAGATCAGCCGCTTGTACGTGGTTCGCGTGCTTAATTCAGTCACCCAGGATGCCCCGCTGTTTGAGGTCGGCCTGAATGTCCGCCAATGATGTGGCCAAGGGCCGGTTGCTGTAACCCAGTTCAGTTTGGGCTTTTTGGCAATTGGTGCGGTATTGGTGCGAGATGATCTGTAAGGATTCAGGGGTCAGGTCAGGCTCTTTGCCGGTGAGGTAACCGGCGGCCGATTTGATTTTTGCCACCAGTTTAATCAAGGCCTGAGGCTTGTGGCGTTTGGTGATGTCCAGACCGAATGCGTCGGCGGCTTGTTCGATAAATTCGGTGAAACTCAAGTTGTGTCCACCGAGGATGTAATTTTCACCCACCCGGCCGTTTTCAGCAGCCAGAATACAGCCTTGAGCCACGTCCCTGACATCGACAAATGAGCCAGCCCCTGGCGGAATGGTTGGCAGCGAATCGTTGGCCATCATTTTGAACAACCTGACCCAATTGTGCTGATCATCCGGACCAATGATGTGGGTGGGGTTGACCACCACCGCTTGCAGTTTTTCTGCGTGGTCCTTAACCAGGGTTTCAGCCAGGCTTTTGGTTTTTACATAATTCACCCAGGAGTCCAGGCCATGTTGTGCGGTATGTTCATCCAAATCAGCCATGCCAGGATGGTCGACACCATAGGTGACGATGGATGACACATGGAGCCACTTTTTGGCCTGCTGTTGCACCGCCGCTTGAATCAGGTTCAAGGTGCCGAGGGTGTTGGTCTGGGTTTGGCGGGGGTTGTTGCGGCGCCAGGTGTTGGTATCGGCAGCGGTGTGGAACACCACATCAACCGCTTGGGGCATGGCCTCCATCAGGCTGTCGCGGTCCAGCAAATCTGCCTCGACGTAGTTGGCCCCATCGAGGGCATTATCTGGTATGCTGCGGCACATGGCGGTCACCTGCCAGCCAGCCTGAAGCAACTGACGACACAAGTGGCGACCAAGGAATCCAGTTGAACCTGTCACGAAAGCAGATTTTGTCATATCATAGGGCTGTGCTTTGGGTTTGATACACACAGTTTATACGATTTAAGAGGTCTTGAAAAACAATCATGGAAGCCATGTCCTACAAACGGCACATCACCCAAACCATTAAATTGTCGCTGCCGCTGATCATCAGCCAGATCACCGTGGTGGCGATGACTTTTGTGGACACGGTGATGGCTGGTCGCTTGGGTTCAATCACCCTGGCTGCGGTCGCGGTGGGCAGTTCCTTGTGGTCCACGGCCATCCTGTTTGTGTTCGGTATCTTGATGGCCATTCCGCCAGTGATTTCTGCCATGGACGGAGCCAATGAGCGGCATAAGATGGCACCGTTCTTCCGACAAGCGCTGTGGCTGGCATTGATTCTGGGGGTGGTTTTTACCGGGGTTATCTTGGTGATGGATCCCTTGTTTGCCTTGTTCAATACTCAGCCGGAAGTGATTCCTGAAGCCGAAGCGTATTTGCATGCCTTGGCCTGGGGTGTGTTGCCCTTGTCGTTCTTTGTGACCTTTCGCTATTTGGCCGATGGTTTGTCGGTGACCAAAACCACCATGTATGTGTCCTTTCTGGGACTGCTGTTGAACATCCCATTGAACTACATTTTGATGTTTGGCAAGCTGGGTTTGCCGCAGCTGGGAGCACAAGGTTGTGGTTATGCCACAGCGATTGTGTTGTTCGTGCAAATGGTGGCTTATGTGATCATCACCCACAAACACCGCGTGATGGGTTCACTGCAGGTATTCAGTCATTTTGACCGGCCCAATTGGGGCGAAATCTGGCGCTTTTTTCGGCTGGGCTTCCCGGTCGGCATGTCGATGTTTGCCGAGGTGGGATTTTTCTCGGTCATCACCTTGCTGGCCTCGTCGCTGGCCACTGAAACTGTGGCGGCTCACCAGATTGCTTTGAACTTTTCTTCGTTGCTGTTTATGGTGCCATTGGGCTTATCCATGGGCATCACCATTCGGGTTGGCAATGCGGTGGGACGAAAGCACCCCGTCGACATCAAACACGCCGGCTTCTACGGGGTGGTGATGGTGTTGTTCACGCAACTGTTCTCGGCCACCATCACGGTGTTGTTCGCCACCCAAATTGTCGGTCTGTACACCACCGATGCTGCGGTTGCGGGCATTGCCGTGAGCTTGCTGTTTTATGCCGCCGTATTCCAACTGTCAGATGGCATCCAAGTGGCGTCAGCTGGTGCTTTGCGGGGCATCAAAGACATGAACTTCATCATGCTCAGCAACCTGTTTTCCTTTTGGATTTTGGGCTTTGTGGCCTCCTGGTACCTGTGTTTTGAGGTCGGTATGGGCGCCCCCGGTTTGTGGATTGGCATCATTGTTGGACTGACCGCTGCGGCGTTTCTTAACACCCTGCGTTTCTGGCACAAAACCCGGCCAAATATTGCACATAAAAGCGCATAACAGCAGTCTCATTCCTACCGCTTGTTGCGGCAAAAAATAAAGAGAATTTGCTAAGTCATTGATATTGAGTGGGGCAAAAAATTTAAACCCATTTTCTCCTTGCCAGTCACTGAATGAGTGCGATATTATCGTCATGTTGAAAAGCACTCCGGGGAGCATTTGAAACGCATCAGGCGAATTCAAATCAGATATTTTTAAGTTACTTTCGCGAACCACACAATCCTATGCAGCAGACTGATCAAGCACCAAACGAAGACAACCCAGTACAATCCACCGACGCCGACAAAAAAACCCAACAGAACAACGAACAAGCCACCCAACAGTCACGCTTCAAAGTCATCAGACGCAATGGCAAAGTCACCGACTTTGACCAGTCTAAGATTCAAGTGGCGATGACCAAAGCCTTTTTGGCAGTTGAAGGTGGACAAGCGGCGGCCTCTCGCCGGATTCGTGAAACGGTTGAAAAACTCAGCGAACAAGTGTATTTCGCCCTGTTCCGTCACATGGAAGACGGTGGCACAGTTCACATCGAAGACATCCAAGACCAAGTGGAATTGGCGATGATGCGTGCTGGCGAACACAAAGCCGCGCGTAACTACGTGCTGTACCGTGAAAAACAAAACGAAAAGCGTGCTCGGGCCAAAGCCAAAGCCGACAAGCAGGAAAGCAAACCGGCGGTTGAAGAGGACGTGCTGCATGTGGTTGACATTGATGGCAACCGCAAACCCCTGGATTATGAGCGCATCGATACCTTGATCACTGAAGCCACCCGTGGTTTGAAAGGTGTGACCAAAGAGTTGATTGCCAAAGACATTCGCCGCAACCTGTTTGATGGCATGAGCGAAAGTGACGTTAACGCATCACTGACCATGTCAGCACGGGTGTTGATTGAAAAAGACCCCAATTATTCACACGTTACCGCGCGACTGCTGATGGACAGCATCCGCACCGAAGCCCTGAGCTTCATTTACGGTGAGCCTCGATCGGCCACCCAAAAAGACATGACCGATGTCTACCCCGATTATTTTGGTAAATACATCCAACGCGGTGTGGAGTTGAATTTACTGGACAGTGAACTGGCCCGTTACGACATCGAACGACTGGCCAAAGCCATCAAACCCGAGCGTGATAAGAAATTCACCTACCTGGGTTTGCAAACCCTGTTCGACCGCTACTTCATTCACATGGGCAAAACCCGCATTGAATTGCCACAAGCCTTTTTCATGCGTGTGTCCATGGGCCTGGCCATCAACGAGATTGATCGCGAAGCCCGAGCCATTGAGTTTTATGACTTATTAAGTTCATTTGACTTCATGAGCTCGACCCCAACCTTGTTCAATTCAGGCACCTTGCGTCCACAGCTGTCCAGCTGTTACCTGACCACCGTACCTGACGACCTGGACGGCATCTTCAGCGCCATCAAAGACGATGCGCTGTTATCCAAATACGCCGGCGGATTGGGCAATGACTGGTCCCGTGTTCGCGGACTGGGCGCCCACATCAAAGGCACCAACGGCGAATCACAAGGCGTGGTTCCGTTTTTGAAAGTGGCCAACGACACCGCCGTGGCAGTGAACCAAGGTGGTAAACGCAAAGGCGCCATGTGTGCCTACCTGGAAACTTGGCACATCGACATGGAAGAGTTTTTGGAGCTGCGTAAAAACACCGGTGATGACCGCCGCCGCACCCATGACATGAACACCGCCAACTGGATTCCTGATTTATTCATGGAGCGGGTTGCCAACGACCAGTCTTGGACCCTGTTTTCGCCAGAAGAAGTGCCTGAGTTGCACGACCTGTACGGCAAAGAGTTCAAAGCCAAATACGAAGAATACGAACAACTGGCCGCTGATGGCAAAATCAAAAACACCAAAGTGGTACAGGCCAATGACCTGTGGCGCAAGATGCTGGGCATGTTGTTTGAGACAGGACACCCCTGGATCACCTTCAAAGACCCTTGCAACATCCGTTCACCACAACGCCATGTCGGGGTGGTGCATTCATCGAACCTGTGTACGGAGATCACCCTCAATACCTCAGACGATGAAATCGCCGTGTGTAACCTGGGCTCAGTGAACCTGCCACACCACGTGACCGAAAAAGGCATTGATCACAAGAAACTGAAGAAAACAGTGACCACAGCCATGCGCATGTTGGACAACGTGATCGACTACAACTTCTATTCGGTACCACAGGCCAGACGCTCTAACCTGCGTCATCGTCCGGTGGGACTGGGCCTGATGGGTTTCCAGGATGCCCTGTACATTCAGGACCTGGCCTATGCCACTGAAGAGGCTGTGAGCTTTGCTGACACCACCATGGAAGCCGTTTCTTATTACGCCATCGGCGCTTCCAGCGACCTGGCCGAAGAGCGCGGCCCTTATCCTTCTTATGAAGGTTCATTGTGGTCACAAGGTATTTTGCCCATCGATTCAGTAGAAATGCTGAAACAAGAACGTGGCCAATACATTGAACAAGACCAATCAAGCACCCTGGATTGGGACAGCTTGCGTGAAAAAATCAAACAACAAGGCATGCGCAATTCCAACACCATGGCAATTGCCCCAACAGCGACCATTTCCAACATTTCAGGCGTCTCGCAATCGGTTGAGCCGGTTTACCAGAACCTGTTTGTGAAATCCAACCTGTCTGGTGAGTTCACCGTCATCAACCCTTACTTGGTTGAAGACCTGAAAGCCCTGGACCTGTGGGATGACGTGATGGTCAATGACTTGAAATATTTTGATGGCAGTGTACAACCCATCGATCGCATTCCTGATCACCTGAAAGCCAAATACGCCACCGCCTTTGAAGTCGATTCCAGGTGGTTGGTTGAAGCCGCTTCACGACGTCAGAAGTGGATTGATCAGGGTCAGTCACTGAACTTATATATGGTTGAGCCTTCCGGTAAGAAACTGGACTCTTTGTATAAACTGGCCTGGGTGCGTGGTCTGAAAACCACTTACTACCTGCGCTCTATTGGCGCCACCCATGTCGAGAAAAGTGTCGACTCCAGTTCCAACAAAGCCCCAGTTGCTGAAACCCAACCAGGATCTCAGGCACCGCAAGCCTGTTCCATCCTGGACCCTGACTGCGAAGCCTGCCAATAACACACAGACCAACGGCCCATTAAATTGACACAAACTTGATGGGCCGTTGGCTAAGATGCTGTCTGGTGTGAGACAGCTAAGTTCTTTACGCCAGTAAAAGAACGCGACGATATAGTGGCCTCTGCGGGTGTGTAAACCCAGATGCCAAACTCAAAAAACAACCTGCTACAACGAGGAGCCAAACAACATGATGAATTGGGACGATCCACTGGGAACCGGTAACAACAAAGAGGAGAAAAAACCTCAACCAGCCGATCCCGTGGTAAAACAACAAGAAGCCAAAACCGACCAGACAACCGACCAGGCCAATGCAAAGGCCATTGAAAAGGAAGCCCCAACGGTTAACAACGTCACGCCGGAAAACACCCGCCAAAACGCCATGAGTGGTGTTGAGCCTGTGCGTGCCGAAGACAAGCGCGTGATTAACGGCCTGACCGACGTCAACCAACTGGCGCCGTTCAAATACCCATGGGCTTGGAAGTTTTTCCTCAACGCCAACAAAAACCACTGGACGCCACTGGACATCAACATGACCCAGGACGTTCACGATTACAACAAATCCCTGACCGAAGACGAAAAACACGTCTACCAAAACGTGTTGTCCTACCTGACCACTTCGGACATCCTGGCGATGCGCAACATCGGCCTGGCCGTGATGGAAAAAATGTCGGCCCCGGAACTGCAAATCTACCAGGCCCGTCAGGTTTATGAAGAAGCTTTACATACATGGACTTACCAGCACTGTATCGAAACCATTGGTCTGGATCAAGGTGAAATCTACAACCGCTACCGCGTGGTCCCTGAGATCAACCAAAAAATCCAAGTGGCCAACCGCCGCCTGAACAGCGTGATGCGCCCCAACATCGATTTGAACGACCGCGACGAGTTGGAAAACTTCGTTTTGGCCTACATGTTCTTTGGCGCCATCTTCGAAGGCTGCTGGTTCTACAACGGCTTCAGCCCCATCTTCGCCCTGCAACGCCGCGGCCTGATGAAAGGCACCGCCGAACAACTACAATACATCATGCGTGACGAAGTGATGCACGCCTCCTTCGGCATCCGCGTGGTCAAACAGATCATCGAAGAAGAAAAGGTCAAACTGGATCCAGCCAAAGTCCGTGAAATGTGGGACGAATCCGAAGCCGCCGAAGCCGGCTACGCCAAGTACCTACTGCGCAGACCCATCCTGGGCTACTCCGCCGAAGATCACATCGAACAATTCCGCTACATCGCCAACCGCCGCGCCCGCCAACTGGGCATCGAAGAACCGTTCCCTGGTGCCGAATGCACCCTGCCATGGCTCGACGAACAGTCTAACCTGCGCAAAGAGAAGAATTTCTTTGAGACCCGCGTCACTGAATACCAAACGGGAGGAGCGTTGAGTTGGGATTGATCAAAACTAAATAATATAGATAAAAAAGCCCAATCAGTAATGAATTGGGCTTTTTTCTAACCTTGATAAATTAACTATCAAATAAAAGAATTCAAAAAAATTTAAATGCAAGCTCGTGAAGAAAAAATATACAGAGACTCCATGAATGAAATTTTTTCATTCCAAATAAAGACTTGTGAAATCCTTGACTCAATTAGGATTGAACTTAATACCAAAATTCCTCTTGAAGTAGCGAATTTTTTTGAATACAACTTAAAGAACATAAGCAAAACCATCAGAATTTACTTTGAAAACGCTCTCAATTATTCAGACAATTATTATTTAATTTCTGAAACATCCTCTGCGGCAAGAATGGTTTTTGAGACAATTACTACTTTACTGTATATTTTTAAAAGTGAAAACTTCAAAGCTTATTACGATTATTGTCTTAAAACTAAAGAATTAGATGAAGAAACCTTAAAAAATATTAATAAGTTTTTATCTACCCATCAAATAGAAAGTGGCAATGAAAAACCAAAAATCATAATTAAAAAACTGAATACAGATATTTCTAGATTATGTTCATATCTAGAATATTTAAAGGAAAAGTTAAATGTAGAAAGCTATAGTAGGTTCCCAAAAGTGGGACAGAGGTGTAAAGAATTAGGAATTTACTGGGAGTTTGAGTATCTATCTTCTTACAAAATTATTTCTAATCATCTTCATGGAAATGTTAAGGGTATGCACCATGAGATTTTGAAAAATTTAAACTCAGAAAATAGCTTAAATGAGAAATATAATGTGAATCAACATTGGACATGGATTTCCTCAACCCTAGGACAATTTGTAGAAGAAGTTAGCCATTTATTCTCAAATAACAAACAATATCATCTGTATAACGATTTAAAAAAGGCACATTCGTCAGCACTTGATAAAATATATAGTAGTTCATCACTTAACCTAACAAGAGCCTAGCCCAACATGATGCACAATTAGACTTGTGTTCTTGGGCTTCAACAACTCAGCACTGGCCTATCCCCAACTTTGTCCCACGGCTTGGATGATAGAAATTCATTTTATGCTGCCATGCCAACCCCATGACTTTCTTAAGCCGCTTGGAAAAATAAAAACCTGAGAAAAACCTGGACTGACACCCAATCGACATTTTAACTAATTTATTTACCAAATGGATCAGTAGGGAATTTGTTATCAAAAGGAAACTCTAAGTTTGAGGAAAGTGCCGCGGTTACAGGTGGCCTGCCTGATGGCAGCTCATAAATACCAGCACATCCTCGAGGGGTAAAATTATTAACGTCACCTAGGCTTATCCACTCATATAGATTAATTGCAAAAACACAAATCCATTTTTTATTACTCAATTGATCCCAAACACATTCATATCTGAGCTTTTTATTATTAGTTTCGATAAAATCAATATTGTTCACCAGTCTGTTGCGCTTTATACACTTAACAAATTCATAATGTTGTTCTTTAATGTGATTTTGTTTTCCAGATTTAACATTATGTGAGGGTAGTGGTGACTGGATGGCAAATCGGGAACCATCAAAAAGTGGTTGATTGTATAGTACAGCATGAAATGCTTTTAGCCACCTTCTTAACAGGAATTCGATATCTCTTTGAGTAAAAATAGCAGTAGTGGTTTTTTCACCGGCAACGTTGTAAATTTCAATTTTTAATTTATCGTCTCTTTCAGAGGGCTGTTTTCCATGCATTAAAGAAAAAAGCTGGCCTAATACCTCATCATCGAGGTTCATATCGCTGTGACAACCAGAGTGATGAACAGGCATTTTTAAAGGAAAGTTTCTGTCTTCGACTTTAAAAATTGACTTTGGAGGGACATGGTCAAAATTTATTTTCTTTCTATCATTAAATCTTTGACCACATATATAGCAAAAGTCGAGGTCTCTAGCTCCCCTAAAATCATGCTGTGTTGAAATTGAAACCATATATCTCCCCAGTTAACTCAATATTTCTGGTCCGAATATGAGTCAGGCGTATTTCATTTGATCAATTAAAAGCATTAGCTAGTCTTGTGTTTCTATCGGGCTAATCAGCAAGGTAGGTTGGGCTGAGCAACGCGAAGCCCAACATCAAAAGCACAAATCAAACCATAATTCTTAATTAATAGAACCAACAATTACCCGCCTATAACAAACAATTTCATTTAATCAACCTTCTGGTGTTGGGCTTCGCAGGCTCAGCGCCAACCTACAGTCAAATGTTCCTCTTGAATTAATCATCAAAATTATGAAGGTCAAAAAAAGCCTGGAAAAAAAGCCGGGACAGGCACTTGATGTTAAGATTCTTACACGCCTGTCAGAGCATTGCTACAGATTAATCACCACCAAGCTGACAAAACCATTGTTTTATTATGGCAGAAAAATGCGCCTGCATTTTCTGCATTCACCACATCCATATGGCTTGAGAAAACCATGGGACTGGCAAGCAAGGTAGGTTGGGCTGAGCAACGCGAAGCCCAACATCAAAAGCATAAATTGAACCATAATTCTTAATTAATAGAACCAACAATTACCCGCCAATAACAAACAATTTCTTTTGATCAACCTTCTGGTGTTGGGCTTCGCAGGCTCAGCGCCAACCTACAGTCAAATGTTCCTCTTGAATTAATCATCAAAATCATGATTTTATTATGGCAGAAAAATGCGCCTGCATTTTCTGCATTCACCACACCCATATGGCTTGAGAAAACCATGGGACTGGCAAAATAAAATCAAATTTCTGTCGAACAGACGCCGTAGCATAGCCATAAGCAAAGTGCGGTTTTGACGAAGTTAAAGAAGCGCTGCAGTATTTTGTGGTTATGCGTGTGGTGAAGACAAGGTATCTGGTCTACAATCTTATGAATGTCCTGATTAGTTTTTTGAATAGATCAGGATCTCCTTTAGCCACTTTCGAAAATAATAGCAATGCTGTCCAAAATGAAATCCTTAAAAAAAATACTCTTTGTACCACTCTTTTTTCTAAGCACCACAACGTGGTCGCATGGCCTTGATGAGACTTACATCAGCGAATGGAAGAAGTTTTATCCATCAAAATCACTGTCTAGAGGCGTTCATGCTTCCATTTTTCAGTTTGAAAATTTTTCCAAAGACAACATTGAACAATGGCTGGATTTTAATGAACAAGTCTTAGCCAAGCTCTCAAACAAGGACGCAGATATTAGTGCAATTGGTGCAATTGATGCAAGACTATTGCGTGTTCAAGTGCAATCAGAAATAGATCAATGGAAAAAGTTGTCATTGCACCAAAGTTCTCTGCACATGTATACCAGACTGATTGCTGATGCCATCGATCCCATATTAGCAGCAGATTATTTAATTGCTCCTGAAAAAATCGATTTGATTTGTCAACGTTTTCAACAAGTTACAGAATTAAGTCATGCTGCAAAAAACAACCTCACTGGGGTTGCCGAAGATGATTTGTCCAGAGGTGTGAGTAGCCTCAGTGCCACTTTGGCGTTTTACCAAAATGACTTGAGCCAATCTATCAAAGCCGAATTTTCAACAAACAGTTGTCATGACTTCAGCTCAAAACTACAAAATACGATCAAGAGTTTGGATGAATTACATGCATTTGCCAAAGATACACTCAGCAAAAATGCCTTAAAGCCGCAGAAAATTATTGGTTACGATGAATATGCCAGAAGACTCAAACTGTACACAGACAGCGAATTGACTCCAGAAGCACTGGCTCAAATGGCATTGGAAGAAATAGAACATGTCAGGGCGTTGATGGGTGAGGTTGCAAAAACCTATTTACAAGCGACCTACCCTGATGAACCCATTCCAGATAATGACAACGAGCTTACGGCAAAAGCACTTGCTGACATGGAAAAAGATGCACCATTAAACGCTGAAGAGTACCTTCAATTCTGGAATCAACTCTCAGAAGCGGCTGTGCAATTCATCAAAGACCATGACATAGCAACATTACCCAAAAACAACACCTTACGCATCGTAACGGCTCCAGAAAGTGCAGGTCCTGCAGCCAGAATTGGGTGGGTAGCCAGTGCGCCGCCTTTTGACCCCAATCCAATCACCACATTAAACTTACCTTCCATTCCTGAAACCCTGCCAAAGCAAGAGCAACTGGATTTTTGGGCATCATTCAATAAACCATTCAATCGCATGATCGTCATCCACGAATTATTTCCGGGCCATTACATGCAGCTTAAAATAAGCAGGGAAACTGCGCACCCAATACGCTTGTTATTCCCTTATGGCATCTACACCGAAGGTTGGGCGACATTCACCGAAAAAGTACTGCTAGATGCTGGCTGGGAACAAGAGAATCACTTGACCTATTTGGCCCATTTACGCAAACGTCTTGAAAATGCAAACCGGGCATATACCTCAGTGCAAGTCCATTGCAATGGATGGAGCCAAGAACAGGTGATGAAATTTTCAACCGAGACATCATTGCTTGCCCCACAATTTGCCAAAAGCCTGTGGGGAAGAATCATCAATTCGCCGATGCAATTAACCTCTTACTTTTTAGGAGGAAGCCAATTCACAAAACTATTGGACGCTGAAAAAGAGCGTCTTGGCGACGAATTTAATTTAAAGCTTTTCATGGATACGATCATGAAAGCTGGTCCCATCCCCATTGATGAATTTTACAAAATATTCCCTTTAATTAAATCATGAAACGTATCGAAATAAGACCAGGTTACTCCATTTCACAAGTCATTAAGGGTGGTTGGCATCTTGCTGGAGGACATGGAAAAATTGACGAAATCAAGGCGCTTGAAGACATGCACGCATTCGTCAAAGCTGGAATCACCACCTTTGATTGTGCAGATATTTATACGGGAGTAGAGGAGCTTATTGGCAAGTTCAGACAAAAGTATCAAGACCAATTTCGAGCGGGCGATTTGCCACCCATTCAAATCCACACCAAATATGTTCCTGACTATGATGCTTTAGCAAGCTTAACAAAAGCAGACACTGAAAAAATCATTGATCGATCACTCAAACGACTTAAGGTAGAGCGATTGGACCTGGTTCAGTTTGCGTGGTGGGATTATCAATTTCCAAGGTATATAGATACAGCCTTACACCTGTCTGAGTTACAGCAAAAAGGTAAAATAAGATACATTGGTATCACTAATTTTGATACCCAAAGAATACAAGAACTGCTTGATGCAGGCGTAGAAATCACCACCAATCAAGTGCAGTACTCACTGCTAGATAGACGCGTGGAAAGTAACATGACGGCTTTAGCGCAAAAATATAACATGCCATTTTTATGCTATGGCTCTGTTGCTGGCGGGTTTCTCAGTGACCGCTATTCAGGCGCGCCAGACCCTAAACAACCTCATGAAAATCGCTCCTTAACAAAATACCGGCTGATTATTGATGAATTTGGCGGTTACGACTTGTTTCAAGAGTTGCTTCAAACACTCAGAATCATAGCGGACAAATACCATGTTGATATTGCAGAAGTTGCTTGCCAATATGTGCTGCAAAAACCCATGGTTGCAGCCACCATTGTTGGCGCCCGAAACAGTAAACACCTTAACAGCCTAAAAAAACTGGAAAGCTTCTCTTTGGATGATAACGACTTAAAAGAAATTGCTAAGATAACCAACCAAAGTAAAGGACCTCTTGGACCTTTTTACCAATTGGAGCGCGACAAAACTGGCAAGCATGGCGCCATCATGAAATACAACCTAAACGAAGCATAAGCACATGAACTTAGATCTGCAAGAAGACACCACCACAACGCTCAAATTTTATGGCGGGTTTTTAGGCGCACTGATTCCTTTTATCGTTTTTATTATTGGCGTTGTTGTTATTGCATTATCAGGTGCTCCAGACGAAAAGGGTTTTTGGCCGGTGCTGATATTGGCCATGAGTTTAGGACTGATCCTGGCCAAAGACCGCACGGCTTTTTCAGAAGTTGTTATTGCTGGCATGTCACAAAAAATAGTCATGATTATGATTGTGGCCTGGATGTTGGCTTCCATTATTGGCATCCTGATGACGCTGACTAGTTTTGTTGATGCACTGATTTGGGTTTCTAACCAACTCAGTCTAAATGGCGTTGGTTTTGTGGTAGCAACTTTTATGATTTGTTGTATCGTATCCTTATCTACAGGATCCAGCTTTGCGACCATATTGATTTGCAGCCCATTACTCTATCCAACCGGTGGCGTTTTAGGTGCTCATTTACCATCGCTTGCGGGAGCCATCATTGGCGGCGCAGCCTTTGGCGATTTTATCGCTCCTATTTCAGACACCACCATTGCCAGTGCACTCAGTCAAAAAGCCAAAATTGGAGCAACCGTAAAAAGCAGAATCAAATACGTGGTTCCTGCTGCCATTCTCGCATTAATTGGCTATACCTTAACCTCAACATGGCTCAATACGGAGTCAAGCACTCATGAGGCGATGTTAACGGGTAAACCAGCAGGTTTAATTATGTTAACCGTTCCTGTATTGATCATCTTCCTGTTTTTAAAAGGCAAGCACCTATTACATGGTTTACTTTTTGGATTGATATTCGGCACCATTGTTGGCTTGGCCTCTGGGCTTTTGAGCTTGCAGCAAGTGATTTCATTAGACCTTGAAAATTTTGCGGCCAAAAGTTTTATTATTGAAGGTATCAATCGGGCTGTTGGCTTGAGTATATTTACCATATTACTCATGGGGCTTGTTGCCACCTTAAAGGCAAGTGGCCTGATGACCAATTTGGTGGATTTTGCGGCCTTACATGCCAAGACAAAAAAGCAAGCCGAAAGTTGGATTGCGGGTGTTATGAGTGCAGCGGTACTGTTAACCACGCACAGCATTGTAGCCATACTCATGGTTACCGATTTTTCCAATAAGACAGGCGAAAAATTGGGCGTTGCTAAAATAAGGCGAGCCAATTTGCTGAGCTTAATGGCTTGTGTATTCCCTTTTATATTACCCTATTTTATTCCTGTGATTTTAATGGCCAACATGACCGCTTCCGGAAAAGAATTCGGCATACCTCAAGTAGGTCCCTTGGAAGTGGGGTTGTATAACTTCATGTCATGGGGCTTATTGGTTATGGCTCTGATGACCCTATTCTTCGGGTTTGGAAACAATAAAAACAATGACAAATAAAACCAATGAAAATAATACCAATGGAAATAATAAAGCGCTGCGTGAAGATCAATTTGAGCTGTACGACCTCGAGATTGTGGTAGAACAAATTAACGGAAATTGCACCTGTGACATGACTGTTGGAGATGCCTTTTATTTACAAGGAGGGAAAATATCTTTACCCAATAACAGCAATTTTTGTCTTTATGCATTGCAATCCACCATCCCTTTACTGCCAATGAAACAAAGACAAAACCACCCTGCTGATTGGATAGAAACCGATTCCCATGTCACTTGTCCAGATCCTGCCTGTGGTCTCATTATGAAAATCAAGCGAATCCAATCCCGCGTTTTAAATCACGATGATGTCAGCCCAATTCAATGGGAAAAGGATCCAGAATGACCAATTGGCTTACAGTTCCAGGGGCCTTGAATAAAGGTGACTGAGGTTCCCGGTAATCCACATTTTTAATTGATTTTTTGTTGTCAAAAGTAATCCCACGTGGCTGGAAAAGAAAGTACTTGTGGTAACATCATGGTTGATTAAATCTCGGGGAGGAGACAGATGTCTGTTAAAAATAATTGTTTCAAATTGAAAGGTGTCACAAACACATGGATTAAGCACAACTTAAGTGGGGTCATGCTGATGGTTGGGGTTATTCTGTTGGCCGGTTGTGCCACCACAAAACCACCAGCCCCAGAAATACCAGAATGGTCATTCAGTCCAGACATGATCTTTCCAGCCGACCAACCACTGAACAGGCCCGAAGACGGGGTGGTGTTGTCTGATGGTCTCTTGGTGATCGCTGACCAAGTCGCTGGCTTGCGATTGGTGCAACCCGATGGCACCAGCCGACCCTTTGGTGATTTTGCAGCGGCTGGGTATGTGCACCAGCCACCGCAGTTAACCGGTGGCGCCAATGGGGTAACACTCAATCCTTCGGGCAAGCACATCCTGGTCAGTGATGTTTACCGAGGTGGCATCTATCGGGTTGATGTGGCTACTGAGGTCACGACGAAAATTTACCAACACAACTACGGTGTCAACATGGCCCGAGCAGACCGCCAAGGTGGTATCTGGTTCACGCAATCCACCCAGAACCGTGCCGAACACGGACAACAAGAACTGTATCGAGCTGTGGGGGTTGCCATTCCGGACGGGGCGCTGTTCTACTTGCCCAAAACAGCGGCAGGACACTCAACAGCCATTAAATTGGTGGATGGACTGAACTTCGCCAATGGTTTGGCCTTGGATGAAAAAGCGGGATATTTGTACTTGGCCGAAACTCTGAAAAGCCGGGTGTTGCGGTTTAACCTGGATGTGGCAGCTGGAAAGGTGTCAAACCAAATGGTGCTACTGGCGGTCAATGGCCCCGACAACATTGAACTGGATCGCCACAACAGGCTTTGGGTGGCCTCACCGGTCAGGAATGAGATCACTGTTATTGATCTGGATACCCTGGTCGCTGAGACGGTATTCGAAATCAAGACCAATGAAAGCAGGGACTTGGCTGAAATGATTGATGCCCGCATGGCGGCAGGTGTGTCATGGTTGGATCTGCTCAGCCCTATCTTATGGGAACCAGGTCCTGGATTCATCACCGGCATGATGCTGTCACCCGATGATGGACCAGTTTATGTGACGGGTCTGGGCCAAGCATTGATTCGTTTGCCCCGATAAAACATAACTACATGGGCTGGCTGGACGAATATGACGGAATTGGCTTGAATTAAAAATCAATGGGGTCTGCAAGGTAGGTTGGGCTGATCGCAGAAAAGCCCAACATGAATGACCGTAATATAAGGGCAAGCTTTTATCTAATGAGACCAGCTTCAGTGATTGTGCTGGTTTTTTGTACAAATCAGTTGACCTATTTGTGTCAAAGGATTGACCTTGATCTTTTTCCGGTTTGGGTTCCATGAAAAAGAGAAGGTTCCTGGCATCATTCGGATCAACACAAAAATGAAAACTGTTCAGATTGTTTTGTTAAGATGGTGTTTTTTTATCGTTCTATGTTACACATGAAGCCAACTTTTTTGCTGTTTTTGTTGTTTGTCATCCCCCTGCAACTCAGAGCCGGATCAACGTTTTGTGAATCTGTTCAATCCGGATCATGGACTTCACCTGCAACCTGGATCAACTGTAACGGCCAATACCCCAATGCTACATCGCATGAAGCGTTGATCAAAACCGGACATGTGGTGACATTGGATGTATCTGCCATCGTGCTGCAAAAATACACAATGGAATTGGGTTCGGTTCTGAGTGTAGACCATGGCATCAATCCGGTAACGATTGAAACCACCACCCATTCATTCGATGCTCAACAAGGTCAGATACAGCTTTTTGGTGGTGATTTCACCATTGAGGCCAACAGCAACAACATCAATTTGGGTCTGGTTGATGGTGATGCTCATTTGATACTGAACTCAACTGGTTCAACGTTGATCACCAATGCCATCGGGTCGGCCATACCCGTGAAATCAATCACTTCAGATGCCGCTGGTTACCTGAGGACGACTGGATCACAATTCACCATTCGGGTGAATGGCACCACCGACACCGTCATCAATGACATTTATCAGGTCGGCGCCAGCTCCAGAGCCACCTGGGAACAGTTGGGCGGTGCTGACCTGGTGTTTAATAACGAGATTACCCAACACAGCGGCAGTCCTCACCAGGTGACCGTGGCATTAACTGGCGGCGGTGACGTTTGGTTCAACGCCCATGTGCAGCTGGGCGACCTGACCATCAATGGCTCCGGTAACACCTTCATCAATGCCGATATCACCACCAACAGTGGGGGCGCAAACCTCGGCTACATGACTTTCAATGTCCCGGTAATTGTGATGAGTGATGCCACATTCTCTGCGGTTAATGCCGGTTCAAAAGTGATGTTTAATGATAGATTGGATGATGACGGTGATCAATTGACCAGCTCCAACATCACCATCACAGGTGCCTCTGAGCTGGTTTTGAATGCGGTGGGGCAACAAGCACCATTGGCAAGCCTGTCGGTGCAAAATGTTAACAGCACCCTGTTATATGATGCAGTCACAACCATAGGCAATCAAAACTGGGCTGTGGATATCACCCAAGCCAATCCCGTGGTTTTCACCAGCACCAACAGTGACATTCAATTCAACGCCACACTCAATGCGGCTGGTCATGACACCACCATCAACAAAGGTTCAGGAATTTTTATATTGAACGCGTTGAACATCATTCAACCCAATACCCTGACCATCGGTCCATCTGGATTCACAGATTTGACTGGGGACTTTACCTTCGCAGGTAATCTGCAGGTTTTGAACAGCATCAGGTTGCTTGCAACCAGCACGCTGAGTGTCATTGACCTTCAAGCCAATTACATCTATCTGGAAGGTAACGTACTGACACTTGAGGTCTCATCCGAAACGTCTACCATCAATCAACCCATCGATGGCGCCCCTTTTAACAGTGGTCAGCCCGACAACAGTGCTTTCATCAAAACGGGTACCGGCACATTGACAGTCAATGGGATCACTTCCGCCGAACCCACCCAAGTGCTGGCAGGCAGGTTGAACACCAATGGCCCCCATAATCAGGAAACATATGTGTATGGCAATGCCACTTTGGGTGGATTCAGTGACTCAATTCCTTATGCCGCTATAAATGATAATGCCACCCTGGACCCGGGCGATGAGCACTCAGTGGGGTTGATGACTTTTGATACTTTATTCTTTAATACCAATACGACTCACACGTCCATCGACATCAATGGGCCATTGAGCACAGAACACGATCAAATCAAAGTGCTTGGACCCAATGTCATCGATGGACATTTAGATTTACGTGGTGATTACGTGCCTGTGACTGGTGACACGTTCACCATCATTGACAACCAAGCGTTTTTCGCAATATTGGGGACATTTGTCGGTTTGCCGGAGGGCGCTTCACCAGCCTTGGGATTGGAAATCACTTATCAGGGGGGCGATGGCAATGATGTGGTTTTGACCGCGGTATGTGATACCCAGGTTACTGTGACCGATGGTGGCGACAGCGGTCCCGGCACACTCAAAGATGTCATGGTGAACTTGTGTGATGGCGGGGTGGTTCAGTTTGATCAGGCAGTGAATGAAGTCTTATTAGATTCACCCATCACAGTGGATAAAACCATCACCATCAACGGTGATGGTACCATCATCAATGGCACCGACATCAGCCAGGTATTTGAAATCACTCAAAATGGTGATTTAACCCTGAATCAATTGCGGGTAGAGTCCGGCAACAGTGCATGGGGTGCCATCAGAAATTTGGGTAATCTGACCGTAAATCAGGTTTACTTTGGCAACAATTTTTCCACTGGCGGCGGCGGTTTGGGCGGCGGAGCCATCATCAACCAGGGTATGGCTGACATCAGCCAGTCTGTTTTTTATCGCAACAATGCCTCCCGGGGAGGTGCTTTATTCAACGCCGATGGGGCAACCCTGACAGTCACCAACAGTACTTTTTTTGAAAACGGTGTCTTTAATTCAGCCGAAGGTGGCGTAATCCATAACCGCGGTAACGCCACGTTCATCAACACCACCATGGTGAATTCTGGTGACGGAGACGTGCCTTTTGGCAACACCATCGCCAATTACGGTATCAATGCCTCAATGAGCTTGATTAACAGTGTCATCGACAGCGAATCACTGCAAACAGAGTGCCAGGAACCTTCTGACACCATCATGACTGTGATCAACAGTTTCATTCACGATGGCTCTTGTGGCGCCACTTTCAGCGGTGATCCACAATTGGGTCAATGGGGTTCATCCGTACGCGGTTTTGTGGGTGATGTGTCCTATGTGATACCACCATTGGATAATTCTCCATTGATCAATACCGGCTCCAATGCCGAATGCCCGGCCATTGACCAATTGGGCACATCACGTCCATTGGGGATTGCTTGTGACATTGGCGCAGTTGAGGTCAATGACAGCACCGACCCAAGCGTTGACCTGGTGGCGGTGAATGAACAATTGATTAACAGTTGTGAACATTTGCCTGATGGACTGATCAGCACCCTGTCAGTAACTTATTCGGAACCGGTTTTGAATGCTGAAAACAGCAATCACTACAGCTTGATTCATGCTGGTGATGATTTTACTTTCGACAGCATGATTGGCGGCGGGGATGACTTGGTTTACACAGCCAGTGCTGTGCTGTCAGATCAAAACAACCCACCCACCATATCCCTTAATATTGATGCCGGATTGGAAGCTGGCCTGGTGCGTTTGTTTGTGGCTCCGGACATCACCGATACATTCGGCAACCCACTGAATAACGGCAATGACTTCTTTTACCAATTCCGCATAGACCCCAATAATTTATTGCGCAATGGCCATTTTGATGATTGTGGGCAAAGTTCAGTGATTACAGGTGGCTGGACTTATGAGTCTGTTCAGAATCCTGGCAATCCGGGTGACACTGGCATGCCTACCGGTTTTGAAGATGGTATTTTGGATCGTGATGCTTCACCGCACTCTCAATCATTGAAGATTTTGACTGACGATTCAAACACCGAATACATCATGAGCCAGTGCATCAACCTGGTCTCTGACCTGCTGCCACTGGAACTGTCTGCCACCGTATTCACATCATTAACTCAAGCAACTGAAACCAGTGAAGTCATGCAACGTGGTGGTCCAACAGCCAGTATTGACTTGTATTGCCAACAATGGAATCTGGTCGATTGTATGGGTGACCCGATGGCAATCCATTCTCAGGTTTTTACAGGGCTGTCTCCTGCATTGACAGGAGAAGACATCAAAGCCACCCTGGGTGTCCCTGACGACACAGCGATGTCAGCTGTTTGTGGTATCCGCAGCACAGTCAATGAAAATAATGCGTTGCATGTACTCATTGATGGGGTGCGTCTTGAACAGCCGGACCTGATATTCAAAAATGGACTGGAATAGGTAGAGTCCGCCATGGTATCGGCAAGGGAGCGCAGATAATCAGCCCTTCCGTCGACCTGGTTTGGCATATTATTGAGTTGTGTGGTGATCATATAGAAGACGATGCAGCAGGTACTGAATCAATAGGACCAGAGTAATTAATCCGAGCTATTTCGATTCACGCCAATGTTCGCAGAATCATTTAAATCAATGGGGTCAGAGCAGTAGATTCAAGAGCAAAATCAATGTCTCTGGCCCCATTGATTACAGACAACTCTCAATTAGAAAGGTAGGTTGGGCTGAGCAACGCGAAGCCCAACATTTTTTCCTTAACGAATTGAAAGTGATCGAGTCAGTTTTAGGTTGTTTTTCTATTCAAGTTTGTTATCTTTTTGAATGAGATGTTGTTGGGCTTCGCTGAACTCAACCCAACCTATCAATTTTGGTTATTGAATGCGACAAAATCTATTGTATGCTTCCAGTACCCCCCAATAGGTGTTTATGGCACTTTCTATGCGTGCCACGTCACCGCTTTGAATAGCTGCCTGGACATTGGCTGCAGCAATTTCCACGTTGGCTGCGCGCGTTCCACAATCAGCCCAAACTGCACTAGATGCAAAAAGGGATAAGAATGTACATACTTTGATTAATTTCTTCATGAAAGTCTCCTGTAATTGGTAAAACCATTTGGGTCATTTGTTCCATAAGTTTTACCTGGTTAATTTTGGGCATCCTTGCCATTGATGTCCTGTTGAATAGTTTAGGCTTCCCAGAAATATTTAATCAGACAGAAAGGACGTTAAATAAAAAAACCAGGCCATATCACCAAAAAAACCTCAATGATTGCAGCTAAGCAAGGTAGGTTGGGCTGATCGCAAAGAATCCCAACATGGAAAAAACCAACCATGGACAGTCATTAGACAGTGTGTTGTTGGGCTTGGTAAACTCAGTCCAGCCTATGGCACTTCAATGTGGGTTATCTGCCTGGACATTCACTTATCATCTAGGTTATTCGCGGATGATGGTGAGGTGACTGGTGAATTCCTGGGTGATGTCGTAGCTGGCCAATACGCCAGGCTGGGCATTGGCGTTGAACAACACTGTGAAAGTAAAGCCTGTTACAGGTAAACCCAACAGGGTGATGGTTTCACCTGTGGACACATCCTGACCCATCATGTGACCCGAACTTGCCAAGTAATAGACGATGGTCCCGGTGGTGATCTCCTGCACCGAAAAACCATCTTCAGGAATGTTGTCCACCAACAACAGCGTCATGTGATTAGAACGCACCACCCCTGCTGATTCAACACTTCCGGCGAGGAATGCATCGGTAACGGTGTCCTGTTCATTGGCGACCACAGCGATATTAACTCCTGCATTCATGGTGTGTCTACACAAGGGTGAGTTGATACTGCAATTTTCAGCGCGACCAAGCAGCTGACCCCCGTATTCGTAATAATGATCAAAGCCGCGTGGGAAAATAAACATGTTGGACCAAAAGCGGAATGGTCGTGTCACCTCACTGGGTGTTTGGGTTTGTGCACCATCGACATGGTACCCTAAGGTTGGAATACTAAAAACCCATTCTGTTTGTCCACCGATGGCATCCCATATCTCGTAACGGTTGGCGATGCCAGACTTCATCAGCAGTGAAGAAATGGCTTCATGACCTGAGCTCCAGCGGGTTACCAAAGGCTGTCCATTCTTCTCGATTAACAGGCTTTCGTTGGTTCCACTGGAAAGATTTGGGGTATTGGCATTTGATGGTGACAGGTGGATTTCCTGATCGGCAAAAAAACCTTGAAAACCATAGGTGGGGATTTGACTCATGACCCCGTTGGCCACATTTATGAAATACATGATGGCGCGAATACCGCCTGTGGGATGGGACAGGTTGTAATCATTATCTGATGTCCATGCTTGGTTGTCTTCTATAGCCCCTAAAAGGGTTTCACAGGCGAAACTATCATCTTGAACAAACTCGGCCATTTCAATGACTTCAATGGTACCTGTTTGCCAATATTCAGGTTCGAGTCCGATGGTATTTATGTAACCTTTTGATGTTGGATATGCGTTACAGTAGGGATCATAGTCGATGTCCCTTCTCAACCAATAACCCACTTCATCTTGCAAGAACATGTGTAACGTTTGTCTGGGTTTAAGGACCAGGTTTTCGCTGCCCAAAGTAGACAAATCTGACGATGACTTGAGGTGTAACTTGATGATTTTGTGCTGGTCTGTGGTATTTTCTAAGGTCAAGATGGCATTCAGATTATTTGCCACAGAATAAAACGGTACAGAGATGGCTTGACCACGACCATCAGCGCTCAGAAATACAGCTGCATTGAGGTTCAAAGCAATGAGAAGGATGGGTACAATCATGTATTTCATGGTAATTGATGAATCCTGTTTCAACTTGTTTAATGCGTTTATATTCTCATGTTTGGCTTAAAAAAACATTCGCAATTCATCCTTTCTTCCACAAGCCATATGCAAACCAAAGGATTAAAGGGCGCAAGATCCACTTATTGACTTATTTCAAAAATGATTAAGGAAGGGTAATTACGGAAAGACGCATCTCTTTGGTAATTATCTACACGCCCATCAATGGAATCAATGGGATCAGAGCTGTTGACTCTACAGAAAACCAAAGTCTCTGACCCCTTTAATTTCACCTCATGCCAATAAACTGTCATGCCCAAATAAAGATAATGTTAATTCTCACCGTTGCCTGATTCACTGTCTTTTCACACTCAGGTCATAACATAATTTGTACTTGCGCCTCGTGGTGTTTGGGTCAGTAGGACGCCAAGCACTAAAGCCGGAAAGGAGGCAGCTCTGAAGCTGATGAGTATAGAAAATCAGACTTTCAGCCATGCAGGTGCGAACAGTTAATTGAAATGTTAGGAGAACAACATGAGTGAAGAAAAGAACGTTGATAACGATCCCACCATCAAATATGAAGAACCTGGTGAACTGCTCGAAGCTGAGGGCATTTCTAAAGAAGACAAAATCAGATTACTTAAGGAGTGGGAGCTCACCATCAGACAAATGCAAGTGGCCGAAGAAGAGAACATGACCTCTGGTCCTGATGCCAACTTGCAAGACGTGCTGGATGCTTTAGAAAAACTGGGTGTGGATCCCTATGATTCAGGCGCATCAAAAACTTAAAATCAATTGAACACAATCGAACCTACTTGAATTCACTTAAACACACAGGAGAATCAAGATGAAAACTGAAAAAATACCAGAACAAAGCCTACCGATGCCTGGTAAAGAAGCCAACATGCAACCCGAACCCGAGGTTGTGCAAGCGGGTTATCAGGGCAGTGAAAAACTCAAAGGCAAAGTGGCCTTGATTACCGGTGGTGACAGTGGCATTGGCCGCAGCGTGGCGGTTCACTTCGCCATCGAAGGCGCAGATGTCGCCATCATCTATGACCAATCCACAGACGATGCCGAAACCACCCAAGCCATGGTTGAAGAACACGGTGGTCGGGCCCTGTTAATCCAAGGTGACTTAAAAGACTCCTCTTTTTGTGACCAGGCGGTGAGTGAAACCACCACCCAATTAGGCAAAATCGATGTGCTGGTTAACAATGCGGGCATCCAATTCCCCCAAGACAGCATCGGTGAGATCGCAGAAGACCAGTTGAAAGAAACCTTTGAGACCAATGTTTACCCGCTGTTTTACATCACCCAAAAAGTGGTTAACCAAATGACCAGTGGTGACAGCATCATCAACACCACTTCGATTACCGCTTACCGCGGGCACGACATTTTGATTGATTACGCCAGCACCAAAGGCGCGATATTGAGTTTCACCCGCTCTTTGTCCGGCAATTTGGCCAGCAAAAACATTCGGGTTAACGCCGTGGCCCCAGGACCGATTTGGACACCGTTGATTCCCTCGACATTCGATGAAGTTGAAAGCTTTGGACAGGACGCCCCATTAGGCAGACCTGGCCAACCCAGCGAAGTGGCTCCTGCATTTGTGTACCTGGCCTGTCGTGACAGTTCCTATGTCACCGGCCAAACGATTCACGTCAACGGCGGCAGTGTGGTGGGCGGTTAAACTCAAGCACAGATCCCCAGGATGGCGAGTAAAATTTTTGCTACCCTTGATGCTGTCTTGCTTATGCTTTTTTAGCAAATTGACTTCTGATCATCCAGCGGTCAATTGATTGAGCCAGTTGGTGATTACCCAACAGCACGATTTTTTGTTGCTTAATTTCATGCTGCAGTTCAGACAAACCCATCCACACGGAGGTCAGTGCTTTTAAATCCGCTTTGACATACAAATCCACGTCAAAGCCTGGCTCTTTCATACACAGATCAACATCACAACCTGACTTCACAATCAGCCAATAGTTTTCCGTGGGTGAGTGGCCCTCAGACAAGATAAACTGAATCACCGTTTTGCTGGATTTAATCGCAGTGCAGTCAATGTTTCTGCGCATGTTCCACATCAACAAGCCTGCATCCAGACATTCCAAGGTGACTTCGGCCTCAACATGCTTGTGCGCCCATTGTCCCAAAGCAAACACAATGGGGCCCAGCTCATTGCCGATTGCCGTGATGATGTAGTTATGCTGGGTGCTGCCAGGAACGGCTTGGCGAGCAATGATGCCTTTGGCTTCCAGCTCTTTGAGGCGTTTAGAAAATAAGGTGGGCGACATGCCAGGCACACCCCTCCTGATTTCATTGAAACGTGAAGAGCCACTCCACATTTCATAGAGTATCAGCAAAGTCCACCGCGGTTCTAGGATTTCGCAGGCCTTGGCTATCGGACAAAATTGGTTGTAACTGTGACCCGCCATAAAATTCCCATTGATGCTTCACTTCTGTTGTTACCCAGTATAGGGCCGCTGTGGTGTGCCGTCCAGCAAAGCAACAGTACATTATCTGTACCACTTTCGGTACAGTTAATACACTGGTAGCTGTCTTGGTATTTTCTATACTGGCATTACACATTCAAATTAAACAGGAGAAGATGATGCCATTGGTAGACATTCACATCATAGCAGGCGTATTTGATGACGCGCAAAAAACCCAAATGATCAAACAAGTCACGGATGTGATGGTGGGCATTGAGGGAGAGAACCTGAGGGGCGTAACTTGGGTCAAAATCAATGAATGCAAAAGTGGCGATTGGGCCATCGGCGGTAACCCATTAAGTACCCAAGATGTGTTGAATCTGCAAAAGGGGTGACCCCATAAACCGAAAAATTACAGCGGCTTTTAGCGGCCTTCATGACTTGGTCGTTGTGATGAAGGACATGAGGACTTGTCTCTATTTTCAACTATTTCTACGCCCAAACACTGGATTTCATTTTGATCGTAAGCAAAATAAATTGGACTCACTGATTAGCAGTTCAATCTGCTGATTAAAAACTGAGTTCAATTACCAATGGCAGGTGGTCAGAACCAAACCTTTCGCCCGTTTTAAAGCTGACCACATTGATTTCCTTCGACACCAAACAATGATCAATTGGGATCATTAAGGGCAGTAAATTGGTTGGCCAGGTAGGAGCTAGGCCATGGCCATTACTGGCATTGATTAAACCAGTATCGTTGATCAGTATGGGGTAGTGGTCTGACCACACCGTGGCGTTGAGGTCACCAATCACAACGGTGTGCTGGTCTTGCACTTTCAGAGTTTTGGCAATCGCCTTGAATTGCTGAATGCCTGCCTGGTGGTAATATTGGTTTACCGGTGGTGGTGGGTGGGTGCTGATGATGCGGATCGAACTTGTATCCAATGTAAGCTCAAACTCAATACTGGGTACATCTACCGCAGTCCAATCGTGGATTTGGTAGTCAGCAATTGGGATTTGACTGAGTACCGCTATGCCAAAGTTGTCTTCTCTGGGTATTTCAATGGTGTGAGTGTATTGGGATTTTAGTGCGCCCAATTTGCTCATCCAGCGCGTGTTAACTTCCTGCAACAACACCACATCCGGTTTTTCTGACAAGACCTGTTGAATGAGTTGGTCATGGTTTTGATTGGCAGTATAAACATTGGCATGAAATAGCTTAATGCGGTGATTGTATTCACCATCAGGTGCATGCTTTTGACTGGTCAACACCGGCACCACATACATGGCATTGATAACAACGCACATCAATGAAATGGCTGCATATGTTGTCTGTCGGGCAACTAAAAAGACAACAACAAAAACCACCGACAAAATCAGATACTGCAAGCGGAAGCTGGACAACAAATCCAAAAACCAGAACAACCCTGAAAAAAATGGTGCCAATGAAAAAGCTGCCACCCCCAAGCAGCCGACTTGTATCAATCCTACCCAGGAAAGCTTTGTGAGTTTATTTTGTTGCAAAAGCGTTGAATGTATTTGTTTTAGTGATTGTGCCTGAGACTGGCTCAGCTGTTCATTGGTTCAAATAAATCCACAAATGACCGATGATATGTTGAAAGCTAGTTGGAAAAATTTAACAACATTAAGAACCTTGCCGACCTGCATCGGTATGACGGTCAGGCTATGTTCGCACACTTTTGACCTCAGCTGCATTATGATGGGTTTTTTTGGGTTAAACAACCTCAATGGCCAATGCGCAGGCACAACAAATGGACCTCAAGTCAGGTGCACTCTATCCGCAGTTAATTAAACTGGCGGCACCGGCGGCATTGGGCATGATGTTCAATACGTTGTATAACCTGACTGATACTTGGTTTGCCGGCCAAATTTCTGACCAGGCGTTGGCGGCTTTGTCGATTGCCAGTTTGATTTTCTTTTTAACCATCAGTATCGGTAATGGCATGCGCAGCGGGACCTCGGCGATGGTGGCACCTGATGTGGGTGACGACAAAAAAGACGAGGTGTTGGCCTGGGTTAATAACGCCGTGGGCATGGCCTTGGTCAGCGCTGCGGTGGTGTTTGCTTTGGCATATGCTTTCGGTCCCATGCTGTTGTCTTACTTGGCATCTCAACAAGAAGTGGCGGATTTGGCTTGGCAGTACCTGTCAGTCATTTTGTTTTGTAATGTGGTGTTTGCTTTGAACAGTGTCGCAGCCGGTGTGTTGGTGGGCCACGGCGACACCGTGACTTACCGCAACGTCCTGATGGTTGGTTTTTTTGTTAATTTGGGCCTTAACCCTTTGTTTATCTTTGTGTTTGACTTTGGTATCGCCGGGTTGGCCTGGGCCACCATCATCATCAAAGTGGCATCGGCTTTGTATTTAATCCATGCGGTGAAAAACACCACATCGCATTGGCCCAGACCGGCTTTTAAATGGAGCCGTTGGCGTCAGTTGTTTGCACAGATTGCGCCAGCCAGCCTCAACATGATCATCATCATTCTCGGCAGTTTTGTGATCATTAAATTTGTCGGTGAGTTTGGTGATGATGCGGTGGCTGGTTATTCCGTTGGCTTGCGCATTGAACAGGTGTTGTTGCTGCCAGCGCTGGGTTTGAATGCCGCGATGTTGGCCCTGGGTGGCCAGAATTTTGGAGTGGATCAGTACCAAAGGGTGAAAGATGCTTACCACAAAGCCTTGAAATTGGGTGTGGTGGTGACGGTGGTGATGGTGCCGGTGATGGTGTTTGCCTCACCCTGGTTAGTCAACAGCTTCAGCGAAACAAAATCAGTGGCCACCGTGGGCATTTCTTACATGCGCATTGATGCTATTGCATTTTTTGCTTACGTGGTGTTGTTCATCAGCGTGGGAACCTTGCAATCAATCAAACAACCCAACTTCCCAATGATTTTGGGGATTTTTCGACAAATTCTGGTGCCAGTAGGGATTTATTATTTGTTGGTGATGTATTGGGATTTTGGTGTCAACAGCCTGTTCTACGCTTTGGTGGGTGTGGTCTCGGTCAGCGCTGTGATCCTCTTCTTCTATACCAACAAACAACTGAAGAAGCTGATCCGCCAATAAATCTTTTGTAGGTATTGATTCAGTATTCAAAGTATTCACGCCTTTCACTGATTTCAATGCCGAGGTGATTGGCTATAGCCTGTTTGATGATTCTGCCGTGTTTTTTTCTGTGCACAGTGAGTAACTTTTGGCTGTCTCCAGATTTGAGTTGCACCGAAAACCGATAGATCAGGTAAATTTTCCGTGACTGCGTCATCCTTTCTATCACATCGACACGGACACCAGCCATGTCCTGGTAAGCAATTTGAACCCGGCCAAAGAACTTCTTTTCATAAAGCTTGATGGTGATGGTTCTGCTGTCATTGTCGAATTTGACATAACCCTTATACCAAACATAAAACAACAGCAGAAATGCCATACCCAAAAGCACCATAAAATACCAACTTTGAAAAAACTCTTTTGGCGTTTGTTCAATCGTGCTGATGATGCTGACAAATACAGCTAAAAACAAAAACATCAGTATAAAAAGGGTATGTAATATATTTTCAGACCGGTATCCTTCCCTTATTTTCAGGCAGTTTTCGTGGGTTTGCTTTACCACAAATTGTGGCTCTTTCAAAATTACCAGATTGTTTATATTCATGATGGCTCAGTAGACTGTCAGTTGTTATTTTAGTTGTAATTATTGCGTAAACTCACTCAATTAACAGGAGAAATGTACTGAATGCATTTTTATGTCCATCAGCACATGTTAATGGGGTGGGTTCTGTTATATTGGTTCAATTCAAAATCACTGAGTAAATCATGACACGCCAAGCCTCCTTGTTTTATACCCTGTTGTTGCTGGTATTCACCTCCGCAGCCAGCGCCAAGCAAACCACGCTCAACAACGGCAACCTGGTGCTACAGAACATGCCAGCCATTCCAGAACAAATTGCAGCTGAGCTGAACCGCTATCAAAACATCCGATCGGCCAGTTTTGTTGATTGGGCTGATGATGACCAAAGCCTGTATATCCGCACGCGTTTTGGTGATGTGTCACAGTTGCACCTGGTCAGTCAGGCTGGTGGCGCCAGGTACCAGATGACTTTCTTTGATGAGCCGATAGGTTCAGTCAGTAAAAAGCCTGGCGGTGCTGAATTGAGTTTCACCATGGATGCCGGAGGCAGCGAATTTTCACAAATATTCGTGCTCGACCCCAACACCGGTGACAGCCGCATGATCAGTGATGGCGAGTCACGCAACGGCCAAGTCGTTTGGAACAACAAAGGCACAGCCATGGCGTTTCAAAGTACCCGCAGGAATGGCGCCTCCAATGACCTGTGGATCATCAATCCAGACAACCCGGAAACCGCTGACATGATTTTACCGTCACCCGATGGCAGTTGGTGGGGAGTAACCGATTTCAGCGCCGATGACAGCCAGGTATTGGTTGCCAATTACATCAGTGCCAACCAGTCAGGCGTATATATGCTGAACCTCGAGAATAGAAAACTCACCCCTTTGGTGCAGACAGAAGGCCGCAAAAGCACCAACCTGCCCATCGCGTTTGATGATTTGAACAAGGGGTTTTTCTTTATCACCGACCAGTACAGTGAGTTTTCACAATTGGCTTGGCAATCGCTGGATAAGCCATCGGCAAAACCCACCATCATTACCGCTGACATCCCCTGGGACATCAATGGTATGGTCATCAGTAAAGATGGCCGCAGAGGGGCTTTCAGCAGCAATGAAAACGGCCGCTCACAATTGTATTTGTTGGACATCAGCAAACGAACTTATGAAAAAGTATCTGGTATGCCACTGGGTGTGTTTGGTGGTTATGAATTCAATCAGGCGGGTGATCAACTGGCCATCACCATCAACACCGCACAAACCCCCAGTGACGTTTATGTCTTGGACCTAAAAAAAGAACTGTTAAAAAGTGGTGACTTGACCCGTTGGACATACAGTGAGGTCGGTGGTTTGAACACCAACCAGTTTGTGGTACCTGAAATGATTACCTACCCGACCTTTGACCAGGTTGATGGACAAGCCAGGCAAATTCCAGCCTTTATCTACAAACCCAAAACTGCCGGACCTCACCCGGTGGTTATTGCCATCCATGGTGGGCCAGAATCACAAGCCAGACCCTTGTTCAGCAGCACTTATCAAATGTGGGTTGATGAATTGGGCGTGGCCGTGGTGGTTCCTAATGTCCGCGGTTCAGATGGCTATGGCAAAAGTTATTTACAAATGGACAATGGCTTCAAACGCGAAGATTCGGTCAAAGACATTGGCGCTTTGTTAACTTGGATTGAACAGCAAAGTGACTTGGACCAAGACCGCGTAGCGGTTTATGGTGGCAGTTACGGTGGCTACATGGTATTGGCCTCGGCCGTGCATTACAGCGACCAACTGAAAGCCGCGGTGAACATAGTGGGCATATCAAGCTTTGTGACTTTCCTGGAAAACACCCAGGATTACCGCAGAGACTTGAGACGGGTCGAATATGGCGATGAGCGCATCCCCGAGATGCGCGAGTTTTTGAACAACATCAGTCCATTGAATAACGTCGATAAGATCAATGTGCCCATGTTTGTGGTGCAAGGCCAAAATGACCCGCGGGTGCCAGTTACCGAAGCAGACCAAATTGTGGCGGCCTTAGAGGACAAGCAGCAGACGGTGTGGTACATGAACGCTTTGAATGAAGGTCACGGCTACCGCAAGAAGGAAAATCGTGATGTCTATCAACAAGCCGTGATTTTGTTCTTTCAAAAATTCTTGATTCCGCAAGAATAAAGCATCTTAAATAATCGGGGTCAGGCCGAAACCTATGGTCTGACCCCTTGATTTGAGTACCACTTACCAGCCGGCGTGATCGGTCCAGAATTTAACCAACATATCTGACGTCTCGAAATCTTCTGAATGGTTGGGGTCGGGTTTGGCATTGTTGATACTTGGCCAAGAATGACCGCCGTTGATGACGGTTCCGACCCAGACACTGACGGCACCAAAGATGGCAGGGTCTGCCTCATACAACTGGCTGGTGATCAGGGTGTCATCGGTGTTGGCGTCATTATACAAGTCAGTGACGGCATCCTTAACCGTACCCAAGCTCTGGCGCAACCACAAAGCCGTGTCTAAGCGGTTGGAGTGCAAGGTTTGGTCTGTCTGGTCTGAAAAACACTGGATGTCATTTGCAATCAGGTCTGGATCACTGCACAGCCCTTCGACCAACGATATGATGAACTTCAATGGCAGGTTGATGCGTTCATCGGTGCCCATCATATAAAAAATGGGTACCGGCACAAAAGGCATGTTGATGTTGCCAACGGTGCCACCAGCTACTGGCTGCTGGGGGTTTTTCTTGGCTTCATCGATGTAATTACTCACCGCCCCGTAGCCACTGAACCAGCTGCTGAACTCTGTTCGGGTCAACAGTTGAAACACCATGGCTGCCCCACTGGAAAATCCCGCAGCATAGTAATTCTTGATGCATGGTACCGGCGGTGCAGCCAGATCACAACCGTGCTGATCCTCAAGCGCCTGTAACAACTGTTCCATAAACAGGGTGTCGGAATGCCCAAACGTGATTTCTAAATCATCAAAATTGGGGTTCTCAACATTGACGGTGTTCCATTTGCGCTTGCCATTGATTAGTCGTGCCGAGGGTACCACGATGAAAGAACTGCTTTTTTGGTTGCTCCAGTGTTTGGCCACTGCCTTGCCGGTGTGGCCGCCGCCGTGGAACATAAAAACGGCATGAGCGTCAGCCACATTGGCAGGTTTGCTGAAACAAAAAAACCGCTGTTGCAGACCGAACGGAACGGAGTTGACATCTATGGAACAGGTTTGGTAACCGTTGTTGGGACAATATTGCACCCCACCCACCGTGGGTGGCAAGGTACAGTTAACTTGGGCCTGAGTGCTGAATGCAAACAGTGCCATTGATAGTATCAGGTATTTTTTCATGATGGTCTCCTCTTTGGGTTATGGATTTGAAAAAGCATTTTTTTGCTGTTTCATTAGCAACCCAAAGTATAGAACTCACGAAATTTTCAATGGTGTTTGAATGCTGATTAAAGTCTGAACTTTTGATGAGCTGGGTTCTGGGTGCTGCCATCAGCCATAAAGGTTAGAAGACTTCTTTGTACTTAAAGGTGCCAAAAAGTGGCAGTCACTTTCAATCAGGCCTGATTGAACTGGTGATATGGCGTAAAAAAGCCTTTCAACAGTTTGGTATCAACAAAAACATTTAGCCATTGGAAAATTCAAATTGTCGAACATTCCCTGAATCGCTATCATTAATCAGGTGTCGGTTGTTTGGGCTCTCCAAAAAATCACACAGACAGTAATAAGTAAGAAGTAAAAGTGAATAATTGAATTTGAGGTGTGATGTGAGCCAATCTTTGGGAAGTGATGTTTTTGTACAAATGAAATACCGTGGATACCTGGATCCCAAAACCCAGTATAAGCAAGGCTTGCTCATGAACGACGAAGGCAAACAATTACAAATCAAAAAAGTGTTTCCGGAAAACTCTGATGAAAATGTTGATGTCTACTTACAGTACGCCCATGTGGTGGCGGTCAATGACCAGTTGAAATGCGACCCTGCGGTGATTTTGGGTTTTGATTTAAAACAGCAAAGAGTCTACCCCGTGCTGTACCGCAATGACTTGCTTGACCACAGCATTCACGTTTATGAGAACGGTGAATTGAACGAGGACAATGCCGAATGGTTGATGAGTTATTGGTGTGACTGGTTCAAAGAGCTTGAAGCCGATGATTATGACTTCCTGGATGAAGCCCAATTGATGACTGGCTAACCGCAGCCCCCATTCACCAACAAAAGCACTTTTTTAAAAGTGCTTTTGTTTATCTTAATGATTCAGTGGCTTGATCAGCAGTGGCTTTGGTATAGCTCACTCAACCACACAAAAGGCATTGAGTTTGTTGCCATCCAAATCCCGAAAATAACCCGCATAGAATCCTTTGTCTGCTTCGGCAGGGCGAAAACCCGGTTTGCCCTCATCGCTACCACCTAATTCAATGGCTTTTTGGTAGAAGGCATCCACCTGTTCAGGGTTTTCCATATACAAGGCCACCATGGTGCCATTACCGACACTGGCTGGGTTCTTATCAAATGGAATGGTGACTGCCACACCGGGTGCTTCAGGGGCTGGTGACCAGGCCACAAAATAATTTTCCTCTTCCATAAAACGGCCCACGCCGATGGACTTAAATAAGGCATCGTAATAGTTGCAAGCGCGCGGCAGGTCATTGGTTCCAAGGGTTACGTATCCAATCATAATTTTTCTCCTGATGGTGAATGGTTAACAGAAAATCTAATGTAGCAAAGGCCTGCTGACAGCATGGTGTCAGCAGTGTTTTGATAAGCTATAATCTGTTGAATAGGGCATTTAAACCAGCCATGAGACGCGCCGACCGATTAATCAAAATCACCCATTTCCTCAGACAGCGAAGACAAGCCGTCACCGCACAACAGGTGGCCGATCACTTTGCCATCTGTAAACGCACAGTATATCGCGACATTCAGGTGTTGATGGATTCTGGAGCGCCAATCCGCGGTGAAGCCGGTGTCGGTTACACCATCGACAAACAATATTACCTGCCTCCCATTACGTTTGATGCCGAAGAATTGGAAGCCATTGGCTTGGGCATCAGCATGGTCAGGCAATGGACCGACGACCAGTTTGCTGACAAGGCCGACAGTGCTTTTGAAAAAATCAAAGCCGTGTTGCCAGCCAGTTTACAGGGTGAGCTCAAGCAAATCACCACATACACCGTTCCTACCCGCCTCAAAGTACCCTGGTCGGTCAATTTCTCAGACCTGCGTGAGTACATCCGCAAGCAGCGCAAAATCGTACTGGTATACTGCGATGAAAACCAACAACAAACCACCCGCACCATTCAGCCATTGGCACTGTTTTTCTTTAATCCAGTTTGGTTGTTGGCGGGGTGGTGTGAAAAACGGCAGGATTTTCGCAATTTTCGACTGGATCGGATTCAGCAACTGACTGCCACTGATGAGTTTTTTGCTGATGACCCAAACAAAAACTTGGTTGCATTCATGGCCAAAATCGATGGCTGTTGACAGCAACAAACTGGGCCTGTTGAAGGAACAACAAACCCAGTTTGATGCTGTTTAATCAGTGTTTGATTACTGATTGCTGCAACACCCCATCAATTGGCAGCGCGCATGGTATATTCACGCGACATCGTGCATGTCATCCCTTGTTGGTTCACCACCGAGTGGAGGTTACCAGACATGTTGCGCTCATCAGTAACATTCAAAGTGAAGTCTATTTCCATCGGGATGCCCTCGTGAGACCCGCCCACGGTGCCCTTGTAATTACAATTAGGCAATCGGTTAAAGGTGATGGTGGCTTCGTCTTCACTCATACCAGATGCGGTCAATGTGCGACAACCATTTGATGCCACGATGGTGCCGCTGTCTTGACTGGCTTTCAAGGGCATGGTCATGGACATGACGCCAGTGCAAGCCATTTGTCCGGTTAAATTGGATACCTCCCAGGTGCCCTGCTGCGGACATACGCAAGTCAGGTTACCGTCTCCTGATTGATCATCATTGCCGCCATCGCCGTCATCACCGCCACCACTGCCACCGCTTCCAGACCCATCATCCACATCATCCTGGGTGAATTTGAATACACAGGTGACTGCTTCTGTGTTATCTATATGGAATGTGGCGCTTTGACTTGCCACCTCACCGCTGCTGGGTGAATCACCTTCGGTGTCATCACACAATATGCCAGTCAATTGATAGTTAGCTGCCGACAGGGCCGGGTCTACATAACTGATGTGGCTGGTATAACGACCAGCTGCCAACCCTGACACCGTGATTTCACCATCAGGCAAACTGACTTCACCTTCGTGGGTGCCACTGAACTTAACGGTGCCCGTGGTACTTGGCTCAGTGATCACTTGTACCGTGGCTGTTCCTGCTTCAGCGTACGCTGGGACGCAAACTAATAAACCAAGAATGGCGCACCGTGAGGGTGACATCAACTTCCTGATTGGTTGATTTAACTTTGTATTCATGGTGGTTTCCTCCTTTGTAAATTGACAATAAAGCCTGTCAAAGACAGTCAATTCTCAACATGAGTTTTACAAAAGAATCCTTTATTTGCAAGGAACTCAATGCCTGAAGCACACAAAAATCAAGTGATGTGAACTGATTCAAAAATCTTAGTCAATGATATTCAGCTGCCATTTCGAAACCCTTAATTACACCGTGATGTGAAAACGTACTTTGATTAGAACAACATCCATTGTGGGCACTATAATGGTGTATTTGGACGCAGCCAATGACTGATCAAACCCACAAGCATGCACTCCCCTGGCCCAAATGGTTTTTGATTTCAGCCTGCCTCTCGGCATTGGGTGGCCTGTTATTGATAGGCATACCCGGTGCCTTGGTGCTTGAAGCAGTCTACTGGTTACAGGGCTTGTTTGGGCTACAACCGCGGGTTATTGAGGGTGATGCGGCGTGGCCAACAGCCATCATGATTGCTTTGTTGTGGCCCTTGCCGATAACACCACTGGCGATACTCCATCACCGATTTTTTCCCAACCAAACAACCCTGAACCGCTGGCTGATTTGTCTCGCCAGCAGTTTGCTGGTGACTGTTGTAATGACCTTCTTGTGGTTGCTGTGAGCCAACCCAATCACCGCGCTCATCTTGAGCATTCATCTCCTCAGCAGGCCATCAACTATTGACATCCAAAACCCCGCAACTGCGTCAAACGAATGACATCGATGGTGGCATCGGGAAACCCCGGTTGAATACTGGCCCAGCTGATTTCAGCGTTGGTCATAGCACCATAAAAACCGCGTTTCGAGGTGTTTATGCGCGTTAAAGAACACGATTTTTGCACCCGTTAAAACCTGTCTGTGGTTATCCACAAAGGCTGTGGATAACTCTGTTTATAAAGTCGGAATCTGGCAGTCCAACGGACGCAGTCATGTCATCTCTTTCATTTTGGTTAATATTTAACCATTGTTGCTTTAAATATAACAATCAATAACTTACGCGAATGTTTAAACGTTAACAGTTAATGTTTAGGACTAAATTCTTGTTTTATGACCGTTGGATGAAGACTTGTGTATAAAATGGAAATTGCAAGTGTTTTTTTTGACTTTTTTTACGAAATCAACCGTTGAAACGCTTATTCACTGTAAGCCTCAGCGGTGGCATCGTGTGGATGCAGGGATTCATGGTGAGTAACCCGCAAATGAAACTGTTGAATTTCAGCTGATTTGCTTAAAGCTTGTTTGATTCGACGGGCGGCATCTTCACAAAACATCAAGTTCTGGCCGTTGCGCAGCGCAAAAGCCTGTTCATCTGCTCTTTTAACAGCGGCTTGCACTGCCGTTTGGAGGGCATTTTCAACCAGGTCAATCATGCTTTTCAGCGGTACCCGTTGTTGGTTTTCTTGCAGCTTGACCTTGATGACTGCCGAACTGCGCTGGCTGTGTGGTGTGGCATTGATGCCTTGTTCGGAGGCCAGCCAATCCACCACCGCGGCGTAATCAACCTGGCCGGGATCAAACTGCTGTTTGAAATTTTCTTGAATCAACTGCCGGGCCAGCGCTGCCGAGCAAGGGCAGGTGCTGGAATAAGTCACCTGAAAACTGAGGTATTTGCTTAAGCCGGTTTTTTTACACTGCACCACTGACAACTTAATGGGGTAGGAACGCCAGCCAGAATGGTCACTGACCAAAGCAGGTCTTCTGATCAGGGCTTCCCCTTCTACTTCGACTAAGGCGTTTTGACTGAGTCCCTGGTGGGTTTTCAAGAATTGACGGGTCAGCTTTTCCAAGTCATCATATTGGATGGCCCCAGCACTGAATAACTCATCACAAGCCAGGTACAGGCGCGACATGTGAATGCCCTTGGTGGCCTCATCATCCAGCGACACCTCTGCCCGGACCCTGGCCACCGTGGCTGGCACCTCGACATCGGCAGCCAGGGTCAACGGCATTTCAATGTCATTCATGCCCACCCATTGCAGTTGGCCGCCTACTTTGGCTTTCTCTTCTGAGGCAATGTCAGGTAAGGTACAGGATTGGTTGGTTGAATCTAACACGGGCAGGTTGTTTTTAGTATGCTTGGGAAATGAGGCATATCATACCAAATTCAAGGCGAACTGGTGATTTAGCCCCGCTTTTTTCATCAATATCAGCCAGCTTCATGGTTCACAACTCATGCAAGCGGTTATTTTGAAAGGCCGTTAGGCCACCTTGCCAGTTTTTGGTGGCGGCAATGCATTTGAACTTTTCACCCATTTCGTCTGGCAACATCAACTTTTTCATCTCGCTGACCAGATCATAATAGGCCGCATAGCCACGGTCCTCATTGACCCATTGCTGGATGTTGTTGTGTAGTAAAAAGTCGGCTTGGGAGGTGAATCCTGCCACTGTCAGTCCAGCATCGTCCATGGCTTCGGCCACCGCCGTAAAATCCACAAAGGCGGTGATGTCCTGTAATCCCACGTCCTGATAAGGGTTGAAATTGGCCTGATGCCGTTGATGACATACCAATGTGCCGGCAGATCGTTGCGGGTGGTAGTACTGACTTTGACCAAAGCCATAATCAACCATCAGCACCAAACCGCGAGCAAGCGGAGCCGTAATCGCTGCCATCCAGGCATTGAGGTTGGGAATGAACTCAGAACGGTAACCGTCCGACAGTTGTAATGCTTTGGCGGTCAACTGTTGTTGTAACGCATCCGGAAACGGCTGCCAACTTTCAGTCAAGGCATCGGCCTCATGGGTCAACATCAGCCGCTCAAAGCCCTGATGGTAACGAAACACCTCAACAGGTAAAGCATCCAAGACTTCGTTGGCATAAATGATGCCTTCGAATGGCTGGGTTGGTGGTTCACTGGTCCAGTCGACCCTGGCCGCCAGGTCAGTCGGTAATTGAGCCACTTTATCACGCTGCACTTGTTGCAAATCACCACTGACTTCCAAGATCAGGTATTGGTCGGGCAGGGCATCCAGCTCAGCCAGTGCCGTCAATACATCAACACAAAATTGCCCTGTGCCGGCCCCCAATTCCATCACCACCGGTTTCGAACAAGTCAACAGCACCTCACTGAAACAGCTGGCATGACAACGGGCAAACAAGGAGCCCAGTTCGGACGAGGTAATAAAATCACCACTGGCGCCCAACTTATGCAGGCCGGCGCTGTAGTAACCCAGTCCGGGTTCGTACAGCGCCATGTGCATGAAATCAGCAAAACTTATCGCGCCATTTTGTTTGATTTTTGCAGTGATCCTGTGTTGCAATGACTGGCTTATTTCATGTAATTGACTGGACATGGTAAATGGACAGAGACCTGAATATTTGGGTTAACATCAACCCTTTTGACAATAAAAAAGAGGCCAAACCTCACTCAGACGCCATTTTACAACAGTTGTTGCAAGGTGAACTGAATACTTCTGCCCAAGTTCCGGTGTTGAAAACCAAACAGGGCAAGCCGTTCATCAAAGAACCCGGTTGTTTTTCGCACAGCAACAGCAGAAAGTTACATGCTTATGTGTTTGCGGCACAACATGAAGTGGGACTGGATATTGAAAAAATTGAGCCCCATCGAGACGTGTTAAAATTATCGAAACGGTATTTTCATCCCGATGAGTACCAATACCTCAAGACCTTAAGTGGTAATGAACGGATGTTGGCATTTTATCAGCTGTGGACACACAAAGAAGCCTGGTGTAAATTAGAAGGTGGACAGATGTGGTTCTACATGAATCGCTCTGTGTTGTCTCCCTCATCACTGAAAACCCAAGACGGAACACCCATTCACATGATTAAAAGCCAACAAATAAAGGGTTTTGCCTGCAGTGTAGCCACCACCAAACCGTATCGCCTCATCCGCATCAATCACCTGGCCTGAGCAATGATCAGAATCACCTTTATTTTACTCTCAATACTGCTGATCAGCAGTGGCTGCGTGGTTAATCAAGAAACCATCAGGCAGGTTGAACAAATCGTTGAAGTTAAAAAAGATCAAACCATGACGTGCCCGCCAGAAGCACCGAACCGCTGCGCATTGGACACCCCTTTTGCTTCTCAATATTTACTGGCCAATGAACAGCAGCGCAACCGCGTGTTGTTATTGGATCACGGTGAAGAATCGTTGTTGGCCCGCATTCACCTGATCCGCTCGGCCACCGAAAGCATTGAAATTCAAACTTTTATTTGGGTGAATGATGAAGCCGGTCATTTGATGATCAGAGAATTGTTGGCAGCGGCCCGGCGGGGCGTACAGGTCAGGGTCATCATCGATCAATTGTTTTCAATGGGCAACTCTTGGTTAGTCAGCGACATCGCCACCCTCCATCAAAACATGAATTTCAAGCTTTACAACCCGGTGTTTCAGGATGCCCATACTTCAGCGTTTGAATTCTTCAGTGCGCTGGCCTGTTGTATGGCCCGCCTGAATAAAAGGATGCACAACAAAACTTTTGTGATTGATGGCAAATATGGCATCGTGGGTGGTCGCAACTACCAAAGCCGATATTATGACTGGGACCCGGATTTCAATTACAAAGACCGTGATGTGATGGCCATTGGAGAAGTGGTCACGGACATGTCCACCTCATTCGCCAGTTTTTGGAACAGCCCACATGTGGTGCCGGTAGAACACCTCCGAGATGTCAGCCAACGTATCCTGAATGACCAGGGGTCAAAAATTGACTGGCAACAAACACAACCAGAAAAGGCATTGAACCTGTTGGCTCAAGCCACCGACGCACAACTGATTACCGAAACCTTTTTTCCACACATCATTGCTGCTGAGGATGTGGAGTATTTCAGTGACACCCATGACAAACCATTCAACAAAGATGCCCGAGAGTTTAATCAACAACTGACCAAAAAAATTCACCAGTATTTTGCTGGAGCCAAGCACCAAATCTTGATTCAAACGCCATACCTGGTGTTCAGTCGCAAAGCCCGCAAAACCTTTAAAAAACTGCGCAAAAACAACCCCGACCTGAACATCCGGGTATCCACCAACTCACTGGCGTCAACCGATGCTTACTATGTGTACGCGATTTCTTACAAGTACAAACGCTTTTACCTGAAAAAGCTGAACATGAAAATTTATGAATTCAAAGACCGGCCGGGCATGTTGGACAGCCTGTTTGCACAGCACACAGTGAGCGAAAAAACCCGGTTTGGCATGCACGGTAAATCTTTTGTGATTGATGGTCGCATCTCAATGATTGGCTCGCACAATTTTGACCCCCGTTCGGATGTACTGAACACCGAATCCGGATTTGTCATTGAAAGTGAAACCTTTGCCCGTTTACTGACTGCCAACATTGAGCAAGACATGATTGATGCCAACAGTTGGGTGGTGGCTGCCAAAGAACAAATTCCATTTTTCAGTCGCCTCAGCGGTATCATAGCCACCATTTCAAGAAAGCTGCCCATATTTGACATCTGGCCGTTTCGCTACTCCACCAGTTATCAATTAAAGCCAGGACACCAAGAAGTTCCTGACGACCACCCCGATTTTTATCAAAATTATGAACCGATTGGCAATTTTCCTAATGTCAATTTGTCTTCTAAACAAATACAAACGATAATAATATCTGCCTTCGCTGGTTTTGCTGAACCAGTGATGTAACAGAGACAAACTTATGAACAACAGAAACAAGATAATTGTATTGGCCATACTGGTCGCTTTGGTCGCCTTACCTTACTGGCGCATCAAGCAGAACAGTGCCTTTTTTGCAGACGGCATCATAGACCACCTGAGCGCCCTGGGCGAATGGAGTCACCAAAGCGTTGATGCCTCACTCAATGGTCAGGTGAAAATCAATCAATTGTCCTTTCGCCCCACAGGATACCGACAAACCATTCGCATCGACTCGATTGAAATTCGCACCGACCTGAAAAGGTTGCTGTTAAGCTCTGCGGAAAAACTGCGCGCACAGGTGCCCAAGAACATGACTTTGTCGTTCAATAACGCCCGCGTGATGAGTGATGGCAGCGACTTGCAGTCGGACATCAACCGTGCCAATTATTGGCCCATGGCTGGCATGTATTTAGGGGCCTATGGCTGTGGCAAAGGGTCTGGGCCAAGTTTTACAGACCAACAATGGCAGCAAATTTTTCCCTCTGCTCCCCACTTTAACCTGGAAGTCAGCTATTCGTTGGTAGACAATTATTCGCTGGACTTTAATATCAATATCAACAGCCCCAACAACTGGTTCATTGCTTGGTCAGGTACGTTCACTCGCCCCAATGATTCGGAGCGCATCACCTTCAATGAAAACATCATCGATAAACTGTATTACTACCACAGTGATCAGGGCTTCAACCAAAAACGCAACGCCTTGTGTGCCAAAGAAAATAAAGATTCATTTGCAGCATACCGCATCAACTCTGCCGATGAAATACAACAGTATTTGCGGGTATATACCGGCAAAGAAATGCCTGATTTTCTCAGCAACCAATACCAGCGGGCCTTGTCTGAGGACATCGAGTTGAATGCCATTTTCACTCTTGAAGAGCCGCAATACATTTTTGAACTGGCAGCCCTCAGTCAGGAAGATTTTTACAAAAAATCAACCATTGAGGCCGCCATGGGAGAGAACGAATACCAAACCATTGAGTTGACTGACATTGACTTTTTAGACCTCGATATGGACACTTTGCGGGCTGAAATGGAGGCCAAACAAAAAGAAGCTGAACGCCTGGAAGCCGAAGCCAACAAACCCAAAGAGTTGCTCAAAACCGTGGTGCATACCATTGGTAAATCGAACAACGAAGAGATCATCAAAAACTGGTCCAATGCCGTGGGTCGCAACATCAAAGTCAGAACCAAACGCGGCCGCCCCATTTTTGGGCGTTTGCTGGCCATCAATGATCAGCAGTTAACCATTGCCTCAAAATACATGCGAGGCAAGGCCACCATCACCGTGGCCCGCGAAGACGTGGTGTCCATGAGTGTCAGTAAATAGACCTACCACAGGCACCTTGTGACAGTGATGCGACAACTGTGGTTTTGGTGCGCCCTGTTGGCAATTACCTTGGTGGTTGCGTTGTTCAGTGGCACCGTGCCGGTGCCGTTGATTGATGCATTCAATGCCCAAGCCCCGCATTTTGAGATAATCTGGCAACTGCGCTGGCCCCGGGCACTGAATGCCATGATGGTTGGCAGCTGTCTGGCGGTGGCCGGCTTGTTGATTCAAAACCTGGTTAAAAACCCGCTGGCTGATCCGTATTTATTGGGCATATCCGGGGGGGCAGCCACGGTTCAGTTGTTGGTCATTGTCTTGGCTGTGGGGTTGTCACCTACCAGTCTGTTCCTCAGCGGTTTCATTGGCAGTTTGGTGGCCACTGCTTTGCTGTTCAAATTAAGTTTTCAGGGCCAATTGCGGCCCGATAAAATCACTTTGAATGGGGTGGTGCTGGCATTTGGTTTCGCTGCCATCATCAGTTTTGTGTTGGCAACAGCTTCTGGACAACAAATCAAATCCATGATGTTTTGGTTGATGGGTGATTTGAGTTTTGCTGAGCCCAATGCCTTGATGCCCATCATCATGACCGCCTTGTTGCTGTTGTTGTACCGCCACCACCGAGCGCTGGATATCCTGGCCCGCGGCAACTTGTTTGCCATCAAGTCCGGGGTCGACGCGCACCGCATCAACTTGATGGTTTTTATTATCACCGCTTTATTGACTTCAATGGCTGTCGCCCAAGCTGGCACCATTGGTTTCGTTGGCCTCATCATTCCGCACCTGGTGCGGTTGATGTGCGGTTACCAACACCGCCACCTGATTCCCATGTGTGTGCTGGTTGGCGCCACCTTTTTGTTGGCTGCAGACACCCTGGCCAGAACCGTCATGAGCCCGATGCAATTGCCGGTTGGCATCTTCACTGCGCTGATTGGGGTACCGGTGTTTTTGTGGCTGAACCGGAAAGTCTGATGCTGCAAGTAGAAAACCTCACCTTGTATCAAGACCACTCAAAAGTATTGTCTGGTCTTGATGTGACTTTTTCCCCTGGTGAGTTTTGGGCCATCATTGGTGCCAATGGTGTGGGCAAATCAACCCTGCTGCAAACCCTGGCGGGCATCCACCCAAATTACCAGGGTAACATCCGCGTTGATGACCACCTGTTACAAGACCTGGACCCGCTCAGTCGTGCCCGTCGCATGGGCTTTTTATTCCAGGAACAGGAAGCCAGTCTGGCTGTCAGTGTGCGCGAAGCGGTAGGCATGGGCCGTTTTCCCTGGCGCACCAGTAAGAGCCAAGATCAATCCATCACCACAGCAGCCCTAGAACGGTGCCTGATCACCCACCTGGCCGAACGCTCCATCCTCAAGCTGTCTGGGGGAGAACGCAGAAAAGTTGAAATCGCGACCTGCCTCGCCCAACAAAGCCGCTACCTGTTGTTGGATGAACCGCTGAACCACCTCGACCTGGTCTACCGCCATCACATCCTCAAAGTATTCGAATCCTTAAGCCAAAAGCATGCAGTGGTCATGGTTTGTCATGACTTGGAGGCCGTACGTAGCCACTGCAGTCATGTCTTGATGCTGTTTGGGAATAACTGTTATCTGTCAGGCACATCAGCTACAATGTTAACTGCAGAAAATAAGCAAAGATTGTTCAATGAAAGCAGCCGGGAACTTTAAAAACAACTTCATGGCCACCATTGCCAGGCAATGGTTACAAGCCGATATCATCACCCAGCATGAATGTGCTCGCCTGTTAGAAAAATCGACGGTCAGATCAGCATCGGTTCATCCTTACATCTCCATCATTGACAACAAATTAACCAACAACAAAACTGGCAAGCCAATCACCTTGGAGTTTTTAACCCAATGGGTGGCCAAAAAGAATAAGCTGGACTACGTCAAAATAGACCCCACCAAGATCAACGTCAACCAAGTCACTCAGGTGATTTCGCAGGCCTATGCGCGACAGCACCAAATTTTGCCCTTGATGGTCAATGAGGAAGAAATTGTGATTGCTGTGGCCGACCCCAAAAACACCAGCTGGGTTAATGACATCCAAAAAATACACCGCCAATCGATCAGACGGGTGCATGCCAATCCCATTGATATTCAACGTTTGTTGTTTGAATTTTATGGCGTCAACCGCCAGGTCCAAAGCGCGAAAAAACTTCACAAGGGCAAAAGCAATGACCCCATTCTTAACCTGGAACAATTGGTTAAGTTGGGTGGTAAAAAAGACATCAATGCCGATGACCAGCATGTGATCGGCTTGGTTGATTGGTTGTTACAGTATGCCTTTGATCAACGCGCCAGTGACATCCATTTAGAACCCAAAAGAGACAACTGCCTGATCCGCTTCCGCATCGACGGCCGACTGATGAAGGTTTACGACTTACCACCAGCGGTCATGGCTGCTGTCACCAGCCGCATCAAAATCCTGTCACGCATAGACGTGGCCGAGAAACGGCGACCACAGGATGGCCGCATCAAAACCTTGTCCCAAGGAAACCGCGAAATAGAATTGCGGGTTTCCACCATGCCCACCACTTTTGGCGAAAAATGTGTGATGCGGATTTTTGATCCCGATGCAGTAGTGGTGGATTATCAAGACTTGGGATTCAGTGAAACCGAAGCGGCCAACTGGAAACAACTGATCAATCGCCCTCATGGCATCATCTTGGTAACTGGACCGACTGGCTCGGGTAAAACCACCACCTTGTATTCCACCCTGAAAAAACTGGCAACGCCCGATGTCAATGTTTCTACCGTTGAAGATCCGATAGAAATGGTGGACCCCATCTTGAACCAAATGCAAGTCAATGCCAAAATCGGACTGCATTTTGCTGACGGCGTTCGCACTTTGATGCGCCAAGACCCGGACATCATCATGATTGGTGAAATCAGGGATTTGGAGACCGCTCAAATGGCGGTACAGGCATCCCTGACAGGACACCTGGTGCTGTCCACCCTACACACCAATGACGCTCCCTCAAGCATCAACCGTTTGTTGGATCTTGGCGTGCCCGACTATTTACTGCGCAGCACCCTGGCCGGTGTCCTGGCACAACGATTGATTCGACTGCTGTGTCCGCATTGCAAAGAACCCACCAAGGTTGATGCCGAAAAATGGGTATCCATGGTTCACCCGTTTGATATTCAACCTCCCAATGAGTTGTACCAGGCCAAGGGTTGTGATGAATGCCGTAACACCGGTTACCACGGACGATCTGGGGTATTCGAAATGATGCCAATCCACCACGAAGTACGGAAACTCATTCGCGATGATGTGCCCTCTGAAAAAGTGGCAGCCGCAGCCTACCAACAAGGCATGATGCCACTGCGCATTGCCATATCGCATTTATTGAAAGCCGGTAAGACCTCATTGGAAGAAGCCATCCGCCTGGCACCTCCTGATTTTCACTGACCATGTTTCTGATCATCCAAACCGGTGAACCTGTGGCCTCAGCTGCCAAGGCTTTTGGTGGTTTCGATCACATGTTCACACAGGCCATGAAACTGGCCGATCAACAGACCAAGGTGGTTAATGTACACCACCAACAACCCTTACCGCCGGTGACTCAGGCAGCCCAAACGCTGACCGGAATTGTCATCACCGGTTCCGCCGCCATGGTGACTGAACAAGCAGATTGGTTGTTAAGGACCCAACACTGGCTGACTGACATCATGGCCCACAAGGTGCCGATTTTGGGTGTTTGTTTTGGTCATCAAGTGCTGGCCGATTTGTTGGGTGGGCGGGTAGATTTCAATCCCTTGGGGCGCAACATGGGCCTCAGTGAGATGCTGTTCAAGACCGCTGCCATGACCGATCCCTTACTCAAGGATTTCACCCAAAAGGAACGCATTCCAACTTTTGCCTCACATTTACAGGTGGCCATTGAATTGCCGCAAACCGCCACTTTGCTGGGCCAATGTGGGCATGATGCACACCATGCTTTTCGTGCCGAGGATAGGGTCTGGGGCTTGCAGTTTCACCCGGAATGGAATGTCGACATCACGCGCCACTACATCCTGGCACGTGCTGAACAGTTACAGCAAGAAGGGCTGGACCCCGATGACATGATTGCCGCGCTCAGACCCTGTCCACAAGCCTACGCCATGTTGTACAAATTTCGCCAACTGGCAGAACAATACCGCCAACAAATCTGATCAACTGTCTCTCGTACAGGTTTATCTTTCTGCGTTGTGATAAACGTTTTGGACGTCGTCTAAGTCATCCAGCATGTCGATGAATTTATCAAAATTTTCGTGATCTTCCGCAGCAATTGGCGTGGTGGTTTGTGGCACAAACTGAATTTCATCAACATCAAAATCGACACCTTCCACAGCATCCTGAATGGCCTGCTTGGCTTTGAAGTACTCCGTGTGCGGAGTGAACACAGTGATTTTACCGTTTTCAGCTTCAATGTCAGTCACATCCACATCGGCGTCCATCAAAACTTCCAAAATGGCATCTTCATCATCACCATCGAACACCAGGATGGCGGCATGATCAAACATGTGCATGACCGTGCCTTGGGTACCAATCTTGCTGTCAGTCTTGGTGAAACACAGGCGCACATCGCCAAATGTGCGGTTGGGGTTGTCGGTCAAACAATCAACGATGACCATGCAACCTCCCGGGCCATATCCTTCATATCGTGCCACAGCGAAATCTTCACCACCGGCACCTTGTGATTTATCCAGGGCATTTTTAATCACGTGGGCTGGTACCTGAGCCTTTTTGGCACGGTCCAGCAGGCTGCGTAATGCCAGGTTAGCGTCCGGATCGGCACCACCTGATTTGGCGGTGACATAAATCTCACGACTGAATTTGCTGTAAACCCGGGCATTGGCGTCCGAAGTTTTGGCCATTGATTCTTTGCGGTTCTGATAGGCTCGACCCATGGGTGTTCTCTTTGCTGCTTAGAAGCCGGCTATTTTAACGCGAACTGGGCGGAATGCAAAACCCACTGTTACGACAATGCCATCAGCCACTATGAGCTGTACAGTTCAGGCAAGCCGGTGTTCAATTCAACCTTGGGTTTGGCCGGTTTGAAGGCGCCTTGTTTAATCAGTTGTTGCCAATCAATGGCTGTGGCTGATTTGGCCCCACCATACAAAGTGTCTTGTAATGCCGACACCGCTTCGCGGGCCTGTCCTGCGGCCAGTTGATCGCGGATCTGTCCGAGGTTGGTCGCTCGTTGCCCATGTTCCTGATTCCACCAGGCCAGCAATGTGGCTTGTACCTGCGCTGGGGCGGCCTGATTCAAATTTTTGGTGGATACCCTATTGAGTTGTTGCTCTTGGGCCTTGGCCGCTGGCGGCCGGCCTTTGACTTTCAGCCAAAACAGTAGCAGCGTCAATACCCACAAGGCAGCAAAACCAAACGTCAGGGTGCGCCACCAATGTGAATTGGCTGCGGTGGGGCTGATGATGGGTTCGGCACTGATCTCAACGTCTGGCTCTGTGGCTGCCACGGGATTGTAATCAATCGCCTGGGGATTACCAGTGACCACAGCACCGGCCTCAATGGCCAGACTGGTGGCCGGTATGGTCGCTGTGCGGGTGGTTTGGCTTTGGGTATCAAACCACGGTAATGTAAAGGCGGGGATTTCAAGTTGACCTTCGCTGGTTGGAATGACGGCATATTTGATGACCTTGGTGGCAATCAGCTGCTGGCCATCAGAACGGGTCATGGTTTCGGTTTTGTCCTGATAGGTTTTGGCGCCCTCAATATCCTGCAAATCAAAATCGGGCAATTGTGTTTCTGTGAGGCCGGTTGCTGTCAGGTTGATGGTGCGGGTGATGGGCTCACCGACTTTATAGGGTTTGTTTTGCGACCAACTCTGTTGTATCACCATCTGCTTGGCCGGTATCCAGGCCTGATCTACAAAATCCTGGGGAATCTGTTTAATTTCCAGTTCCAGCATCTCAGAAATCTTTCTGACCGGTCGCCCCCTTTGAAACATGCCAAACGATTGGCGGCTGTTGTCAGTGACTTCACCTTCAAAGATGATTGGGTTCAATGTCAGGGTTCCACTGTTTTCTGCATACATGGCATATTTGCGTTCCAGCACTTGATAGGTTTTGCCATCACGCTGGGTGGTGTAATTGGCACCTTTATTGATGTGCTGAGTAATCAAACCCTCAGCCTCTGGTTCAGTCAGGGTACCATTTTTTAAATTGATGGCATACAACAGTCGCACCGTCAGCAAAATTTCTTCCTGCACATAGGCGGTTTTTTTGTTGCTTTCAATTTCAATAAAAATATCACCTTTGGCCTGTGCTTTGGGGTCTGGTTTTTTGACTTCGATTTTAATGACTTCGGTTTGTTCACCATCGACTTCAAGTGGTGGAATGATGTGTTGGCCAATCGATTTGGGTACCAGCAACACCTGCCAGGCAGTTTCGGTGTTGACTTGGCCATTGATGATTTGGGTCGATGATGACTTGCCTGTCTGGCCCACATGGAACACCGCATCAAGCAGCGTGAAGTCAGGCTGGCTGTTGGTGTTTTGATCTGATTTAATGGTCAAGGTCAAAGATTCACCCAGGTAAATGCTGTTGCGATCAACGCTGGCTTTGATTTCGGCATGCGCAGCTGACGACAGCCACAACACCCAAATCATCAAAATGTATTTTGACAGGCTCATGAGGTTACCAGTCCTCCGTGGTTTGATGGTCATACGTTTCACCGTCTTGGTTGCGTTTGTGGTATTGGTACAAAAATTTGCGTCGCATCAAACCGCCGGGATCATCTTTGATGCGTCGCAGCCACTGTTCCATGGCTTGTCTTTCTTCTGCATCCAGTGCTTTTTCGTCTGCTGTGAGCTCAATTTCTTGTTGTTCCTCTGCAGCTTCTTGCTGTGCTTCGCTCTGCTCTTGTTCACCCTGTTCGGCCTGTTCTTCTTGTTGTTGTTCAGAAGCTTCAGCTTCGGCTTGTTGGTCCTGTTGTGCTTGTTGCTGTTGTTCCTGCTTTTCTTGTTCGGTGCTTTCCTGGTTTTCTCCGGACTGCTGTTGCTGTTGATCTTGCTGGTCTTGCTCGGCGTCCTGCTGTTGATCAGATTCCTGTTGTTGCTGTTGCTGCTGTTGCTGTTTCAATGCTTCTTCAACCACTTTCTTGTTGTAAAGGGTGTCTTCGTCTTCTGGATCAAATGTCAGTGCTTGGTCATAGCTCTCTAAAGCCTGCTCCAACATCCCGGCCTGAGCCAGTGCGTTACCCCGGTTGTAGTGGTCCTGCAAGGACGTGCCTTGTTCTGGGTACAACTTGGTGGCCGTTTTGAAATCTTGTTTTTTGTAGGCAGCTGCGGCTTTGAGGGTGAGGTCATTGGCTTGATTGTAAGCCGCTTCAGGCGCGGTTTCCAACTGACGATAAGCCTGCTGGTCCTCGTTCAGCCACAAATCCTGCCAAGACCACGCTTTGACCTGCTGGGTATTGAGCATGAAGCCAAGGGCCAAACACATCAACAAGCCACGCCGAAACATCAGCGCCAACAGCGGCACCATCAACAAGGTCAGCAAGGGGCCATCGTCGATAAATTCTGCTTGACCCAACTCACCTTCTTCAATGGGGTCTTGGTTTTGTTCTGGGTCATTTTGAAACAGGGTTTCGTCATTCATGTCATTGGTCAGCACTGAAAATCGGCCCTGGCCTATTTGAGCCACTTGTTGCAGGGCATTAAAATCAACCTGTGGAATCACAATTTGACCACGCAAATCTTTTAAAAATCCCCGGTTGGTCGGAATTGGCGCCCCTTCGGCAGTACCCACCGCCAAGACATTCACAGTGATGCCCTGCTGATTCAATGTTTGTAAACGATCTTCTGTATCCATGAGATTGACGCCATCGGTGACCAGCAGGATTTGTCCTTGTAAAACACCGGCCTGAGTGAGCAATTCTGCCGACTTGTCCAAAGCCGCCACCGTATTGGTCCCGGTCGCTGGCATGATGCTGGGATCAAGCACGTCCAGCAGTGAAATAATAGTGTCGGTGTCATCGGTTAATGGCGTGACTGAAAAAGCATCACCCGAATACGCCACCAATGCTGTTTGTCCATCTTTGCGTTGTGACAAAAGGTCCTGAATTTTGAATTTCGCCCGCTGTAACCGGGAGGGTTTCAGGTCATCGGACAACATGCTTTTAGACACATCCAATGCCACAATCAAAGCCGACTGATTTTTCAGCATCGGCTGTGGTACTTGGCGCACCGCGGGTCCGGCCAAAGCCAGCACTCCGATAATCATCAGTGGCCAGTACAGCCAGCGCCAGCGGGTGGCGTGAGCAGCCGATTTGATTTGCATTTCAGCCAATAATTCAGGGTCACAACTTTGTTGCCAGCCATCCAACTGACTGCCGCGGGTAAGCCAACGGTAAAGCAGGTAGCACGCCGGTAACAGCAACCACAACAGGTGGGGTCTGAGAAAATGAAAGGCTTGCCAGTCTATCTCAGCCATCACGACGGCTCCCGCAGCCACAAGGTTAACAACAAAGTCATCAGCACCGCGGCCAATGGCCAAACGAACAACTCCTTGGTGGGGCGATAATATTCAGCTTCTTCAGCCAACGGTTCCAATTCATTGAGGATGCCATAAATTTGTTCCAGCTCTTGGGTGTCTCTGGCACGGAAATATTGGCCATCGGTAATCGCTGAAATTTTTCTTAAAGTGGCTTCATCCAAATCAGAAGAGGGGTTGATGCGGCGTTGGCCACCAAAAAAACTGTTGACCACCAGTTCATCGGCACCCACACCAATGGTGTATATTTTTAATGCTTCTGCACGCGCCAGTTCGGCGGCTTTCAGTGGCTCAATGGCACCGGCCGTGTTTTGACCATCGGTCAACACAATCAACACCCGGTTGCCATCTTCAGTCTCCCGGGCTTTTTTCACTGCCAGTCCGATTGAATCACCAATCGCGGTGGACTTTCCGGCCAAGCCAATGGCAGCCTCATACAACAGGGTTTTGATGGTTTTGCGATCAAAAGTTAACGGGGCCTGGAGGTATGCATTTTCACCAAACAGAATCAGACCAATGCGGTCTCCGACCCGGCGGTCGATAAATTCACCGGCCACTTTTTTAACGGCCGTCAATCGGTCCACCGCCTGACCGTTGATCTGCATGTCTTTTTGTTCCATGCTGCCGGAAATGTCGATGGCCAGCATCAAGTCTCGACCTTCTATGGGCATGGGCACCGGCTCGCCCACCCACTGCGGGCGGCTGGCAGTTAACAACAGCAAAACCCAGGGCACCCAATTAAACCAAGAAGCCTGGCGCAACTGTTGTCCCTGACGCGAACCAAACAGGTCATCCAAAAACGGCGCTTGAATGGTAGTGACGCTGTCTTGTTTGACCCGTGGTAACCACTTAATCAACCAGGGCAACGGTAACAAGGCAAACACCCAGGGCCAATACAAACTATACATGCTGCCCTCCCTGGTTTGGAGTCGTCACTGGCTTGGGCGGCTTCATCACTTGTAGGCGAACCACTTGCTCAGTGGCAGACAACAAGCCTTGAGCATCAAACCTGTAATTGGTTTGATAAACCCCTGATGACAACGCTTCAGCGTAAGGTGCAAAACTGCCGGAAGGCTGCAACTGATTGAGGTAAGCTAGCCAGGCATCGCCTTGCAGTGTGGTGGCCTTGGGGTCGGCTAACTGAAACTTCACAAAGCGGCGCAAAAACACCGACAGCTCAGCCAGTAACTGTTGATCCTGTTGGTGTTGTGAATAATCGAATTGGATTTGTGCCAGTTGTTGTTGAATGGCCTGCCAACGTTTTTGGCGTCTTCGGTAACGCAAGTATTTCCACAACAACCAGCAAATCAACACCAGGGCCACACCAATCACCACCCACCAACCCGGGGCCAACGGCCAAAAACCGGGCTCAGGTGGCAACTTGATGTCGCGCAACGGCAAGGTGGTGGACTCTGGCATGGCTGGCAATTGCATCATGCCAAACCTCCCTGCCAATGGCTGAAAGCCAGGTTTGGGTTACTTAAACCATTTTTCAACACACTGACCCAAGCATCATTGGTCTGCACCGGAATCAATGGCACGCCTGCACGAATGAGGTTATCTTTCAGCGCTTGCAGGTGTGCTTGCTGTTTGTTTTTGAACTTGTCCATGGTGCGCTGGTTGCGGGTGTTCATCACTTTGGCTTGTGATGCGGTTTGCACCCCGTAAAGTGCCGGTAGCGGCGCCCTCAGTTCGAAAGGGTCGCAAACTTTGAGGCCCAACACATCGTTGTGTTTTCTGAGCTGCAACAGGTGACGCTTGGCATCATCGCCGAGGGCGTAAAAATCACTGACCAAAATCACCAGACTGCCTGGTCGGATGATGGTGCGCAATTGTTTCAATGCCTGATCCAAATTGTGCTGTTCACGTTGTTCAATAGCGCTCGCCTCAAAAGCTTTGATCAGGTGTGCCATAACCGCCATCATGCCGCGCTTTCCGGCCGTGGCTTTGACAATGTGTACACCGTTGGCACCGTAAGTCAGGGCACCAATGCGGTCGCCCTGTTGCACCGATGACCAACCGATCAAGGCGGCCAGTCGACTGGCCAACACCGACTTAAACTGGGTCTTGGTACCAAAGTGCATGCTGCTGTTGGTATCAACCACCAAATAGGTGGGCCGCTCACGTTCCTCCTGAAACAATTTGGTGTGGGCATCACCGGTGCGTGCGGTTACCCGCCAATCCATGTTGCGGATGTCATCGCCCGGTTGATAAATTCGAGATTCCTGGTAATCCATGCCACGTCCCCGAAACCGGGAGTCATGTAAACCAGAGATGGCAGAGGAAGCTTTTTTGATGCTGGTGAGGTTAAATTGGCGCGCATGATGCCGGGTCTCAACCATGGTTTTGGCGGTGACCTGGGTGTTTGAACGGCTGGCAGCTTCGGCAGTCATGACAGTTTAGACACTCAGGGCAAAGGCACCTGACTCAACAACTGGTCAATCACCTGATCGACCGTTAAGCCTTCGGCTTCGGCCTCAAAAGAGAGGATGATGCGGTGACGCAGCACATCATGTATCACGGCATGGATGTCCTCAGGTAACAAATGATCACGGCCCGCCAGGAAAGCATGGGCTCTGGCGCAACGATCCAATGCAATGGTGGCGCGTGGTGAACCACCAAATTCAATCTGCGTCGCCAAAGTTTCATCGTATTTGCCCGGATCGCGGGTGGCCAGAATCAACTCAACCATGTATTTTTCCAGGTTGTCGGCGACAAACAGGTTGAGGATGTGTTTTTGGGCGGTGAATATTTGCTCCTGAGTCAACAGCACTTTGGCCTCGGATTTGTGGTTGAACTCAGCGAGGTCTTTTTTCTGAGCCAACTTCAAAATATCCAGTTCGGTATCGGCTTCAGGATACCCGATAGTCACGTGCATCAAAAACCGGTCCAGCTGCGCTTCTGGCAAGGGGTAGGTGCCCTCTTGTTCAATCGGATTTTGGGTGGCCATCACCAAAAACAATTGCGGCAAATCGTAGGTGGTTTTACCCACCGTAATCTGCTGTTCGCCCATGGCCTCCAATAACGCCGATTGGACTTTGGCTGGCGCCCGGTTGACTTCATCGGCCAACACCAGGTTATGAAACAGCGGTCCTTTTTGAAATTCAAAGGTGGCAGATTCAGCATGGTATACATCGGTACCGGTCAAATCAGCGGGTAACAAATCCGGGGTGAACTGAATGCGGTGAAAGTCACCCTCAATGCATTCAGACAGCACCTTGATGGCGGTGGTTTTGGCCAAACCAGGTGCGCCTTCGACCAACAAGTGGCCATGTGACAGTAAAGACATCAACAGGCGATCAACCAACTTTTGCTGGCCCAGGATTTGCAGGCCCACAGCTTCTCTGAGTTTTTGAAATGCCTGCGTGAGTTCGACGGTGTTTTGTTCCATAGTAAACCTTTGTAATTAGTTTATGCGGTCTTGTGGCGGTAGATTTAATTCCAATTTCACCAAAATCAAGACCAGGGGTGATGGCTGATTATACAAGATAGCCGCTTCCATGGATGTGTCAAAAGTCAGCTTCAAGCCCATACGCCCACATTTAGACCTTTATGAGCCACACAGCGAAGCAAAGAAACCGACATTGAACGGCTTGGCATGGTAAAATTCGCCCCCATATCTTTACAGACTCAACAGACCACAAAACGGTCGCAATCAACATGTACAGTTTAACCAGCGAACCATTCAAATTAGACAGAGACGTCGACGCCATAGCGGTGCCGACTGGCGAAACCATCGAACTGCCTGCCGGCGTGGTTGGCTACATCACCCAAGCGCTGGGTGGTAGCTTCACCATTTTTGTCGATGGCAGCATGTTCATGATTTTGGGTCACAACGCCGATGCCTTGGGCAAAGAACCGTTACCCGCACCCAAACTCCCTGAAAACGCCACCCAGGCTGACGTAGAAAACGCTGTATGGGATCAGTTGCGTACCGTCTATGATCCAGAGATTCCGGTCAGTATTGTGGAGTTGGGCCTGGTCTATGAATGTGATGTGAAACCCACTGATGCAGGCTATCAGGTGTACATTGAAATGACCTTGACCGCGCCAGGATGCGGGATGGGTGATGTGCTGGTTTCTGATGCTGCCGCCAAAATCAAATTGATTCCTGAAATTGAAAAGGTTGATTGTCAGATTGTTTTTGATCCACCCTGGGACCAATCCATGATGTCTGAGGAAGCCAAACTGGAAACCGGCATGCTCTGAACCACTGTTTCAGAACCACTTCACCATGACCGCTGTTCCTATCCTCACTTACCATGCCAATAACATCAATGGCAACGCGTACCAGAACAACGACCATGTGGCACTACAAGCCGACTTACAGCTGATTCACCAATTGGGTCTGCGCATCATCAGTCTGGATCAACTGCTGGCCTGGCACCAAGGCCAAGCTAACGACGCTGCGGTCAAAGATGCGGTGGTGCTGACCTGTGATGACGGCACCTGGTTTGATTATTATGATGTTGACCACCCTTATCATGGCCCCCAAACCAGTTTTATTAACCTCTTGCGTGACCACCAACAACGTACCGGACAGCCAGCCCACATGACCAACTTTGTGATTGTCTCACCGACTGCCAGGGTTACCTTGGATGAAGTTTGTTTGATTGGCAAAGGCTGGTGGACTGATGAGTGGTGGCAAGCTGCCCAACAGTCGGGACTGATGACCATTGCCAACCACAGCTGGGATCACAACCATGGGGTGCTGGACAACAACAACCACAACGACGATTCCTTCCGTTGCATCAATGATCGCGCTGCTTGTGACCTACAAATCAAACAGGCGCAAGCCTACCTGCAACAACAGCTGGGCAGTGATAAACCTTGTGCGTATTTTGCCTACCCTTATGGCAATTACAGTGATTACCTCAGACACCAATACTTACCCGAATACGGCCCACAGATGGGACTACAGGCGGCTTTCACCACCGAACCCAAACACGTCGATTTGGTTACCGACGTCTGGGCCATGCCACGTTATGTGTGTAACAACGACTGGCATGACAGCGACTCATTGACCAAATTGTTGACTGACAATTGATGATGAACCAAGCCAGGTGGTTTCGTCTGATGTCCCAACTGGGTTTTGCTGAGAATCATCAGACCTTTCAAAAGCTGGTTAAAGCCTACGCTGAACCCCATCGCCACTACCACACTGCAGCACACATCAACGCCACGCTCAAACACCTGGATACCGTTATCGAATTGGCAAATAAGCCAGCTGAAATCGAATTAGCCTTGTGGTTTCACGATGCCATATACCGTCCCTTTTCGCAAAGCAATGAAGCCGACAGCGCTGCCTGGGCAGCCGACTTTATGCGCTTAAATCAGGCTTCAGAGATCCGTATCGACCGGGTCAAAGATTTGATTATGGCAACCTGCCACCAGGCAGCCACAAATACCACTGACCAAGCGCTGATGGTCGATGTGGATTTATCCATCTTGGGCTCGACGCATGACCTTTATGCTCGATACGAAGAATGGATTCGACAAGAATACCGGTGGGTACCAGGATTCATTTACCGCCGCAAACGCAAAGCCTTGTTGCAAGGGTTTTTAATGCAGTCACAGATTTACCAGACCAACCATTTCCAAGATTTATTCGAAAGCAAAGCCAGGCGCAATCTGCGCTGGGCCATCTCACAACTTTAAGCACAATTCATTGAATTTACAAGGTGACAAACTCTTCAGCTGAAGTGGGGTGGATGCCGATGGTGCTGTTCAATTGGGCCTTGGTCAACCCTTGTTTCAAAGCCACAGCGAAGCCCTGAATCATTTCACCACCATCTGTTCCGACCACATGCATACCCAGTACCTGGTCGGTGGCATCGTTGACCACGATTTTCATGAAGGTTTTTTCATTGACCTCGCTCATCGCGTATTTCATTGCTCGAAAAGTGCTGATGTAGCAAGACACCTGCTTGTGGGCCTTTCTGGCTTCTGCCTCGGTCATCCCACAGGTACCAATTTCAGGTTGCGAAAACACCGTGGTAGGGATGAAGTCATAATCTGGGTACTGATCAGCTTCATTGAACAGTCGCTGGACCAAATAGTGCCCTTCTCTGATGGCAACCGGTGTCAGGTTGTCTTGATTACACACATCGCCAACCGCAAAAACATGAGCCGCTGTGGTGCGCTGGTCACGGTCCACCTTCACTTGGCCGTTGTCTTGGGTTTCGATGCCGACAGCAGCTAAATTCAAGGTGCCTGTGTTGGCTTTTCTGCCGGTGGCAAAGAACACCAATTCGCTGTGGATGTCTTGGTTGTTGGTGTGGCAAACATAGCCTGATGAGGTTTTTTCAACCGCCTGGATTTCTGTATCGGTGATGACTTGAATACCGGCTTCGGTGAAAGATTGTTGCGCAAAGGCCGCCACCTCATCATCAAACCCACGCAAGATTTGCGGGCCTCGATACACCAAATTGACCGCCACACCCAGGGCATTGAAAATACCGGCAAACTCCACGGCAATATAGCCCCCACCATTGATGGTGATGGATTTTGGCAACTCAGGCAAGTCCAGCGCCTCGTTGGAAGTGATTACATGTTCTTTGCCTGGGATGTCCGGCACGCTGGGGGTGCCACCAGTGGCTATCAGAATGCGTTCGGCAGTGTGTGTCTCACCATTGATGTCTATGGTGTGCGGATCAACAAATGAACCATGGCCTTTAATCAGCTCAACACCTGCAGTAGACAATAAGGTTACATAAATTTCATTGAGCCGTTTGATTTCGGCGTCTTTGTTCTGCACCAGCGTGCGCCAGTTAAACTGACTTTGCACGTCCCAGCCAAAGGCTTCTGCGGCTTTGAATAATTTGCGGTATTGTGAGGCGTACACCATCAGTTTTTTTGGTACACATCCACGAATCACACAAGTGCCACCGACTTGGTCTGATTCACAAATGGCCACTTTTTTACCGTAACCAGCGGCAATGCGAGCAGCCCTGACGCCACCAGATCCTGCGCCTATCACCAATAAATCATAATCATATGCCATCAGTCTTCTCCCTGTCCGAGCGTCATACAACCCGGTGTTTTTATCATGTTAAAAAGGCCCCACATCAGCCGCCAGTTGGATGGTATCACGTTGCTGTTCGTCACTCAATTCTGCCAACCAATACACAATCAGATGAGGGTGGTTGGTAGGCTTAAATCCCACGGCCAAATCCACCTGATAAGCACCCTGGTGTCCCACATGTCCAAACACGGCCACCCCATCATCCAGTTGTTTGATTGCATTGGACAGCAGCGTAAAGGCCGGACCGCCTTGTCGTTGTAGTGCCTTTCTTTGGGCTTTAGACAATTGGCGCAGCAAACGGCTGTCAATACACATCCCACCACCCAAATAAATGTTGTGGTGTTGGGTAAAGTGCACGTATCCAAGGGTCAATGGTTGCTGATCTGCGCCAGAGACTTGTAGCACAAAATGTCTGGGAAAATCCGGCACCGGATCGCCAAATGCATGCTGAAACAAAGCACTGGCAGCCGCTGAGGCACTTGCCAGTTCAACGACTTGGATATTTTGTTCGGTCAATTCGGAGTGGTTTGGCTGGGTCAAAGTTTTATTCATTAAAATTCTAAAAAACAGCTTGTTAAGTGCAGATGGATTCAGTATATAATAAAAGCGCAAGGACCGTTACCGGCAACATGGTTGGGTGAGGAAAAATAATAAGAGGAGACCCAAACAGATGACTTGTCCGGCGACTTAAGACATTGAATTTTCTCAGAGTCTAAAAAGCGAAGTGTGCCCATCATGTGTTTTATTTCACAGGGCCTCGTTCCCTCGCCAAACCATAGAATAAAAGAGGGTGGAGTTACAGAAATCAGAGAGTTAAAAAGCGTTAGGGGAGGAATTTCTGTAACTCCAAAGCTTGCATCAAATTCACCTTTTACATGGTTTCATTGACTTCATGCAATCACTATACTACTAAGTCTTACGTACGTCAACAACTAATAAAGTTTTTCAGTGCGTGTATTCATAATAGATAAACAAACCCACCAAATAATGTGCCAAAAGTCCCGTTGTTTTCTCGTGATTACAGTAACAGACCTGGGCTTAACGAAATGCTTACAAAAAATTGCATTCAAGCGCTCGCCGGAAAGCTGCTGAGCAGCTTGACCCGCCGAGTCGGTTGGTGAGTGAAACGAATCAGAGACGAAGAGCGCGAAGTTGCTTGTCATGCTCGCCGTGGCCGCTTTCACTTTTGTCGGGAACAAAAGTGAATGAAGTCCCAAGAGCATTCCTTAGTTGCCGCTTAACCCCCAAACTGGATGCATACATTTTTGGCTTCGGTAAAAAACCGCAATGCCTCCAGACCACCTTCGCGACCTGAACCAGAGGCTTTCATACCACCAAACGGGGTGCGCAAGTCGCGCAACAACCAACAGTTAACCCACACAATGCCCATTTGCAACTGCTTGGCCACCCGATGACAACGGCTGACATCCTGACTCCAGATGCTACTGGCCAGACCATAGTCAGAATCATTGGCCAAAGCCACGGCCTCGGCATCACTGGCGAAGGACTGGACCGTACATACTGGCCCAAAAATTTCCTCCTGATTGGTGCGGCATTGATTGTCCAGACCAGCAATGATGGTGGGTTGGACAAAGTAACCCTCAGCACAACGGCCACCGGGATGGTAAGTTTGACCGCCAGTCAGAATGGTGCCACCTTCTTGTTGTGCCAAATCAATGTAGCTGAGTACTTTGTCGCGATGGGCTGCTGAAACCAAAGCGCCAAACTGAGTGTCTTGGTCTAATGGGTCGCCGGTTTTGAGTTGTTCAACTTCGGTCACCAAAGCCGCAGTGAAGCGGTCATAAATGGATGCTTCAATCAGTATTCTGGAACCACACAGACAAATTTGTCCCTGGTTGGCAAATGCCGCACGCGCCACGGCTTTGACCGTTGGCTCAAAGTCGCAGTCAGCAAATACCAGCGTGGGGTTTTTGCCACCCAGTTCTAATGACAGCTTCTTGTGCTGAGTGGCAGTGGCTTGTTTGATGGCTGTCCCGGTACTGGAACCACCGGTGAAGCTGATGGCTTTGACTTGCTCGTGGGTGGTCAAGGGA
>Ga0208793_1000062_pt1 | contig 65973 bp, 125 predicted proteins | sample 17_taG_FD_184092 | JGI IMG/M metagenome (GOLD analysis project Ga0208793, IMG submission 184092) | Marine viral communities from the Subarctic Pacific Ocean - 17_ETSP_OMZ_AT15314 metaG (SPAdes) (version 2) | ecosystem: Environmental > Aquatic > Marine > Oceanic | place: Pacific Ocean... | reverse complement strand
ACGATTACCACGACCCAAATCAACCATCTTGCCATTTACTTCGACAGATAGGTTACGATAACGATACCCATAGCCTTGATCATAGCTTAGATCATCACCACCTATAGGTAGGATGCCATTGCTATCACCATCGGTCAATGCAACGAAGTTCATTTTTTGAACACGATGCTTTTCACGGAAATCTTCAATGATATATTGCATAGCCATCAAAGCTGTGTTGAGTGGCGTGTTACCCAACTGCTCAAATTCTGAAATTGAACTTGAACGATTTACTGTCTGCCAGAACATCCGACGGAAAGCTTCATCATAATCACGTTTGGTCATAGTTGAGTCAAACAATTTTAGCAACGCCAACTCTGTAGATTCAATGTGAGTAACAGAAGGCTTTGCCGCTTTCTTTTTAGCTAACATTGGTTTCCAATCGTCATGGCTACCAACTGAAGTGAAGGAATAAACTTCGAAAGGAATACCCACTCGCTTACAGAACATCATCAATGTCAAAGTCTGACGGATCACACCAGGTAGTGTGTGGTACATAGACCCAGAGTAATCAATCAACATCATCATGCCGTGGTTTTTAGCATCAGCAATGTTGCTAACCTGCTTAAACAGCATATCATCATACTGGTACTTGTGAAGCTTGTTTACATCAATAGTACCTTTAGTTGACTCACGGGCACGAAGTGAACGCCAAGCGGCCTTTCTCATTTCGAATTCTTTGACCATCAGGTTTACAACCCGCTTAGTTTCTTTGATGAACGTGACATATTTGTCTTCAGGAAACTCTGGGTTATAACCATAGCCTTTCTGTGTTTCTAACCAACGCTGACGACCATCACGGATTTCTTCATAAGAGATAGTGCAAGCTTTAGCCTCTTGACGGGTCAAGCCTTTTGCATAAACTACATCTGGAGACTTTAACTTTGAGACGTTCTCGTTGAAGTTCGTTTCTGTTAGAACTTCTTGGTCCATCAAACCGCTTTCAGGTGAATCAGGCATACTCGACTTAGGTTCTTCTTCGGCTTCTTCCTCTTCACCGTTTTCACCAGTAGTTGCTTCTTCATTTGATTCATCAGTATCTTCTGAAGATTTGTTTTCTTCGTTACCGGTTTCACTTTCTTCTGTGCTTTCCTCATCGGTCATAGAGTCTTCATTACTCTCGGTGCTTGAATCATCAGGATTCATCTCACTATCACCAGACATTGGAGAAGCTGTAAGAACTTCATTTTCAATTTTATTATCGCTATCTTTTGACTTTTCACCAAGCCATTGTTGAATATCACGACAGCACTGAACAACGTCATCATAGGTTTCACAAGCTTTTGCTTGCGCTACAAAAGGTAGTTCATCATCTGCGAATGGGACATCAACTAGATCACGTGCTTTGGCGTGAATATTTAAACGATCCATGAACCCTAGTTCATAAAGATTTTTTTCTTTAATACCGAAGAGGTCTTTTTCACCCATCATCAATTCGGTATAGCCACGCTTAAAGTTACCGACAAGACCAGGGTACTTGCGGAGAATATGCTTTTCGATCCGAACATCTTCTACAATGTTCAGGTGTGAATGGGGAATACCTTCACTCACATATTCATTAAAATTTTCGGGAGTGAATAGGGCATGAGCAATCTCATGACCGACAAGCATGTCAAGAACGTCTTTACTCATATCTTTCCAAAGCGGAAGACCGAGTGTACGTGATTTAACATCAAAGAACGCAGTTTCATAATTGCCCTGCTGCACTGTAATATTCTCGTTAGCGAGAAGGCGGGCAAGAACTGATTTTTGAGCAAACATATAGAATCACCTCTCTAGTTACTCTACTAATATAATACTTATAAGGTAGATTGTCAAGAGGCTATATGCCAATTTTATCAGAAAAAACCATCATTGCGATTTTAGCTTCTTCAATGATTTCTTCTTCTGTTGAGTTAGAGAAGCCATAAGGCATTTCCATCATATCAAAAAGATTTGACGCTTGAGCCACACTAATATTGAGTGCATTGGCGATCATTTTAATATATAGCATATTGTTTCCTTTTCTATCTACAAGAACACATTATCAGTGATTCGTATAGAAGTCAAGGGCTACTTTGGGTTATCTACCCAGTAGATAGTGTTTGGAGGCAGAAAGCCGTGAATAAACCATGCTACGCCAAAGTGTGGGTTTCTTTTCCCAGTAAAGTCTATTCGATTGTTATATACTAGCGCAGACATACCATGTTCCATAAACATACGACCACGTTTGCCGCCTTGAAACGATGCAACAGGAAGTAATAGCGCAAATGGCTTATCTAGCTTATAGCAGTGTTCTATAAACTTATCTTTGATACTGTAAGGTGGATTTGTCACAATCCCATCATAGATATCATCCCGTGTACAATCAAAGAAATCCCTGTCACCAGACCCAACCATATTAAAACCATGTTCGTCGAATCCGGTAAGAATGTTAGAACTTTTTCCGCTAGTCGCTTCATAGTATGTTTTGTCTTTATCTAGGTATTGAAGCAGTGGAGCAACCTGGCTACTTGGTGTGTAGCACTCATCACTCTCACTGTTTCTACCTATTGTTTTAAGAGAATCAAGCAGCATCTACAGAAACATTACCATTCTCATCACAAGGTGTTAATGTGACAGGACAGTGAATATTAATCTCACTCCCAGTTTCCATGAAGTCAAGATTTTCAATACCTTCGTAGCCATTTTCATCCCAAGCCTCTTCTACATTTTCTCTAAATGCTTCCAACTCTTCTTCACTAAGGTATTCATCATCACCTTCGCTACAACCCTGTCGAACACTAAAGTCACACCAACATCCATCCCAAGTCTCAAGCATTTCAGCATCATAATCTTCTATTTCGTGGAAATCACAACTCTCAGAAGTAGATGGTGTAAAATTATCAATCAGTTCGATAATCTGTTGATCAGATTCTTCGCTTTCATCACAACAGTAATCATCATAAACTTCTTGAAGATTTTTGTAATGCGGTTCACCATTAGCTGGAGACACACCAACTTTAGAATTAGCAAGTTCTAAAATTTCTTCTTCTGTCTCTGGAATAGTGACTAACCAACTACCCCAACGCCAACCGGTTTCCATAGTCACCCAGACGGTATTACCACCATCACGCCAACCACCATTAATTTCATGTGTAAATATGGTATCTTCAAGTACCGATTTTTTATAAGCGGGTTCCATTTTTAAATATTTCATTTTTATACCTTATTGCGTTTGCGTTGAACTTTAGTTTTAGCGGATTCATATGTGGTAGAAATAATGGTCCAAAGTACCATCATACCTAAAAGGCCAACTGCCACAATGGGTATAGCAACGTTAGCGGTGACCTTAAATAATGTCACAATATAAACTACACCAATGAAAGCAGCCACATAAGCCGCCATCTTAGCAACAGTGACTGCAATACCTTTACCAAATTCTAATAATACTTCAGTATCCATGTTATATTCCTATGCTATTTGAAACCATTCTGGGGTTTCACGTTTAGACCAAACCATTTTAAAACGGCTTTGTTTAGTTTGATAGAATGCACGATATGATTTTACCACGTCTTCGAACATGCATTCTGGATTTGATTTCATCGCCAAAGGCTGCTTTGTCAAATAGCCGACTGGGATATTGCGTGGTGGCGTGGCTAAAAGTTCACGCAACTTTGTATCTGACATATGCTCTTTACCGTAGCGATACTTATATTCGTCACAAAGTGCGATAAAGTGAACATAATGCCAGTTATAGTTATTGTTAGATAACATTGTCCAAATGGTGCATGGGTGTGATTGATGCGCCACACGATATAGGACTTGCTCTTGATTATCGTCTGGATGAACCCAATACTTTACTTTGGTCTTACCAGACTTAGAAGGGCGTATCTCTATAGTCCCGTCAAGCATACGATGGGCTGTAGAGAGCATCTGTGCGCTTTCTACGACCATCTTGACTACATGCTTATCACACTGAAGTTGTGCGGCTTTGATGGGATCTTTATCTAGTACGAATAAATTCACATTAAACTTCTTTGATCATAGCTTCAAGTTCTTGGTCTGTAAAACCAGAACTAGGACCGAAGTATTGTTGGACTAATTCTAAAAGCATATCAAATGATTTAGAAGTAAATTTATAAAGGGGATTGCCGCCAGCGGGGCCATCTAGTGTGATAAGAGAAGCATGACACCCATGCTCTATTGCGAAGTTTTTAACTTCAAGATGGGATGCTTCGTGGTTTATATCGATTTCAACTGAATACATAATTTTCTCTTTCTTACATTGCATAGATTTTTTTCAAGTAGTCACGGTGTGCGTCAACTGCTTGAACGTCAAGTTTAGGATTACGCTCATGATACGCTATCTTACGTTCACAAATGTCTAGTTCTTTAGATGCTTGGGCACGTTCAATAATACTATCACTACGCAACAATACTAACTTCAAAAGGAAGTAATTGTCAAGGTGATTTTTAATCGCTGTCGTAGGATTAATACGTGCGGCGATTGCTGGGTTGAACGAACTAGAGTTTGTGTCGGAGTAGAAAAACATATCAAAACCTTTCTTGTTACGACTCACACTACACGAATCGTGGACAACTGTCAAGGGTCTTTATTATATTTTGTTTCAAAAAAACCTTCTGTTTGGTTTAAAGCCACAATCATATCTCTAAACATTTTATGAGACATGCAAATCAAATCAGCTTTACCCTCATCTGGAAATTGTCTTAAGAAAACTCCAGCATCATCAATAACCAATTCTACATCGGTATATTGATTATTTTCATCTAATACTGTAGTCACGGTATGATCCCATTCAATTTCATTACTAAACATTAAGCAGCTTGCTTTTCGATTTCTTCAAGCATTTGAGTCTTACGTTCAAGCATACGCTCAAGTGAATAGAGCGCCATACGCTTCTCATCACTAGCACCTTCTTTAAAGGCGATAATTGCATCTTCAAGTGTTTGGATATCGATCACTTCATCAATCATTGTTAGACCCTTTCAAAAATTCATTATTACTAGCAGCGATATGATCAGTATAGATTTTACTAAGTTCTAAAAAAGTTGTCATATCTTCATAACCTTGTTCCGCATCGGCTCGAAGTTTTGAACCAAGTGGAAAAGGCTTTATCGTATCAGCTTTCGACTTTCTTTGAAGTCTTGATTGCGCTCCCACTTTCCAATAAGTTGTTTTTAACATTATTCACTCCTTGAATTCAAATCTTAATTACATACATAAGGTTTATTCCATAGACCAGCGTTAACGTCAACATACCAACCCACATCAAAGTAATCGGTTTGAATGTCACTGTTATCGTGGTTGGTGTATTTAGAGCCAACGCCGTGCATAGCACCAAGCAATTCTTCATAGAAGTCAGCAATCTTTTCTTCACCAACTTCACGCATGTTATCTACACAGTGATAAGGATTGATTTGCAAATAATCGCTAATAGTTGAACGTGCCCAACCACGCCACTCACAAACTTTTTCATTGTACTTATTGGCGGCAGCGATTAAGTCTAACGAACCAGACTTGAGACTAACAACTAAAGTGCTATGATTATTAACACTTACGCTACCCTTCATATTGTACTTTTTAAGAACAGCTTTAATCTGGGGCATCATTGATTTCTTTTTATCTTGGTTCATATAGGCCATTTGGCACCTCTTTCATCTTGTTACATTATTAATCTATAGTGATTCGCAATGAATGTCAAGGGTTAAATTGCGGCTAAAACGCTTTCTCTAACGAGAGTGTCTTCGGCTTCTTCAAAATCAACATTACTTGAAAGAGCAGCTAATTCGTTTAAAGCCCACTTATAAACTAGTTCAATAGAACCTTCATTAACGTCAGCTAACTGTTTTGCTTGAGCAACGATATCTGAAACTTTTTGATTACCGACATCTGTAAACATATTAAACATAGTGATTCTCTTTCTTTCTTGTTACTCTTATAATATAAGTGATTCGAAAGGGAATTGCAAGGGCTAATTAACAGATTTCTACAACTTGGGCCATATTTTTTCCACCAAATCCAAAAGAATTATTCAACATTCTCTTAGCTGGTCTAAGCATATTTTCTCGTACTAGTAAGTTCTTATCATCAAATGTACAAGTTTCAAGATTATGAATGTGAGGTATTACTCCTCTATTCATAGAGAGGATAGAGTAAATTGTTTCTATCACACCAGCGGTTGCAAGTGTATGACCAATCTTACTCTTGGGTGCCCAGATAGGTACTTCTCCTACAGACTTAACAATAGTATTATATTCTATCTCATCACCCACTGGTGTTGATGTAGCATGAGCATTCACTGCGTCCACACCATCTACATGCTTCAACGCTTTACTAATAGCAATAGTAGCACCTCGACCATCAGATGCAGGTGAAGTCATTTCAACAGCATCGTTAGATTTACCCACGGGATAAAGTCTAGCAATAGGACGAACTCTATATTTTTCTACCATCTCTTCTCTCATAAGAACAAGAGAAGCACCACCTTCACCCATAAGAAAGCCAGCACGATTTTCATCAAATGGCGCAGAGTGATTTGCGATAGCACCTAGTTGATTAAAGTATTTGATAGCAAGGTCGCAACAACCTGCATCAGAACCACCGACAATCACGTAATCACTTTCTTGTGCTTCATACATACCATAGTCTATAGAAGCCAGTCCAGTCGCACAAGATGCTTGTAGACCAACAGTGTTTCCCATGAAGCCATATAAAGATGCTAAATGAGAAGAAGTCATCTCTGGGATACGATTGACAAGGCGTCTTACAAGAACTCGTTTGCTTTGATGTACCCTATTCATCATCTCCACACCCATCTCAATATCGTTTGAGACACTAGAGAAAACTATAGAAACGTTTTCACTATGATCCAGATTAGCCATCTCAATTGCCCGATTTGCTGAATGAAAGCCTAGCATCTGAGAATTAGAAAAGGTTGGTCTTAATTTTAAAGGGAGATTATCTTGTAGTGCTAGGTCATCAAGATGAACCGTCATACCTTTATTAATCGTATAACCCGTTTCGTTCATCTCTGCGATATCGCTAGTGTAATCATTACTATCTAGCATTTTATCCCAACAAGTGTTATAGTCGTAACCTAAACCATCGACCATACCAAAACCGACTACATATATTGGTTGCATTATATACCTCGCTCTGCAATAAACCTTTGTCTTACTTCATATAATTTTTGAAGATATTTAAATGTGTTGCCAGTAAACACTTGTGGTTCACTACCATCAACTGTAATTACGATAGCAAACTTTTTAATTGCTATTCCAGTTCTTTCATAAAATGCTGCAGCATAGAACGAAGCTTGAATGAAGTAATTTTGAACCCACTCTTCTTTCTTTGGCTTACGTGATGTTTTGAAATCGATAATAGTTAGTTCGCCATCAAACTCAGCAATACAATCTACACGACCAGCAACCATAAACTTGTCACTATACAATGGGACTTCTTGCGCCCAAACATTGTTAACACGTTTATCTAGTATTGGTTTGATTTGATTAAAAGAGAATAAGTTTGCAGGCATTGCACCCTTAGACCAATCTTCTTTATTGTTTAGATAGTCTTCGGCGAGTTGATGCACTGCTGTACCACGTGTGGCAGCTTGAGTACTAATCTTATTAGCAGTCTCTTCACCTACACGTTTTCTCCAAGCAAGAATACCATCTTTACTAAGAAGAGAAAGTACTGTTGTAATAGAAGGATATTTATTACCTTCTGGGGTGATGTAAGTTCGACCTGTTGGTAAAGTCTCACAGTCAAGCTCAGGTAGAGCTTCCATATTAACATGATTAAACATTATTCGAAGTTTGCATTTCCTATACTATTAAAAGAACCAGGTGTGTTGCTAGAGTATTTGTTATAGAGAATTCTATTAGGCGTACTGAGCAAGGTTCTAAGATTGTCATATTCATTATCTAATGCTGTATTATACACTAAATCTTTACTTGCGTCAAGCTCTAATTTGTTTTTTAATTCTAAATTATTAATAGTTGGTTCAAGGCTCCAATAGACTGCGGCCAATCCAGCAACTTGAGGTGCTGACATTGATGTACCACTTGCCATCACTGTTTTAAAGTTACTATCAAATGGATATAGCACAACTTGGTCGGGTGACGTGTCTTCGTAATTAGTACCTTCACCCCAAGCAGAAATGATGTTCGTACCAGGAGCAAGCATAGAAATAGCAGGTCCTCTAACAGACATTTCGTTTATTTGCTCTTCCGAATTACTATTAAGAATACTATCTAGATTACCTATCGACATTGCGTCATCGACATAAGGACTCCCACCCTGATGATAATTAGCAAAGTAGTTGTTACCATTTGTAAAACTAGCGTTAGTTGGTCCAATGTATTCCATGATTACTCGGTTATCATAATCAAGACCAGTAGGTACATCATGCTTAACAGGCATATTACCTGCTGATACCGTACAAAGACAACCAGCGTCAATTAGTTCTTCAAGACTTACATCATAAGAAGCAAATCTTCTCGGCATCACGATTTCATTATTTGGTCGACCTATAACTGTGGAGTCTAGTAGACCTAGATTTTCATAGACACTTGCTCTACTAGTGAAATCTACGTTCCAAATATATTGTACGTTTCTATGAGTAAAGAATGCTAACTTCCATTCATTTGGTAAAAATACACTTTGCGTACTCCAACTCATGTTTATTACAGTTGGTCTTCCATTTGTCTTCGCATTGTGCCAACCTAACATAAGATCAAAAGCATCTGGAATATCAAACCCATCAGTGATACCATCACCACCTAGATTTACTTTCATGCTATACACATGTGCTTCAGAAGCCCACCCATAGGTTTTACCAACAGCAGTGGCCGCTACATGTGTTCCATGTCCGTTTGTATCTGTGTAAAATGTTGCAGGTTGAGCTAAACCAGTAAGACCAGATGCTGTAGGCCAATCGATTTGTTGTACTCTACTAACACCGTTCTTGTCTTCAAACTCTGGATGGTCTACTTGAATACCAGTATCCATAATAACCACATCAACGCCAGTACCGTCTAAGACATAATTATATTGGTTATCGTTTTCTGATAGATCGCCTGCTCCATTGAATGGATTAGGTACATTGTTCGATCTAACTAAACCCCAATTCGCAGAAGAGTTCGTTACGTTAACTTTTTTTTCGTAATCAAATTCACGAATAGCGCCTACAGAATTAACTATAGTCGGATCATCTTTCAACGATACTCCATAAACTCTATCGTCTCTAATCAACCAATCAACTTCTTCGCTTGTTAGCATGTAATTGAACTGTCGATTTGAATTGACTCTTTGATTTGCAACAGAAACTTCTCTAGATGGTATTACGCCGCCACCAGTTTCATCGATCATCTCTAGGTGAAATTGTTCTACATCAACATTTTTGTGCAGAGCTACAATGTATTCTTGTTCCATTTAATTATCCTTAAGACGAAATATTTGCCCCAAGCGAAATAACTTTCCAGTTTGTACCATCACTAATAGCAACACAGGGGCTACCGCTATTACCATCAGAAACGTAAATCATATCGCCAGCAACACCAGCAACTGCATTTGCTTCTACAGTCGTGTATGAGTTAAGTCGTATAGGGGACGAATTAATCACAACTGCATTTGTAGCATCTAAGACAATATTGGTGCTTGAATTAATAGTAGGTACACCGACACCGCTAGACGTGAAGTTTGTAGCAGTTATGGTACCAGTAACATTCGCTCCAGTGTTTACAGTAAGATTGTCGGTGATAACTGTATCTGCTGTCAATGTATTGCTTGACATAGTGATATCAGCTGTGAGAGTGTTATTAGAATCTAATCGTACAAAAGAGGCATCTAAATCAATACTATCAATGAATGTGATGTGGCCAAATGCATCTAAACTAATATCTTGAATAACACTACGACCAGTCCCAGTAACACTAAGTTGATTAGATGTATCTGCGTGAGAAAGAACGTCGGTCACACTTAATGCGATGCCAGCTCCAGTAGTAAAAGCGATACCGCCTCCGCCACCACCATTGGCTTCAATGTCAGTTACACGTGTATCTAAATCTGTAAAGTTACCATCTAACTCTACTGTTGTTAAAGGAGCCCCTTTGGTGCTTCTTAATGTGATTGCCATCTTAATCCCCTATGATTATATGATTAGTCGTTTCTAGTATTTATATTAACCTATAATAACGGTCGTTGAGCCTGTTGCAGTGTGACCACAAGAAGCAGTATCACCCGCTTGTACGACAGCTTTACCTTCAACAATGAAAGTACTTTGTGATGCACTTATAGTTGGAGGCACAGGGCCATGTGGCGCAAGACCATGCGGCGCAACAAGATCACCATTCAATACTACTTTTTGACCATCGAATTTAGTTGAGGATGAACTAGCGATTAAATCACCACCTGCTGTATCTAAGTCATAACTAGCTGCCGCCATTATTAGCTTCCTTTATGATTACTTTCTCTGGCTCAATCAACCACTCTAGTACAGTCTCTTCTACCCAACCCATTTGGTTTAGCATCTCTACTGGGAGTTCAATTGCTAGTTCGCCGTCTTCTGTTTCGATTACATGGCTTGTATACGATTTCATAATCCTAGTTTATCCCTTGCTATAATGTATGACTTGACCAATTTACTTCTTACGATATCTTCTATCTGGAACTCTACGAATTTAAATGCATTCATTGAAGCAATAACTCTTAAGAAGTCTTTTAACCCCGATTCCTCATTATATCGTTCACTAGTCAAATCATCTTGCTTTACGTCTCCGCAGAAAATAATTTTACTATTCTCACCAACTCTAGTCATGATGGTGTGTAATTCACCATCACTCATATTTTGAACTTCATCTACAACAATAATACAATCATCTAAAGTAACACCACGTAAAAAAGAAGTAGACCTAAACTCTAGCAAACCTTTTTGCTTTAGTATTTCATACGAATCAACTCTATTGAATATCTTAGTCGAAATCTCATGATAAGGTTCTTCGTATACTGCTTCTTTTTGTCTTTGACTTCCTGGTAGAAATCCTTGGTTTCTAGTTGGAACAGTAGACCTAATTATATAAACCTTTTTATAACTCGGGCTTTGTTGAGTGACTTCTTTTAAAGCGAAGAATAGGGCTAAGAATGTTTTACCAGTACCAGCAATCCCATGTAGCATTAAGTTGTATCCGTTTTTCCAAGATTCAAATGCTACTCTTTGATTATCTGTCATTGGTTTGATTGAGTGATCAACACCAAAGTTTACTGTTAGTACGTTATTCTCTCCTAAAATTCCTTGTTGCTTCAAAATCCTACGCTGCTTCTTCGTCAGCCTTTTTTGGTTGGCAGGCATTTATTTCCCTTCATAAAATTATTATCTAGTTTTAATAGTTGATTCGGTAAAGCCTTTTGAATTCCCTTTTTTGATATGTTTAAGTAGTGAGTTAAAGTTATCGTCTGTTTTTCGAATACCCATTCTCATTGAGTCCCCAAAAGATGGACCCTTTGTTAAGAACTGTTGTAGATGTGGATTCTTTTCTTTGAACTCATCAAGTTCACTCATCTTCATCATTAGTTCTGTCTCTTCACCAGTGTCGGTGTTTCGAAAGTTATAAGTCGGCATAATATTCTCCTATAAAAAAGGCGACCCGATGGATCGCCCTCTGATACCATCACGATGGTATTTATACAAGTAGTTCGTAGATTTCTTTCCAACTACTCACTTTGGTTACATCTTCGTGTGAAAAGTCATCGTTGTGACCATGTGTCATGAGGATAGAGTTAAGACCGTTCTTCAACCCTTCGATAGCGTTCTCAGGCTTATCTTCTACCCAGACACAATTTGTGTTATAGTATTCGGCAAGAACTTCATCTTTATCTTCACCAGTGTCAAGATACACATACTTCTCAAAAGCAGTTTCACCGAACAACTCCCGAAGGTTCTTAGTCCGAAGATGTTGAGCATATTGATCTTTGCTCAAGCTAGTGATTGCATGAAAGATGAACCCATGTTCTTCGTGAAGCTTCTTAACATATTTGATAGCATCCCGAAGAGGGGGTAGCTTACGAATAGCAGCACTCTCGTTAAACATACGAATCAACCGCTTGATTTCATGCTTATCCATATCATAGGCAACTGCCATATCGTAAACATCATCGTTTACTTTTACGTAGTCGTGACGCCACATCCAAGAATGAAAGGCATACTCCCAATCTAGGAGTACGCCGTCACAATCTGTTAGTATCACTTTATTTTTCATCATATATAAATCTTTCTCTTAAGTTCATTATTAATATAGTATGATTCGCAGAGAAAGTCAAGGGTTAATTGAAAAAACTATTCTTTGATTTGGCTTTTTGTTTACGAGCCTTTTGAATAGCTTTCTTTTTCGTATCGTAACGTTTACCGTCACGCTTCTTAAAAGTTTTGTCTTTGGAACTATCGCTCCAATCATCTTCTTCATACCAATCTTTAAAAGACTTGCGATTTTTAGACATTTTTAACTCTCTACTTTGCCCCTGATAATGTCACCAAATGCTGCGGTGATCACTGCTTTCGTCAAACCCTTCAAGGGCTTCTGAGCAATAACTTTACACAGAAGGACAGCATCGTGTTTGTCGATAGACTCAAGCATCTGAATGAATAGTTGCTCACGTCTAATTCTACTAATGTTCATGTCTGAACCTGCTAGAAAATACTTCATCTTTCGAAGTTCTTTGTATAACATACCTTGAGAATCTGGATACTCTGAAGGTTGATATGGTGGTGCGGTATCAGGTAAGTCGAACTGAAACCGCTCCTTGTCATACATAAGAACTAAAAGATTCTTCAATGAATGAGAATCATTTGCCTGAAGCCATTCTACTTTTTCAGTTTTCGTTTTCAACGCACATGCTTTATTCACGATTTCTGATAATGATAATACACCCAATTTAAAACTCCGATATTACTTCCATTAGATTTTTTAGTTTATTCTTAATGAAGTAGTTAAACAACTGAGAACGATCTTTTTCATTTACGTCTAACCACTCATCCATGATTTGCTCTTTAATATTTGCAGGCACTTGGGTTAAATCAATCAATGACTTATTACGCATATAGTTACGCTTAACCTCGGCTTGCATATTATTTATGTCGTCCCATTCCGCAAGCCTTTTCTTTGTAACTGGTCGTTGACGTTCACCAACAACAAGACAATTATCAGCCGAAAGAATATTCGGTACACCATCACCAGAGTCGCCTTTGATGATATGCTCATACAAAAACTTTTCGGGAGATGAGTGTTTAATCCAACGCTTACGTGTAGGATCATATTGCTTCACGTTAGCGTATGTGTGAAGTTGAATGTAATCTTTATCACCAGACAAAATCAAAATCTGCTCAGCGCCATTGTTTAGCACAGTACCTTCATTGTGAACAATAGTACCAATGATATCATCTGCTTCTGCTGTATCAATCTGAATGACTTTGTATGGGAAGTATGTTTTCAACTCCTCACGAATTGTGTTAAGGGCATTGAAGATTGCCGACCAATCTAACTCAGACTCATCACGGCTCTTCTTTCGATTTGCTTTGTAATACGGAAACGATTTGCGTCTCCAATAGTTCTTATCATCACAAGCAATCACAAGTTCACCAAACTCATTGCTAAACTTCTTTCGATTTGCTCTTAACGTATTGAGTATCATATGCCTAAGCATAAACACATCAATTTCTGCATTTTTATGATTTCCAATCTGCATCATCATATTAGAAATCATGACCTGATTCAAATCAACTAGAATCATAATTTACTCCTTATCTATCCATAATGTATCTATTATACTTATGTTTGATAGATTTGTCAAGGGCTAATTACCCTTTTATTCTTCATCGCCTTCAAGTAAACCATATTTGAACTCATCTTCATCTTCAAACTCAAACATTTTTTCAGATATTTCATGTAATGGATATCTCTTACCCGCTGATCGAAAGGCAAGGGCCCTAACCGATTCGATTACCATCATTAGATCATGGGCTCTTGCATTGTCTGTAACATTGTAACCATACTCTTCTAGCATAGTGGCAATGTCCATTGCTGATGTAGTTGAGATGATATTGATAGAGTCTTCTAAGGTATCATTCTCAGCTACAATCTCTTCGAACCTTTTCTCTTCCCTTTTGACTTTGTAGTCACTCAGGTCGATTACATCAGCGCTCATTTGAACACCTTTAATATGATGGTGTCTGCATTTATTCGACCATTCGAAGCCCGAGGCTTTGTCTTAATAGAGTTGTATTCTCTATTCATTTTGATCTTGGTCGTCTTCGCAGTGGTTGCAATGAACTCTTCTGGCTTACGAAGTTTCTTCTTATCGCACTTGTCATCATCGATGTTAATGATGGTCGTACCTTTCACGCCTAGCCCGACCGAAGCAGTTGATTCGATACGTGTTAGGTTTCGAGTCTTGACATTGAATAGCCAGACTATCGAAGCGCCAATAATGTTATCGGGCGAAACGCTAGTTACTTGATACTCTGAACTATTAGCCATGTACTTTACTTTACGTACTTGCTGTGCAATAGTCACAGGTTTCTTTGATCGCACTTTACGAGTCGCTTTCTTTGAAGCCATATACTTCTCAGCATCGGTGACAATATCACTAATGTATTTGTGAAATGCTTTCTGCTCTTTCTTAGTCATATGGGAGTAACCCTCGACCAATTGCTCATACTCATCACTTGGGTTTTTAGGTTTACGCCCAGTGAGTTCTTCTAACTCTTTTAATGCAGGAGTGTAGAAGTCTGCTATAGCCTTTGCTGTAATGTAAGCAGCGTCTTCTTGTTGAAGCAATGTGTATATCGACACCTCTTCTAGATTATCGATTGCTTCTTCGATGTTACTGATAAACTCAGAAGTCTTGTCTTTGACAATATCCGCTGGGCTTTTCTTACGAACATGCACCACATTGGTTTCTTCTTCATCGCTTGACTTTCGACTTGCGCCGACATCAATTGTTTTCTGAATATAACTTTTGATCCAAGTCATACGCTCTTCTTCAAAGATGGCACCATTGAGCATCATCTTACATAGACTACAAACGGTCATTGGACAACGCCAAACTTCTGCGGCACGAAAGTTAGTGTACTCTTGCTTAGTGTAGTTTTTCTTGACCCACTCACAAGCCCACTTATTACCATCTTTCTTAAGGTCATAGAAATAACCATAGTGGCGAAGTGTCTCTAACACTTTATCTTCTGTCTGATTGGTCCAATCAATAGTTTCGGAACCAATATGCTTTTCTTCTGCAACACGTGAAGCATTAGAGCCTCTACGTGGAGAAGACATTACTTTTTTAGATTTGCGTTTAGTAGCTGTACGTGCCATTTAGACCACCTCTTCATAATTAACGAATCATTTCATAACTATATTAGCATTACTAATTTACGTTGTCAAGAGGCCTTTAAACATTTTTTCCCATTCTTTACTCTTATAATTGATATCATGAAGGGTATCGATGATGTTTTTTTGTAATTCTAGATTGTTTTGCAAATCCTTATTGGGATGCAATACACTTTCGATAGCACTCTTAAGATGATGGTGTAACATGTTTAAATGTTGCTGTTTGTCTTCTGTATATTCATACATGTACGTTAAATTCATACCAAGTTCAGGTAAAGCGCCATGAGAAGAATGCACACAGATCAAACCTGCACTCATTGCCTCTAGTAGTCTTTCATTTGTTGCTTGCATTATAGTACCTGGTGCAACAAAAATGTTTCCGTTTTCTAGTCCGTCTCTAACCTCTTTGGGAGACTTGTGACCATAATTAGTTATTTGTGGATGCTCGTTTATAAGTCTGAATAACTCTGAAAAAGTCTCATCGTTTTCACTCCAAGCATACTCACCCTTTGCAGTGTAGATATCTAGTTTCAAGTTCTCGTAATCTGCGGCAAGTGTTCTAAATGCAATATAAACTAAATCTAAACCAACATAAGGCTCAGCGTGATATACAATGTTTATCGTATCTTTAGTTTTTGTATGCGATTTCATAGGGTTAACAGCATCTCGTATCACAGTACCAGCTGAATGTGGAATATCGAAGTATGTGTTATACAATGTCTTTTGTAAGAAACTTTTGAATACGATTTTATCAAAGACTTTCCACTTTTCTTTGAGCGGTAAGACCTCAGGATCGTTTGGTAAAGTATCTACAATGAAGACTTTTTTCTTCTTGGGATCTAAGTCTTCTTTAAAATTTCTTAGTACTTGAACATCTTTTAAAATATCTGGATTAATTCCATCAATAATCTTTTCATCATTTACCATGTATATAAGGCACTCCATTTATACTTTTAACAGTTTTCCAAGTAATTCTTATCACGTTGTTAATTGCTTTATCTTTTATTACATATAAGAACGGCGTTGTTAGTGAATCGTATTCTACCGTAGGATCATTAAGATTAACTGACACACGATTGTAAACACGAATATCACCATCCACCTCGCAGTGGATGATGTTATCGTTATTATTTTGAAGCAGTGAGTAAGCTTCTAGTTTGTTCATTATCCTGTCTCCACCTTGGCGGCAACGTTTTTAAATGTCTTAAGGCTATCCCATCGAAATGATCTCCAAGCCTTTTTATCAACATCCCAAACAGCAATTGCCGAATCGCCTTTGGTAGTATTTAGTGGTTTTCCATCTGCCTTAGCAGCATCAACAACAGGTAATTGATCTGCGATTAGTGTAGCAGTCATTTCACGAATTGAACCATCTTTCTTCTCAAAAGATAAGCTTACCACTTCATTTAAAAGAATTTGTTTAATTTGATCTTTACTATACATTTCCATCTCCATAATTTCTAGTATCCTCTATTTCTTGCAAAAATTCACTAAAGCCACCAACATGCTTTTCATACCAAACAATTTGTGGTACTGTTCGAACACCTGGAAACTTCTCTTGGAAAGTTTTCATATTATCACCTTCGTGTAAATCAATATACTCATAAGGTAAGTTATAGTCTTCTGCTACATCTTTAGCTTGCTTGCAATATACACATTTTTCAGTTCCATATATTTTAATCACTTGGGCCACCAGCTAATCTAAAGCTTTGATGTCTCTTAACCCAATCTTTACCAGACACACGTTGTTTAATGAACTTACGATTTGTTTCATTTTTATTTGGGTTTGGCATGGTAAGAACTACATCTTTGCCCTTTTGAAGAGCCGCCATTTGATTTAACAAACGCTTCGCTGGATCTGTATTCTTTGTTCCAATTGAACTCCGACGTTCAGACTTTGAAGTGTATGTTTGACCACTTGATTTTTTACCCATTCACGTTTTCTCCTTGTTACTAAGTTCTTCTAATCTATTCGCAATATCGACCCACGGCTTTTTAACTGTCCAATGAGCATGTGATCTTAAATGCTCAATCATTTGTTCATCAGTCATAATCTTAGCGTCTTCTTCACGCATTCTACGACCCATATAGTCATAGTAAGACTCACGGTTCTCTAACATTTAATTCCTCATTAGCCCGACTAGATGTGGTATGATCCTTTTTGTCAAGCCAACAACGATGAATATGTTGTAACTTTTGATCTGTAGACCAAGATTTCAAATAGTCGTTATCGCCATCAAAGAGTTGCAAGATTTGTTCTTGATCCATTACTTGAGCATCAACGATATGTTCACCCAAAAACTTTTGACTAAACTCATCAACTTCAGACATAGTAACTGCGTCAAGTGCCCAAGATGCTTCAACTGGTGCATCTGGATTGCTTGCTTGAAGTTCACTCATTGGAACAACATAACGTTGTTTAAAAGTAGCAACTGCTGTAACTGCTACATATTGTTCATCTTCTTTGATCATCTCAACTCCTAATTAAGTTTTGTAATTACCACAATAACATACATTCTAGTGAATGTCAAGTGTTATTTTCAAACTTCCCAAACTTCAAACCATTCATCTTTGTTATATGCTTTGATAGCACTGTCACCTTTACCTTTAAACACTAGAGCGCCAGATGTTGACACACCAAAATTTAAAGCTTCTACAATATCAAGAGACTTCATTCCAGGCACTCTTATATTATAAGTTTTCAATTTAAAATTAGCTGTTACCTTTACGTTTGTATTTTTCATAGCTTTTTATAATCCATTTCTGTTTTAATTTCATCACCTTGTTTATCCATTGCAATACCTAATGCTAGTGATTGTATATCATCAAGTAAAGAGTTGGCAATATCTTTGTCATAATTTTTACCACTTAACTCACTGTATTGATTTCGAACACGATGTAATTCTATGGCTTTATCTTTCATTACATCTATTCTACGAATAACGTCTTCTATAGTGTGTAACATTAATTACCCTCATTCATTTTATTACCATCAAAAATCATAGAACCACTTGGTCTTACTACACCGCAACTACTACAGTAAACCAAAATAATATCGAAACATATGTCATCTATGATTACACTAGTCTTTCTTCTTTTAAGCTCTGTATTTATGCAACAAGTTTGACCCGGTTCTGCCATGTGCTACTCCATCTGCACCGAAAGATGCTGCCCAACTTTCTGGTTTGAGTTTTGGTTGAATACCAGTCATGCCCAACACATAGCCAGCTGCTTCATTAGCGGCACAACTAGACCCATGTATTGGATCAGTGTTGATATCTAAATGAATTTCAATATCATACTCATCTATAAAAGGTATTAGTTGATTATATAAAGCACAAACTTTTTGAACTTCATTAAGCATCCGCATCTTTGGTCTATCTTTACGTACATCATAATCGTTTTCATATGATATTTCGCTAAAGATTTTACATCCTTTGTTACCATTCATATGCACAATGCACACAGTGGCATACCTCCCATATGCCCTACCTTTTTTAAAGTATCTAACTGAGTCACAACCAAAATATACTTTTGTGTCACTCGTTAGGGTTGATAAAAGTTCGACAAGTTCTTGGACTTGACTTTCATGAAACATGGAATCATCTCTATCATTAGGATATATACAACTATGTATATCACACTTTTTGATTCGTTTCAAGACAAATAAAGGCTTCGTTTTTATAAATAAGCATGTGAAGTTATACTAATAAGGTGGATAAAAATATGTTAAAGAGAATCACTATGGCCCTATTGGGTCTTATGATCGCAACAGCCTCAATGGCTCAAGATTCTGATACAGGGACAATTACTAGTAGTAATGCTATTGTCACTGAATCAACTACTACAAGCTCCGTTACAAGTGATGCAACGTCTGAGACTACAGTTAACTCCCCACCGCCTTCTGCTATTTCCCCTAACATAAATTCTGCAAACTCTGATTTATGTACTGTAGGAGTATCAGGTGCGGTTCAGACCCAAATTCTAGGGATCTCGGCTGGTAAGACTGTAAGAGATATGAATTGTGAAAAATTAAAGAACGCTAAAACATTATATGATATGGGAATGAAAGTGGCAGCTGTGTCAGTCATGTGCCAGGATCCTAGGGTCTTTAGAGCAATGATGCAAGCAGGCACACCATGCCCTTATGATGGTATGATTGGTCAAGCGGCTAAATTAGCATGGGAAGAAAATCCTGAACAACAACCAGAAGCAAGAAACAGGCGTATAAGTGATGAAAACAAGAGTACCTTTATTGGCGGCGGTATTATTGGTGTGCTTTTCCTCTTACTCTTATTGTGAGACGATAAACGGTACAACAAACAATGCGGCAATTAATGGTCCAGTTTGGAACATGGCTGACGTTTTACCAGATACTGCTGGAATAACAATTGGTAGTGTTTTATATAGATATACAGTTCAAAAAAATACGAATGATGATTTTACAGTAACGATACAAAATAGAAAATTAGGTACTGCTAATGACTATATTTTTAGAGAGACAGATGATTGGAGTCAATTACCTGGAGCTACGATAAATAAATCAGTAACTGTTAGTAGTCTACCGGCAGAACTTTTTGGTGAAGGGTCTATAGCAACAACCGGCTTTGGTACTGTTCAAAACCCAAGTGTATATTATACATATAGGTTTGACCCGTGTTATATAGTGATAGCAAACCCAGAGTGTCCTGGTTATGAACAAGCTTTATATGATTGGCTAAAAGAAAGAGGGTTATTGGATCGTGAACCAGACGTTAATGATCCATTTTATGATGAATGGGTTCAATTAAATCTCAACAGAGAAACAGAAGTTGAAGAAGAAGAAAAAGACGAAGAACAGGCAAAACGAGAGGAAGAAGAGTCTACAGAGAACGATCCAATCGAAATGTTAAATCAAAATGTAGATATTGAAGGTTTTATTGATGGCGCTAGGCAGAACGATATAATCAGCCAGCTTTCGACTATACCTCAATTTGAAGTATATACTAATGCAATAATTCCTGGTGGAATTTATGAAGAGACGATTACCTTACAAGATAGCGACTTACCTGATAATGCAAGAGCGTTGAGTAATCTAGGAAGAGACGAAGTTCATAGAGAGATGGTACGCTCACAATACCGAAACTAAATTAGTGGAGAACTAAAATGGCGAATATTAAAGCTGTTATATTATTGGCTGCTGCGACTGGAATGGGATCAGCGTTAGCGGCTTCACAAGAGGTACCTATCACGGGTACTGTACAATCTAAATGTTCTATTTTTACAGATAGAGCAGGTGTGTATGGGTCACCAACACCACACCAACTAAGTACTACACCATCCGATGGTGGAGTAAAACCAATCATTCGTTATGATGTTGCTCAAGCAGCTTACTATACAGCGAAAATATCTTATCCAACTACATTTTCATCTAGCCCAAGTCTAAGTGATTCTGTAACTTGGACAGGTGCTGTCACTGTAAAAGAAGTTGGTGTATCAGCTATGTCTGATTATGAATCTAACAAAGTTACATATAACAATGTAACAGAATTCAATCTGACTGCGGCAGGAACAACTTGGTTCACTGTAGATTCAACAGCAACTTACGGAAATACTAAATCATTACCAGCTGGTACTTATACTACAGTTGTAGTTGCAGAGTGTATTGCTAACTAATGAGAGTATTTTTCGTTATGTTAATGTTGGCGTTAGGTTCGACAGCTTCGGCTCATGAGTTAACGCCAACATACCCAAAATTAAGAACGTCACATATAGACGCAGTAAGTGTTGTAACAATGATGCTTTTCAATAGAAGAGAAGATGTTGCATATTATGAGATTGAGGTGTTTGATAAAGAATGGAATAAAATGCCATTTGCTGCCTCAAACAGAATTTTAACAGTGAACTATTTGGAGAGAAAATCATTTGACGTATACATTAGAAGCAAAGATAAAGACAAAGCAGTCTACTTATGTACTAAGTCGAAATTGATTAAAGATGATGATGAAAAAGAATTGTCTGTCATAGCTTCTAGGATATGTTCAAAATTAAATAAGTAAAGTGAGATTGTAATGTTTAGAAGATTATTATTATTGAGTACGTGTCAAATATTTGCAGTGAGTATTGCCTTTGCCGATTCAAGTTCTTTAAACTTAGCTATACCTGGGTTACCGCAAAACTATCAACAAGATAAGTTTAGAGCCGGTGAATTAGATTGTGCTAATGCTATTGGATCGGCTACTTCAATGGAGGTTGGAGTAACTGGTATCTTACAAAGAGGTAGATACGACAATATGAATAATATGTATGATGATTCTACTAGAGCAGGTGATGTAGGAGTATATGCAAGAATTACTATTCCACTAGGAGCAAAACCTAAAGCTAGAATTAATTGTAATGATTTGTATGAGTTAGAACTACAGAAAAAACGACTAGAAGTAATGAAATTAGAAAGAGAACTACAACAATTAAGACAGTTACAGTTCGAAAATTAAGGAGAAGATATGATCGATCCAGTCACAGCTATAACAGCTGCGACTGCCGCATTTAATGGAGTGAGAAAACTTGTGGCCGCTGGCCGAGAGATAGAGGATGTAGTTGGGCAATTAGGCAAATGGTATGGGGCAGCAGCTGATTTAAGTAGAGCCGAGCAACAAAGAAAAAATCCGCCTATATTCACTAAGTTATTTTCTGGTGGATCTATTGAAGAAGAAGCTTTGAACATCATAGTTCATAAAAAGAAACTTGAAGAGCAAGAAAAACAACTTCAAGATTTGCTTAATATACGATTTGGATTTGGTACGTGGAAAGAAATGGTAGAACTGCGTAGAAAGATACGCAAAGAACGAGAGGAGACTCTTTACAAACAACAAGAACGTAAAGCGGCGTTTTTTGAAGGCTTACTTCTAATATTTCTAGTTATATTGGGATTTGCTGTACTTGGTGGTATAGTTTATTTCACTGGACTAGGAGCAGGTTATTGGTAACATGCATAGCTGCATTAGCTTTAACGTCCCACATGGGCTTTGGTGAAGAGTATAGTGAAATACATCCCAACATCTCATGTACTAATGAGAGTTATATTGGAAGTGTTCTAATCAATAGCGAAGGCTCAGTTAGCATATTCAATGGAATACTTTTGGGGGAATATATAGATGTAGGATTAGCAACTGGGTATTCTGGTAAAGAATTTTTTAAACCCATAGCTAGATTAAAATATAAAAACTGGTTTCTTATGCCAGGTTACGACGGAAAACCTGGCGTAGTTCTAGGAATAAACATACCCTTTGGAGGGGAGAAATAATGGCTGAAGTAGAATTTGGTGGATTAAAATTTAGTGGTGGTAAGATGTTTGCTCTTCTTACTGCGTTATCAACATTAGGTGGTGCTGCCTGGGGTGGCTTTGAAATCTATAAAGATTATATGGACATGAAAGAGATTATTCAAAACATTGATACAGATGCCATTGCTGCTCGTAATGATGTGATTGAAACAAAGTTAGATGAGGCTATAGACTACACAAGAGATATTAAATCTGGTTTAAAGGATGATATTCTAAAACTTGAGAGTAGTATAGATCGTATGGAAGATAAGGTAGATGAGAGTGAAAATCGTACTAAGAATACACAAGCATCTATCGACACAGCGTTAGAGGGTGTACGTAATGAAATGAACGTACTTCAAAAAGATGTTACTAGTAGTATACGTGAAGTTGAATCTTTAAATCGTGAAACAGAAAAAGATGTAAGAGACACAATGCGCCAAACAGAAAATCGTTTGGAAGAAGACATGAGAACTCTTGAAAGTGATATGAACGAAAAGATACAAGAAGCATTAGACAACCCACTAGCAGAATAATAACAAATTGAATTCTACATCATGGCAACAATAAAGGAAAGGTCATGATACACAACTGTCATAAGATGGCCAAGGCGGCTGGATTAGCCTACTTAGACCAAGAAGAAGCATATTCTGAATATCAAAAATTAGGATATGATAATCATATATTCATGGAAGACGATGGCGCACAGTGCCATGCAGTCTGGAATGATGAAGAGTTTGTCTTGTGCTTTAGAGGTACAGAACCAGGCGAATTCTCAGATATCAAAGCTGACTTGAATGCTCTACCTGACAAAGCCCAAGAAGGTGGTTGGGTTCACAACGGGTTTCAAGTAGAAATAGATAAACTATGGGATGAACTACAGTTCGTTCTAAAGTATGCAGACGATAAAACATTTTTAATTTGTGGTCATTCTCTAGGTGGAGCAATGGCAACTATCGCTGCTAGTAGACTTAACGAACTTGTAGATGCACTCTACACTTATGGTTCACCAAGAGTTGGTACACGTAAGTTTTGTAAGTCTCTTAATAATATTCCACATTATCGTCATGTAAATAACAATGATCTTGTTACAAGTGTACCACCCGCATTTCTCGGGTATAGACATACTTGTAAGCCAAGATATATCAATTACTTTGGTCAAATAAGAAACATGTCAAAGTGGCAAAGAGTAAAAGATAAATTTCGTGGACGTTGGAGAGCCTTGAAAAAGGGTATGCCATTTGATGGTGCATATGATCACGGCATGAACCATTATATCAAATACACAGAAAATAAGGAGAATTAAATTGAGTACTTCATTAAAAGACGAAGATACGCCAGAAGGAACTTTCGATTTAAGCATTCGCATAATGAATACAGAATTGATTGGTATGACTATGAAAGTAGATGACTTCAAAATGAAATGGGTTATAGTCGGTCTTGCCGCAGTTGGTGTACTAGCATGGGTAGCAACTTCGTTTGGCCCTAGCATAGTAAGCACGTTTGGAGGTTAACATGGAAATGCTAACAAGAATGTTTGGCGATACTCTGTGGATTTACACAGCAATTGCTGGCTCTATATTTGGTGCCGCATTTTTAGCATGGTTCAGAAACACTAACATGGCTTTATGGCTCATGGCTAAATTCGATAGAAGTTTAAATTATTTAGTTGACAAATTTGGTTGGGAGTGGTTGCAAGATGACCCAGAAGCATGGCGAAAGAGATATCCTCGAGTTACGAATAAAATTGATGAATTGGAAAAGAGAATACAGCAATTGGAATCTAATAAATGATGCAGACCAGTTTAGTAGATTACGTAATGTCAAGACCAAACTCGCCTCTATACAAAGCCGCTTTAGAAGGAATTCAAAACCCAATAAAGCATCACAAATTGATTGACACAGAATATACAACCAAACCATTTACAAAGGAAGAGTTGAACGACTTAGTAGTTGTATATCCAAAAATATAAGGAGAAAGAAATGAAATGGATTAAGAAAAGATTGGTAGAAAGAACAACATGGGATGGAGGAATGTTAATTGCTCTTGGTCTTATGATTCTTTTTATGGCACCACTAGCTAAGATTGCCGCAGGTATTGCTATTGCTTGGGGTGCATGGACTATGATTAAAAAAGGATAATTATGTCTAACGATGATTTTTTAAAAGACGCAGACTTGGAGGAGACTAAACCAATGGCGGAAAAGAAAGTTAATGAAACACCTAAAACAATGGAAGCTGATTCCATTTACGCATATCTAGATACAGATGGCGATGGTGTTATTACAGACGAAGAAATGTCCCGAGCAAAAGAGATTGCAGAATGGGAACATAAGAAAAAAATGCGTGAGAATGAAGACGCTAAAGAAGACCAAATTCGTGCGATGGCATGGTTTGCTCTTTGGGGTATGCTACTATATCCTGTTCTTATTCTTGCTACATCACTCTTTGGTGTAGAAGATGCGGCACAACTAATCGGTGATATTGCGCCTACATATTTTGTAGCGATTGCTGGCTTAGTAGCAGCGTTCTTTGGTGCTAATGCTTATAGCAAAAAAGCATCTAAAAAAGATGATGACTACTAGTAAACAAAAATAGTGAAGGGCTAAATGCTCTTCACTTTCCACGGCACACAATAAAAACTTGCTGGTGCCCATGATAGACCTTGCGCCGGATCTTCAAAACTAAATACATTATTTTTTAGTCCAGCCATCACTGCTGACTTACACTGGGCTTCGTTAGTCCAGAGAATTTCATTTGTATAGGTAAAGCAGTTTTCTTTTACTATATCTTGTCCACTTAAACATACTAAAACGATTGCGGTAAACATTGTTTTATCCTTTTGTTTTTGCGTTCTCTTTCTCTTAGTATTAAGTATTTATGTGTAGTGAAAAACTATTTACTAATGCCGCTTAAGGGACTCGAACCCTAACTCCCTGCTGCAACAGGTTATGGAATTATTGCAGTAATTCCAAGCGCACCCAGAACGACACAAGTAAATAGTTTTGGTGCGGATAGAGGGACTTGAACCCCCACGCTGTAAAGCACAGGTACCTAAAACCTGCGTGTCTACCAATTTCACCATATCCGCTATTAGTCATGCAAAGAGGTTGGGATACCTCTCGTATAGTTCAGTACCATCTATGAGGGTGATTTCACCTGACGTATCTTCACATGTAACCTGAATATCAGTTCCATACTTAGCACGTGTGCTAGTGATTTCACCAAGTTTGGGAACAAAGACACCTTTGCAACCCCAGAGGTTATTCATAAATGTATTCAACGTCATCGAATCACTCCTCATATCTGATATACTTAATATACTATATTATGATGTATATGTCAACCCCATTTTGATCCTTTGCCAAAAAACATATCCCACCACATCCACATCACACCCATTAACATTGACAACATTGCGGCACAACCTAGTCCGAAGAAAAAAGCAAGCACTACATTGATTAACATTTCCATTCTCCTTTAACTAACTATACACTCTTTATACAATGATTCGTTACTGATGTACAGTACTATTCTAAATTTAATTTGGATAAAACTCTTTCTTTTGCTTCTTTGTCAATTTTGTTTTGACGAATAACTTTAAGCTGTTTAACTTTTCTTCTCCTAATTCTAGCGGCTATAGATCGTTTAAGTCTAGTCGCACGACTTGGTCTAATAACAATTGGATCAGGATCAGTTACAATATTAGTTTCTTCTTCTAGCATAGTTACTCCTCTTTCGTTTTTAATGCGTACTCTAGGACATCGTTAATTGTCACAAGACCCATCATATCTTCATCTTCAACTTCAATACCAAACTCATCTTCGAGGTGAAATGCTAATTCAAGCAAATCAAGACTATCCAGATCCAGGTCTTCAATCCTAGTATCCGCCGAAACGTCTTGTCCAAATTTTTCTTTAAAGATTTTTTGTACTTTTTCAATCATATAATTATCACCCAAAAACTGTTTTATTAAAACCATAAGTGGAGATTTGGTCCACTTATATCATCACACGGGTCGTCAACAAAATGGTCAAACCATTTGTCTAAGTCCATACGATTCCCTTTAGTAGTTAACGCTTAGTATTTATAACATTTATCTTACAAAAAGTCAAGGGATATAAATAAAAAGCTTAAGCCTTATTATCATATTGGAATATTATATCAAAAAGTTTAGTATCGTCTTATCACTTGTGCTACTATCTGCATGTGAACCAAGCATCAATCACATTCAATCCCAATCTCCTCAGTTCCCAGACCATCTAAGAGTGGCTGACAGTTTAGTTGATAAACATGAACGAACAGATAGAGAAGAGTTAAGAGAGTTTATTGGCATTGACCCAGTACTTTATGAGTGGTGCGCCGCATTTGTTAATGCTGTCTTACGCACAAATGGTATTAGTGGTAGTGAAAGTGTTAGTAATAATCCACTAATGGCAAGAAGCTTTTTAGATTACGGAACTCCTGTAGATGAGCCAAAGATAGGAGATATCGTAATCTTTAGTAGAGGTGAACCATGGCAAGGCCACGTAGCGTTCTACATGGCCACAAGGGTCATAGGGGGTGAAGAAGTTGTTATTGTTCTTGGTGGTAATCAGAATGATATCGTAAGCTACGATTCATACCCATCTTCTAGGGTTGTAGATATACGTAGGCTGAATACCCAACCACTAACAACCAAATACACCCCTTAATAAAGAAGAAGCAAAAAGTCGCTACTGCTGACTGCTTTAAAAGCTTTTTAACATCCATGCGTGTTTCTCATGTACACTAATACGATCCTCTAGGTAATTTACAGTACCGAAACACCCACACTCATCAGCGGCTATACGTGCTTCGTATAGAAGCCTAATAACAATATCGTTATCATTTGATAGTCGAGTAAACATCATCTGTGTTTCAGGTATCATAGTCTCATCTTCGATTTGCGACAACTCCATATATCGACTCATAGCACCTGGTGCAAACGAACCTAACTTACGGATTTCCTCTGCTGTGTCATCTAAAGATCCCCAGACTTCTGTATAGAAATCGCTAAAGAACTCATGATATTGAGCAAAGTTAGGGCCTGTCACATTCCAGTGATAGTTGTGTGCCTTTAAGTATAGCGAGAAGCTAGAAGCTAGTACTGTCTTAAGTCTTTCGACCACTTGTTCTTTATCCATCGAATTCTCCCTTTTTAATATTTATCATAGTCCTAAGTTCCACATCCATATTGGTATTACAATAAAGTGTAATAGCACACAGACAAATAGCATTAGATAGACTGTGCGCCATTGTGGGTTCATTTACTATGTCTTTCATCTAATATTTTTTGCATTGTACGACTTGCAGTGTCGGTAAAGAAGCGTGGTGCAAAAGCATGAATGACTAATGCAGGAACTAACAACTGTAGTGTACCTGCTATCTTCAATGCTTTTACTGCATGTTCCAATCCATTTTCACCAACTTCTTCTAAATGTGCTTTGCACTCTTTACTTAACATTACGTTCTATTTCCCCTTAGAGCAAAATACATGCCCCCTACCCAAAGTAGGACATGAAAGTTATCATACAATATAACATCCATAAAGCTTTCAGGTTCACCAATCCAGATAACACCAGTCATGATACTACAGATTGTGATACCACTAAAGCGTGTAATCAAATCACCAAATTCTTTAAACCAATTGGCAAGTATTCCGCCAACAAGTAATCCTACACCTGAACCAAGTTCACCATAAACAACAAAGACCCAAACAATCAATGGGAGTGCAAACGACTCTGCTGTACCTGCATCAACGGGCCATTTATCAAGGCCCTGTTGAAGGAATATGATGGCCAATGGAATACGAAGTAACCAATGGCTAAAACAAAATTCTGGTATTTTATCAACTAAACTTTTCATTACAGATCAGCCAATAATGCCTTTAGTTTTTTCTTTGACTTGCCTTTTACTTTGGCTTTTGAAATATCGTTGTCTCCGTCACCAACTACGACAATAGCAATCATGCCCATTGTTTTGTGTGGTGAACACTGATATAGATATACACCTGGCGTATCAAATGTAATCGCAACTTCTTTATTGAGTTTTGATTTCTTTGGTGCTTTCCAACCATCTGGTCCAGCAATAAATTCTACATTGTGACCTTTTGATGTTGGTACCCACGTAATTGTATCGCCAACGTCAATACGAGCAATGTCTTCGCTGTATACCATCTTGGCACCATCGTCACGTTTATTCAACATTTCAATAGTCATATCTTCAGCGTATGCGGTTGTTGCGAAAATAGCCATTAGACTAGCGGTAATTAAATTCTTCATTTTTATTTTCCTATCTTTATTTCTTTACATTAAGACCGGACGGATTGTATTGTTCGCCATTATAGGCAGGATAGGTGTCGTCCTCTACCCCAAAGTTACATGATGCTACAACTAATAACGTTGCAATTGAAGCATATGTAGTTCGTTTAGTCCAAAGCATAAAGCCTTCGAATGTCTTCTCAGCTTCTTTTTGAGCGGCTGCACGTACTTCATCATCAGTCATAGTGATCTTGTTCCATAATATGCACGATAAACTTCAGCGAGTTCTTGTTGGTCATTTGACTCCTGAACAACATAGTCTTCTTTATCAATTTGTGTTCCATCAGCAATTGCAATAGCATCTTCTTTGCGTGATGCTATAGCAATAATTTCACCGTCTTTTCTTCTAACAATATGCATTAGTTCAGACCAAAACAAGGTAAGATATTGACATTACAATACCGACCATATTCTTCAAGGCCTACCATTGCCATTAGCATCAATACTGGTACTACAGCAATCATAAAGACGATAATCAAAAACATAAGGCCTAAACCTTTTGTAGTGCAATAGTTTGTTTGTTCACTCATTTTATAATCCTAATATTCCAAACAGGTTAAACCAACCCATAGATGTTCCGATGATAACTGGTAGTGCTACCATACTAAAAGCGATAACTAAAAATGCTAGTATCGCACCGTTATTGTGATACGGTTCATTTGGATCACTCATACTATCTCTCCACTATTGGCATTATGCTTTGAGAGTCGTGATAGTCGCCTGACTTATAATAATCACGGGTTGCAGATTCTTTAATCATAACACCCTTTCTCACACGATATGTATTTATCTCTCTGCGAATAACACCTTCAACATCACTCTCAAATGCATTTTTAAAAGGACCATCATCTTCACGTTCTTGCGCTTTAAGAAAGTCGCCTGCACTTGTGAACTTTAAATCCTGCATATCATTATTCATGTTCGCCACCTCGTCCACGACCATTGTATGGACCAAAAACATTTGGCTTACGCTTTGCCGTTTCGAATGTTGCTACTGTGATTGCAACTGCGGCTAATAGTAGTGCGTGTAACACCATACTAAAAATACCTGCCCACATGCTACCCACAATAATAGCAAATACAATACACCACATCCATGCTAATACTTGCATAATCATATGTCGTGTACTAAAGTCTGGAATTGCACTTAATGGATTTTGTTCGTGATCCATCACTACATTCCAACAATTATATACCCATTCTCTCATAGATATTACCTTTCTAAAAGTTACTTTTAAAGGATAGTGTGCATCAACATCATCACGATATTCGATTGCATCATTAACGTCATGAAAGTTTTCAGACACTTTATAATTCTTAAACCATGCTGTCACTTTATACATTAGTTACCTATCCTTATTACATGATGTACTCATCATTTTCATTTTCCCAATAGCGAACAACATTGTACATACCCATAGACAACATATCACCATACTGCTCATCAAGGTCTTCTGCAACAGCAATCACTTCTTCGATTTGCTCTTTCGTCAAATCAGAGATTTCTTCACAACCAAAATGTTCTTCGACATGATTTTCTGCCCATTGTGTTGCTTCTTGCTCTAACCAATCAAGCATCTTGTGGGCACGATACACTTTAAATGTACCATCATCTTCTTCACTCATTATATTCTCCTTATACAGATATGTCAATAGTTTGTTTTTCGGGTTTAACTAATTCACCATCTCTGTTATAGCGAATGTAGTCAACGGAATCAATTCTAATCGAACCGTTTGTACTTAAATGCTCTACAGCAGTTTTAGTTTCTTTATATGGGTCTACTGTTGTTGACACATAAGAACTTAACACAATTGGCATAACCGGACCTATATCACTCATTCATATCTCTCCTATAATTGCAGTAGTAATTCCAACCATATTCATACATAGCATATGCCGCAACAAAGCCTATGTATGGCATAAATGCAACATTAAGCAACACCCATGAAAAAACTATTGCTACTACTATGTCATACCATTGTATCAATTAATCTTCCGTCCAAGGCTTCTTCAAATTGATTTCGATACCCATCTCATAGAACAAGTCTTCGATTTTTTCATCAGGCACATCGTCCATGATATATTTTGCATACTCTTCAAACGCTTTATCTTCACGTTCTGTAAAACGATTATTCATTATATTCTCCTAGCCTATACTGCTATCATTAACATTAAAAATACGAATAGCCAATACAGAAAGTATACTATAATAAGAAACCTTAACACTCTAAATATTGATCTAAACATTTTTTCCTCACTTATTCTGGCGATCACGGGAGGACTCGAACCCCCGACCTAGGCATTAGAAGTGCCTTGCTCTAATCCAGCTGAGCTACGTGACCTTTAACTCTCGTTCATATTAATACAAAGGGCTTGCTGTTCAGGATTAAAATACCCACCACCTTTGCCATGAAATTCACTTAGTGCCTCTCTTGATTGAAAACACTCTATCATATTATCATGAGTACTAATCAATTCTACATAAGGTGTTGCATCATAGAAGTATATAAAAACTAATGTCCACATTATCTTACAAAGTCCAACACATATCTTTCACCATTTAGAAAGAAGCGAATGGTTGAATGTGAATAAACTTCTACTCTTTGTTCTTGATTTCTGACAACATCTTTACACTGTTCAACGATTTCGTATCCAATGATTTCTTTTGATGTTCTATTCTGCGAACCTTTATCAGCGCCGATAAGACCACCCATGACAGCACCAGCGGCTGCGCCACCATCATCACCTGTAACACCCTTGCCGATAACACCACCAAGGATCATGCCTAGTAATGCACCACCGGCTGCATCGCCTTGCTTTTGCACATTAGCATACACAGGTTTTTTAACTTCGTTACATACATAAGTTGTTGTAGGAACATATTTTGTAACTACCTTAGTATGGTCAAAAACTTTTACATCTCTGACACTCTCATTAGAGAGTGCTGGTGTCGATACAGCGATTAAAGCTGCAGTAATTAAGTGGACTGATTTCATCTGCTTTTCTCCGATTAAGTACGTTTATTTATCTTTAAAAATTTTCTACCTCACCAGTTTCGAGGTTTTTCATTTCAAGAATGACAAACGGAACACGGATAGATTCGGTTACGGTTGCTGCCCAGTTACAGGCATCATTCCAATTTACGAACTTCATATTCTCTTTGATGGTAAGCCCCTCGGCTATACCATCTAGAACATATTTTTGAAACTCAACTTTACACATAAGCAATTCTCCTTATAGGTAGTGAGGACCGGTCCAAGCAACGCTATAACCGCCATCAATGATATTACCACGTGCTTTGTTACGAGCAGGAGAGTTGTAACCAGCGGCTTTCAAAATATCGCCAGCTTTGAACAACTTATCATTGCCCTTCACAATAAAACCCCATACAGAGCCTCTTGACAATATCTTAATGTATTTACGACCTTCTTGGTAGGTTAGACCTTCATTGAACTCATCGACCATTTTGATATTGGTCTCACTCAACTCTCTAGTGAAATCACGACTAGTCCAACGCAAGTAATCTTGCTTGATGTTTTCGATAAGATTTTCAATTTGGTTATTCATAATATATCTCTCTTTCATCTCGTTACATATATAATATAGTACATGATTCGGGTAATGTCAAGGGTTAAGCCAAAGTTTTTTTGAACTTTTCCAACATTTTTTCTTGCAAAGCGTAAGCCTCTTGTTCGTAAGGACGATCAAAGTAAGGCGTATCATCAATATCAAATATATCGAATTCTTTACGTATAGATTGTTTGATATGTACAAACTCATGAAAAATTGCAGTCAATAGGTCTTCACGCTCCATACCCTTACGTACACGAATTACAAAGTGACGATCATAGTCACCTTCAAATACGTCAGCATCAGCTTTAAGATTTTTATTAACTTCTACTTCAATTTCGATATTACGATGCCTAGGCAAAAGATAGTCTTTTGCAAAGCAAAGTGCTTCTGAAATTGTCTGGCGATACTTATTATTGCCGCCCTTCACGTAGTAAAACATATTAAACTTTCTCATTGCTACATCTTTACTATAGATGATTCGATTGGTCATGTCAAGGGTTTAATCATAATGACCGCCAAGAATAGCAATAGTTTTTATCTCTTCATTGTATATCTGGGCTTCACGTTCTTTATAAGCGGCCTCAAAGCCAACTTCACGTCTACCAGCATCATGATCTCCCCATAATCGTCGAAAGTAGGACTCATAGATAGCGTTAACATCTTTTTCGCTCCAGGAGGTAGGTATCAAATGACCCTTTACCATCCAGAAAAGTCTGTTAGCTTCCTTGATCTCCCACTTCGTCATGGCTCAATCTCCTTACGTGGTTTCTATGAATCTTACAATTTATTATGCCATTATAATATTCATCCGATAGAAGAACGTTTCTATCGAATTGCTCTTTCGCCTCTAGGTACGACAGCTCACCCTTTGACATGCAAAGGTGTAATATTTCTCTATGAAAGCTTGAGTAGCCTTGTTCTTCGACAAGTGCTTTGACCTCATCAGAAGACCCGAAGTAGTCCTGCCAGTCGCTTTCTTTGACGACAGTTCTCTTTCGGGTCTTACCTTTGAGTGGTGGAAGTTTGCGTTTAGACACGAACAACTTCTTTCCTACATATTTTTTGTTATTTGACAAGTGTGTGATTACATATACAAAGCCTATATGGTCATTGATATCATCACTAGTAAACTCTTTGTCATTATAGTACCACATGAAACATCCTATATTCGTTTCATATATTTATACTAATCCCATTCATCCTCATCGTTTAAGTCTAGTTCATTTTCAAATTCTGGTAGTTGCTCACCGCAAGATGGACAATAGACCAACTCATCATCTTCGTTTTCAAACTCTACTGCAAACTGTGTGTCACAGTAAGGACACCTGTCTTCTAATTTTACGCTCATAATTGCTCTACCTCTATTCCGCACTTTTGTAAAAAATTGATACCTGTATCTAGGCGGTACTTACTACCATAATAGACTTTAGATATGCCTGCACTATATATAAGTTTAGCACACTCTACACATGGCGCATGAGTAACATACATTTCTGCGCCTTTACCATTCTCATGCGAGCCTGCTAGTTTTGCGATACAATTCGCTTCTGCATGAATTACTTCTGGTCTTGTAACCTTGTACGGTTCATCATTTTCATTAAACCAAATCTCTTCACACTCATTACTCCAGCCAGAGGGCATACCATTATAACCAATAGAAATGATACGATTGTCTTTGACTGCAATTGCTCCGACTTTAAGTCTCTCTGCTGTTGACAGAGACCCGAAGGTCTCTGCCGTTTTCATATAAGCTACGTCCCACTTAGAAGGTGATTTCACAAGCACCACCAACGCAAGCCGCTGAACCAATAGTGTCTACATCTGTAAACTTCTTAGTTTCTAATTCGGATGTAAAGTCAATTGGCTTGATGTTCTGTTGAATCTTAGTCCACTTATGTAGTAAGAATACGTCTTTCAAGCAATACTCTGCTTCTTTCATATCACCCATGAAGTAGTTGTCTGAGAACTTTTTGAAACGACGAATCCACTCTGCACGTAGATCAGATACTTCTCCACGATACTCTTTATCCATTTGTGCAACAGAAGAAGCTTCCCATAGATCATTGAACCCCTTACGAGTATCTACAATAAGACCTGCGGCAAACAATGATGCTTTACCATACTTGTTAACAATCTCTGATTCTGTAAGAACTTCTGTCATTGGTGCTTGATTAAAGTCTTTATCACCTGATCCACCTAAGAAAGAGATACCTGCAAATGCACCACGGTTTGCGTATACATAATCTTCTACTTCTTTCCACTGGTGTGGCATAACAGTCACAGTGTTTGAAACGTTGTGACGTAGGTTTGGATGGGCGCATCTCTCAACATTAGTACCAGCTTCAACCCAGTTGTTTTGAACTAGCTTCACTTTTTCCAATAGATTTGTACCATATAGTTCTTGACGATACAATGAATCTTCAGGTGAGATAATTGGGAACGCAACAACATAATCAGTTTTACCTGCTGACCATACAGACTCTTCAACCATATATGGATTTGTTTCAGCAATCAATTGAGCAACTTCACTTTCTTTGTTCAATTGAACGTGACGTAGATAACGAGGTGAATGCTCACTATGAATACCGGATGCTGTCTGCAACAACACTGAAGCATTGCCTGATGGCTTCACACAAGTTGTTCTAGCTGCAGCGTTGATACCAATCAATTCAGCAACACTTGCGTTAACACTTTTAACAATCTCTGCGCCAGTTGTTTGAACTTCTGCATCTAATAGAACATCTGGGTTATTCATCCAACCAGTAACAGATACTCCTAGTAGTGCTTCACGCTCAAAGATACGCTTTGATGCTTCGCTAATGTAGTTGAAGTTTGTGTAGCCTGCTTGTAGAGTACCTAGAATAGCTGCCGCACGACATGCTTTAAAGAACTCTTCTTTAGTTGTACACTTACCACCATTGATTTCTGTTAGATTACAACCCTGCCAGCCGGACTCACCATCGATCTGAGGATACATGCCAATCTCAACACAAGGGTTAGTTGTGAAGTCTTTATCTTCTACAAAGTAGAAACCAGGCTCACCAAACTCTTTGATTGAAGCCATGAAGTTTGAGAATTGCTCTTTAGTAATCTCATCACGTACAATCACTGCTGAGTTGTTTGAACGACCACGTTGTGGGTTATCAATAAACCAGTTACCTGTCTTTGCTTTCATCATTTCTTCATCATCTGGCGAGAACAAGCAAATGGTAGCTGAACGGCGCACACCGCCCGATAGAACGGCGTCAGCGGCGTGCATAGCGATATCATACACTTCGATAGACTTTAGTTTATTACGACCAGAAAGAACGATACCTTGTAGCATATACTCAATCTTATCTAGTGTACGACGAAGAGGCTCTGGACCAGGTGCTTTGAACCCACCAGAAATCATTGCACCCTTTGGACGAATGTTAGACAAGTCGAAGTATACTTTACGACCTTCAAACTCTGGATGCACACCGCCGCCAACAAAGTATGAAGACATTAGAACAGCAAGAGAGTCTGCCCATCCTTCAATACTATCTTCTACTACATAACCCTTTGCTTGCTTCTTACGTTCTTGAATAGGCGCAAGACGATCAATGTGATGGGTTTGTACAGAGAACCCTGCACCAGCACCACATAGTAGAATGTAAAACAACTCACCAAAGAAACCTTCACGATCAGCGTAAGTTGAAGTACAGTTATACATTTTCATTTGTTGCTTAAGTAATTGCTCACCACCAAATTGTAAAGCACGTTGAGCGCCTAGAGCATATTTAAGTTTATATGAAGCTTCTGCCTCATCGATTAGCAAAGCTAATTCAGGTGTCATTACTTTATCATAGTAATCACGATGCATATTCATAACACGTGATACAGCTTCTTCCCACGACTCATATCGCTCTTTAGTGTCATCCCAACGTGAATAGCCTTCGTAGAACTTAGTGTCTGACATAAGGGCTCTTGTGTTTCTGTCGGGATTATTGGAAATTACTTTTAACATTCTCGTCCTCTTTCTCTTGTATAATTAGTTAAACAGCCATAGGGGCCTTGATTGACTCCATTGGTGTGTAGTCATTCAAAACGAAATCATCAACACTTAAGTCCAAAAGTTCATTAAGTGATGTGAATTTATTCATTTCTAATGTAGGAAGACCAGTAGGCTGTCTTTGTATTTGCTGGCGCACCTGGTCCATGTGTGTAGTATATATATGAACGTCTCCCCCTACCCACACAAAATCTGCTACATTTAAGTCACATATCTGTGCTAAAATGTGGGTAAAAAGGCTATAGCTTGCAATATTAAATGGTACCCCCAAAAACATATCTGCACTTCTTTGATACATCTGACAAGATAATGCACCATTGATTACACGAAACTGTGCCATTGTATGACAAGGTGGTAATGCCATTTCATCAATTTGGTTAGGATTCCAAGCACTTAAAATAAGTCTACGACTATTAGGGTTAGTCTTAATCTCATTGATTAGCCAACTAATCTGATCTCTACGCCCATCAAATTGTCGCCATTGATATCCATAGATTGGTCCTAGTTCTCCTTCTACATAGCCTAACTCTTGACCTTGTACTTCTGCGTTTGCAGTCCAGATGGTACGTTTGTTTGGGTTAGTAGTACCGTGCATAATAGTCTTAAGCCTACGCTCATCTGTACTACCCTCTAGAAACCATAGAAGTTCTCCTACAACAGACTTCCATTGTAACTTCTTAGTAGTAACAGCAGGAAAGCCCTTCGTTAAGTCAAAACGCATTTGATGACCAAACACAGAGCGAGTACCGACTCCAGTTCTATCATCTACATCTTCACCATTCTCCAATACGTATTTTAACGCATCTAAGTATTGTATCATACACGACTCCATATGTCAACATAAACATCATTTTGCAAACCACTAGAAGTTAAACTTAACGTCTCTTCGATTAGAGTTGCGGGTAAGAAAGTATCACAATTATATGAGCCTTGTATACGACTCAACCAAACTTCTTCGATAATTGGCAATAGACCTTCAACTAACTTAGCACCACCAATCACCCACACATCTTGTATTTGGCTCATGCTTACAAGATAAGACTTTGCTTTATTGAACGTCAAGAAATGATATGGTCCATCTTTATCTTTTTCACTAGTTGTAATAACAATGTTATTGCGGTCAGGCAAAGGCTTCTTGGGTAGACTATCCCACGTTGCTTTACCCATAGCAACCACACCACCCGTTGTATTCTCTTTGAACCAACGTAGATCCGCAGGATTATGAGGCCATGGCAAATCACCATCTTTACCTATACCCCAATCATCGTCACAAGCTAAAATAGCTCTGATCATACTTTTCTCCATTCACTAAGTTGCAACTTACCCTGTAGACCAGAGTAAGAATTTTGATCGATAATTAGTTGAAGATTTTCACTCTTTACTCCAGCCATTATAACATCATTTATATCTTTTTGCAATATGTTTTTAGGCCAAATGCAAACTTTATATCCTTTATCTAAACACTTCTCCATACGTGCAACAATCTCTTTATTGCGTGGCTCATTATCAAATACAAAGATTGCATTCTCTACGTTGTCTAAGCCTCTAGCATTACCATCAGCACCTGCCATAGCTACCGCATTACTTAAGAACAAGCTATCAATAGGACCCTCAACAACATAGTATCGCTTTGAGTAATCAACTGTATTTAGACCAAAAATTTTAGGCATATCTTCATCTAACATAATAGTGATGTATCGAATACCATCATTGTTTAATGATCGACCTTGAAAGCCAAATACTATGTTCTTCTTGTCTATGAAAGGCAAGACTATGCGTGGCTCAACAAACTTTTCATTAAGCTTATTGGGTACTAACGAGTTTACCCACTTATTAAAATGTTTTGCAAAGTATATTTTATGGTGTTGATTTGTAGGTATCTTACGATGGTTTATATAGTGACGCACTGGATGATCAACAGGAAGCTGACTCATCTTCTTAATCTTTAGAAGTGGTGAACCCTTTTTAGAGAAGTTAGGTCTTTTAAGTCTTAGAGTGTCGAGCGGCTTTGGCTCTTCTTTCTTTTTGTAACCTTTGTCTAACGCCATATCAACTACATAATCATTGTATAGATTCATATCAATAGTCTTAAGAAAGTTACGTAACCCCATAGAAGCACCACAGTTATGACAGTAATATATACCAGAGTTATCTTTCTCTAGTATCCAGCCACGTGCTTTATGTTTAGATTTCTGTGAGTCACCACATATAGGACATCTTAAATTAGCTCTATATGGTGCATGTGATTTTATTTTAAACCCTTGTACTCTTGTAGATAGTATACCAGAATACTTTAAATCTATATGATTCATTTAGAATCTCCATATTATTATCATGACGTTAATAGTCATTATACACGATATGGAGATTATGTCAAGGGGTTAAATAAAATTCTTTGCGAAATTTCCTACTTGGAATAAAGTAGCAATGATGAAGCCGATAGCCCATGAACCACCCATAACCCACCACTTCCACTTTTCTAGTAGTGCTACTCGGGTTGTTAGGCTTTTCAATTCACTAGTGACTTCAAGATCCATCTTGTCTAGTCTATCTAAGACCTCATCGCCTTTCTCACTAATTCTACGATGAATTAGTTCGTTCTCTTTCTCGGCAAGTCTTCTTCGTTCTTGAATACCTTCAGCATTGATACCAATTTGACTGTCATGCACAGCAAGCATCTTAGAGATACCACCCGTGGCATCAGCAATCTTGTCTATAGCAGTGTCTAACTTACCAAGTATGTTTTGTAAGTTAGATACATCTTTTTTTAACAGCTCTACGTCTGTTATGAGTTCTATTTGTTCTTTACTCATTACCTTCTACTCTACTGTTACGGCACTATCTAAAGCTTCTGATGCTTCTTTATAATAGTTTTCGTATGCTACTATGATTGCCTGTTGTTGTTGAACCATTGCTCTAATATCACTAAAGTTCAGACTAAGGTTTTCGTAACCCTCACCAGTCAACACATATAGACCCACAGGAATATTCTTTTCTTCTAACTCTGCAAGCTTCGCCTCTACATTTTCTTTGTTAATAACAATCCACTCTACCTTACGCATATTGAGTTCATCAACTGGTGGTAGTGTTAAATTAGGTTTGTCAATCGGCTTTGTACTAATTTCAATTGGTTGGGGTTGAGTTGTCCCCAGACACCCCGTCAGGAGCAATACCATCCCAAAGCCAAGGGCACTCTTTATTAAATTGTTCGCCACTTGTTGCGTTCCTCTCTTTTTCATTTAGTTCTGCACCTGATAATAGTTCAAAGCATCTTCCAGCATTTACTGTTCCACGATTGACAGCTCTCTGCATAGAATCCGGTTTTTCTGCTGCTAGTAAGCCAAGATCAATATTTGCAATCTTAGCTGATAGTCTATTATTTTGTCTACGTATATCTGCATATGCTTGATTTAGTTTTTGATTTTCAGCCTGTGCTTTTGCATAATCTGCTTGTACACTTGCTAGTGCTTCTTCATTTAATGCGACTGCAGTTTCAAGTTTAGCATTATTCTGTTGTAGAATAGCCATGCGCTCTTGTGTATCAGTGTAGTACCAATAACCAATTCCACCCATCGATGCTATAACTACAAGTAATAGTAAAGATAATTTCATTTAATCGTATCCCTAAAACGTTTTATAACTTTATTCTTATCTTTGTGTTTCTTCATTTGAGCAGGTGTCATTCCAGGCTCTCCACCTAGACCACCAGTTCCTGCAATAGCACCGCCACCAACATTATTTGTTGGAGCATCTTCTAACATTTTATTAAATTGAGAGTTCAAGCTGTAGCTTTCAGCTACAATCATATTTTCGTCAAGTTTTTTCTGTAACTCTTCTTCACTTAATAAATAAGCATTTGATGTAGCATCTTTATGCTCCTTAATTAAATAAAGCGCTGCAGCATAAGAAGCAATACGAGATTTACCACCAGGAACTTTTTCTAATAGTTTCTTTAGCTTTAGTACTAAAAGATCAAAACGACCAAACGCTTGTCTCTCTTTCACTGTTTTAAAATCTTTAATCTTCTTAAGACGATTGCCATCCTTATCGATAATACCCAACTCATACGCATCCCACTTCTCAAAAGGAGTAGCAAGGCGTTTAACAAATTGGTATACTAAAAATAGATCAACAATCATATTTTTCTCAGCTCTCTTAGTATTTGCATGTCCATTGGAATGCTATTGGTGTTTATCTTTACATCATCATATTCTATGTCATCTGGTAGATAATGTAAAAACAAGATAAATGGTTTTAAGTACTTGTGATAATCTGTTAACTTCATAAACAACATAGTAGTTGCCGCAGGACCAAAACAATTATATAAAACTATAAGATGATTTAAGATAAGTCTCACCTTCAATTCATCTTCATCATGATATCTTTTGAAAAGTCTCTTCAAATATTGAAACCTTTTTAAATCATCATTAAATTCATCTATGCCTGTTGCCTTTGCCATATCGTAATGCTTGGCTGCAAATAACATAAACGACTCTTCATCTAATTTCATTCTTAAACCACCTAGTAATTATTTAAAGTTATTAGAGGGCAAACTTATTACCCGCCCTCTAATGTATTTATTTAAGCCGAATTAGCTAGGATCGGCTACAACAACGTCTTCAGCATCGCCTGAATCCGCTTGTGCAACACCCATAGCAACTAGACATTCTGCACGATTACGTGTAGCGCCATCGCTATCTGTATAAGTTGTATATAGATTCCAGCCGCCAGTACCGAGACCTTTTGCTTTGTTAGTTGCAACGCCTGCTTCTTCGATATCTACGAAATAAGCATTAGTTGCGTCTGCAGTGCTTAGATACTTAGGTACAGAAGCTGCTTCGTCTGTTTTTCCCCATAGTGCCATATTGGTTCTCCTTTTTTTGGGTTATTGAATGTACATGTTCAATTCGTAACGACCTTGGTCGTAGTAAACTTGCATTTGTAATTTTTGTTTGACAGGCTTACCGTTTTTTGTTACATCAATTGAATACGAGTTAGTTTTACCTTTACCCGGCTTACGAGGACCCATTGCGACCTTACGATCATAGTCTTCCTCATCTACTTCGTACCCACGTTTCTTTGCCACTTCAACTGCATGTTGTACAGCTGAAGAGAAAGTTTTATGATTGACTGTATAGTCACTCTTTGCTTCGTCTAGCTCAACTTCTTCTTTGCGAAGAGACTTACGGAACTTGCGACCCGCATTGCGATCAGCCATATCTAAACCTTTTTCACGCTTACGAATAGTTTCTTTTTCTTTAGAAATGTCTTTGCCGCCACGAACAATCTTAGCTGTTGCTGAGTTTCTTGCACGATCTGAAGCCATTTTAGACTTTGATCTATAACGATCCATTTTGTCTGGTGTATCAAGAACTTCGTCTAATCCTTCGACAGTCATCTTGCGGCGTTTAATTTCTTTAGTAATTCGCTTCATCATATGTTGAGTTGAAGGTGTTTGCTGATTCATAGCTTTAAACTGTTTATGCAGTTTTTTCAGATTTTCATCTGACTGCTTTGCCATCTTAGCATCTTCTTCTAGCTCTTCAATATCCGCATCAAGCCCCTGCAGTTCGGTAGATTCATCTACAGAGGCACTAGGCTTTTTTGGCTTCTCATTTAGTGCTTGAGAAATTGCTTTACGGCGCTTGTGTAGATACTCATCAGAAGAATCTGTATCACCATCGTTGTCAAGGTCTTTATCTTTGCGATTAGCAAATTTTTTCTTAACAGCTTTTGGATCTACAGCATCAAGTTCTTTTTCTTCTTTATAAGACTCTTTACAATACTCTGCATATAACTCATCAAACTGTGCTTGTGAACAACCATACTTCTCAGAAACTTTATTATACATTTCTGTCTTTGAACATGCTGAAGCATGTAGCTTCTTCATTTCGCCAACGCAAGCAGATTCGTTATAACCTTCATCAAGGTCTTCTTTAACTTTCTCCATAGAGTCAGCTTGTGCTTGATCACCCTTACGCTTTGGAGACTCTTTGTCTGCTTTGCCTTCTGGTGTCTTAACATTTGCTTCAACGTTAGGCATCTTTGTATCGCCAACAGCTTGGTCAGCTTTGTTGCTAGCCTTTGCTTCTTCGATTTCTTTTGCAAGTCTTAGCTTCTCTTCATGTAGTTTACGTACACTACCAGCTCCGCCTTGACGGGCAGAAGTAAGTTGTGTGTTTACTACACGTAGTTCATTCTCCAAAAGGTCCATGCTTGATTGCACTTTAGCTTTTGGTGCATACCCAGATTTAGCAGCAACTAAATCTACAAAGCCCTCTGGCAATGGTGTTATTACTCTCTTTTTCATTGGTCTCTCCCAAAGTTAAATTTATTATTCTTAGTATTTATTAGTTATCGACTTTTGCACCAGCACGCCATTGCCAGCATGACCAGTACTTAGCTTTCCACTTAGGGCCTGGATTATCACATCCATGTCTGGCTCTAAACGATGCTCTACGCTTAGGGTCATCTCTTTTGATTTCCATATTAGGATCACCAAACGATACTTTTACGACATTACCTTTGTCGTTCTTAACATAAACATAAAACTTCTTAGAGCCACCACGAACCGGATCATTTAGAGTGACCTTCTTACCTTCGTATTCAGCTGCTTCTAAAATTAATTCTTCGTAGATATTACAATCTTCGCATATCTGATCGATCTGGTCTTCTCTATGGCCTTTAAAAGTTCTCATTTTTCTACTTCCTTACATTGGCATTTAGTACACACGTCATTTACACATTCTTTACAATCTGGACTATAACAGTGGCACCTGTGTCCGCAATTTTCGCAATACCTAATTGGTCCTTGCATTAATCTTCTCCGTTGTTCATCATATATCTATGAGCGGAGTTTAGATAGTCCGCCGCTTTAGTAATCTTATTTTGTACCCATTCAGGTAGGTTATCTTCATCTTCGAACATACCAATCATATGTTCAGCATCAGCGAGTACACCACGTAGTTGTGTCTTTGCCATACTACCTTCGTTATCATACTCTTCTGGGTCTTTAGCTTCAAACTTAATATTTGGATACTTCTTACGAAAAGCGGCATGATCTTTAGCGGCGGCAGCTGATCTTTTCTTAGCGGCTTTCGCATCTTTAACATTATCTTTATGTCGTTTATCAACATCAATACCTTTTTTCTTTAACTGTTTGTTAAAGTTTGCTCTACCAAATGCTTCTTCTAAATGTTGTTTAAACGATATCATTTCATTAATCCTTGTATTACCTTTAATGCTTTTTTTGCGCCAGGGTTATTCGGGTTAATACCAACAGGCTCTCCATTAACTAGTTCAGACACATTAACCGATTTACCAAGAGCAGCTAGAACTTTATGTAGCTCTTCTTTCTTGTCAAACTTGATCTCAAAGTTGGGCTTGCCTCTCAGCTCAACCCACTTTGGATCTCCTTTAACCTGCATCTTCAACACATCTTGATTCTTACCACGGATCAATTGCATTTTAATGCCTTCGTTAATATATGTCTTAAACGATTTCATTAGCCGTATAGCTTTCCTAGTGTAGCTGGTCCAGCAACGCCGTCTGCTGTCAAACCATTTTCTCTTTGAAATGCTCTTACTGCACGTTTTGTACCTGGTCCAAATATACCATCAGCGCCAAGACCTAATGCAGCCTGCATATTTTTTACTTCATCGCCACGTGAACCTACGCTTAGTGTTACACTTGTAGAGCCTTTAGACTTAGAAGCTTTCTTCTTAGCTGGCTTTGGCTTTGCGTGAACATCTCCACCTAGCATTTCTAATGCGTGATGCCAATGCTTCTCACGGTCTTCCAAACCATTGTATCCGCCATTAATACGCTTAGTCATACCTTTAACATCATGGTTATCGCAATAGCGATTAATCTTATTCTTCTTCCAGAACCAGCAAGCGGACTCTAGGGCACCTGCGATTGTCTCTGTGTATTCAACGGCATCTCTAAGTCCACTGTCGATATCGGAAGCAAAACTTCTATAGTTATCTCGCCCGGTAAGTTGGATGTATCCACGTCCTCTGAACTTCCAGCCGTCTCCACTCTCAGTGTCACCGTTGCCCATACGATTAGCGTAAACAATATTAGCAATCCGCTCAGGTTGCCTAGCGTACTCAGTTGCATCTCTACCACCTCTTGCAAAATATTTACCAAACACTGCATCGAGTGCTTTAGCTGAATAGTTTAGATTTTCTTCAATCAATCTAAATCCACCGGACTCATGTCCACATTGAGCCAAGAAGCCTGCGATACGCTCTGGTGTATCGATATCATACTTTGGTAAGATATCTTTCATAGCTTTCAATAGCTCTTTAGACTTTTTCGCTTTAGGAAAAAGCTCTGTAAAAATTTCTTTAGTGATTTCCATTATCAGTCTCCATTTTGTTTTTTCAATTCTCTTTCATAATCGTCTTTATTCACAACGCCTTCACGTAGTAACTTTTCTCTGTTAGCCAAATGCTTCATAGCAATCTCTTCTTTACTTCCACCGAAGTATGCTACAGCATGACCCTCTTCAATTAAAATATCTGTAAGTCTTTCTGCTTTGCCGTTTTCAAAACGCTCTACCATGAAGTCTCCAAGAATGCGACCAAACTTGCCCTTCATATCTTCACCGCTCTTACTCACTTCAGTCTTTAGAATTACGTCTTCAGATAGTAACTCTTTAACTCTAGCCTTTGCTGCTTCGCCAAATAAGTCTTCTACTTTATCTCTAGTACGACTTTCCGGAGTATCAATACCCATAATACGTACACGTTCATCCGCAAGTACTACACCAAACCCTAGTTCGATATCAACGTCAACAGTGTCACCGTCAACTACTTTAATTACTTTTGCTCTATATTCATACATTAATTAGCCTCATGTCTCATCTATGTTTTTATTAAAAGTTTTTGGGAATTCATTAATGGCACTTAAAAGTTCTTTTGCTTTTACATTTGCCTGCATAATAGAAACATTTCCACGTATGTTTAATGCACCTAACCATCTATGATGACCATCTATAACATAACCATCACTACTAACAATAATAGGTTTAGCTTTTGCTAGTGTGCTATACTTACTAGCTGCTTTAACTATCTTATCAACATTGAAATTACTTTGTGTAGCCTTCAAGTCTCTAGCCTTTACGCTTTTCAATTTCAAAGATATCTTCTTTTTAGATAGAAAATCAATGAGTTCATCATAGTCCTTTGACTTGACTTGTGGCATTTTATCACGAGGAATACCCAGAGTCTTTTTAGAATCTGGATACTCTACTTTAAATTCAGTTAGATAAGACTTAAACCGTTTCATTTGTATGTAATCACTTTATCAGGAGTTTTGAAATTCTTCTTTCTCATAATAGTTTTCATAACAACATCGAACTCATCATTACGCTGATCGTACTTTACTGCTACTGGTATATTTAGATCAGTCTGGATATCTTTAACTACTGCTTCAGCACCAGCTACACCCTTCAAAGACTTACCTTGATTAGCGTAAATCTTTTTAACAAACGCAGCAAGTTCCTTAAGTGTGATGCACGGATCATTACGACCATCACTCATACGATCACCAAAGTGCTTAGTGAATTGAAAGTCAATACCAAACTTCTTAAACAAGTTATCAACAACTCTTTCAAACTCTTTGATTTGCTTCATACCAATTAATTGGCACTCAGCTTCCATTAAGTTCTCAAAGCTTTCGTTAATCTTCTTTGATTTCTCATCTTTCATATGAGGAGACCAGTCACTAACTTTAGGCTCTTTTTTCTTACCGCTTTCGCCTGGTGTTACTTCTTTATAGTTCTGTACAAGAGTATCTGTACCTTCAAACCCAGCGCCATAAGCTTCTTTAAATTCTTTAAAACCAAATCTCTTCTTCATGTTTTTGATTGCATTTGGATTTAGTTTTACTTTCTTAGGGTTACCATACTTTTGAATATACTTCTTTCTCAAGTCTTGTGCAGAGAACTTCACACCAGCGGCACGTGATACTTCAAATGACATATCGCCTAAGTCTTTGCCCATACCCACATGCTTATGAATAGCAGCTAAGGCTCTATCAAGAACGACTTCTTCATCTAAGAATTGTAATTCGAATTGCTCATCTAATGTAAAGATTTCTTCCTTCACACAGTTGGGAACCATCTTCCCACCCTTTTTCTTCATACCGACTTGCTTGTAGCCATCCCAACATGGATCCTCTTCTTTAACATAAGAGTTACCATCTTTTTTCTTTTCTACAGGAGCTTCTTCTCTTTCTTTTTTAGAGATAGCAATTGCGGCTTGTTGTGCGGCATTCTTCGCTTCATCAAGTTCAACTTCTTCTTTACGTACTTTAGCAGCAAGGTCTTTATCAGCCTTACCCCATGTACCAGATGACTTAGTTACGAAAGAGTTTACTCTAGCATATCCCCATTGTTGTGGAGTTGTACCAGGACGATGACCTGTGCGCCATGCGGCTACACCACGATCATACACTTTCTTTAGAATGCCATAAGAGATTCCAGATTTCTCTGCTTTCTTTTTTAGACCATCCATCGCTTTCGCTTCATCTAGATCAATAGAAGCTAAAATGTCATCAGACACTTCTTCGATAAATGCTAGAATACTTTCATCGCTTTCAAAACTCTCTGTGTTCACATCTCGAATTTGTTTACGAAGACCTCTTGTTTTTAAGTTGTCTAACTCTGCTTCATGCTCACGTGAAAGGTTTTCACGTTCTTTTTTATGAGTAGTCGTTAAACGGTTTTTAGCAGCTGATAGAGGAGACTCGTCTAACTTCTTATTTCTAAAAGGTCTAAGTCTAGCATCTAGTTTAACAGTGCCGTCTTTCTTTCTAGCTTCGTGATATCTTTTCACTTCACTCTCTTCGCCATACATTGCTTTATATTTCTTTGTGTGCTTAGACTCTTTAGTCTTTGCATCAGCATCACCTGGCGCTGGCTTGTATGCCGCATCATTATCGTCATCCATCTTAGCGCCCTTTTTAAAGTGGGCATCACGTTTCTCTTTTGTTGACTTAGATAGACCTGCGTGATACTTCGCTGGCTGTGTGCCTTCACGGTCTTTAATGTCTGCGTCTTGGCGTGCTTCAAAGAATACTTCAAACTCTTCGTTGACTTTCTTTTTCTTACCTGACAGCTTTGCTCTATCAGCCATACGTACTTTTGGTACTAATTTTTTAGCAAGACGTTGAATAAGTGCTTTTCTTTTTTGAACTTTCTTATCAATGATTTGCTTTTCAGCTACACTAAGATTAGAATAGTCTGCACCCTTCTTACCTGCAACTTTTGCTTTTACAATAGCAAGGGCTTTCTTTTGCGCTCTCTTTTTAATCTTTTCTGCGCTTGCTGGACGCTTCATCATACGCTTACGAGCCATAGCAATTTTAGATTTGTACTTACGCATTGTAATAGCTCTTGCTCTACGTTGAGCAATATCTAAAGCTTCACCTAGAAGGCCTTGTGCTTCTAGTTCTTCTGCGAGTTTCATACCACCACGAACCATGTTATAAACATCTTCGCCATTACGCTTTAGCTTTTTAGGTAGACCTGATATGAATGCATCTTTGTCTCCAGCGGATGCGGCTGCTCTCATCTTAGATGCTGACATACCCTCAACGCCTTCTGCGTCTGGATCACGTTCACCAGCGGACATTACTGTGATGCTATCTAGATTATAATCTTTACCATTGTAACGTGATAGAAGAGTTTCAAACTCTTTAACTCTATCTGCGCCCACAATTAGAATAGCCTTATTATAAGACTTTTCTATCTCTTGCATGATTTGAATGATTGTTTTTGCGTTTGACTTTTTAATAACTTTGCCAAATGCTTTTTGAGCAATTCTCAACTTATCATTATATGATAGGGGATTCTTTTTTGCGTCTTGGGAGTGCGATAGGTAAACAGCAGGAGTTGCGTTATTCTTCTTCGCCTCTGCATTGACTTTGTTTACTAGCTTTTCATGTCCAATTGTAACTGGATTCATGCGACCAAAGCTAAACACGATTGTACGTGATACGGCTTCATTAAGCTTAGGGTTAATCTCAATCTTGTTATTGATTGAGCCTTCTTCACCATCTTTTTTACTAGGAGACTTTTTCTTCGTCTTCTTTTCTTTTGCTTCTTTCGGGTCGGGTTTTTCGTCCGACTGCATTACGTCTTCTTGATCTTCTGCCATGTTTTTCCTCGTAGGTTTTGCTAACACTTACTACTAGGTATATTTATAAAAAAAGCGCCCCTAAGGACGCTTTAGAAATAGACCTTACATGTCTATTTAGTACGGTCTACTTACCGCCTTTTTTCTTCTCGCCCTTAGGCCTTGTATAAGTGTGATCTGGGTCTAGCATTAGTAACTCGGATACATCTTGTGTTTGAACTCAGAGATTTCATCAGCTTTTTTATACATGCCTTTGTTTCTTAGTTCTCTAATTGCCATACAGTAACTTCTGTATTCCATTGCTTTGATAAATCTTTTAAACATTATTTACTCTCCAGCATTAAACGTTTTGCTTCTTCGTGGTAGCCTTCTCTTGAAAGTTGTGCGGCTGCTCTTGCTCTGCCTGCTGATTCACCAAATGCCCATACGGCCATTGCAACAGCAACTAATACTTTGCCAAGTGTTTTGATAAACTTTGGTGTTGATACGGGTGTTTCGCCTACTGCTTCCATTATACTGAACCCTCTAGGTTTGGGTTTACACTAGTGCGGATATATGGTTGTGAGTCACGTTTACGGTTATCTTCCCATGTGTCATTGGCAATAGAGCGAATGTCTCCACGACTGATTCCAATATCTGCGAGTTCATAGTCTGTTAGTCTCTGTAGTGTTCTAAATGTATCTCTACGTGCCCTACGCTGTGCTAGTTTTTGGCCTAGGTTTTCAAAGAATACTACTACTCTGTATGCAAAGACTGAAGCTGCGGATGAGTTACTATTTAATGTGTGTGCCATAACGGTACCCTTTCTAATAAGTGTTAATTGTTTTCTACAATTATTTATTAGAGAAATGGGTAATAAAGGGTTACCAATTTGATATACCCGTTAGTCGTTTAGAGAATATGTGACATTATGTCGGGTTGTCTACCAATATAATATCAAGGGTTGCGGCAAATGTTTGACCTGAACCAGCGGCTACAACATCAATTCTAATATCTGTCTTCTCTTCAAACTTTAAAGGAATTGGATATTCATGGACAACGTTTTGACCACCGGCGGCATAGTTGATACCTTTGATTTGAAACACGTTTCCGTCATCAGTATCTCTAGCTCTTAGACTATATTGTGTAGAGGCATTTGTTGATGCTTTGTCGGAACCCATTTGCATATTCATAAGATATCCCGTTTTACCTGCAGGAATCGTATAAACACACATTAGAGTTTGAGCTTGGTCCTCAAGAATTTTTGCGGCAACAGTTCCGCCCATAGTTAACGATACGTCTTTATCATTATTGGTATCGACCATTCTTGCTCTAAAGATACGAGAAAATACAGTAGATCCTGTTGCGCCAATATTAATTGTTTCTGAAACACTTTCAAAATTAGCATCAAGGCCTTCAACTAAAACAGCGGCACCTGAGTTTTGTGTTGAAGTAATAGCAACAACACTATCTGCTGGATACGGGTATGTAGTTGCATTACTGTTTCCATCCCAAATAGTACCTGCAGTTACATCACCATCGGTTGCGCCAAACTTATTAACATGACCATAACCATCTACAAGACCAGCAGCAACAGGAACATTACTAGAAGCGCCAAACGAATTGATAATATTTCCATCTTTATCTGAAAGCATAAATGCTTCAAATAGAGTTTTATTACCCTGTAAATATGCTTGTGTTAGTTTGTTCCAAATAGCCATTACTTTTGCCACCCTTTTATTATATCTGGAGAGAAGTTTGCTTTACTAAATTGTAGTCTATCGACTAACTTAACAGCATTCTTTCCAGTGTGATCTATTGCTACAAAGCCTTCTTGCTCAGTTACTTTATAACCATCTTGTGTCAACAACAGTGTATCAATACGCTTTGCTTTATCTAACTTACGAATGATCATAAGTTTAGCGTCGATGATTAAATTATACAAATCAAATAGTGCTGTGATTTGCGATTTTGGTGTGTTAGAGAAATACGATAAGATTTCTTTACGCTTGGCAGTTTTGTTTGCCTTGCCTTTTTCACTCTTCATCTTATCAATTTCTTTTTGATAGTAGCCATAAATCCAATCCATCAAATCGTCAACAAAACGATTAGTGTTTTTAATTCTTTGGCCTTCACGAACTTTAACGTTCATGTATGTTTTAACACGTGTTAAGAGTTCATCATTTTCTGTGATACCATCAAATGTACCACGCTTAATTGTATTAAACTTCTTACCAGCGTCAGAAAGAACTTTGGTTATCTTATCTGTCTCGGCTTTCGTGAATGTAGCATTACCGGAAACGTCTTTATACATTGCATCTACTGACCAGACTTTTTTAGACTTCGTGAGACGCCCTGCAATCTCCTTTCCAAAACTTGCTGACATTGATTCAAAGCTGTCTCCTGTGTATTCAGTATGCCAGACCACTCCGATGCTTGTGGCAAGTATGCGTTTAGCGAGTTTGCTTTTTTTCGGTATAGCGTAAACAATCGTATTAGGGTGAAAAGTAATATGCGGTTCACCATCAATGTCCACCGTACGTATATCTTCTGTCGAATAGAGGAAATCACCTTGAACTACTCCTTTAATTCCAAGTGCTGGCAAGTTACTGAGCGCCAGCTTCATTTTATTATTCAAATCAGGACTAGAAATATCATCATCAATATCCTTTGGTGTTTTATACACCTTTGGGTTCTTATTAAAGATACCCTTTTTAGCGACAAAGAATTTACCATCGCTTGGGTCAGTTCCAGCAAATACTGCTGGTGCGCCGTCCCACTTAACTGTTACATTAACAGCCGATTTAGTTTTGCCACTCAACATGTCACGCAATGAGCGTAGATAGTTAATCGACTCTCTAGCACCAGTAACGCCTGCATTTAAAAGATTATCTTCTAAATGTTCCATGTGAGTATTTTTTGCTTCAGCAAGATAGTGCGTAAACTTAATCATATCTTAATCTTTAAACCTACTCTTGTAGCACCACCTGAAGCGCCGCCATATGTTGCTAACGTAAATGATTTGAATTCTGGTAGTTCAGGTGTCTTTAATATGTTCTTAGCTTTACCGCCACCTACATAATAGACTTCAAACTCATCAGAAGAACGATTGTGTACTACAAAGTAATCATCGCCACCTTCTTTAAAATGGTCTAGAATTTCTTTTCTCATCTTCTTCATAATTGCTCTATCTGAGATAGAGAACTCGTTTGGTAAACGACCAGATTTAACTACGCCAGTGTCACCAGCAAGACCAATAGTAAAATTGCGTGACTTGAAGAAGTCAATAATACCAATGAAAGATTTTTCAAACTTACCTTTTCTCATAAGATCGGCAACCTTACCTTCTCTTACTTTCAAGTTATTGATATATACATCTGCAATATCTTCGATAATGTCTGGCTTCCTACCAGTACGCTTAATAGACTTATCAAAGAATGTAATAGGTGCTGTGCGGTTGTTTGTGCCTTTGATTTCAAATTGAACACGTGTTTTTGCAATTGTCATTACAAGGTCTGGAATAGTAGAGCCTGCTCTAGCAGTCTTAAACTCTGTTTCTACTTCAATACCCTTTTCAAAGCAAATGTCTTTAACTTTCTGAGCAACCATATCTTGGGTCGCAGATCCTGCGCCCACTCGACCTTGTGAGTTACCAGCAGGCTTTGCCACTGCACTAATAGTAATGTAACCATCTGGTTTCTGATCAAAGCCTTTTAATGATACTGGCGCAAGTGTAGTGCGTCTACTAATACCAAATTCAGTTGATCTGTGAAGAGTTGCAGGTAGTGTGAAATAAATCTTTTCACCCTCTTTAACACTTTTAACTACCTCACCCTTGTCGTTATAAATGCTAGTTGCTTTCGCTGCAGGAAAACCTTCTTTGAATTTATAGTTGTTTAAGACTGTGGGGGCATATGTTGTTCGTTCACCAGCACCTGGGAAAGCTTTGTTGTTCCCAACGTCTGATGGAAAGTTTTTGGGGCTAAAGGAAGCCATCTCAGTTAAGTATCCTTTAAGACTTTTCATTATACTACCGTGCGTTATAACCTTATCAAGCTATTTATAATATAGTAAAAGAGAGGCCGAAGCCCCTCTTTCGTCTTTGTGATGCCCATTATTAATCCGAGTCTTACTCTGCCGATTGATAGGCGGCGTGATTGCCTTGGGCTTTGCCTATTCAATAAATCTTTGGTTTGACTTCTTGCCAAGCACCATCTCTTCTAATAGTACCGACTAATGCGTGATGCTCATAATCATCTAAAGCATATACCATTATTGAACGAAGTCTAATTTCATCTTTGAGAAGTTGTTTGCCGTATTCGATTGCAAAACGTAAATCGGCAAAACGCATATAACTGCGGACACTAGAACCTGGCTGAAAGCCAGCAACAACGTACTCATTAGCATTATCTCTAATAGACTGTTCATGTTTATCCATATCTCCCATTTGACCTTTACGTGGCATAGTGATTCTTTCTCTGTTATTACTCTTATAATATAACGAATGATTCGGGTAATGTCAAGGGCATATTATACACCTAACACTCGACCAACACTTTCATTGAAAGCTTTAGTCGGATTATCTTTTAAGAATTCTGCTACTTGTCCGAAGTAGAACGCCGCATCGTCATGGCCTTCTTGTTCAAGGACTGTTTCTGCACTGCGCATAAAAGCAATTATTTCAAATAGACTTATTCTACTATCTTGACCCATTGCGGCTTTATGGGTTCGTGCTAATCTCTGGTTCATTATTTAACTCCATATCAAAAGGCGAATCATACTCTAGTTGAGCAACTACCATATTAAACAAGTTTGGTAGTTGTGTCAAGTCTTCTTCGTCATCAATCGTAACATAATTGTAGGTGGCAGCTGTCAAATCTTTTAGTTCAATAGATTCTTTAGTTACACTAACTTCTACATTGCCAACTGTGTATGAATAATCCTCTTCCATATCAATCATATTCTCACAATCGTCTTGTATTGTTATAGCCAGTTCTTCAATAAAATGCATATGCTCTACGATAACTTTATGCATCATCATATCGTCTGCTATAACGACTTTATCTTTTTCGAATTCAAAAATCATTGTTTTTCTCCCTGATAGCTAAGTCTTTACTTTTACCTGTAAACACGTCTCTATAAAAAGCGAGGTTCTTTTGAGTACCAATTAAATTCTGTCTTAGATATGTTGTGAACTCACTTTCAATTGCTGGCCATCCACCGTTTTCAAATATGATTTTCACATCGTAAGAAAAACCTTCGAAATCCCACCACAGTGCTTCGCTCATGGGTATGTCGTACTCTCGCATCATACCTAGTATACGTTCATTAAATCTATTAACCGCTTCGTTTTCGGTGACTATGCCTTTGAACATTAAACCTCATTCATTTTTCCGTTACGAACAAATCCAATACCCTTATCGCTATACATTTTATAAACTGCATAGGACTGTTCTTCTGTTAAACCTTCCCAACGTTCATATTTATCATTTATCCGAGCTTCAACATACCACATATTATAACTTTCCTTCTTTTAGCAATCCATCAATTTTTTCTTCAATTCGATCAAGTTGATACATTAAAATATCTAACTGCTCTTTCATTGTCAACTCTTTTTGATCATTTACAAGCGACTTTAATTCTACAGGAGCAACATCGTTATCGAAATTAATCTCATCGATTTCTTTACGTGACCACCACATCTTAGATAATCCCCAATGGATCAATCATGATTAGGAGAAGCCCCATAGCTATACCCCAAAAGATCATATTTTTAATACTCATTATGCATACTCCTTATACTCTACCACCTTGGCAATATCTTTAATAAGTTGTTTACCATACTGAGTAAACAAAATCCCTTGCTCCCACACAAAATGCTCAACATCTTGAATATGGTAAAAAGTTTCACGACCTGTAATCCAACGAAGAGCATCCCAGTAATCTGCAGCACCATAAGTCTGTGCTTGGTGAATACGTTCTTTGAACTCTTCAACCTTCATCGCTTCAATCTTCTTTTCGTTTTCGCTATTCTCTTCAAGCTGATCACAAAGAGTATCCCACATCTCTTGCTTTTGATCAGCGTTCATTGCATTCCAATCATCTAGCTTCCAGCCACGAGGACGATACCCATAAACGTCTTTATGCAAGTCTGAGAATAGATCGTCTGAATAAGTATAAGCCATTAGTAAGTCTCCATTTCATTTAGATCAGGTTGTGTCCAGCCACGTGCTTTTGCAAAAGCATCGGCATTATCTATGTACTCATATTCAGCACGTAATTTTGCAACAACCCATGATTCAAATTCTTGTTCAATCATAGTCGATTGCTCACCTTGAACAGGCTGAGCATTAATACGATTTACTTCTTCACCAATTTCTTGTAACATTACGCTACCTCCTTAAAACCAAAACTAGCAACAACATGACGGTTACCATCTTCGTCTTCGATAAGATCACCAACAGAAATAGAATGCATACGATTCAAACGAGTAATATTAGTCTCTGGACCAATGTTACCGATTTCAAATACTTGATCTAGATCATTAGCTTCGATAATAGCTACACCAGTGTAAAGACCTTCATGCAATGCTCTCTCTGCGAGACCCACTGTTTTTTCACCTCTAAAATCCATGCTCATACCTGATTTAACATCACGCTTTGCATTAGACACACCTGCATTGATAGCATCAATGTCTGAATCTGTATAGCTGATTTGATACACTGTATATTTCATAATGATTCTTTCTCTGTCGTTACTCTTATAATATAATGCATGATTCGGGCAATGTCAAGGGCTATTACCAAATAACTTCTTCGGTAACAATCATACGACGACCTAAGTTTTGCTTAATGCAGTTCTCAGTGTAAGTTTTTACTGCACCATCATCATACATGACAGTGATAAGAGTTTCACCATCGCTATCATCGTGAATAGAAGTGATTTCACCTTTTGCAACATAACCAACATACTGACGAATTACACCCATACCGATTTCAAACATATTCATTAAAAGTTCTCCTTAAGCAAACATAGGTTTCATTGATTCGAATACTTTGTTATAAGCATTACACTCAGCACCGTAATACTCGAAGAAATCATCATCGTCTTCAAAAGCGACAACTTGAATTTCGCCGTTGAAGAAAGCGTTCTGACTTGCGATATATTGATCCCAAGCATCGTTCATACCGTTCATACCGGCTAATGCATCACCAAGACCATATGACTTGATTGTGTTCCATGCATCTTGAAACGAAACTTCTTCTTTATAAAAACTAGGAATGTTAAACATATGAATCACTTTCTCTGTTGTTACTCTTATAATATAGTATATGATTCGGGTAATGTCAATAGAAAAAAGGGCCCGAAAGCCCTTTTTTTTAATTATTTCTGTATACTTGTTCTACAAAGGAGTATGGCGCACCACTCAATTTTTGAGCAATAAACAACATACGTCCTTCGTCAACACTATCGACTCCGCTTTCTAAAAGACTAGCTTCTCGTAAAGCATCTCTAATTAATTCACCTACGCTTTTGTTTTCCAAGACATGATTCCCTTACATGATTAACTGCACTTTCAACTCTACTAGGGTATTCACCCAAAAATGTTCCTGCTTTTAAATCGTCCTCTGTGATTAACTCCTTATGATGGTGTTCTATCTTATCCCATGCTGCTAACATTTTACGACCTAGTTTATCAAAAACGCCATCGCTTAATACAGGATTGTCCTGATTGTAGTAAGCAAATGATGCTATCAAATACCATGGTACAGTCATATTAATGTTATCATCAACTATTTCCATACAATACTTATCTAGATTTTCCTCGTCCATGAGAGACCCTTATTGTTGTTTCATAGTTAACTATATAGTATTTTTTTGGCCTTGTCAAGGAAAAGTTAGGACTTAATTTGTATAAATAACATCGGGTGCGTGTATGTACGTGAAACAACGTAAGAGGCAAGTGTGAGAAAAATCACAAAAGGAATAGCAGGTGTCACATCAAGTATGTCCGTGGGGTTCGGGCCTGCCACGTATCAAGTAAAGTAAAAAGGCGCTTCCATTGGGGCGCCTTTTTTGTTTACTTTGGTCGACATTCTAATGAAAAAAATCTTGGCGATAATCCATTAAAGCCACTACCTAGATTTAAAGACCTACACATCGATCTTGCGTCTTTGCTACATTCGCTTTTATACAAAACAATTTCTGTGTTTTTCTCTATTACTTTGAACTTTTTTTCTTTAGAGTCTTCTTCTACTCTGTAAGACATTAACTAAACCCTTCGAATGCCAGAGGCCTTTTACCCTTCTTGAAACTAACAACTTCGCCAAAGTCTTCACGCTCTGCACCCATTCTTTCACCTACAGCGCCTCGATCCATAGTTGGGGTGTCATCCATTAAGTCTTGTGCATTCTCTTCTGCATCGAATAAACGCATCTTAGATCGGTCAATACCAACAACAAATCTTTTGAGATAGTTAGTATCACCCCATCGATTTTTAAGTTGTTTAACCATAAGTTGCCCAAGACTTTCTAACTCTTCTGTAGAAATTAAACCAATCATAAAGTCTGCTGTTGCAGGTAGACCAAAAGACTCTGACGTATCTTCCAGACCTAAGTCTGAACTACTATAGCCAGTTCTTGTTGTTTGCGTAGCTGACATAATAGGAATATTAAACTCTACCGCCAGACCACGAAGTTCTTCTGCTATTGCTTTAATCAAAGTGTATGAATTCACATTCGCACCATACTTCATACGTGAAGAAGTACAGATATTCAAATAGTCGATATACACAACGTCTGGTATAAAGTTTCTCTTTAGACGTAGTTCATTTAGTAAGTGACGAAAATGTGCAGATCCAGCACTTGCAGTTGGATATTCTTTGACGATAAGTTTACCTGTTGTCTTGTTCTTTACACGATTAATACGCTTAACATAGACATCTTTTGGTATCTCTTTAAGTTCATCAATAGTCAAATCAAGAAGGTTAGCGTCAATGCGTTCTGCAATGCGTTCCTCTGCCATCTCCATTGTTATATATAAAACATTCAAACCCTGCATCATATTCGCTGATGCACAATGGGTCATGAACAAAGTTTTACCTACACCAGTGCCTGCAAGAGCAACACTTAGAGATTTACGAGACAGACCACCTTTTGTAATCTTATTCAATAACTCAAGGTCAAAAGGTATCTTATCTTCTTTTGTATGATAGAACGTATAGCGTTCATCAAAGTTATCAAGAAAGTCGTGACCAATACTACTATCAAACGATACACCCAAAGCCGTTGACAAGAGTTCTGGTATTGAACCCTTGTCTAGCTCTTTGTGATTACCATCTAGTACTAGAATACTTTCACGTACTGCATTGTAGATAGCTTTATCTTGACAAAACTTTTCTGTCTTATCAACTAGCCAGTCACTATCTGGTGCATCTTCTTGTTTAAGATTGTCTATAACGAGGTTAACATCTTTGTATTGTTCCTCGTTTAGATTTTCTTTCTCATCAATAGAGATACGTAGAGCTTCCTTTGTAGGAAGCCCATTGTATGTATCAACGTATGATACAATTTCTTTGTAGACTATCTTGTATGACTGAGCATCAAAATAATCTTCTTTTAAAAATGGTATTACCTTTCTTGCATATTCTTCATTGTATGTTAGATTAGCAAGGATAACACTTTCAATCATTTTCTACCACTTCCTCAATAGTTTCGTCTACTTGTACGTCATCAGCCATAAGAGCCTTACCACCTACAGTATAGCGGGTTTTGATTGCTTCCGCAAGGTTTGTTTCTGTAAACATCATTTTCCAGAAGTCTCCGTTACTATTGACTTCTTTGGCTCGCATTAGCTTATCACTTAGCACTACTCCAGTTTCTGGGTCTACAGCTTCATACCAACCAACTTTAGGTTTGGTGATGTAACCAAGCTTTTCTGCAACATCTAGTAAACCAGACCACTTAGAGATACCACCATTGAATGTAACAGTAATTGGTATCTTAGACTTCTCACGTACATGGCGAGACTTCTCAATGTTAATCACAAAGTGGTAACCTTCAATCTCTGTGCCAACCTTCTCTTGTTGACGACCAATAATCCATATTGCATCGGCAGAGTAGTATGCACCAGTACCACCAGATACGATATCTTTCGGGAACAAACCAATCTCTTTGTAAGTATGATTGACTGCTACTAGTGGGATATCTTTTAGATTCAAGTGTGGTGTAATCATTCTAAACAATGACTTCATTTGCTTTGCACGTGACATATCAGCAACGGACTTACCATCCATCGCATCATCAACTTCTTTCTTCGAAGCCAAGTTACCAATCGAGTCAATTAGAATAACAACTCTATCATTCTTATCGATACCATCTAATTGCTTCATGATATCAAACTTGAGTTCTTCTACGTTAACGATTGGCGTATGCACAACACGTGCCATATCAATACCAAAAGATTCGAAGTATGATTGAGGTGTACCAAACTCACTATCGTAGAATAGGATTACTGCATCATCATACTTCTTTTGATAAGCCGCAGCCATCATCAATGCAAATGCAGATTTAAAGTGTTTAGACGGACCAGCAAGCATAAGCAAGCCAGGCGTCAAGCCACCATCAACACGACCAGATAGAGCAACGTTAACCATAGGTACAGGTGTAGTTGCCATGTCTTTCTTACCATAGACTTTTGAGTCCATGATAGGTGCCGTCATCTTACTGGTGGAGTTTTTCATTAGTTTTTCAATTAGCGACATTATATACTCCTCTATAAAGTCATTGTTACTACTATATCACTTACCTTGGTAAATGTCAAGTAATTTCGACTCAAACATTTCAATTTTTGCGGTACGATCAGGCCAGAGAATATATTCTTTCTCTGGGTTTGCTTTTAAGTTTGTGAGTAGCGGAATGACCGCATTATACAAAGCATCTAATCGCTCTTGTGTTGTCTCTGCTGTAGTAGAGACTTGTGTAATTGTTGACTTAGCTTCTTGTACGGCTGATAGTTCGTGTTCGTCTACAGCAGTAAAGCCAAAGTCAAAAAATTCATCTGTCATGAGAAAAATCCTTCTAATGTGTTTATCTTTTCAATTTGCCAACCCATTGCATCTGTTACTAGCTTGAGAGGTTCTTTGAACGCTTTATCAAACTGCAAATCATAATCAATGTATTGCTGCATATTAAATTCTTTTGGGAGAAACTGCGGAAACGCAATCACATTCTCCATGAGAGGGTTGGGCTTTTTGAGATAACAAAACTTGACCTTTGTGCCATTCTTAATAGCTTCCATTGAGCGGTCTAGGCCTACCTCTTTCATCTTCTTATTGAATAGCAATGAGCCACGAACATGAATGGGTGTGCCTTTCTTGTATATAGTATTTAGATCATTCCACTTGTCAATTTCACTCACACCACGAGGAAAACTTACATCTTCTGCTGGTAGTGAAGTAAAATCATTGTAGAAGTTTTGTACGAACTGTTGCAACTCTTCTTCGGTGCCACGTAGAACAATTGAGTATGCTTCTTTAAACTTGTTACGTACTACCATAGGCGTAGAAGACTTGACTGCCTCTAGACCCATCATCTTCACCTTAGGCTCTGCGTATTGCACACCTTCGTTATTGTGAACGTTTAGAATGTAACGCTTCTTAGCAACCCATACACCACGATCTGCAATCACCTCACGTGCCATGACCATGCGGTTCTCAAAGGCATTCATACGTTGAAAGAGGTCTGCATAACCATCTGCTAGAATAGGTTCAAACTTCTCACTACAAGCTTTATCAAGAAACTTGACTGGATCAGGTGGATTGACTTTGTTCACAAGCGGACCCATATCAACGTAGATAGAGTCGGTGTCGATTGCTATGACGTAATCATCATCAGTCTTAAGTATCTTGTTCATAGCATTGTTGATAGTCTTCTCTGCCCACTTGATAGATAGCTGACCAGATAGCGTGATACCCTCTGCGATATCCATCTCAAAGTAGCGAAAGTATTGATTGCCCAATGCGCCATAAAGAGAGTTGAGCAAAATCTTAATAGCCATCTGAGTGTTACCAAGACGATTGATTTCACGCTTCAAGTCAGGAGAAGGAGTCTTCTCGTTCTCTTGCTCTATCTCTAGCATCTTATCTTTTGTCACCCTACGTTCATCATAAAGACCAATGATGATAGTTGGCATAACACCTTGCTTGTCTTTACGATAGCACGAACCATTCGCTGCAACACTTACGTTACGTTCACGGTTTGCAGGATGTAAAGGATCATTGGGCGTCATGTAGAAGTCTACGCCGCCAGGTAGTTTGTCACTAGGGTTTCGCAATAGCGTTTCTGGTGACATATTGTATTGCACAATCAAGTTCGGATAAAGAGAGTTCAAGTCAAACGAACACAACCACTTCGTCATACCAGTACGAGGCTCTTTCACATAGCCACCTGGATACGGGTCTTTCTCTTTACGAATGTTCGGTGGTACTGCAATGTTACGAATATTAAGATATCGATAGATGATAGAATCCCAAATCGCAGTCGTGCCAAATACATCTGGATAGTTCACACCACCTTTGTACGCAATAACAAGAGCCAACTCCATAAGACCCATTTGCTTATCGATACGATCAACCAGTTCTACATCTCGGATGTTATAGTCAATAAACTTTTGATAATCATTCTTATATAACGTATGCAAAGAACCATGCTCTTCATATGATAGCTTACGCTCACCAAGAACAGCATGGGCAATATGATCTAACGAGTAACTTTCTTGTGGACCTAGAGAGAAGCCAAACTTCTGTACTAGGTCATAGTAATCCATCTGAGCAACACCATAGATTTCATATGCATCCATGCTCTTACCCTTGATACCAATCTGACGATACTTATATATGCCCCAAGGTGACAACGCTTTGGCTGTCTTGTCGCCGCACACTTTCACAATACGATTGATAAGATATGGAATATCGAATAGACGAATGTTCCAACCAGTGATAATGTCTGGGCAATTGTTCTCCCAGAACACAACAAACTTTTGAAGCAACTCTGCCTCATGCTCACACTTACGATATTGAATTAAGCAGTCTGTGTCTAGCTCTGTCTTACTAGAGTCGTAGTCACCCATACCCCAGACATGATACACGCCCACAGTGTTGTCTCTATAAGCAATAGAAATGATTGGATGATCTGCTTGATCTGGATGTGGAAAGCCACTATCAGATGCAACTTCGATATCAAAGTTACCCACACGAATAGACGATAGCTTGTAGTCGATATCTTCTGGATATGCTTTAGCAAGAAACTGTGCTACAAAGTTGTTGTTACCATATACTTTGAAGTTACCGATATCTTCATATCGTTTATTAAACTCTTGGGCCTCACTCATATCATTGAGTTCAAATGGCTCAACAGGTGTGCCGTCTAATGCTTTCCAGTCTGTCTGGTGCGTCTTAGATGGTAGAAAGAAGGTGGGTTTGAATGGCACTCGCTTGTGTAAGCGGTTGCCCTTGGCATCGTAACCTCGAAAGAGAATCTTGTTGCCATAGCGGTGTGCAGATGTGTAAAAACTCATGTCGCCTCATAATATATCGTATTGTTCACATTGTATCAAATAAAGAAACGGTTGTCAAGTATAAACTTAACCACCGACGTAATTAGTTCTAGGCCTATACCAGTTCTTTTGATGATGCAATTTGGCCTTGAGTTCTACGATTTCTTTTTTCTTGGTATCATCCTTGATAGATGTTTGAAGAAGATGCAGAGCATTCTCAATATGCTCCACATCTTTTACACCAAGGGTAAACTTAGTGTTTGGCTTCATTTTTAATCTTTCTTAGATACAAAAGAGTACATCTCTTTTGCCTTAGTCATCAAGTCATCCATGGAGTACATTTGGTAAGACTCTTGCATATCTTCAATGCTCTTCTTACCTTGTTCGATCATGTTTTCAGTAAACTGGATGTTCATATGGTACTGTTGATCCATATAATCTTTTGCTAGTTTGAGCATGTCTGCTCTAATTTCAAATGGGTTCTTATTAGTCATTTGGTTCTCCTGTGTTGTGTGTTTGTGTTACGCTAGAGCGTAAAAGTGTAAATCATACGCTCTAGCGTATATCCGATTATTCAGTAAGAAGTTCTGGTTCTAGTTGACCACCGATTGTAATTTTCTTCGGCTTTCTATCTTCCGGAATAACGTTCTCTAGTTTAATGGTAAGCATACCACTATGTAGAGATGCTCCAGCAACCCTAATCGTGTCAGCTAGAGTGAATTTACGCTCAAAGCTTCTAGCAGCGATACCTTTATGAAGATAGTTTGTACTATCATCGGTTGCGCCAATGTCTGCTTTGATGGTTAAAATGCTATCGTGTAGTTCTACATCAAAATCATCTTCATCAAAACCAGCAACAGCTAACTCAATGATATAAGTATCATCGCCTGTTTGGATTAGATTGTATGGGGGGTAGTTTGATGCTGAACTGTTGACCCTATTCATTGTATGCATTCTATCGAACATTTTGTCGAAACCAACAAAGAATGGATCGTTTAAGATATCAGTTGTAAACCTATTACGTGTATGACTATTCATTTCTTTTCTCCTTTTAATAAGCAAGAATTGTCGTTTTATTATGTAAGCCCTATAAGGCGCTTACGGTTTATTTATACGCCAGTACTACCAAGTCCGCCAGTACGTGACGTTTTATTTTCAGGTTCTCTGTCGCTAACCTCGAAAATATATTGTTGAAGTGGGACGACTTCGGCTTGTGCGATTCTATCGCCGTCTCTAACTTCAAATACTTGATCTGAAGTGTTTTGAAGCATCACATATGTTTGTTGAACATAGTCAGCATCCACAACGCCTTCACAATTTGCAATGATTACGCCCTTCTTCAACGCAAGTCCAGAGCGAGGATGAATACGAAGTGAAGTATCTCTATCCAAATCAAACACTAAGCCAGTTGGTATCAGAACACGTTCACCGTGATATAGTGAGAACTTCTTGTCTTCATCAACAGGGCGTGTAACTGAACCATTCAAACGACCATAAACTTTAACAAGGTCAAGAGGCCTCAGACTTGCTTTCAAATCAAAGCAAGCAGACCATTCAGTAGCGTATTCTGGGAGGTGCGCTTCGTCCCAAAGCTTCCAAATAAGAAGTTCTGGTCTCCAGTCTAAAGTAGTTACAGTATCACCCAAATCAAATTCTAGTTGTTCATCATCATTCATTATAAAATATCCTATATTACTTTTTCTTTCCGATGCTATACTTAGCAACTAATGTCCATTGATCTTTCTCTTTGTACGGTAGTACTTTGATTTGAGATAATGGTGCGATAGGTTCTTCTGTGCTAGATGGGTTAGTCGCTTTAATTAGCCCCCATTCTTCTAGCAAATTAATAATGGTATTTCGTCTTGCTTTATCTTCGTCTGCAAAATTGCTAACTTTACCGTCTAACATGAACAGCTCTTTAAAATGAACTATGTAGTACTTACCTTGTTTGTGAAGAATGTGACAAGATTGAAATAACTTTTTGTCTTTTCGTGAAGCGATACCGATACGTGTCAAAGTTTCTTTTACTTTAAGAAAACTTTCATCGCTAGGTAGATCAACTTCAACCAAGCTTTCTATTAGACTCATTTTTTATTCCACCTGTTTCTTGTTGTTTTTCCATAATCTTTAATTGATCACTGGTCAACAGAGACAGATAGTCTCGGCCTACGTTTCGATTGCACCCATAATAAGCACAGACAATTTCTAAGTCTCTATCACCAGTATTCTTAACCCACTTTGCAAATCGCTTCTTAGGTCTAATACTATTTAGTAAAAACTCATATTGAGGTCGATTATCTAGCTGGTGATATGTATTCACTAGGTTCGCATGAAGAATAGTGTCAGGAAAGTACGACAATGCATTGCTAGTAATCCAAGGATTATAGCCTCTCTCAGCAAGAGTATCATTCTCACTGTCACGCATTAAGTTCTTCTTGTTCTGGTTAATAGAATTTATGTAGTCAAATGGATTACTCATCATCAAAGTCCAAATTAGATTTACTCATTTCTTTTTCACACCGAGGGCATAAGAATGCTTTTCCTATGCCATCTTTGTATTGATATTCTATCACAGCCGCATCTTGAAGTACAGCTTCTTCACATATAAGACACGTGGCCTTTTTATTGTGTCGATGAATTAGTTGGTTCATCCACCCCATATAACTTACTCCATTTCTTTAACTTTTCAGATTTGATCTGCGCTCGACCATATATCTCTTCTTCTGTCATAAGACCATTATCAATTATAAGATCAATCATACAGTACACATCACCAACTTCTTCTAAAAGCTTTTGCCGGTTTGCTACTGGAATGTCTTCAATCTTTTTAGCCTTACGTAGAACCTTACTACATTCTTGGATAAGTTCGCCACATTCTTCCATTGTGATTACCATAAGTTCTTGAAGCTTATTCATCACGTATAACTTTTCATCATTTGTTTACGACCGTCTTCTTCGATAGTACTATCAAACATATGCACTGCTCTAGTCAACAAGACGGATGCTAACATCATAATTTCTTCTCTTGAATCGCACATCATGATTTGCCGTTCAATAGGAGCAGATAATACTCTCATTCTTTTTTCTACTTCACTATCAGTCATTTCCAATCCACTTCTGCCATAATTGTAGCCAAAGCCGCTACACGATTAATCTCTGAGTTAGCAACAAATGCTTCTTTGTATTGATACTCTGCTAATATAATAATAGAATCTGCAACACTTTGTGTACTTTTAATTTTGCCTGGTAGCATATCATATAGATTACGATACAACATAGAACTATCAATGTCGCTATTCTCGGCTACCCACTTACGAACACCTGTGAAGTTCTTACCCTTCATCAAGTCAATTAGGCCATCTAAGTTACCAGTTGAATGGTTGCTTAAGATACCAGAATCAATACGACCAGTACTAGAATAGCGCTGTAGCTCATTAAGAGTTCTGCGCCAATCTGGGAAGTGAGTCTTGACCAACTCAACAACAGCTTTGTTATCAAATTCAATGTTTTGCTCCTTAAGAATAGTTTTCACACGACCAAAGAACTGTGCAGCAATATCTGCTTTCTCATCATTGCCAATGGCAAACTCAACAACACTACAACGTGAGTGAAGAGGATCGATGATACGATTCTTAAAGTTACAT